>Ga0210059_1001998_pt1 | contig 31541 bp, 24 predicted proteins | sample Ectturendosymbi2_FD_188042 | JGI IMG/M metagenome (GOLD analysis project Ga0210059, IMG submission 188042) | Ecteinascidia turbinata endosymbiont from Florida, USA - Sample 2 (SPAdes) (version 2) | ecosystem: Host-associated > Tunicates > Ascidians > Unclassified | place: Key West, Florida... | reverse complement strand
ATTATGTTGTATAGCACAGTGGTTTCAACCTTTTTTAATGATGTGCTTTGGGCAATATTTTGTCTATCAAGTACCCCTAACTGTAATCATGGGCACAATAATTAGATATGTACCTATAATTATTGTACTTTTACGTTAAAATTTCAATATAAAAAAGTCCTGCACCCCTTCGAGCACCCTTCCGTATTCCATTTGTGAACCACTGGTATAGCACATTTGAACGTTGCCAACTGCCATTGTGTACAAGTTTTTTTTCAAGCGCTGCGTGTCTAGGTCAGTGATTCTCAACCGGGAGTCCGCGGACCCGTAAAGCATTTTCAAGTGGTATGCGAAAACCTTGTAATTTGAAGCTTAGCATATTTTTATTTGTTTTTTGTGTGGTTAGATGTGTGCTCGGTGGCGATTCGATGCACTGCACGCAGTCCTGTACACATTGCTCACGCTAAGAAACGGCCAAATCGATTTTTCTGAATAATCGAAAAAACGTTGACAAAACGAAGGGGTCAGCAGTGGCTTTGGGTGCAGTGAAAGAGGTCCACAGTGACGAAAAGTTGAGAACCACTGGTCTAGGTAGTTTTCCGAGTGGAGAAATCAAAGTCAAGAGTGGATTAGTCTGTCAAACCAAACCTGCTATACCCTGAAAGTAACACGGGCGATAACTCAGAACAAGCGTTGTCACCGCTGCATGCATGAAATCACTTCGTTTTAACTTGTTTGTGATCGATAATACGCCGCTGATTGGCAGGGATCGTGGTAAAAGAAATTGTCCTTTTTGCCAGAAGGATCTCATGTGCCTGAAAATTGCAAAATTATCCTGAATATAACAAACTCTCATGTCTGAACCTAATCTCCTTCTTTTGCATGTACAGTACATCCGCAAGCTTCGAACAGAATACGAAGTGGATCTTCAACATGCCGCCAACAAGCGCTACTGCCTACTGGCGGATTTTCTGAATATTTCGTGTCTTTACTATTCGTGCTTACCGCGTTTTATGTTTGTTTTTGAAATAATAAAATTTTTTCAGCATTCAACAAGTTAGTTTTTTAGGATCAGGTGAAGTTGAGAATAACTGCTGACTCGTTGAAAAGTCCGCTTGTGCGCCTAAAACGTTTCAGTAAGCTTCGGTGATATTAAGTTTAGAATAGTTTGAACAAGGATTACGTCTAATGTTGCGGAGACGACAAGAAAAGCTTCCAATCACAATAACTTTCTTTTCAGCAGGATTCGTGTAGAGCATTTCTTCAGGGAGACCGCACGGCACAGCTGTTTCGCTAACCTCGTGGCGTGTGCTGCGTAACGTACAAATTGCTTAACAGCATGCAGAAGGGCATTGGAGCACTGGGAAAAGCTCCTCGCATGGAATGCTTGTTGAAATGGACCTGGTCGCTGACAAAAAGGAAGACTTGCTACTAGCGTGAGCCAACTCGAAACATCACCGAAAATTGTATGTTTACCAAAACGTGTTGCTCACTTTTCAAACAAAACGCAAAAACCTGAATGTTGACTTTTATTTCAACGTTATCACGTTACAACGACTAAACGCTACAACTGATGTAGTCGAGGGTGCACGCAGAAAACAGCTCATGCCGTTTATCTAAACTTGATGTGGATAAAATTGTACGTCCTAACATCAAATAAACATTTTATGCAAATCACTTGAAACGCAAACATTGTCAAAATTTCTGTCATAAGATGATCCTAAAAATTTTCAAGGATTGCGACTAGACCCTGCCCCTTTTGTTGCAGACAGTAAAACAAGTTTCATTGCCTATTCATGTTTTCTCACAACAACGCAATATTTGAAAAGTAATTGTTAAATCAAATAGATATTTAATTTAAACTGATTATTCACATTTCTAACTGATAAAAACAAAGAAAGAACGGTAAACAGAAAAAACGCAACTGAAACATTCAAACACATGGATTAAGAGATTTCGGAGCTTTTGGAATCAAGCATACACAGAAACGGACATTTTATTTTCCATGTTGCTTTATGCAGCTTAGACAACGCCATACAAATGAACAAAAGTGATATTTTAAAAGTAAAGCATATAGGTCTAATGTGGCTTTAGGAAGTAATGTCATATTGTTCAAACATAACAACTTCGCAAACGAAAAAGTCCTCAACGATTGAGTTAGAAGAGATCTATGTCAAAAAGCAGGGTGGTGCACAAACAGCTGATGCTTTCGATACAGATTTCCTGTTCAGAAAACTCGCTTATGGACCCCAGGCAGGGGCGTAGCCAGGGGATCAGAAATCGCGTTTGCTCCCCTCTATTTTGGACGGTGATTAGTGAACCTTTGAGTGAAAATTGTCATGAATGTGTAAAGCTAATCGTTTATTAGAGTTGACAATCTAGCCCCCCTCAAAATATTTTTTGGCTACGCGCCTGAACACAGCATTGGAACCAAATGTCTTCGCAAATAAAAATCACAGCATAAAAAGGATCGATTCAAAAGTTTTCAAAACATCTCAGCATGGTTTTACAAAACACCTACTTCTTCTCGACCTAAGCAGATGAGCAGTGAAAGCCAGAAAACTTCGCAGAAAAAAGATAAAAGTTATTGCATCTTGAAAAAAAGCGGTGGACAGTGTAGTGTTCATCGTCAAAAACAAAACCATGGTTCGCAATAAATGCACAAATCTGGATCTAGCAGAGAAGAGATCCATGAGATGAGCTGGAACAAGTGGTGGCAAGTGGAGTGCGAGCAGCATTTGGGTCATTTGCTTCTTTTAAGAATCCAGCCCATGGACACGTTAAACTTCCAGTTTTACCTTGTGTCATTTCGAATTTCCAGCATACTTTCATTTAATATCAACCGTGTTTTTGCAACATAATATTTAGACGGCTTAGTTTCTATGTGACACAACCTTTACGAAAAGGACGCAAACGTTGTTGGTGCAAATCTCAGCAAGTTGGTAATTGGATTTTAACCTGAAGTAAGTATACGTTAGCACTGTAGAAAAAACTATTGACATTAAACAAACAGATGAATAAGCTTTTCTGGTGATTATATTTTATTATCAGCCAACGTTTCGCCCACCCACTTATTCATCTGTTTGTTTGATTTGCAACCTGGTGGCAAACGCTACGAAACAACATGAGCAGCAAAAAGAACAGCACTATTGACATTTTTAAAGGAGACCTCAACACATACCAGAAATACGAGAATCAGCTTCGCGTTTAAAAGTTACTGAAAATGATCATCACAACACTGGAAACAGTCAGCGTCTTTTAGATTACAAACAAGAAACTGTGATGTAAAACTGCCAAGACTTCAAAACTGTCAGCGATGTACTTCAGGACATTGTGTATGTAGTGAAACTTTAACTCGACTTTCAAGGCCTCCACAATCTTTTCAGTATAAACCAGGCTGCGGAGCTCGGATCCGGAGCTGGGCAGTTTGCAAGGAGCCGGCGCTCAGATTACAAGTTATATAAAGAGCCAGAGCTCATGTTAAAATTTAGGAGCCGGAGCTATGGCTGTTAAAGAGGTACCTCCGGGTCCCTTTCTAGGTGCTAGCGCTTTTGCCAAATTTACTGAACGCCAGAGTTACTTTAACGAAAACAGTGCTCTTTACAGCACAACTAAGCGTGATTGTTACGAGTTACGACACCAGACTGCAACAATGGATCTGCAAGTCTTTTGATATTTCCGTAGTTAATCATCGCTAAGGCTGTGGCATCGTAGCTGGACATGCGTGGTGTTACTTGTAGAAGAGAAATTTTGTAAACTACCACAACATTTTACTTCCTAGTAACTATGACCAAACCGGATCTGCAGTAGTGAAGCGATCTAAAAAGAACTCAGGTATAGGGTTGCCAGATGCGTTTTGTAAAAATACCGGCCATTTTGTCAACAGTGCCAGATTTAAGCTGTGTCGTAATTCGTAAGTGGCACAGGGAAAGCAGAGAGACAATCAGTATTGTTAAGTCACAATTAATAATTTGCCTGTATTTTGGCTGGCTCATTACATTTTCGTGTGTGACGTAACAATCGCACCAAGGATTGCGTTAACAGCAGCAAATGAACTTCCCTGAAGGAACTGGGATTCACTGCTACAGTCATTATAATTTGAGAAATTTGGCGTTTGTTCTTTTCAAACTTACGGCATATTATCTATTTTCAAAATACCGGCTTCGGGCACTGATTATTAAAATACCGGCCTTTCGCCGGTCTCTGCTAAATTAGCAGTAAAATACCGGCCAGGCCGGTGAAATACCGGCCATCTGGCAACCCTACTCAGGCATAATCAGTAGGTATGTAATAAGCCATACGATTTCTTCGAACAAACGGCGTTTAAACACTTCTTGTCATTCGTGTTAATGCAAATGTGTGGACGCTAGAAAGAACACGTGAGAGAAGTGACCAACTTTGTGTTTTGCGCTCTTGGCATGGTTTGCCTGGGCAGATCTGTTAGCAGGAATCGCCAATACTGCAACAGGCGAAGCACGCGACGTGTGCAGAAGGCTTGGTCGACTGGGACTGGACCGCAGGGACCGGGTTTCAGGGTGGACATATCCCCCCAACTTTTTGGGGGAAACAACACATTTTGTACCCACCAATATTTTGTGATAAAAAATAATGTAGTTGTGCAAATTTCGAGGTTACATGCTTTTGGGGGCTTATCTCCCCCACACAAAGCTCCAAGCCCCCCCAAATTGAAACATGAAACACTATAAATTAGTTCAGTGTTTGCCAATTTTTAGCGTGTCAAGCCCCCCCGCAGAAACGCAAAGCCCCCCTATTGAAAACTTTTTGGCGACGGTTCTGTTGCGGAGTAGCAAGAAGTGGGAGGGTTTTGGGTGTAATGGAAGAGTTTTTTTATCCAAGGCCTCTTAAGAGAGTCATAGTCGGATTTTTTGCGGAATCGGAGGGTTTTGGGTGTAGTCGGAGTCGGATTCCTAAGAACACATGGATTCGGAATCTGGTTTTTAGCTGAGGCTTATTACACTTGTTCGTTCAAAGTTGAATTTATGGGTAAAGAACGCTTCATGTTACGTCAGGGTTGCGGAGTCGCAAGGAGTCGGAGGTCTTAGGGTGGAGTCGAATTCCTAAGAACACTAGGAGTCGGAGTAGAAATTTTTTTCCGACAAAAGTCCAACTGAATCGTTTTTTACATCGCATTCCCAAGTTAGAAATCCTAAGTCGTGCCTGCTGAAATTGTACAATTTATTTTGAAACTTTTATTGAAACGGAGAATTCTTGCTGAGCACCACGATTTCCATTGATTGCTAGTTGCTACAAAATTGTTGACAGCCAAACTTCATTCATGCTATGTTAAGGAGTCGGAGTTGGCGTCGGAAATTTCGGAAGCTAGGAATCGGACATTTTGCCTCTGACTCCGCAATCCTGGTTACATTACTATTGAAAACCGCCAGCATAAGGCCGGGAAAATAAAAATAAAAATGCACAATAACATGCATTACACAAAGTTTGTCTCCCCAAAGTTTTCTAGCAAACTCGGTCCCTGCTGGACTGTGTCAAGACACTCGCACACGAATCTAGTTTTCCAAACAAACGTTTTCTTAATTCCGGTCGTGATAAATAACAAACGATCCTCAGGCATTCATGGAAAAACCAGTGACTGCTTTTTCAGAATTTGTTCATGTTGAGTAACGTTTCTGGCAGTAACTACTCGTTGAATTGTCTCAACTTGTGATTGTTATTTATTCGTTGATTCTCTCATGCTAAGAGCGCTGATTGTAAAAAAAACTACTAGATCAGCCTACTCAAATAAGTGGAGGCACACCAAGACAATTAAAAATATTAATGTGTAAAAACGAACAAAGCGAGAACAGGAGCCGTGTTATTAACAAGAAATTTGGAGCCGGAGCTATGCTCATGAAAACCAAGAGCTCCGGACATAGACGTAGCCAGGGGGGCCAGAAGGGCCATGGTCCCCCCAAATTTTTAGAAAATATAGTCATTTTTACTTTGAGAGGCGTTTTTCCAACCAAAATTGTGTTATTCGCCTAAAATCGAGCATTTTGGCCCCCCAAAATTTTTGGCCCCTCCCAAATTTTTGGGCTGGCTACGCCACTGGCTCCGGAGCTGGAGCCATGTTTATGAAAAGGAAAAAACTCCGGAGCCAGAGCAGTTTTGCTTTTCGCGACGGCTTCGCAGCCCTGGTATAAACGCCAAGTGCAACGAGACTAATATCTGCAAAACTGTGCCGGTGGTTAACAAGCATTAATTACGCGAAAAAACGAAACTGTAAAATGTTTGTCAGACCGTTTCAATTTTGGGGGAATAGTACCACTGTTATTCTCAGCAACGAGTGAGAGGTTCACAAATGTCGGTCTCGATACCGCATGACTCAAACACAGACCACACAAACAATGCACGTTGAATCTGTTTGAGCAAGAATCGCATGAACAAACTCTGTCTAAAGCTTGTGGAACAACGCCGCTTTTACTTTTCTCGCACAATTTAAATTGTTTTCTTTTTTTCTGGTAGATCGAAGTGTTACCGGAATAACATTGCTCGTTGGTGAGGTAGAGCAAAAGCCTTGTCATGCACTTCAAAGTCGAATTCACAACTCCTTTTTTTTCGAAGGATTTCGTAACTTTTTGCGAAGACGCAAAACCCAGCGAGATCAACAGCAGTGGTAACCTGATCACGAAGTGCACAAAATAAGAATTCCGTTGAAAAAAAAAATTCTTGAAAGTGCTGGCTGTTTGAGGATGGCAACCGACGGCCTCCATCATACAGAGCGAATTACAAAGTGTTGAACAAACAGTAGGCATCGATTGAAAAAGGTGTCCTTCTTACGGCCACGGTTGACTTGACGTGGAGCAATCGTTGTCGTCACGTGAATCTCCTCGCTTCCTTCGCCCATGCGCGCTTTTCGAATCTTCAAGGCAGCGACTCTCTTTGTCCCCGGTGTCTTCAGCAATTTCCGACATGGCTGAAGAAGAGTCGGATGAGCTGTCCTCCTCCCCTTCTGCAATTTCGTCACCTTCCAGGAAATCTGGCCTGGAATGCGCCTTGCGTAATGCTGGACGAGACATGCGAGTTCTTCGCGAAGACGCCGCTGCTCTGGCCGTTCCACACACTGAGTAGTTCCGCGACATGTCGAACGACAAATGCTTGTTCAAGGGTGGAACTTGTTTTGAAACAGCAGGCCCTGATGGTTTGCTCTCGTCCGGATTCAAGGTACGTACCATGTTGTAGCAGGGTGGGTTGTCTTTCTTCGTTTGTTTTTCTTCTCTTCCGCAATTTAAAGCGCCGTGCAACTTTTCCTTCAAAGCGGTAAAAGTTTTGATTGCGCCTGGCAGGATAAGCACAACAGTGATTACACGGAGTGATAACGTTTTCTTTGCTCCTGAAAAAGCAAGGGCTTAAGGGCGACATCGTCTGCAGCACCGGGAAGCTTACGCTGTTGTTTAGGCAGCAAAGCGAAACGATCGTTTCACATCGAAACTCAACTTTCTTGCCGCGCGTGTTTCAAAGGCACAAAAGAAAGTCAACTGACATTTGAACAATCCTGGGACCTCCGCGAAGCGTCTGAGTCGGTTCAGAACTTCGGCAAATCTGTTTTCGACTCGTGCGACAGAAAAAAGAAAACTTGAAGCACTTGATTGCAACGCACACAATTACTGCGTCATGTGCATTTAAATGGCGACGGCAAGTCAGGCCCGTAGCCAAGGCGGGGGCATTCGGGGGCAATGCCCCCCAAATTTTGTTGTGCCCAGAAAATTGTTTATTAGAACATGTAACAAAACAAAAATCCTGCCCCCAAAAAATGTTTTGTGCGCCTCCAAACCTTAACGCCTGGCTACGGGCCTGCGGCAAGTTACAAGTTGTGTCTCCACAGGGATTCCGTAAGATTTCACCATATATAACTTGCTGGTTCGTTCATAAGATTGATTTTCACCATCTGATGCACCTTACGCCAGCGTTTTGAATCTGTTTGTAAATGGTAGAAGCAATCTTACCATCAACAGTTGAACATCTGCATTCAGAGATGCGACCTTGGCCTTTTCTTGGGCAAGTTCTTTTCGATGGGCTCTCACTAACTTCCAAGCTTCGCTTTCATCTCGAGGGCGAGGTCCTCCGTCGCAGCCAGCGTAGTTAGAATATTTTCTCGCCTCCAGAGACTTCAGGCATGCGCGAAGCTGAGCGATCTTTGTGTTGAAAAAGCAACAGATCAAACTGAATTTGTGTTGAATCGAAAAGAGCTGTGTCGAGTGGACCAGACTGTGGTAGTGTGCATGCACTTAAAGTTGCGACCGCGATGACTGTTCAGGCACCGTTGAAAAGTAACATGAAGTACGCCATAAACGGGGCCACAATGAACTGACCTTTCACAAAATCAGAATACTCGCTTTTTACTTTTGAAGAAAAGGTCGTTTAAGAACGCTTTCACCCTCCACTGTATCATGCATTTGACATTTTAGGAAACATACCTAACACTTGCATTTAATTTGCCAGTGTTGGAAAAACACCATACTAAATAACCGTGGAGCACAAACGACAAATGTTTCACCTGAAGACATTTAAAAGGTTGCCAAGGGAAAAATATATGGTTTTATTTGCAAAAATTTTTAAATTATGCGTCTTGTATGGCAGTTAGAACACAGCATCTGGCATTACTGGTGACCCCTGACTGAATCCTCAGGCTCATTTGACCCATGCAAACGTTTTGCATGTAACGTTTCAGCAGCACAGAGGGCACAGCTATGCTACTTGCAAAGAACGACGTTATTTTCTCACCAACTGCGACATGCTGACGTCATCGATATCGCTTTCCAGCCACTCATTGTTCTGAGAAACGTCATGCGGCGACATCTCGTCTTTGAGTTTGGCACTGGTGGAAGCCAAGTCATCAGTGCGTGGATTTTCGGAAGCACCTGTGGAAACCGCGTCACGGAATACGACGTTCAGCACAAAACCTCACAAGTTTTATTCATTTGTTTACGTTCAAACTTTGCAAAAGATTTCGAGGATTGAGTTGGTCTTGGCACGGTGCCTGGTAATATTAAACAAATTAAAGTGCTGTGACAAGAAATCCGATTCAGTGTGAAAATCGACGCTGCGTATGATGCTTTCACGGTCTCGCATGGTAGAATTAACCATAAGATGGAAATAGTGTCGACAGTAAAAATGCCTGTTGTTTCCATGCGTGAAAAGTTTTTTTTAATCACGCCCGAAAATACTTTTAAGCATGGCAGATGGGTATTTTCCGTCTGGTTTCCAAACTTGCGAATGAATCCAAAGTTCAGGTAAAACACGTGTAGTTAGTGCATGGTACTCTGAAAGACATAAAATCAAAATGCCTGTAGATGCAGAAGTTTGGTTGGATGCGAGCGTGGAGGAAAAACCTAGAACGTCATCGATCACAGAGGATGCTACGGAAGCAGCCAGCAGTTCGGCACCCCATCTTCCACCAGTTGGTACAGAATTACGTCGCTGAGGTCGAGCAGCTGGCCACGGTGTTCTGCGTTTACTGCGAACAAGTCACGGCCTTGAGTAGTGCACACGAGTTTCCGCAAATGTAAGAGCAGTTACAGTGTTAACTGAAAAGGAATCCCGAAGGTTTCTTTGCTTGACATCATTGATTTAAGCAATATGAGCGAAAGATTTTGGCCAAAAAGTTGCTTTTTATCTCTGCAAAATTAGGGGCATTGAAGTGTTCTTACGCATTTTACGAAATGTCATTTACTTAGCATTTCACGAAATCTGGTCGCTGTAGCAAGTAGAGTAAAGTCGGTACTAACAGAACGATCTATACGTATTAACATTTTCTGGTAAAAAATGGCGAATCGAATGAGAAGTCCAAAGAATTTGCAGCGCAATATGCTGCCCTTAGTAAAAATGACAATGTTCGGTTTCAAATCTAATTACTAGAAAAAAGTGGAAGCAAGTAAGTTTCTATTCACCAAGTACCGTTTCATAAGAAAACTATTTTCTGAATGCTGGGTCTCAGGGGCCCGGCGCTCATTTTCCTCGATGACAGTATCTCGCACATCCAGCACAGGTCCGCTGGATGACTCCTCGAGACGCCTGCGGCCGTACATCATAAGCAGTTGTTTTGCGTCTGCATTAAAATAATCGAAGCATTGGTTTGTCATGCTTCTTATTGGGCTGCACGCTTTCTACCATTTGTTGGGCTACCATAGTTTAATCACACAGAAGGAAGACACTTTTCGATGCCAGCAGCTTGGAAAACGCGTTAATACAGGCGTAGCTAACGTGCCGGAGAAGACAAGGCTTAATAAAACAATTGTTTATAATGCAAGGAATAGCAGAAGCACTGCACTGCTCACATTGCAGCAATGCCGAAACGCGTTTAACAATAGTCGTCCAGCTTAACAAAAGGCCGCGCTACGTATAGTTTTTGAATACAGCATGCACCATGAACAGCAGCCACTGAAAATCATGTCAAACGTATAACGATAAGTCGTAGCCTGTATTCAATAAAACATACGATAGGCAAAAAAGATTTTGGTGTTTTTTAGCATCCTCGGAGCACATTTTGTTTTTCTTGGAAAAAGGAAGCATGTTCTCCAAAGCGAGGACGCATGGCAACCAGGACCGTAGCCAGCTCTTAAGGCTTGGGGGAGCAAAATGCATTTTTAGGGTGGAAAGATTTTTTTGTTCATTATTTGTTTACAACAAATTCATCTGGGTACAACAAAATTTGGGGGGAACTGCCCCCGAATTACCCTGTGGTTACGAGCCTGATGGTAGCCCTATTCATTCACAACCAAAATCCTCTTGTAAGATATTTCACTCGAAAATTTGTGTTAAGGTTTTCGTATTGTTTTACGTGACAGAATTTGATGTAAACTATAGGGAATAACCTTGGGTTGCATCCTTTGAAAAGGTCATGCCAGGTAGTCTTGCAGAGGCATGTGGAAGAAAACAGCCCTCGCTACTTTTTATTTGCATTTGTTTTTGCTAGAATTAAAAAAGAAATGAAGTGTTGCAGGGAAAAGACTATTACCACACAAAGCACGGTAAAAATTCAAAGTAAAGGTTTATAGTTTAAAAGATCAATTTAAACAACATTGCGATGAAGCTCCTGAATGGAAGCAGTTATCTAAAGTAGGGTCTCCAAACTTTTTTCTCAGAGGGTAACGTAAGGTATTACGCAACAGCTCGAGGACCGGACATCTTACGTAATGGGATTTTTTCGGGATATGTTACATTCCACCGCATCAACAAATTTTTAGTAATTGTATACTTTTTTCATTGTTGACAAAATGTTTTTGCGGCCAGATAAAATGGTTTCGCAGGCCGGATTTGGCTCGCGAGCCGTAGTTTGAAGACCCCTGATCTACAGCTACAAATACAAAAATTTCCCTTAAAAATACTTGTGTTGCTTCACACACAAATCAAGATGGCTTGGCTAAGGCTTGTGCTGACTCTATGCAATTGTATCCTGTGTTCTACAAAATCAACACCAATTTTATATTTATTTTGTTTAACAGATGCAAGGATCCAACAATAATCCAGATATAACCACACAAACCCACACAAATAAAAAGAAATTAACAAAATTACGAAGGAAACGACAGTTTTTTGAACTCTTGTACATTTTACGCGAAGCGCATTTAACTTATCAAAAGGCAGAATTCCAGTGGAGAAACGCAAGCAGGGGCATGAAAAAGTAGGGTATGATGACAAAGTGGTGGTTATGACAAGGTAGAAGCGTCAACGTTCTTAGTTTTATGAACAATCTCTTACGTTCTTACGCATGTATATAGCAGCACCAATTTCAGATGGCTTGGTGCACGTTTCCCGAAACGCAGTTGCCCATTACCAGCAACACTAGAGATAAAACTCTTCCTAAGAATGCTTCGGAAAACATCTGTTCCTGGATTAATAGCAGATGTTTCTCGAAAGGCTTCACGGCGATGGCGAATTTCTAAGATCGCCACTGCGCCGTCAGACTATAGCTTTCGGTCAATCTCCGATAGACTTATCGATCTGACGCACGTGGCTTAAATTTGTCATTGAAACCTGCCTTTCACAATTACCAAGAAGAGAAGAAACGTATTTAGCAAGCTCTCAAGAAGAATGGTAATGGTTTATTGTTTCATATGACGCAACCAATGGTTATCCGCCCGCGTTGACAACTTGTGGGAGTTCGACCAACACTAAGAAACTGATGGAGAGCCCAACTTCAGTAGTGCTAGCATACTATAGTACAGGGGTGGTCAAACCTGCTCTATGTATGAGCCGCATACCGTAAAACACAAGTTACAAAGAGCCGCAACATAAAAATCTGAAAACACCAATTTATTTGCTATCTACGCTTCTGTGGCATCATAATTCTGTTTGGAACGACTTGCAAAAATAAAACTGTACGGCACGCTAGCCACCACAGTAACATTTTACAGTATTTCTACACTTTGCAATGGAAATAAAAAACAAATATATAATTTTTCGCAAAGCTCAAAGAGCCGAATGCGGCTCGCGAGCCGCAGTTTGGCCACCCCTGCTATAGTTTGGCCACCCCTGCTATAGTGGCTTATCTGAAAAACTTGCTACGAAATGGGAAGGATCCTTATCTACCCTGATAGGTCGCCAAGGCGCGGTATTGCGTAACGTGTGAGGAGTGAAAGGAGCACTTTGGCGAAACGAAAAGGTTCTTTAACACACGCAAAAAAGAACACATCAGCTGTATTAAAATTTTTTTTCGTCCTCACAAAAGTGCGCTTACAAAACATGCATTAGACTTGGGGCACCGAATCAACTGGCCACAAACTGAAATTGTTGCATTTAGAAATGACTTCAGGAAACGACGATTTACCAAATGGTTTTTATCCATTCGAAACCCAACGTTATTAACGAAAAATCGTCAGATCTTTTTCCACAAGTATACAAAGCAGCGTTTGGCAATACATGATTTTAATGGTGGTTTGCACACTTTTACTTTGATTTTTGATTAAGCTTAAAGCAGGGGTGCAAACTTTTCCGTGATTTTAGTAGCGCACATATATAAATTTTGCCATACAGCATTCATATGCATAAAGCATGAAATATAAACAATGAACTTAGGAAAGAAAATATGCAATTTATTTATTACCTCAGACAAAATTAAGGTTGGCTATCTTCTTTCACATATTTACAAAGTAAGGTTGGCTATCCTCTTTTAATTATGTTTATGCCTCTGCACACCTAAGGCATGCCATAATCTTATACTCTCTGAGGCTAGTTCGCATAGGACCAACTGCAAGGCCTCCTAGAAAACACAGGCCTGTAAAATACTTTCTTGACATAGCAAAGCGTTACCTTTATTGAAACGAAGTTGAAGAGCATGCGCAAAAGTTGCAGTTAGTTCGTTGCAATCTCAGTTGGCAGTGGGGGTAATCACAAAACGAATAACATAACGCATGCCTTCTGACTGCAGTCAGGGCTGACAACTGCTGTGTGAGCAAGGTCTGCTGGAAAAGCTGGTGACATAATGAAAGCGAGCAAACCAAAACGAACCCATTTTAGTCAGATAAAATGTGAACACCACTAAGAGCTTTATGTTTGTTGTAAGCTTTCGAGGACTCAGCCAACAAATGGGCATTGATTTGATCTTTTTGTGATGATTCAAATTGCACTAGTGTATCTTCAACTAGCTACTGCAGTTTCAACACAGGATAAGAGTTTGAATCAATCCGCAAAATGTTTTGCAAACACATCATAGAAAGAGGTCAACAAGTTCAACACAAGCTGTTGTTGCTTTCTCCAGTTCGTAGTGTGTTTTCCAAGTGATAGCTCAATAATGCCGGACAGATGCTGTGTGCCTCGTTGTAAGGACAACTACGATAATGGCCCGAAAGTACATGTTTTCAAATTTCCAAGTGATGAAGCACTGAAGCAAAAGTGGTTATATGCCATTCGAAGGGACAACTTTGTACCAACACGAAACAACAAGGTAAGCATTTGTCGCAAAAGTGCTTGGCAAACGTGGTTTCATTCAGAAAACCATTATTGTTGTTTCTGTTTCCGTTTTTTTGTCCGGCTGGAAAATGGTTCATGGCGAATAAGATTTTGCTTATGAGTAGTAAAGCAGGTGGTGATAATAAGGTTCACGTTTTTGCTGCGAAACGACTTAAATTTTTCAGCCTGATGGTGTATTCCTCTCACCTGAAAAGCTAATGTACGTATAATTACCAATATATCATATCCCAATTTAACTGTTTACGCAAGGTGATGTACACCTGTCATATCGTTTAAAAGTAGCAAGACTGTTGCCAGGAGTTATCCCTTCACAAATGCCAAACTGCCCAGATTATTTGTCGGGACCAAGCGCATCGCGCAGGCAGAGTTTAAACGAAAGATTAATTTCAAAAGAACAATTCAATTTATCAAACGCATTGATGCAGAGTATAGGCACGACTGGGAGCAACAGGAAGAGTACGATTTCTGCCTAACATTGGAGGACGTAAAGCACAGTGTGCAAATTGAAAAGCAGGGGCAAGTGTTAGACAGCGACACTACCAACAATTTAAATTTCTGTATTATTCAATACACAAGCAATGCTGGTGCTTCTGTTGACAAATGTTTAGCAATTGACGAGAACTTAATGCTCACGTGCTGTATGCGTTCTGTTAATCTTTCATCATTGGATAAGTTCCAGTTTCCTTTGAAAGTGAACAGCCTGCGCACAATCGAGGAGGTGCGAGACGTTTTAACAAATATGCAAATACCATCCTGCACAAACTGCTCTGATAGTCAGTTCATTTTAATTTTGAAATTGGTTTTGTCGCTGCTCATTCCGTTAACATCGGTAAACTTTAAATTTCACAGAGTGATATGGTTCATATGTGAGCAACTGCGTTTGATGACGCAAAGTGTTTATTGTTATTTCTACGATTTTCTTGTATTCGCTTCTGTTTTTTACAACACTGCACCAAACGCGTACAGGTTTTTGCGAACAAGTGGCAATTGTATTCTGCCATGTTTAAACACCATTCGCAAAATAACATTGTCAAAAACAATGAGCCCTTTGATTGAACAGCATGAGAGCACGTGTTTTTGTTATGTCAAAGAAAAAGTGAAAATCTTGCAGCCGAACGACAAGACTGTAGTGCTTTTAGTTGATGAAATTCACCTCCAACAGTGTTTTGATTACAAAGGTGGTAGCGTTGTAGGAACGGCTAGCAACAGCAATGAAGCAGCGAAATCAGCGTTTGCTTTTATGATTAGCAGCATCGTATCTAAGTACAAAGATGTAGTGCACGTCCTTCCCACTTGCAAAATAAACGCCAAGGATTTGTTTGCCTTAATACGAAGAACTATCCGGGGTCTTGAGGAAGCAGGCTTCCGCGTCATTTCTGTCATTACAGACAACAACGCTATTAGCAGAAAAGCAATGTTATTCTTCGCAGAGCCCCACAAGCTTTCGTTTGTGTATCTCCACCCGTGCGATGTATCTCGTCTCTTGTTTTTCTTGTTCGATTCCGTGCACATTTTAAAGTGTGTTAGGAATAATTGGGTAAACCAAAAGTCAACCGGCAAGTGTATGATGTACACTTCCGTAAAAAGTGAGAAGGTGCAGGTTGACAATTGCGACATCACTCGTTTCGAATTAATCAAACCAGTGATCATTGCCCAGGCTAGCAACCAAAAATTAATTCACTTGAGCATTTACATCAGCTGGAATGTGACTCAATTGTGAGATATGCCTACAAACTGTCTTTGAGAGCGTTGAACCCTTCTACTTTTGAGAGGCAAAATGTTAATTTGGCCGTGCGTATATTTAACGATTTCGTCCATCTAGAAGGCCCTGCCATCTGGCGTTATCATTGCTCTGCGACGTACGCTACGCAACAACGGACGAGCTCTCATGAGAACTTTTCATTCATTGTTACGTACGTAACGTGATAGAGCAACGAAAGTGTCAGCCAGAATGAGAGCAAATGGAAATTTCAGTGACGCAAGTCTCGAACGGTCACACGTCGCTGCAAATCCTGTTCGCCCACTCCAAGCTTTTGGCAGCGCGGCGCGAGTGCTTGACCGCATTTTTGCACACCTGATGTGAAGTTTTTATCACTTTTACCTTCTTTTGTTTTTCACACCCCACTTTCCGTTATCTCCTTTGCCTTTTCTAACTATAACTACGTCATGCAATCACGCGCGTTCGGTGATTCTATTGCCCTCCTGTACTCGTTGCCATTCGCCCTGATGAAAATTTACTATTAGTTGGCTGAAACGTCGATGTTGTTTTTAAATTTTACAATAGCTGAGCAAAAGGTTTCATTATCATAATCCTGTTGGTGGGCTCTGCAATATGTTTACTGTCTTTTACTTGTTAAGTCAAAGGCATCTCAGCAGAGATAAATATCCGCGAACCAACCATTGTTCGTGAAACCATAGTCACAAAATGTTGAATTTACAAAGTACTGCCTTAAAACATCACAGAGCTTTTTTGAAAAGCAGTTTTCAGGACTTTTGACACGAATTTTTGAACCGTTTTGAATTTTTAAGAACCACTTGAAAGATTAGGGGCACGGTGAAACCAAACACGCTCAAGCATATCCTTTCTGCTGTCCGTTCTTTTCTGTTTACCAAAAGGGAAACATTAAAAACGTTATCATCGTGTATGCTGAGGACAAAGGACAAATCTCATTGCTTCAAAAGAGTAGCTTCAATAGGGCGGCGTCAATAACGGGAAACCGGAGGTATTCAGCAGTACCTGGATAGTATTCCATCGCCTGGATCACGTCGGCTCCAGCCAGAGTGAAGACCTCCGCGTACCCTGCGCTCCGCACATTCGCCACGCGCTGGTTCGCGCCTTTCACAATGTTCAAGATGCCGATCTCACCAAAAAAGTCGCCCGGCTTCAAGCGCGCTACGATCGCTCCCGATTCGCTGCAATGCAAGCAGTGACAGTAGATGAAAGTTGCAGCCGGTCTTCGAGCGATGTTAGAACGTGAAGGTATCCTGTTATTTTATGCAGTAACGATAACAACACGAATGTTATGACAGCGCGGTGTTAATGCTTTGCGCACGCAGTTGCGCTTAAAATCGATTCCTGCGGTACATAAACCAGCTGGGCCAATAGGACTGTTTTGCGCTTACTGTCCCACCTCGCCATACGCCCACGGATGGCTCTTTCTTTTAATCGGTCACGGTGCGATAGAAATGACATATTTCATACCTCAGACCAGATACAGCGCGTAATGCCCGACCGTTTTAGAGTTCCTCCCACACTTTTGAAAAGCGGGAGTTGACGCTGAAGACCAATAGTTTTCTTTAAAAACCGCAAACAGATTTCTACCGAGACTACCTCTTCGTCCCTGCGAGGGGAAATGGAACACATTCAGATGCTTAACCCGCACCATCCTTCGCAATAAAGGGGAATTGCACATCTCATGCATGCATTGCATGTTTTTGATAGAGTTTGTAAAGTGTTCGAAAAAACTGCGTAATTTATAACTTTTTGATTATTTTAAGGTTTTTCTTTTCTTGATACGTGCGAAACAACTGATAGACTTTTTTAAATTTTTTCCGAGATTTTCCGAAAAACGCAAGTCTCATGATTTTCTAAGGGGGTAATTATGTCGCAGCAAACCTGCATATGCTCGGCGTTAAATATCTAGCACTTAAAACGGATTTGTGTCGGGGTCTTACTATGTGCTGATCACGGTAAACTTATTCACATGAAAGAAAGATGTAATGATGTCCTGAGCCAGAAGGGTTAACATGCGAAAATAGCAACAACGAAACACAAGCCATGCATGCGTTCATTTATCCTAGAGCAGTGGTTCTCAAAGTCGGCTGAATCGACCCCTTGGAGGCGATTTTGACGAGCAAGGGGGCGATCAAAACAAAGGGGGCGAAAACGCTCAACCTCTGCCGATCACTGAGTTAACTTCGGCTGTGACCTTAATGCACTCAAAGCAAAGAAACCGCTTGTTGATTCATAATCGAGGTGATCTATGACTGCACCGCACTAAAATGTCTCCCAATATTTCGAAGCTTTGTGAACGTCACCAAACACATCCATCACGCTGAACTGCGGACCTTGGAATGCATCGATTTCTTTAAATAAAATTCTTGAAAGATACTACCTTGTGTTTGCTTTATCAGGCTTGGGGAGCGACAATGATGTGTGGAGAGCGAAAAGGGGCGATGGAATAAAAAAATTTGAGAACCACACAAACAGCACAGCCAGTTTATGATGTTTGCTTTGGCAGTGCTTACAGCCAACGGGGTAAGACACACCGTCATGTCATCGACGTCATTCAAAACAGCTCGTGGGTTCATCAGTTAATAATCTATCATCTCCCTTAAAAGTCACTTTTGATCTACTGAACACTCCGTTCTATTTAATTCCTGTAACACGTCACTTCTCCGGACACCTGGGCATTTCAGATTTATTACCAAAAACACGCGTTGAAATTCTAAGTTTCACAAATATATCATCACGATTTACCGATTGACCCCGGCGTTTTGTAAATAACCCCTATGAGCTTACCACCATACTATAGGGTCCGTAGAAAGACTCAGTGATAGTAAAGATGGATCAGAGTAGTGATTGCGTCTGCAACAGGCCGGGTTGGAGTCATGAACATCTGTCAAACTCTCCCTGCTTTCCAACGTTGCTACTTTGTTTTTGTTCGCAGAAATTTCTGTGAACAATACTGTTGACATCTCACCTTACCACCTCAAGTATACCGTGGTTGATGATGTACATCTCCGTAGCGACTTCGCCCTGACGGCACACCAAGTCGCTTGGAGTGTAGATGCGGGACTTCATCTTCAACACCAACTGGTAAAGAAATTCGGGCTGCACTAGTTTGAAGATTGTGACCTGAAAAATAAAAAAGAAGCTATAGAAATACCAGAAGCACGGTTAAAGCATGCTGCGGAAATGTTTGACTTTCTTCAGTTTGAAAGACGAATTTTGCATCGCAGTTCATACTAGTGTGGAAGATGGCGCTTGTTCCTTTTCATTTATCCGCGTGGGTTATGCTGCTTCCATGAAAAGAATCCATATATTAAAAAATTACTTCCTTAAGTCAAACCTTTAACGGTTTACCCTCGATAAAACATCGTCTTAATCATAGCGAGTTTAAGAGGGAAACGGCTCAACAAACTTCAACTGCGAAGGTGTTACAAGACACTAGCCGAAGAAAGGTGTTCTCAAAATTTCTTATGCAACTGCAAGCATGGCGCTCATTCAGTTTTCCAATCTTTCTGCTATCACTGACATATTTTGCAGCAATTTTTGGCATAACTTTTTGTTTAATCCGATCATTAACCTGATAGCGACAATTTCTTAAACTGCCTAATGCTTACCTTCTTCAGCGTGCTGAAGTTGACTTGGATTGCAAGTTCAACTTTGAGGGAATCAGGCAACATGCCGAGGTTGTTGACATCAGTTGAGCCGCTCCACGTTCCCAGCGACCAGGAGTATTCGTACCATCTTAGAATGCGGGTCTGCATGTCTTTGGAGACATTCTTCGTTTTCATAAAAGTTTTCGCGTTGTCCTGAAGTCAAAAAACAGTGGTCATTTTGTTTCATCTTTAAGCAAATTTGACATTATGTTTAAAAATTAAACAAACAGATAAAAAATACCAAACAAGAATTAGTTATAAATCAACTCCAGTGCAACCTCTACAAGTGTAATGTAAGACTAACTTTTTTACCGTCAACCAAATCACATCCAATTTAGCTTCCCTAAATATTCTCATTCAGTTAGATTTTGTGGAACACAACAATACGGTGTCAGGATATGAAGTTGTACTTTGCCCATTGCAAACAATATTGGCTCACCCGCCGCAGCATTTTGTCCACTTCAATTTTGACAACGTGGCACTTTCTCGGAGCGGATAATCATCGGAATGTTTTTTATGTCTTTCACTTGTTGCAGAAAATTAAAAAAAACTTAGAAAATCGAACAAACAAACTGTAACGCTATTTTCCGAACAGCAGGGACCGTCTGTGCACTCACCACCATCCTTTCGTACTCGAGCCGATTGGCATTTTTGTTCGCGATGACGTTGCCGACTTGTCCTGTCACAATGAACACAAACCGTTGTGTGACTGACAGGGATGCCGCGCATATCAAAACAATTCGCGGCCGTTTCGTAACAGGTAAAGGACATCGGACAACATTTGACGTGAAGGCGATTTTCGATTTTTCTCAGCTCAAAGAGTGAAAACATAGCGCAAGCTGAAGGCAACTCAATATTTCTGTCTAAGGAAGATCATATTGGTTGTACCAGAGCAGTTCACGATGTTTGTGATTGCCAGCCTGAGCTGCTGGACGATTGGTTTGTTTTTTCAGGAATTACTGGCGACTGTAGAACGCTGATTTGTTGTTGATTCAAGAGTATAATTCAAATCTTCACAGTGTTCCCTGGTTTCCTGACCGCTAAATTTGAAATTGCAACATTTAAACTTTACATAGACTAGGCACCACAACACAGTTATATCCAAATCACTAAGTTCTCGAGAGAATGGTAAACATTCATCAAATGGTTGTCGTACGTTCTATTAATATGTAGTTATTGAATGAAGCGACGCTCTAACCTCAACGGACGCTCGCAATCCGTGCATTTTCTGTTTTCCGTGGGGATTCAGCTTTTCAAAACCCGATTGGAAGAACACAGTAAGTTTTCCGCCTCTTTAACGCTTAGTGCAGTTGCATCGAGGATAGAAACGATTGTTATAGAAATACAAATAAATCTGAATCACATTGCTTTTCCTGGGATCCGCAAACGGAAAATTTCCATTCCGTTCACTTTAACTGTTGGATACATCACTTAGTTTGATCACAAGTTTTGATTATGGAATAAGCTTCAATCTGTTCTGTTGGTGAGATATAGCTCCAGTAGCTAGGACATCATTTCATGACATTTTCAACAAAAATGCAATTGGGCTTGTTCAACACCCTGGGTCTGCAGCGCAAGGTCAAGCTCTGGCAATCTTTCCGGCAACGAACGAACTAATAGAAACAGAAAACTTGCCCCAACAGCACGTTCGTCGCCTACATAAAGCTGTCTCTGGTTTCACCAAATCAAGCAGAAAGCCATCACAGCTTGTCTTTTCCACAAGGCGATTTTCTTTGATTTTCTTTAGCATACCACTTAGGTACAAAGGGCCAGGTTCATCGACTCAGCGCTATGTTTTTCGGCAATATATGAGAAGGCACAAGTTTTTGATATCACTAAAAACCTGTTTTGCCCAGAAAAAATTATCGTTGAAAAACAAAGGATTTTAACTGGCGCAAACAGCGAAACGCACAAGATACTGATCATTGGGATCGGCATTGATGGTTTTAGATATAAGTAAAACGGTGGGGTGTGTCCGAAGATTAGCTTTATGAAATCAAAATCGTAATGCCAACGAAGTAGGACTATTTCACAAACTAGGGTCAAAACCAAATAAAAATCTGCATTTTTTAATCCATACCCTACGACTTATCAAATGAGCGATCTGGGATTTCCTGGGTTTTAAAAAGGCTTGCACTAAACTGCATTGAAGCAACGCCTGGAAAAACGCTCCGTGCGTTGGAAATGAATCCACCATGTTCAGTGCAAATACTTGAGTGCTTTTCTTCCATCGAACACGTCATCTGTTGCAAAAATTAATCAGCTTTCCCAGATAAAGGACTGGGTGAAATAGCAGGGACGGTCTGTCAAAAGTTGATATACTGCGTGTTGATAAAATAACTTCCATTTGATTATGGGCCGCAAATAAAAATCCGCAAATAGTTCTTTGACCGGTTAGCAGCAAAATGTCGAAAAGAGCATATGCAATGGAAAAAAAACGTAAGGACGTCATGTGTAACATCTTAACTACAAAAATTCTTTCGTAGCTGCAATGGTGCGAGGAAAAACTTTCAAAATAACGCCATCCACAACACATCAGGTCAAATAAATCTGTCATCTGAGTTGCAGACTCAAGCACATTATTCAAGGCAAACATTTTGTACATGATTAAAAGACCAAACAAACCACATATTAGCGCTGAAACAATTACGTGTGTGGATCGAGTTTCAATAAACTCATTCCATAAGAGTGACAGATAGTTATAATTACAAAAAGTTTTTCTTTTAAATCGGAGAGGATTCGGACTCGATGTCGGAACAGTCCCGTGGCCACGGGGGGAGGTCTTTGGTGGGCTTAGGCCCCCCAAACAAAACTCCAAGCCCCTCAAATTGAAACGTTAAACACTATAAATCAGTGGGGTTTTTGTCAATTTTAAGAATGTCAAGCCCCCTCGCACAACTGCAAAGACCCCGGAAGAACCGCAAAGCCTCCTTATTGAAAAGTTTCTGGCAACGGCTCTGTCGGATTGAACTACGTGTTTGCTATCGGCCGATCCTTCTAACCAATAGACTTGTAAATTATGAGTGGAGGCGCAGTAGCCTTGGCGCAATTGCTGTAATTTATTGGTTGGTTCATGCAGGTTCTTCACGTTTCGTATTAATATTTAAGTTAGCAGACCGGCTTGACAGCGGCTAACTATTACAATGACATTTTTCAATTATTCATGCACAGATACCAAGACTCTAACAAGCTGCATCGAAGGCCAATTTAGTTCATTGCCTCGGCGTGATTATCTAAATTGGTGGATTTTCTTTCGAATAAATCACAAGCTAGGTCGCCACTGAAATGTTCATTTGGGTACGCGACACCGATCCCAGCTCGCTATTACGTGCTTGATGTTCATTGATATATCCTTTGGAAAATTGACTGCCAACAAAATCAGAAAAAAATAACCGTTTTTGTCCATGTGCTCTTGTCACCCAAAGAGTTTGATTTCTACAGCCAATCAAAAATTCCAGCTGACGTTCAAGCGCGTTCGGAACATGCAAGCGCGATCCCGATTAGCTCGAAGGTAGGTGCCAGTTGAAAAAGACCTAGGCAGTCCTGGGGCTTGCCTATGAGTTTCTTCATCCTGTGTTCACAAGTCGCCAGAGTAGCGTGCCTCCCCGAAACAATTTACCGCTGGTCGGTGTGGTGCGCGGCGACGACCTGATTAAATACTACCGCAGAAATCGACACACCAAACATCGTCTTGAGCAACCAAATGCCAAAACAGCTTAGGAAAACTACATAAACAGGGTAAGCTAAGCCGAAGTAGCTATCTTCCTGGATTGTGTTCATTTCATAATTTATTTTTCAAATTGGAGAAGAATCAACAGCTGGAGGAGGCATAAAAATTATAGGGAATGTTGCAGCTGTTTGCAAGTTTTAGCACATCTCAACCATGGGCGTCGGAAAGATTTTTTCCTGGGGGGGGGCAATAGTGGATTTCTCCAGGTGGTGCCCAAAATCATTTAAAAACATCCAACAGTGGCGAAATTTCATTTTACCAATTTAAAACTAAGACAAAATCATTTTTCTGCTGAAACGTTAACAGGAAAAATATCAAATTTTAAAAACCAGGGAGGCCTTGATCCCCCACTGCATCTTCTTCCGACGCCCATGATCTCAACACATAACTTTCTGCAAAGTAATCCACAGCAACAATCTGACACTTTGTCGCGTCTGCTTTTGCACTGAACAATGACAGTGGGGTCAGTCTGATCACCAGCGGATGTGGCCAAACACAAGCTAGAAGCCAGAGGAAACGACAAGGCGCATAAAGTTATCTCAAACAAAGCATGCATGAGAATCACAAACTCACCGACAACCGTTGCAAAAACAAAAATCCCAAGAAAATAGGCAGCAAGTGTGCACACGTACCTAAGCAAAACAAAACGTCGAGTAATTGCTGGGAAGATCGATACTTTTGACAGATATAATATAATAAAAGAAACTATACAAAATTTGTATGAAAAAGACACTCCTGCCTTCGCTTCCCCCCTTTTGAAAGGTCAGGGGGCAATACGCCTCACTCTCCGGCATCCCTGCTTACCGCTATCAGCAGTCACTGTCTCGCTGCCTTACCTGCCAAGATGTCTGCGTTCAACAGTCAAATGCGGCAAAACGCCTAATATCGCAACTTGAACTGAACATTAGCAGATTTGTTGCCATGTTATTGTTACACAATAAAGAGCAACAGTAAAACAATCTGTTCGTAAGTTTGGCAACCTACCTCTGCAGGCAAAGGAGCGGACATGAGTGAACTGCAAGCTCATCACTGCACGACACTAGAACAGTGGACCTGGCTCTTGTGCAATGTGGGTGTTATATAACCGCAAATAAAAGCTGACGTCAAGTTTTCTACAAGATTTTGGTTCTTACTCTCAATTTCCAAGGAGACGCAAATGCCCGTTTTTCCCCTTTGCGGAGTCCCATGGTTTTGACGTACCACGAGTTTGCTTGAGTTCAGTGTGTAAAAGCGCACTCATAGATAAAAGTCATTCTTTTCGCATTTACATGTTCAGCAACAATGTTGACCTTAAAAATAACAACAGAAATTACAGAAAGCCGTTCTGAATTTTATCTGTGCGCGAATACCTGTAATAAATTTGTTTCAAGTCGATCTTGATAAATCATGAAATTACTTATGATACTGTTATGTAAGGGCACTTGTGTCCTCGTTGCCCCCCCCCCCCCTTTCAAAGGTCAGGATGGCAGTGCCCCGTTATGCACCCCTGTTCCGGCATCCCTATTTATCACTGCAGTTCTAATATTCTGACAGCTTCTGCTACCGCATAAAAAAGTTTCAGTCTTGAACTTCATGCAACATTGACGTCGGCATTTCAACTACATTGGCCAAAATCACTCGCTGTTTGTGAGCCGTGATAATAATACAGCTTTTGTGATTGCTTCGACTATTGGACAAGTTTTTCGTAGATCTTCATCAGCACACAACAGAACAAAAAAGTACGGAATAAAAGAAAAACATTCCTAGATATGTGATAGGGTCAGACTCAAACCAGCTGTCCCGAATACGCAGTGCTGTTCGTTGCTCATCGCTCAAGTAAAATATTTTCAACATAGTTAGATCCTTTCAGTATCTCTAGACATAACGTGATTATTGTTCATTCTTCATAACAGTTACTTTTGCCAGCACTTCGCAAACAAAAGGTAAATCCACTGAACCTTTCTCCTGCTGGTTACTACTGCTCAAAACACGTTGCGTTTTTTGGTGTTTGCTGTGATTCTGACCACAACACATTTTTTCCTTGCAACGCTTCCACTAATCCGATCGATGTCGTACAGTGGTCAGTTAATATGTTTGTTCAAAACAAGTAGGCAAAGTTAACCACGAAAGAATTCAGCGTCATGCTCGGGGCAAGTTTGTAGCGGAAGAAGACAACAGTTTCACGAAGCATGCGATCAACAGTAAAACTTACTCTAGATTTGTACCAGGTGAATTCTTTTCTCCGATAGTTGTGAGTGTAAGACAGGACCAGTAGAGAGAGTGCAAATACTTTCTTCGAAGTGACCACCATTCACTCAAATTGCTGCTGTTATCACGTGGCAGAGGATACGCCCATCCCCTGTCAGAGCCTATCAAACACCATGAAGAAGAAAACCTCAGTTAGGTTCTTAGTAAAATGCGAACATCGTGATATTTTCATAAACCTCAGTTAGTCTTCCCAGAGTTATAAAATTTGAATGTGGCTGTCGTGTTTTCAACAGACCCCCATTTCAGAACCAGCCTTGTGCGAAATCCGACTAAGTTTCAAACAGATGACACAAGCTATCTATAGCCTTTATCAACATCGCTGTTAGAGGAAATCCGGCGTGTGTATCACGTGCTGCCTTTGGGCAGCTTGACGTCTATCAAGAAAAGGTGCTATGCCTTGATCAGTCATCCTGGTCAATAAACTGCAACATCGATCAGTCATCTACGTTACTGAACTCAAACAACCACTGGTCAAGCATTCACTCACCCTCTGGAATAGGGAACCCTTCACTCTCGCTGATCATGTAATAGAAGCAAGCGAACCAGTGTATCAGAAGCATCATGGTATGACTGAGAACAAGCACGCGCAGCGCGTTCGGATACGAGGTCGCGGATTCTGCTTTCCTGGAATGGACACAATTCATGTGAATAGCTTCGCGCTTCCACCGTGGGAGGAGTTAGAAGCTACGCGAATTCTTGAAGAGAGACATAAATGAACGTTCCCTGTGTTTTTGTAGGTAAAGTGAACATATTTATTTTCCAAGCCGGAACGTGACGCGATTTAGGCCGTGCTACTTTCAAATATCTCTCATGACAAGTTCAGTGCGCTCTATTTACAACAATGTATGTAAATTCCTCTGACATGTCGCGAAATTTTGGCTAAAGATAAAATTAAGCAAAGGAAAAACTCATTTTTCCGCAACAAGAGCTTCCACATCTTTTCTGTCTTGCTCTCTGTCGGAACCTTTACTTTTTCGAGTTGACTGCAACCGGCCTGGTTTTCCGTGACAAGCACGTGGCCGGAACACCAGGACACGACGTCAAAACCTGGTCAAAACGGTACATGTTGCCACCCTGCGTGGAATTCTTCCAACCAAAAGCATTTTTAGATATTTCAACCGAGATCACAGTGGGCCTCGTTTCATGAAACACAGCACACACTGTACATTTGCACTTTGTTATGAACTCTACCTAAACAAAAAAACCTAAGAAGGGACTTAAAGTACAGAACAAAGAAATTTCATATCCCACAAAATGTCTGAACGATCTTCACAAAATTTTTTTTTGTGTGCAACGTTGCATTTATCACCGGGCGCGTCCCCAGGTTTGGTTGTTTGGGAGGCTGACAAATAAGCGGGGTGACAAATTTAACAAAAACTAAACAAATGTTAAGAGGAATTTTCAGTCGGGAAAAAAACGGCACCACCACCCTCGCAACAACCCTATTATACTGTATGTATACTGAGATCCGATCCGGCTCATGGTTGGTGGTGAAAGTTGACAAACGTCAAGATGGCAACACGTACGACATGCTCATGGTGCTCATGAGCAGTATGTAAGCATCGATGAACAGTTCGAGGTGCATGATCACCATCACTGGAAATGGAAAAAGTGCTGCATTTACCTGTAAAACTGCTTAGCACGATAGGCTTTCAGAAACCTGGGTGCTCGGTAAACCGGTAGCATTTTCCCGGTAGTGAGGTAGGCCAAGTCAACTGGAGCTAAGCACAGAATGTCGAGGAAGAAACGCTTAGAAAATACGTAATTCTTCACTAGTTTCATCGTCTGGCAGACCAGCATGCCGTTCTCGAGAAATCCCGTCCGCAGTTGCACTAATATGTCCACCGCGTACAAGAAGTCACTCAAATAGTCCAGCACAAGCCAGGACGTCTGCACAAGGAGAAAAACACTTTTAAAACCCAAAGACAAGAGTATAAATCGCAACTGAGGTGCAAAAAACTTCAATATATGCTTAACTCTTGCACTCCAGATGTACCGCTCGATCGTGTTAATGCATTACAGCGTAAAAAATGTTTTGCATACCAGAATGAAAGCAAATGTGGATTTGAGAAAGCATCTAAAACATTCAGCAGAAAAATACAATCGTTTACCATTATACTTAACATTCTTACTCAAAGATAGTGAATGCTCTTGCTGATAATTGTATACGTTCTTCTTATTGTTGTGGTAAAAACAAATTTGTTGCATACGAAAGCATGGATGCACAAACAAGCGCAGCACATTGAATTAACAACACTCAGATAAAACATCCGAAAACTATGCTACCCAACCGTTAGTTTGTAGAATACAGGAAGCTAAAAAACATCTTTATTGTGTACATCCATTAACAACCAGGCCCGTAACTAGCTTGGGACACCAGGAGGGGCGAAGAGTTTTCCAAGAGGGGTCCAATTCTTTTGAACTATGTCCAATAGTTTTAAACTATGTCCAACACGTTTTTCAAGGGCGGGCGAAAAATTTTCTAGGGTGTGCTTCGCCCCCCCTGGTTACGGGCCTGTACAACTCTGAGCAATCAATCTTTGTGAACTGCATTAGGCATTTAGAGAAATGGTAGCTGAGGACTTCTTCATATAGCTACGTTTAAGACATTTGACGAAACCGGCCACCATAAAAACACCCTGACCAGCAGAAAATAAACGCCCGTCACTGAACAATTGAGGATTCAAAAAATCAGTTGGGGTTCCAAAACCATGCAAGAAGCAAAACTGAAAATATTAGGTGATACTGCACAGCCCAGGGCCATTTTAGACAAAAGCAGAGTGGTGGATGAGTTAAAGTCGCTATTCCGTAAACAGAAAACCACATTTCTTCATAAACACTGATTATCAAAATTTTCCATCAAGCAAATGAACTCCATTTAACCGTAACAGAAATCTTTGTATTGTTGTTTAATGTTGTATTGCGACAAAAAATAAACATTTTTGCTCAATCCAAACTGCTCTTACGCTGTTGTCCTCTTGCAACTCTTTGAATGCTTGTCGGGCAATAAGAGACCATACAGTGTAAAGCCAAGTAGCGGTGACCAGGCCGAGCCAAGCAAAGAGCCTGTTTCCTTCCGGGTTAACAACAAAACGATGCTGCAACGTACTGAAAAAGAATTTGTTGTCGGTAGCGGGTTGTGGAAGGAGTAATGCAAGAATTTCAAATTGTAACTTCTAACACTAACAATTTCACAACTTGTTTCCAATCGTGTAGTGGTAAAATAGTTTGGCAATATTAGCGCAAAAAAGGTACTTCCGTGATTACTCTGAAACGTTTCGATCATATTCTTTGTCATTTTTCTTTGAAATATGGCTAAAGGTCACACCATTTCACATACATGCAAGAAAACGTGAAAGAAAAAGTGTCGGGCCGAATATTCAGGCCCCAACACTTTCCAATGCTTTTTGTTAGCACTTTTCTACATTCCATGACAGTTAGTGAAGAGATACAAATACAATATTAACAAAGGGAATGAAACATTATAGGTAAAAACAACCACATGTCACATTGAATTAGATTGATCAAGTCAAAAGCAATACAAGGTAAAAAAACATAAAGCCAAATGACACGATCAGACAGTAGACGTATGCAAAGTAACCAAAGTTACAAGTAACAGATTTCGAAAAATAGACGGAAAAAATTGGAAGTTGGACCAGTCCAAATACATGTCGGACAAAATATTCATGTGACAAATTTAACCAATGCGAGTGGCAAGCCCAAAAGACACAGTAAAGAAGTAAAACAATATTACCGAAATACAAATGTTGAATCAAATACACAACAGGCATCAACGTGACACAGATGATGGTGGGCAAGCAATGGGTGAAGAGTTGAGGTATGTACAGATGAGCAGATGAAGCATGAGCATAGGTGAAGGAAGTGGGCAACAATAGGGGTAATGAGGCAGATAGCAATGCATTAAAACGCAGCATTTCATTACAAAAGTAGCAAGGGTAGAAAATAATGTTTAGCACTTATTTTTCTGAACAAAGCCTCTCGTTGAAACTTTAGTCAGAATACTCATGTTGATGCTGTAACAAAACAGCAAAGTGTGATCACAGCAAACTGATATTAAAACAACTCAATTACTGCGAAAAGTTTTGGTCATCGCTTCCCTTGATAGGAATTCCATTTGAAAGAGTAAATCGTCTTTTTCCAGCAAGCTCATCAGCATTCTCTGGATGTAAAACTTTCGAACTGCCCGCCTTCAATATTGAGAATTTGCGAAGGAGGCTGTCATGACTGTCGCTCTGAGCGGGTTCCGGTGGCTTTCGAACTTCTGGTTTTATGCGAGTTGTGGCCTGCGCGTCAGTGAATTAAGTTAGCGACTGATTATAAAGAAAGCAAATGCAATTTCAATGTAAATTGTCTAATTGTCAAAGTATTACTGAGTTGTGTGGAAGCACGACCTGGTACTGCTTTATGTCCTCATGGAGACCTAATGGTTGTCAGTGAACAGGCTGTTGGTGATGCTACTGTTGCTATTCGGTAAAACCAGTGCTAGTGTTGCAATCGGAAATCGCGAGCGGCATGCGCGCAAAGCTACGCACTGTGGCAGCAAGCAATAATAGAAATCATGCTCGCAATCTCTCTTACTGTTGCTTGCTCGCGCTACGTATATAATGGTGTTATTCTTCACGCACATCCCGTTCGTGGTGAATCACACAATCAACGCAACGCCACCGGAGAGGTTGCAACACTAGTTCTCATTAGCGTACGGCACGGGGATGCAGGGGATGCGGTCGCATTCCCCAACGCTGAAAAATTGGCCATATTTGGGCAAAGTATACAGCTACATTCACATGTAAGTGAGGTAGTGTCTATTTTCCAAACTAAGGCAAAATAATAACCAAATCAACGGTAAAATAATAGCCAAAACGTTCTTTTTTTTGACTTTCTTTTTTGATCATGATGGTAAAATAGACACTGCCCTTGAGTGAACTGGAATCATGTGGTAATTCCAACAGCCTTCATCGAATTTGGGCAACTAAAAAACTTTAATCACGTTTGGGGTAAAATTACAAACATTTGAGTAAAATAGGAGCATTTGGGTAAGGTACAACAGCTTCAATTAAATTTGGACAAATGAGAAAGGCTTCAATCAAACTTGGGTGAAAACAAAAACATTTAGATAAACTGGAAACACTTGGGTGAAGTCCATCAGTCAAATCAGATTTTGCCAATTTTGCAACAGCTTCATTCAATTGTGGGCAACTTCAAAAAATCTCCATTAAAATTTTAGTACGTTTAGAAATGTCTGGGTGAATTACAAGAGTTTTATTCAAATTTGGATAAAATCAAAAATCAAAATCGTTTGGGTGAATTTTAACAATCTTAATGAAATTTGACCAAATTTGGACAAAATCATTCAAATTTGGGTGAAGTTAAAAATGTTTCCATAAATTGGAAAAATTAGGGTAAATTCCAACAGACTAAATCAACTCTGGACAAACAACAATAGCTCCTTTCAACTTCGGGCCAAGTGGAACATCTTCATCCAATTTTGGGTAACGTCAAACAGCTTCTTTCCAATTTGAATAATACATAACCACTTCATTTAAAATTGCACACATTCAGAAACATTTGGGCAAATTCCAACGGCCTTGATCATATTTGGGTAATTGAAAGAGCTTCATTCAAACTTGGGTACAATTAGAACCATCTGGGCAAATTGGAAAAGTGTCATTCAGATTTGGATATGTTATAAATATTTGAGCAAATTACAACAGCCCAAATCAAAATTGGACCAACTGAAACAACATCATTCAAATTTGGGTAGAGTTAGAAAGATTTTAAAATTAGGAGCATGTAGTGGTAACTCACCATTCCAACTAACCTTAATTTTTGCAAACCTCAAATTGTTGATGCTGTAAATGTACAACTAAAATGTAGCTGTAGCTGCAAAATGCTTTGCGGTAGTAATGTGGGATAGCTGTGATATGATTCTGTGAAGTTTTCGTGTTTCAAACGTGCTTGATGTTGTTAGATTTGCAAGCGCAAATCTGTTTCCATAAACATCAACACTAAAAAAGCCTTCAAAAAACTATACATGTTTTATTTCGAGACGTTTCGGATTATTCTTAATCCATCTTCAGTCAGAAAATAAAGCAACACTTGGCAATGTCAGCAATTCAAAACCATAAGGTTTTGTGACGCAAGAAGAGACAATGCTGTGACGCAAAAGACGTCAAACGCAAACCCAAGACAGCCAGCCACGTCAAAATTGCTGAAAGCAAATGCAGGGCCAAAAGTTATGCAGAGAATATTA
>Ga0210059_1001997_pt1 | contig 31551 bp, 15 predicted proteins | sample Ectturendosymbi2_FD_188042 | JGI IMG/M metagenome (GOLD analysis project Ga0210059, IMG submission 188042) | Ecteinascidia turbinata endosymbiont from Florida, USA - Sample 2 (SPAdes) (version 2) | ecosystem: Host-associated > Tunicates > Ascidians > Unclassified | place: Key West, Florida... | reverse complement strand
TAGTTGAAACTCTGGTGAATGGTCTTCCATAAACTGAATAATGTGTGGTTGTAATTTGAAATAAATAGCTTTTTAATCAAAGTCACAATTGAAATTTTCATGGGTACACATCTTTTTGGGTCACCCTGTACATAAGAAGTGTGGGTTACAGCGCGATTTGATGTCTTGTTCAAGTTGCTTAACGTTACAAAGACGATAAATATTTTTCTTGTACATTTCCGTTTTTTAAAAAAGCTACAAATCTTGTTAATGCTACTGGGCATCGTGCATGCAGCCCCACCGCTACCAAAATTTCTATTGATATCCTCTTACCAGCAGCAAAAACATTTGGCCTAAAATTAGCGTAGCCTACTCAACAAAATGATTTCAATCTGTTTTACTGCTGGTGGGTGGAGGATGTATCCTTTCAATCTCCCGTTGTTTCCCCCTGGATAGATACTCATCTAGCCTACAATGTAATTTCTGCATACCTAATCGTCTGGGGACTGTTGTCTTGTGACTTCTGTCAGTGATGCCACTTAGTTCAGTCTTTTCACAGTCAAAATTTTCAGGTTTAAAATCAGATTTCAATAGATGAAATTAATGTCAAAAGTTTCATTCTAAGAATTCTACTTGCATAACGACACGAAAATACATTTTAGATTAAACAGAAATCAGAATGCACAGGGATGAATTGGCAAAAATGCACCAAGTTTCACCTACATTAACACGAAAAAATGTACAGCAAAACAAGGTGTCATGTAAGGCAAAAGTACCTGTAAAACAAATGTTTCGCGCTTGGATGAAAACATTGCTGGATTGTGGGTTTGGTTAAACTCAGGTAAATCAGGTGACTTACGAACCCATGCATTCAGCAGAAGCACAAAGTGTAAGTCATGAAAAAAATATTTTTTGGATTTGTTAGTCACCATTGTCGCGGCATTACAGGAAGTGAGGATAAATGTATATTTTATCCTTATTTCCGAGTCAAGTCCCCAAGTTTTAAGCTATAGTTTTGATTGAAAATTCTGTTCACCAATGGTTTAAGACAGTCTTGTTGCAAAATTCCCCACCCCAAAACTAAGTCTCCACAATAGTGCTGCTTTTTGCCTTCGACAAAAGCTTCGCAGAGCAGAGATTTGCCTGAAAATCTAACTTTCTAACATTATTTACACTAGCATCATTAAATTATACGATGTCTGTTTCTGAATACGTGACAACCAACGTTGCAGCAAAGCCACTTACATTTCTGCACGGAACAAATCATGGCTGTACTGTGGTCTCTCACATGTGTAGCTGTAAAACTCTCATTGTTTCAAGATAATAACCTTTCTAACAGTATACCACACAGGGTAAAATTCGGACAGATGCAGTTATCCATCTTTCGCGGTCTCTAGAAACTTAAAAATGCTAAGCATCATTTTATCGAAGGTAAAATTTGTAAAATAACAGAATCAGTGATACAACACCTAACTCTGTTTCAACGTCAACTTGGCTGTGTGTACCATCTAACATGAAAAGCTCTTCACATAAAACGTGACAAACGTCACTTATTTTTTAAACCTCCGCAGACACAAAACCTAAAGAGAAAAAAGTGGGGGACATGGCATATTATATCCCTACCATTTCAAAAAGTGGAGGGACACGTCCCCCGTGTTCCCCACCAAATTGCGCCCTGTATGTCTGTGATGTTGCGCGATGCTCTTTTCAATTAAGTTTTCTTGCGTTTGCTTTTCAGTTGCCAAAGCGGCAAAAACGCCGAGGTTGCAGTAATTCTTCGGCAAATCGCCCGAAATTCAAGCGTTGCTGCCAACAATATCTTTTCTTCACTTCGCTCCAGAACGGATGCTTATGGAAAGATGGAATTGAGGTCTAGGCAGAGAAAGAACTTTCAGCGTTTTTTAACATGGTATGTTACAATTCTGTTTGCAGGAGTTCACCTGAGACCAAACTTAGAATTTTCATGCGTGTTGCCTGAGGTAGTCGGTCATGCTGAAGTCACGTTTAGTTTTTGTTACTGAAAGTGAGTAGTAATGCGCTAAATCTTCCCTATAGCCTCTGATGAATTCAAGACATTTTCAAAGAAATCTTTTGTTATGACAAAGCCACGTAACAGAGATATGGTGTTTAATGAAAATCAACCGTCCAAAATGTCTAAAAGGCTACACAGCGGAAAAAAACCCTCAAGTCCGGAATAGCATTTTTGAAGGAACCTCTTTATACTGATCGACGTTCATCATACTTAACCGGAAAAAAAACGGACCCTACACCATGCTAGTCAATACCTTTTTGACTAACATTTTGGGGATTATTTTACACCTTGCTTAGTGTGGCGGTGAATAAAACTTTTCCACACATACCTTGACGTTGTAACGGAAAATGACTCCCATGAAAAAACAGCTTTATTCAATATGAGAGGTCCGGTGCTTAAAACCCATTTCACTTACTTGCAGGTGGTGCTACCATTGAGAAACTTATTTGGATTGTGCGAAAGGTCGTTTGACCAGCCTTTCTTACACCTATTGCGGAGCATACAGCTTGCACTTGTAACCATCCCAACGCTGGTTAAATCTTTGTATCGTTTGACCCAGCGGTTCCAAACCTGGGGTACATGGGGTACATTTACGGTTAGCAATAGAAGGGAAAATCTGTTTATATATTATTGATTTCCAAATATTTTCAATTGCAAAAGTTCTATTAAAACTTCAGTGGATTTTTGTTAGTTTACTCAACCTTTTTGTCATAATAAATTTTAGGGGTACATGCTCATCTGTCGAAATGCTGAAGGGTACACATTCAGAAAAAGATTGGGAACCCCTATTTTAACCAGTGGTCGCTCATCGTTTTTAGGTGATGTTTTGCGTTTCCTTAGATATTTCTCTTGCCAAAGAGAATTACCTTCGTAGTGGTTCCCTTCCTCTGCTAAGCTGTTGAACGTATGAAACTCAAGGTGACAAAAACCTGTAGGTCAACTTCCTATGCATACAATCTCGTAATTGACGTCACTGACTGAACCTATGACACCAAAGAAGGTTTGAAAAACCCAGCTCAAATCACCTCCAAAAAGAAATGTTGAACCAACCGCCAAAAGCGCTGTGATTCATTTTATTTGCACTATTTTCAAAAAAGTTGTTTAAATGTCCACCAAACTGGTGTGATTTAATTAATTTCCACAAGGGTGTAAAAATTAAGAATTCCGACAAACGTTAATTCAAGCAACACTTCTCTGAAAACGATGTACACACATATGAAATTGAAAGGAAGAAATGACATTCCTAAACCTGCTTGTCAGTTTGCAGTTGGTTTGTAGCACAATTTAATGTATCTTCTATTTGAAACATGCTTGGTAATTTTACTATGTAAAATAAGTAATTTCAAAATACAGGTGGCTCTAAAATCTACGTACCCTGCTCAAGAATCCTTCAAACGCTATACGAGTCAGGAAACGAAGGATGTAGGCCCTAATGCAACCCTAAATTTGATTACGTTTACCTCTGACATGTGACATCCGTTATTTCCGGTCCAAACTGTTTTTGACTTCAGACGTCCGTTTTTAATCATTTTCACAACAAAAATCGTATCTGCGCAGCGAAACATTTATACGGTGGCATACAAATTTATCCGTTTTACCTCCAAAAGGGGAGTTTTAGAGGGCAATTTTTGTTTGTGTGTAAAAAAACGCCATGCACGCGTTAGATCCGTTTTTTCTTTACATCAAGTCATGGTGTAGGACAGGGGTGGGGAACCTATTTACTATCACAGGCCGCATGAATTGTGCATCATCGCTGGCTGGCCGCTAAATCAATTATCTTTTGCGCTGTCGTTGACGTGTTTTGTCCTTTTTCACCACTAGCGTGCTGGCAATGTTGTTAACATCCGTCACAACGTTTTTAAGGCGCACGCTAGATTTTGGTTGCCAACGCAACGAATGCAGTCTTGCTTGCACATTCTGCCGACGCTCTGATTCGTAAGATTTCTTGTATTTTTGTGCTTGCTGTAGATCTGTATCGTCAGTGATTTGTTCTACCAGCATTGGTAAGCAGCTGTTTTTCTTCCACCCTGGCCGATCGACACGGTTTTCACGTGTTTACCGCTAAGCGATGCTGCTGCGCAGAGTAGGTGTTCTTACGAATAATGCTTTTTGTACGAAACCACGAGTTACAACATGTTCTTAGGAAACGTCGCTTGATCGATGTTTCGTATTCATGTGGAGCCACATGTTATGCCAACGTTGTTTTTCTCGAATCTAGTTGAATTGCAACAGTTTGTGGTGAATGTTCAAACCAACTTTGAGGAACGTCCGTGCGGAGAGCGCTCCTAATCACTGGGTTACCCGCTGTCACAAGTTGGAAAAAACTGGCGGGTGGTTTTCAAACAAATCAAAATTTATTTTCAATTTTTTTAAGCCTGCTAATATATCCTTCTCTAAAAATCATTCTGTTGCTGTCGTCATTTGGATCACGACAACTTCCGTACCTGCGACAACTTAGTTTGGCGCTTGATGGGCAGTCAAACGCCGAGATAGCGTTCGTTGTGCGACGAAACCAGCGCACTCATCTTTCATGCGATTTAAGTTCAACAATTGCCGTTGCGAAAAATGCTCCGAGAAATGTAAGCTTTGCCCAAGGCGTGAATTGTTTGCTGAGTGCTCGGTACCAATGACGCATTTTTCAAAACCAATGTGTTTGTAGCTTCCAATGACATAAATTAGTCCTCTTCATACAACAGATCTTTCACAAAAGCGTACGCTGGCAAAGAAGCTTGGATTTACACCTTTGTACAGAAATGCACCTCCCAGATGGATGTTTTTCATATTGGGACCACAGGAAAGAAAATTTCTTCTAAAAGCATAACATTTCCAATTCAGTTGTGTTAAGACGTGGGTTCTTCGTTTCATCGCAACTAACTAATCCCCACTTGCGCAAAATTGCCGATCAAACAAAAAAATACCTCAGCATCTACATATTGTCGGCTGGCTTTGCAGTATATTCACGTTTTGCGAAATAGATACGTATTTGCGGAATAATTTTGTCGTTATGAAGGGTGTTACGTACGCTAGACTTACATTTCTCAGTAATTTGGAAATCAACAGAAATTCATAATCGATTAAAAAGCAAACACAAATCAAAACAACTTATTTTAACGAAAGTTATACAGAGCAAGACACAAAATACGGAAGCATTTGCAAGTTTGAACAAGTTGCACGAGAAGCGAAACAGAAAATATTTCACTAAAAAACATTAGGGATCCGTGTAGCCCGAGCCGTATCAGCTGCACTCGATACCCCCTGATTGGGGGGCCCACGCTGTCACAGTGGGCCCAAAATTCAGTTCCGTCACCACTTAGCCCCTCCAGAGAAAGCTTCGATCCCCCAAATTGAAATATGAAGCACTAGAGATCAGTGAAGTTATGGCTACCTTTGAAAGAAAAGTGCTTATGCATTACAGTTACTTTGGGCCCCTTTGAAAGCAAGGTATTTACACATTACAACTGTTGTTGGGGCCCCTTTGAAAGTAAAGTAGCCTACTTATACATTACAGTTGCTGTTGGACACTTTGAAAGCAAGGTACTTTACACATTACAGTTGCAAAGGGGGGCCCGAGGCAAGTGGATGGCTTGTCTACCCTCAAACACACCACTGTATATAACCCTGACAATGATCTTATATGAGAATATGAAACCGATTGAACACGTTCTGCTTCATCCGATATGCGTACATTCTCACCTGATGTGCGCATGTAATCACTGTTATATAAAGTTACCTTTATGTTATTGAACACATTGAAGTTACTGATGAGTTTATTGCTTCAAAAAACACAGATTTCACGCGATTTTTCACAATAACCTGGACACACAGGTCGACTAAAAAAACTGATCTGGGTGGAAAAACTCAGTGGGAGACCTGGTCACATGAGGTAAAACGCCTACCACCGTAACTTGAAGTGAACATTTGAAGTTTTACTACCGTGTTATTGTTACGCAATAGAGACCAAGAGTACAACAATCCGCTAGCAAGTTTCGCAACCTGCCTCTGCAGGCAAAGGGAGCGAACTGCGCAGTTACGCTAAGCGTGTCGGGGCCTATCACGGTCAGACTTCGCCCTAGCAACGTAACCGGGGAGGACTAAAATTATTTCGCCCCCCCTGGAAAAATGTGTTCGACAGAGTTTAAAAAATTTGAGCCCCTCTCAGAAAACTCTTCGCCCCACCTGGTGTCCCAAGCTGGTTACGGGCCTGCTTTGTCCTGATGGGCCTCGCGTTCATTTATCCGGCCCTGCCTACATGCCTAATTTTACATGTCGAGAAGTCAGACTTCCACTTGATCAACGTATTTTGTGAAGTGGTTGTTGTAAAAAAATGTCCTATGTCTAGCCCAGGGGTCTTCTCTTATTTTGTACTGCATAGTTACAAGATACCTTTGGTGCTTACAAGCAAAGTTACACATTTGCGCAGCCTGCTGTTCAGACAGCCAGATGGAATTGATTGTGTGGTTAGAAGATTCTATTTTAGGGGTTGTCCTAAAACAGAGCAGTGCAGTTGGTGGATTATGGAAGTTAACCGTTGCGTCCATGTAGGCCTTATTCTATATTTGTTAACATTTATAGGCGATTTGAGATACAAAATGTTATTTATCTAAACATGTGCCGTGCACCAGGAGATCAACAGTCCAGACATTAGCAAGGTTTATGCATGCGTATTTCGGCCAATAAAAAGCCCGATGTGCACGCTTTATAAGCATATTTCACTTAAGCTCATGGTAAAGTTTATCAAGTTGCGCTAATGAAAGAAAATATCCATGGCGGCGCACATGCTTTGACTGGCCTCATGTTTGCTCCTTCGGTATAAATGTATTCATAGCTAAACGATAGGATTGATTCTGGTTTCTTGCAAAAATTTTTTACGCTTGCATTTCATTACGACATCTCTAAATAATCGCCGTCAGTTAAATGACAATGATTTACGACCCAATACCTTTTGTTAAGCTCGTTCAAAAAATTGTAGTTGGAAACTACGAGCCTATTATGCGTATTTGCGGGAAAATATTTGTAATCACTTTGCACAATCTGCAAATGCTGTTCATGTTGTGAATTAGAAATAAATTTTCAGAATGTCTATCCCCCCTGCACAAACATGAAGCTGCACAAACATGAAGGCCCCCAATGGAAGACTTTCTGGGGACGGCTCTGCCCAGGCCCGCAGACACGGTGGGGCATTCAGGGGCAGCTACCCCCAAATCTTTTTTGTGCCTCCCAATATTTAGTTGTGCTCAGAAAATTTGTTTTAAACATATGATAAAAATAATAATTTTTCTCCCCTAAAATGTATTTTTTCCCCAAGCCTTAAAACCTGGCTACTGGCCTGATTCTGCCAAAATTATGTCTGTAATTAAAGGTATTTTCTTTTGAAAGCCATTCGGCTTCGAGATGTAGCAAAACGTTTTTTTATAAATCACCATTAGGGGACCCGTGTAAGCATTTGGGGGGGCAGAGTTGGGCTGATACGGCACGGCGTGTAACCAGGGACGGATTTAGGAAGCGCGGGGGCCGAGGCCATCTTAGTTTTGGGGCCCCGCGCAGTTGTGACTTCTTTGGCTGTTTGTCTGAAAAGCGTGAAAGTGTGCTCCTTATATATGTAGTGCCCCCTCAAAAATCTATCTTTTGTTGTGCCGACTTCGCTTTTACGATTGCCTTAGGTCAGGTGTGTCCAAACTACGGCCCGCGATGCCATTTCATCCTGTCTGCGAAGAGATTTTGTCAATAATGAAAAACTAATATATTTACGAAGAATTTCTTGATTTGGCAAATGTAACATATCCCGAAACAATCACATAACGTAAGTTGCCGGCCCTCGGACTGTTGTGTAATAGCTTATTTGGCCGTTGGACAAAAACGTTTGAAGACACCTGATATAGAGCTTCAACAAGCAATCTCTGTTAACGGGAAATCTAGTAAAAACAACCAAACAGAATCCAATACTGACAATATTGCTTTTTATCGGAGTTTCTAGTCTCTGGCGTCTTGCGTTGTTGCGAGCTTTTTGTCAGTGAAAAATTGTACGTAAAGTACCTTTTTTCCGTTTTCATTCTTTTTTTGTAACCGCTTTCATACAGACGGCCTGCTGGAGCTCTCTCACACCCGGATGCACAATATTGTTGTGTTGTCACTGTTCTGATAAGCAGGGGCGGCTCGTCTAGAGGGGCTGCCGGGCTGCAGCCCTCCCTGAAAAATTTAAGGCAAAAGATTCCGCCAAATGGCCAAACTCGCCTTAAGTCTGGATTTAGTTGCGAAATTTCACAACAATCATTTTCGGTGCTTCCGACACCATTTTGGCTCAAGGTTTCCTAGGAATCCAACAAAACCAATGTTTCGCTCTTTTCCAACGACACCGCTTATGCGATGACGTTTTCAGCACACTTGTCGATGAATTTGGCAGTTTCGGGGCTGTCTTCGGCACAGCTCTAAAGGAAATAAACCAAACAATTGGCTACAAGAAACATGGTGGTATATCCACCTATCGCAAAGCGTTTTTGTTATTTTGACGATGAATTTTTAAAGAAAAAGTGGAGGAAATATGATCTTGACTGTTTTTCACCACCTGATTTTCTTGGATATTGAATTTTATAATTAAGTTTAACGATGCTTTTACTAGTACTTTGGCGGTATTGGCGGCATTGGATTCAAATCTAGTCGCCAATCTCGGGCTGCGAAAATACAGTCCTTCGTTTGTCTGCACCTGTAGGCTAAGCTGATGAGCTGTCTAGGGATGGCGTTTGAAGATGTACGGCAGTAGTTGGTGGATATCATTCATGGACAACAAAAGGTGTGACTGATTCAAAACATTGAAATGTGAAAATTTTGAAGCATGAGAAGTCTGGCAAACCTTTCAGCATTCAAGTAGACCCTTAATTTTTTAAGGTGAACATTGCAGCTGTAATTTATTTAGGATACAAGCTTTTACTGGAAAAGCATAACAATCAGTTAAAAAAAACAAATTTTGTATAAAATCATAAACTGTTTCAATTTTTTTGGAAAATTTAAACTTCATATGAAAGAACATGATGAAAGTACCCGCTCAAAGAAAATGGCTGTAGCCTAGGTCGGCTGCCATGACACGGTTTGAATAAAATGCTAAGCTTTGTCATATTAACACACACCCTTAATAGTCGAGCGGAATGTTCCAGGTTTAGTATGCGAGTGGTCCTGGATTCGACTCTCGCCTTTACAGCTTTGGTGGCACTGGTTATGCGTCATACTTTTGATGGGACCGGTTGGATTAATTCTTTTGTGTTCGTGTTTAGGGTTTGGGTTCGGTTTAATTAAACTGAAGTGAATATTTTCTATGTATCAATAAGGACAACTGAAAATTACCAGTTTGATAAGTCTAGGACTGCTGGAGTGACTGGAAACGCCATTGTAAACAGCCAGGGGCAGGGCGACAATCCTGTATGTTCAACCAGAGATAAAATTTCGCAGCCCTCCCGGCCATTTTCACCACGAGCCGCCACTGCTGATAAGAGTCTAGAGCAGACATTTGCATTTCCATTCGTTTCAAGGTAAATTGTGAAGTTATGCCTCTGCGCAGTTTCGCAAATCTTTAGTTAATATTGATTCGTCGTAGAAAAGAGTTGCGCCGGGTCCCCAAAAGCGCGGGGCCCTAGGCCATGGCCTATTTGGCCTATGTGTAAATCCGTCACTGCAGCCCTTGCAGCAAAGTGTAAAGTGACATTGTTCCTACGCAACGGAAAAACTGCTGCACGTTTGTGCTGAAAAATGCGAGAGCCCAATGTTGCATTGATTGACAGTGATTGTTGCCCGTCAATGCAGTCCAGCTTGCTGAACCACTTGCGGATTCTGGAAGGTTTTAAAGTAGTGGTTGTCAACCTTTTCGCTGAAGGGAGCCAAATCCAGACCTACAATTTTGGTAGAGAGCCACACTAAAAAATTTTTAACACAAGTCAATTGAGATGTCTTGTTTCATTGCAGAACGATATCTGTTACACAAAATATCAGAGGTGTTATTGAAAAACTGCTGTAAGAGTCGCACAAAAGGTGCTTGCAAGGCGCATGCCGCTCTCGGAACCGTGGTTGAGGACCACTGTTTTAAAGAAGAACTTGAAATTGTTTTTTACAAAAAAAACATGATTTCCTTGTTTTATACCCGTTAACACCTCATGGAAATACTTTGTTGACGTTCCTCAAGGCTAAATTCCAAGTTTTACTTAATAAAGCACATCACCGGCAAAGAACGTTGGCTGTGTTGTTATCTCTCAACACCTGTTCAAAAGTATGCGCTTGACTCCAATGCAAACAGGTTTGTGGCAGGATATTAGGGCCTGGGTTTTTTTGCTGTGGTAATTATACCTGTCGTCGATTTCAACAGTTCAGCTCAGGAAGGTGTTTCCTTGACGCTGGATGTTCTATATGTTGACCTTTCAGATTTAAAGTCCGGAACTGCGATGCTGTCTTCTATAGCATTCGCGTTTTGTCCTGCTAAAGAATAAACTCATCGCGGAACGGTTTCTTCTCAGTCTTAGGGTCAATACAGTCCGCTTTACATTGCTAGGCTACCACTTTAAAAGTAAGAGTCGAGAAAGTTCGGTTCGCTTGACGTATTTCGTAAAAAAATTGATTGCACGAAGCAGAAAATTATGCTGACAACCTTTGTCAAGGTTCGCAGTATGTCATAGTTTATTGTTTGTCATGTGATTTATCGTCTCTTTTGCACCATCTCCGCAAACTTTGCTGTGTCTTGTCAAACTTTGCATAAAAATTTGCAACCGGTTGCGCCACGAGTTGCACATAGTAAATTTCTGTTCAAAGTTTTGTTAAAAGCCAATTGACCAACTCTGTTGCACCATTGTTAAAAAACTGTTGTGTGCGCAATGTTCTATGCCCTGCGGTGCTTCCCAGAAGTGACCATCTCTTGCGACAATGGCTCTGGCTGTATATGGTCACGTGGTAGTGTCGTGCTGGTCGGAGCAAGGCGTTACCGAAGGGGGGACAGACAGCTGCTAAAAGTCTTACCTTTGCGGTTCAGATTTTCGAAACGTCGCTTTTCTATTAGTCTTTGATACGTAGGAAAGCTGGTCGTTCTTGCCACACACGCTAGTCGGCAGCACTTGAGCGGTAAAAGCAGCATGTTGTTTTTGCAGCCACCTGGCGATATGCGCCGGATTGCGGTTTCTTTGCTGCGTCGTTGGCGTCAGCATGCATCGAACGTTTTGTCCCGAGACCTTTGCGACATTTCGAAGGTATGTCAATTTGGTTGCGGTGTGACAAAATGTGATTAATGGCGTCCCGTCAGACTACCCGTGTTGAATCAACAACTCTTAATCTTTCGGCATTTTAATCCTGCAGCGGAAGGCGCGGTTGTCGTTCTTGACTGACTTATGGTGATTTCTTGATCGGCTTATCGATGCCGCACTTGAGGCACATGTGGCAATCTTGTTCTGAAATTACTGTTTCTTGTTTCGAGCCGTCTGGTTTAGCGACATTCCGTCCTTGCGAGTGAAAAGCTGAAGGAGTCACCATTGAACTTTTTAAAGAAAACCACCTTCAAACCTATCGTGCGAAGTGTTTTGCAGAATATCGTTCGCTTTTGTTCATTGGCTTGTTTTTTAAAAAAAAACACCAGGACGCTTTGAGTCCATGTTCAGATATAAATCGCCGTGTGCGAAGAAAACAAAACAAAATTGAAGTCATATAGTTATTTAACGCTTTTGACACCACACTGCGCTAAGTGTGAGTTGCAGGCGAAGTAATTTCAGTTTGAGCGCATGTTTCTGCATTGCAGTCCATCATTTTTGGTTTTGTTTTTTTGCCAAGGAATTTCAAACTTGTTAACAAAACATCGGAGAATCTGACGAAGTTTACTTCGAACAACGTCAACAAATGGGAGGAAACTTTAAACTCGCTACAAAATTTAAGCGAAACAACTTGGTGAAGATCGAATTGCAAAAATGATTTTACCCTTCTATTATTAAAATACGAGTGCAATCAACTGTTGATGCGTGTAGTGCTACATGGTGAATGTCGCAATCTTGACATGAAAATGCAACACACGATATCTTGAGAGACGAAAAGTCGCGGCAGTGTTTTATTTCAGTTTAAGCGAGTTTAAATAAAGCCCAAGTACTGAGAGTGATATATTGTTATGTACAACCTTTTGCATCCGCTAAAATTTCGTGGGTTGGAAATGCGATCAGTTCGAAACTTTGCATTTTACTTTAATCAACTCCAACTTACTTCACGTCAGAAGCATGAAACGACACTGCAAAATTAACAACTTCTTCGGAAAGGTCAGGTGACAAAATTTCATATCTTCTGAAAATTACGATTGTGCAACGTGCAGCATCGACCATTAGAAATTATTTTATCATGGAACGGTGCCTCGCGCAGAAATATGGGGCTGTGATCTCACAACCCACCTGGGTGGAAAATCTATGAAAAAATACTTTCCTGAAACGTCATGCAACAAAAGAACCGCTGGCAGGAGCGTGAATAATACACAGGACAAACAAGTTGTTAGAATAGAAACACAGACCTACGAACCAAATCTTTACGGCGTGCATAGTTATCAGAGATGTGTCGACATATGAATGTCAGTGCCCTACTGCTGGGAAGCTAACCATGATTACTTCCTAATACTGTATATCTATTTCAACACTATGATGAACTTCATAGCACAAATGACATCAATGCCTGCCCCATTTTATGTTTGGCTCCCTGCTGCTTCGTTTCTGTTCAGAATTCAGATAGAATCGATCGGATGGGATCATGCTTCATGCTGATTCTTTTGTCTGTGTAAGTGATGCCCGTGGATCAAACAGCTGGTTGAATCCTCCGTAAGTGCATATGACTGCCAAGAGCTGCTAAGTTTGAATATTTGCTCACTACAACAACATAGAAGGTTGATCGTTGAATTCCTAACTTCGATCTACAACCTGAAGGCAGCTTGACTGTTACATTGTCCATTGTCACAACCACACTGTATGTGCAATGTCCAGAAACGCGTGGTATGGTATGGTTTATTCATGCATTTTTGTGACTCAAATCACGAAACAACACGAATGCAGCTAGGGCAATTACAATAAAATCAAAGATCACAAATTGATTTCATGTTGATGGAACTATAAATATTTCAGGTTTCGCAGTTTAACCTTTTAATCGTGTTCTAACATGTTGAATCACAAAGGGTTGGCGAAAGACCACCTGGGTCAAGTTCTTAGCCAGCCCTGTTGCTAGCAAAAAAACAGATTTTAATTGAAGACGTTTTACAAGTAGTAAAAAAAAGTAATAAAAAAGCATCAAATCAATGTTAAGTAAAATAAGAAAAAAGACATGCCTATGTACAGGAGGTGGGGTGAGCAACTGTAGAGGTAGATAGGAGGGAAAAGTGGCATCAACACAGTATTACAGAATGTGACAAGCATATAAAACGAAGATCAACAGGAATTCTGGCAAGATAGCAGGACGTTTTTATATTGTTTTCCAAATGAATAAGGTAAGGTGAAGAAGATTTCAAATTTGCAGGAATGTTATACCATACCGGAAAGTTGACCCATAGACTTTCTGGGTAAATAATATTTTTGCAATGAAGCAAGTCTTGTTTGATATTTGTGGACTGATGCAATCTCAGCAAAGTAGTTTTCAAAGTGATTAGGTAATCCACCACTATGAAGGGAGTGCATGAATTTGGCAACAGACAATTTAAATAAGCCTGGTAGTTCTAAAATTTTGTGCTTGGAATAGATTACAGCTGTTTTAGTTCTGTTATTTTCAAGGGCTCTCGCAGCTTTGTTCTGCAATCTAATTAAAAGGAGTAATGTCGTGCTGTTGGCCCTTCCCCAGTTAAGTATTGAATAAGTCAAATAGGAATAGAAAATGAAATGTTGGTATAGTCATAGTGTTTTAGTTTGAACAACATTCCAGACATGATTTGGAGAGTTGTGTCACCAACTTTTTTACGTTGAGGCTTCCAACTAAGTTTGTCATCAAGAATAACGCCAAGATATTTTAAGCTGCTTTGTTTTGATATGATGATTAATTGAAACTGAAAAATTTATATTGTTATAGTTGTTCATGAGCATGAAATATCTTTTGGAACAATTGACACATAATTTGTTATCACGAACCCAGTGATCAATTTTTTTGAGCTCGTGTTTAACTCTTTTCTAACATTTTGTGGTTTTCCCCCGAAGGGCATGTTAGAGTGTGTTAGACCCGGGGCCTGCGAGAGGGGCGTACAAAGAGGTGCATCGGACCCTGTAGGTACTTATCGGGCCCGGAAGGATGAAAGTACACACGCTAGGTTTTTCTGTGATCAAGCCCCATATTGATGGTCATCCTCTCAAGCTGCAACGCTGGCTGCTATATTTGTAAATCTTAGCATGTTTGCTGTTTTATCTATATTCTGATTATTATGCAGTCAAGCTATACACGTTTTGACGAGGGCGCCAGAAGTTAGAGGTGCCCGATCTGTCTTCACATGCCCTGATAAAAATTTCCCTCAGAGGCCCCGGTTAAACCCTACAACAATATAGTTATGTAATGCAAAACGGCAGCAAATGAAGATAATCTAATACCATACCATCCAGGCATCACATCCTTGTGTTGGTCTTGTCTGTGAGTGACAAACATTGTGTGATCAGAAATGTCTACATTTGCTGGAAAAACAATATTAGGCGCCAAAGTGGAGCTTAGTATGACAATATGAAAGAAAAGCACAAAGGCTTCAAATTTGCACTGAGATCCTGTCGCAATACAATGAAAAAATACAAAACAGACGCACTTGCGAGTGCCCAGCAGGCATGGACGTAGCCAGGGGGCCATGTACCCTCAAAATTTTTGCCATATCCAGTCATTCTGTACTTTGAAAAGCGGCGTCCCAAACAAAAATACTGTTGCTCGCCTAAAGTCAAACATTTTAGTCCCTCTAAAATTTTGGACTGGCTACGCCACTGCCTGCAGGACCACTCTCCCAGAAAGATCTGCAAAATATCTGAAAAAGAAAGCCAGAAAGCCATGCTCCCTTCAACCGTGGGATACAACCCGAAATGAAGTTGTAGCGATGCGCTAAAGTCACTTTGAGGCATTACTAAGTTAATCAAAAAATAGCAATATTGACAACTTTGTAAACCAAATTTGAAATTTTTTGAAAAATTAAATTTTTGCTGAGCACATCACCTATAAGTTGAGCTGACCCTATTGTGTGCTTTTGATCTCAGTAATCTTTTCAATGTGTGTTTGAGGCGTGGTAAATTCTACAGCAATGCATGGAAAGTGTTATTGTGCCTATTTGCAAAAATAAGAAGGTTGATATAAGTGATGCTGGTAACTACAGACCTGCTTAACTCGCAACAACTATCTTCCAACCATTTGAGCATTATATTTTAGCCTGCATTTCACCAATTGTTGCCACCACTCACTAACATCCTGTTGGCTACAACATGGAAGTGGAACCGACATGGGTATTTTAAATCAAATAGATTGTATCGTGTTATGTAAACAAAGGCAGTCCAGTGTTTTCAGCGTTTTTAGATGCATCCAAAGTAATGCTTCCCAACCTTTTCCAGCTTGCGACCAACTTTGCTGATAATTTTTCTGGGGCCACTAATGAAAAAATTTAGTTCTGCGAAGATGAATAACTAAAAAATGTGAGATACGAGGAAGAAAAAAATGTTAACAACACAGGCCTACAATTTACTGTTAATGGGAAACTTGAACTTGATTATTAAATATTATACTATCAATCCGAGGCTTGATAGGAGACAAGCTCACTCGCAACGCAGCATTCAGATTATTAGTTTTAAGACTGAAATTCTAGTAATATTCACAATGACCAGTCACAAAACTGTAAAGAACAGAATTTGCGAGACCGTGCCTTCAATAAAATGGGCGACATAGAATGGTGTGTTGTTTCAGTGTTCGTTCTTCTTCAGTATCAACTACGTGTTCCAACTAACTCCTTCTCTGTGACGTGCAGGGCTTCTGTATCCTTATTGTGTTCTTTTAACTAACCGTGATATGAGCGTTGTGTCTGAGACAAACATGTAAATAAAAAATAGATACATTCGGAGCCATTGTTTGGTTCTCCGAAACCTCATGTTTGTGACACAATGTTGTTGCTGCATGGCACTGGTTCCCAAAGTACGGGTCGCGACCCAAACAAGGGCCGCAAAAGGTCAAAAATGGATGGCGATCCAAACCTGAGTGATATAATTTCAGCATTACTACTGCTTGTCTGAGTCTGTCTGTATAGCGTAGGACAGGTACCCGATAAAAGAGTAGATTACTGACAATGAAAACGAACTTAACAAGTTACTGCCAAAAATCACCCATACAAACATTGCTTTTTTCATTTTACATACTCTGTTTGAGGCTTGGGTCGCGAGATTTTCACCAAACTCAGATTTGGGTCGCACCAAAAGTTTGGGAACCTCTGCTGTAAAGAAATATAAAATATTTCTTGTACACGCATAAAAGATTTCCAGTTGTTAAAGTATCGAAATGTCGATTTTGTAATTTTGAAAATTGATATTGCTCAAAGTCTGAGTATTGGTATCGGTGTAAAAATCGTATTGATACATCTTTCGATAGTTATAGATAAGTTAGTATCACAGTGTACGTTCATGAGTTATCGTTCCACATGTACCCATAATGGTAATGGTTACAGTAGAACGTGAAGGGCGAGTTTGTTTTTGCTTATTCATCTCAGGAATAAGGTCCATATCAATTGGGTTAGAAGTAGCATCCTACACGCATAAAAGAACATGTGCTGAAATAAGAAAAAATCTTGGGAAAGAACATAGGCCTGCGCTAAAACAAAAAAATGCGCTAGCGACAACTACCTCTAGCCATCAAACAGTGGTTCCCAACATTGTTTGGGCCACGTCACACTTATCAATTCAGTTTTCTTCATACAGCACATCACAGCTATTGACAGAAACCTACAGTATCTAATGGAAACATCCTCTGTGGATAAGTTAACCTGAACTTGAATTGTATAAATTACTGGAATGTTGAAAGTAAAATTCCTCTCTCGTTAGCAGTGCAAAACTGAATAAGATAAGCGAGGCCAATTATACAAAGGTTTTATTTTTTGCAAGTGACTAAAAAAGTTCATCACAACATTCTATCATTCGTGCAAAGGATGGTGGCATCAAGGGTAAAACTTAATTGAATCTCGTAGTATATATGCAGGTTTTTTTAAGGCGTTTTAGGGACCCGATCCAGGTCCCTAGAATTTCAGATCGGGTCCCTAGAATCAGAGAAATCGGGTCCCTACAGATCCATACCGGGCACCTAACATTTTCCTTAAAAAACCCTGATGTATGTTGATTGAATCTCATAAACCAGGGCAAACTTGTTTAAAATTTGCAAAAGGTGCGAAGAGTTGTTCGGAAATTTTCACAAGAAGAGAAAAAAGTTAGTTTCAACCGTCAAGCACTCAGATGCAGAAAGCAAGGAAAGCAAAGGAAGCAAGTGATGACATTAAAATTTTAATTCCTTCCAGGTTTAGAAAAGTTCTTGTGTTAATGAAATGTGTTGACGAAATCTTAAACCTAATGCTGAAAAATAGTTGCATCGTTTGGGAATATGATAAAAAAATTAAGTGCTGTTATAGGATAAAAGTAGTCAATAAATACAAAAAAAGGGGACATGCTCCAACGTCATTGCTATCCTTTAATGAAGCAATGAAGTCCTACAGTAAGGCACTGAACTTGTTCGACAACATTCTCATCACTCAAAAGAACATTTGGTACTCCAGTTCTTTTATACTTTTGAGCGGAAAACTGTACAAACTTTTTTTTTCATAAAAATGTGATTCCATGATCAGCAGCACAGTTACAACAATTGCATAAGTATGCAGGAGGTGGTTGCCAAACACTCTTTCAATACTACAATCTGCGCAGAAAGAGTATTTTGTTTTTAATCACTATTTGTTCTGTGCCGCTTAGTTACGTTCCTGCTTTCTTCAGGGTTTTAACGATTAAAACGTTCTTGTCAAATACCTTCAAAGCTACCACAAGTAAGTTCGCGGAGAAGCGCCAGAGTTTTGTTTTTCAAAAGACAACCTTTTGTGTATTTACAAAACTCTGAAGCCAACACGTTTCTAAAGTTTGGGGGTTGGAGAAAACCCTGAAGCCCAACTTGGTACCACTGTTATTCCACGGTTGTCGATCACCAGGTTTAGATTTTGATGATAAAATACTTTCTGCCGAGTTGAAGTTGTTTGGCAAACAATCAGAGCGAGGTCAGCTCGACTCGCTTGTTTAGAAAGAATTTTGTCACAAGTTGTTTGCGATCTTCGCGTTGAGTGGCGTTGACATCGAGGTCTACCAACTACATTTGCTTGGCAATGTTTTACTCATGTAGCGACGTTGTAGGACGAAACTTTATGTTTCACAGGATGGAAATTAGGCTTATTTTCGTTTAACCCTGAACATCTAATTGCGTTTTGCTTAAACGTAGTTTTATAGGATTCGTGAACAATTATATTTCACATCAGTGATAGTTTCAACTGGCGCAGTTCAACACAGTCGCCCCTACTAATGATCAACACGCTGTATTTCCTGGCTTCCAGACCTCTACCTCTACTGTGTATCGTCCGAATTCAAATCCATTTTTAACTATGTAGTTTTTGTAACAGACACAAAAAACAAAGGCAAACAACGCTTATACACTTGAAAAAATGCGATACACAACAATCCAAAAATGCGGTTTAAAAACAAAGTTGCAAGAAGACGAAAATCAGCAGATGCGTTTTTTTATCTTGACTGTCGAACTGCAGTAGCTACATCCAACAGCTTGTTGAGTAGGTTTGAGTTGTTGCAAAAATAGTTGGGAAGCGGCCAGCTTGGTTTTGCGAAGCAGGTTTTTCTTTCGTTCAAATTCTCTTCCTACTTGGTTGTTGGTTGTCTTCTTCGTCTTTTCCAAAACCAGTATTGGATTAATTATCATCTTTTCTGCAATGAACCTTTGTAAGTTTCCTTGTTTGGAATAAGATTTGTTAAAATGAGGCCAATGACAACAGCAGCGTTTGTAAATATAAATATAAGTGCAGAAAATGTTGTTCTAAGGGTAAAAGAAAAAAATGAGCGCAGGCAAGTGGCAGATTAAAATGTGGCAGTTTCAGAACTGTTGAAATTTTTTCTTGGAATGGTGAGGTGCTAACTACTTTTAGTACGCAAAAAAGCATTGTCTTAATTTGCTCTTCACTTCTGTCTGTACCTTCAGCCTCTGGGTGCCAACCTCTTGTACAAGTAATATGTATTTAGGAATTCGCAATATTTTCGAATTTTACTGCGTACACGACCATCTTGAGATTCCTTACGGCACACAGACGGTTTGCTAATTTGTCACAGTGATGTTTGCATCAGGATAAGCTTGCCTTATCGATAAGGGCAAGCACCTAGCAAAATTTTGAAGATGATATACTTTATAACGATAAAGTAAAAATACTGTAAAATAGTGGAGTTTCCTTGCCTTTTGGATAACCCATAAAAATATAGGGTCTAGGCCTCCGACCCCTTGTCTCACGGACCATGCGCCCATGCTGGAAACCAAATCCTGGCCGCCTGCTTAAAAGCGAGAAATCCGATTACCGCTATAGGTAAAATGCGGAGTGGTTGGTTGATTACCTGTTCTTGACATATTTCTTTTATCGGATAGCTTTTCACCCAGTTTTGGATTTACATTAAAGAAAAGCACACAAAATAAAAAAGACGTGTCCTTTGTGGCATTTTGGCAAGTTACCCATTCTACACGGTTTGAACGATTGAGAAATTATGTGATTTGTAATGTTGCTATGGACATTGATCTCCAATGGCATATACACAAGCATTCCAATGATGGTGCAATGGCAATAGGGCCATTACAAGGTTCGGCGCGGTAGTCACCACAGATAAGTACCTGAGCTAGCTGAGAAGTATAAAATCCTGCGCATCCCAATACAGCATAGAGTGATCATGGCATGTGATCTCTATTGCTGTCGATTCGGACGCTTTCCCCGTGTAGCGCTTATCGCTGCTCTTAAAATGGTGGATTTATTGGTTGTGTGTCTGCTATAATAGTGACCTCAACGTGCAAAATATATCAGTTAGGTTTTTCAATCAAATAATTTTTTTCTGAAAAGAGTTTCCTGCTTTTACTCTGCAAATGCGTTTGGAGCTATTCGCATGGTTTACTTAAACTTTGCAAAAACAATAATCTATGCTTTATGCCGTGACATTTATGACAGTAAAAGATGACATTGCGAAATCGTATTTGAATTACTGACGGCAAACTTAACTAAAAATCCTACACCATTATCTTCGGTGAATTGCTTTGCGACGTAAAGCTTTGAATTGCATGACAAGTGTTTGATTAGCCAGATGTAGCAATGGGCGTTGGCTGATGCTTCGGCGAGATTCGTGGTATCTGATAGTCACCATGACTACCGCTGTCGAATGGGTCGGCACCTGCCTAGGGTTGAATTACGGACATGCCTAGCGTGTCTTTTGCTAACTACCCGCCGTCTAGTCGTTGGTGGATGTCCTCAAAGAGAAAAATTTTCTTGGGCGTTGTTTGCATGCGTCACAAACGTTTCAGCGGCTCAGTTAGTAGCACTCACTGCAATCTTTTTCAATCGGTTTGCGTTTCCATTTTTGACACAATATTACAAGCACTAGTTTCCGATTATTTCACGTAATGTTTCGTGCTCCGCACCGATTTCGTAGCTGTTATCTGTTTAATACTATAATAGTGGCTCAATCATTTGCTGTCGTCCCAAATGGAAATTGCTAATGAAAATTTATTAATAAGTGTCTTACTTTAATCGCAGGCTGTTTAAACTTTTAACGGGACCGCAAGTCGTATTGTTTGAAAATTGGTTCTACTGAGGATATGTTGTTTTTTCGAAGATCAGAACAAGATATAGACCAACGACACACACACACTTTTTCCCATACGTACGTGTAAGCATAGAAATGCACCAACAAACAGTATGAGCTTGCGAAAATGTTGGTGTCACACATAGGCGTAGCTAGGGGGGGAAAGGGGCCATTCTCCCCCAAATTTTTAGAAAATATAATCATTTTGTGCTTTGAGAGGCATTTTTCTAAACAAAATAGTGTTATTCGCCTAAAATCAAACATTTTGGCCCTCCAAATTTTTTGCCTCCCCAAATTCTTGGGCTGGTTACGCCACTGGTGTCACACTGAGAACGCCAATCTTAAGATATGAACCATTGTGGGAACAATTTTTGTCTATTTTGTTGGCTTGTTGTTGCATTTCAAATGTTGAAAAACACGCCATCTTAACTTTCGACAAACTAAATGCAGTGGAATAGTCGGGGAACAGCATGTCCAATGTTTTCAAAGTGAAATATGTTCCCTTGCTTTGTGATATGGATCTGAAATATCGGCGTTCGTGTTTTTTTGTGGAAATCGTCACATTCTTCGTAATAGTCTCTCTCTCTCTCTCTCTCTCTCTCTCTCTCTCTCTTGACCAGGCCCGTAACCAGGGGGCGCAGGGGAGGCGAACCTCCCCCTAGAAATTTGTCTCTCCCCTGGAAAAATCTGTTGGACATAGTTCAAAGAATTTGGGCACCCCTCAGAAAACTTTTCGCCCCCCCCCCCTGGTGTCCCAAACTGGTTACGGGCCTGCTCTTGACACTAAGCACACTGAATAATGGAGGCATAATTAGCAAGAGAATTAAAGCTATTTGTTCCCTGAACGCATAAGATTATTTATCAGCTCCTTTTAACAAATTGGGTATAGAAGTTAAAGCCTTGAAAATTGAGAAATGGGTGCAGCTCTTTCTAAAAGAAAGTAACGAAATGGTTGAGTTCCGTATTTACTTGCAAATTCACATATTATGAAATATTTTTGTGAGTACTTTGTCAAGTTCTGTCACCTGGTAACTACCTGCCGTATGATTTTGTTTCACACAACGTGTTTCATTTTCATCACAGATAATAATAACTTAGTAGCTTCATGACTGATTGTGTTCATTATCCCCTCCAAAAGAATTTGCCTATATCCTTGCATACCTGTGATTTTTCTTTCTGTCCACATTCTTACACTGCTGCACATGAGGGTTTTAGCAGAAGCTTTGCATTGTTGCTTTGCTCGCATTAACAAGCAACCTTTTACCAAGTTTGTATGCAGCATCATTTGCGTGGTATAAAAACTTCCCACGCCTATGATTCTATACCAGGGGTTCCCAACCTTTCTCTGAACATGTACCCCTTCAGCATTTCGACAGGCGAGCATGTACCACTAACAAGTCTCATGAGTCATGATAAAATATTTTATCGTGACTAAAGCATGTCTTGAATTTTGAAAATAATGTTCACTGATACATGTATGAATATTTGGAAATAAATACTATAAAATGTATTATTCCCTTCTACTGCTAACCTTAAATGTACCTCTTCAGATAAGTAAATGTACCCCTAAGGGTACATGTACCTCAGGTCGGGAACCTCTGTTCTATACACTCAAATAAGCGCAAAATGTTTACAGAGATGTATCGATTCAAAATACTTACGGATAGATTAAAGATCCTATTCTGTTGGCTATCGCTGTCACAATCGGTGATTTCAACCCCATCGACGTTACCCTTTAAAGCAGTAGAAAACTTGTAACAATTTGCAGCGAGAAACTTTGCACAAAAAGCAATGCACATCATCCCAATTCTTGAATCCTCAGCACATGGCGATTGAAATCCAGAATAGCACAAATGAAATCCAGACTTTAAGAGGATTCCAGACTTCGGACGTGCACAAAAGAAAAAGCACAAAAGACATAACCGTGCATGAGCTCATTTCTTTGAGAGAGCAAAAACATTTTCCACATCTTTCTGTATTTTTACCTAACCTGTTCCTTGATTGTCACTGTTTTCATGAAAAGATGCAAACGACTAAACAGGTCATACTCACACCCATTCCAAGCTTTCAAGAAATTTTGCTCAAGAAAAAAGTTAATAGGCATTTGCCCACATTGTGCCAAAAATTTTTGCCTGATTTTCACTTACTTTGCCTCATGTTATTTTTTGCCCAATATTAAATTTTTCAGATTTCTAATTAATAATACAAATTTTTATAAGAATTTGCTCGATTTTCACTATTCCTCAACCAAAGGTGGGCATTTTGCCTCCCATCTGCCTACTGCGGCCATGAGCTTGAAAGACTGCTTTTTAGTGATTACTACTTTTTTGTTTTTTGTGCAGTAAACTTAAAATGAAAACGGTATCCTGGATACTTAGAAAGCAAAGCACAAGCACAACGCCGTGAACTATTGAACATTGCATTCAACTAACGTTGTTTTTTGTAGCGTAAGAAGAGACTGAAACTCTGCACAATAGCTTGGGTATTTAAAATAGGATGCAGAGGTGTATGGGGAGGCTTTATAGCCAACTGTAAAAATATCAAAGGTGTTTACAACAATGAAAAGTGTTTGATTGTTTTTATGGTTACAACAAAAGTAGTATTACAAAATTACTTATAAACTGTCAATAATTTTATATTCAGCAACTTACCCACTCATTGCTTTGCAGAACATTTGTTTGTATTCCTCCTTTGAGGCGAATTCAAAAATATTTCGGATCGTTTCTATTCTTAGTCCATTTTCGTTTTTATCATTTTCGTCCACAGTTAACATTTTAATGTCGTTGATAAAGGGATTGCATTCCACTACACTGAGCTTGATACCATTTTTGGAAACTGAAAGATGAAAACAATGGGCGTTGTTGTAAATCAAATTTAACCTAATTTTCAAAAGTATTGCTATTACATGCCTTACAGTTGGTGAAAGCAACAACAAAAGTTAACTTGTCCTCCAGGTGATGATACGCACACAAATATTGTATCGTTTCAGTTATATCTTTAGTGTCACTTCCGCAGGCTACTTAGCTTGTTGTGCCAAATAGCAGCGAAGTTACAATCAGAACAGGGAAAGAAGAAATCTGATCAACAATTCCCAAAACATAATAAAAAAAGAGTGAAACACTTGGGTGTCGCTGTTACTATAAACTTGTGCGTTGCAAAATCTTCAGTGCAGTGTATCTGCTGGAATGTCGATCAACAGCTTCCCATTGGTTTGCGCTATTCATGATCATGTAAGTGAGTTAAAGCAATTCCTAGTCAGTCTCGATCACTTCAAAATTTTCACGCAAGTTTCTCTCAGTGAGACTTTCCGCTTCAGTGAACCGAAAATTTACGCTTTTATCATCAAGTAATCAAAGCGATTTTTAGTTAATGATAATTTGTGTGAAAAAAAGGCTCGATGTTTACCAAGCAATTAGTTTACTCTTTTGAGCCTCACATGCACATTGCATCTTCTTGATCAAGTATGTTCTTGCATTTGAACGGATATCTGACAAAGAAACTAAAACTTAAAGTTACAACTCAAAGTTTTACGAGCAGCTTGTCTTACAACATTTTTTGTGACGATGACATCGCCACTGCGGCTCATAATTATACTGCTCCAGCCTTACACGGGCGTACGAAATTTCCACTTATAACGTTTCCTATAATAATGGAAGAAAATTTAAGAAGTTATTTTCATTAAGTGCTGCACAGCTTCAGTATGTCAGTTTGCTGTTTTCGTTGATCTTAATCAAGCGTTGCTGCTTCTTCAAGAAATACCATATAGAACTGACATAATAATGTCTTGATAACTTACAATCAAAAGCAATTTTAAAATTAAGGTCAACGGATCGCAAAATGAGCGTGTAAGATCCGGAGTTGTTCTGTTCCAAAAAATTGTTTTCATCCAGAAATCTGAAAATAAATGAGCAATAACCCTGCGTGAGTAAAATGCACACAAACTTTTGGCAAACGAAAAGTGCATGCATTATCGAACTTAATGATGTATCTGCTGTTTCTTCTCAACTAGATCAATTGCATTTCATATGGCCTTTTGTTCTGTAAAAGGTTATTCTGATTCTACCGATTACAATCAGCAAAAGTTTTGCTTTCACGGTGACCTAGTCTAAAAATAACACTGGTACTGCAAAGCTTCAGAAAAACAAATAATTTCCGTACCACTTTTGCACAAAATGCGGCCGATGGCGGTCTGTTTTATGGAATCACTGCAAGATTTGTTTATTTCTGGGTAGGAGCGTAACTTAACCAACTCTTTAGCAATTTTCTTTATTTACTTCATATCACGAAATTAGTTATCACCACAACTGCAAATAAACTTTCGAGATGTACCATGCAGCAAAAAAATAACAATATGAAACTTTCTACAAACGTTCGAAGACATTTCATAAGTTTTTGTACATTTTAAATGAGATGGCGTATTTTCCTTTCAAGATGACTTGCTCTATTGGTATCATAAGAGTTATCGCGCTGTCTTTACGTATGTTGGCTTTGTAGGTAGCGTTGTAAGACAAGGCTTCAACAAGCGTGTTACTGCAAAACAAAGAAAGGGATCATTCGATAAACACAAGAAGCATATCTACTTCAAGAAAGATTAACCTTTCAATGGAAAATACAAACTGAATGCCAAATCTACTTTTAACGATAAAAAGTGTAGCGAGATTTTAGTCTAAGCTAATTACAATCTTGCTACACTTTTACAAGCATTGGATAAAAGTATTAGAACTGTTACAACTTTTTTAAGTTAGTTTAATTGTTATGAAACTAACAAAAAGTAGCTCAGGCCAGCCATCTATTACTGACTACATATTTGCGCACTTACTCGAATGTATCAAAACTAAATGTAGTTTTGAATGATTTGCCCACATGCGGCATCTTCATTCTTGACAAGTTTTGAAATACATTTGCATCTGTAAACATTTGCAGCAGAAGTAAAAAAAATTAATTTGACTTGATGGTCGTTTGTCTCTTTGAGACGAATTAATCAAGCCAGATGTGAATATTTAAGGTTGTAGGATAGGTTTAAGCGCGCAACAGATAAATAAAAAATGAAAAAAAATTATATATCGAAAATCGAGAAAGTGTGAAAAACACGAATGAAACGTAATGAAACTACATCGTAATCACGTACTTGGTTCTAAGAGTGCAAAATTTAAACACATGTATAATGATTTCAAAGTATTTCACAAGAAAAATAAGAGTTTTGTTTGAACCAACAATAGGTAAGACATCACTCCTTTCCAGTCAAACACAAAACAGAAACCGTTTTTGCACCCTAAGAAGCCCACTTGGATTTACACTTCAGCTACCAATTTTACTTTCTTTGCATAAAATTGGAAATTCAGTCAGTTCATTTGTCGTCATTTTTGCTTTTTGTAGATAGTAGTGGACTTATCAAAAGCGTTGGACAAGAAAATACTGCAAGTTACGTTCAGATTAACTTGTACAAACCTAACTTACACTTTAAATTCTCATCACCTCGAAACACTAATGCAATGTAAAACACTGAAGAGTGTAAAGCATAAAAATCTTTGTCTGTTGAGCTTGCCTCGTTGTCAGACGTTTACCAAGTTGATTAACTGTCACGAAATTTTAGCAAAATTAAAAAGCAATACACAACGTGGAGCTTTTTATTTTTAAACCATTAAGCAAAACTAAACCTTCGCTCACCGAGTTGATTTCCATTCACGACCGTACAAAAAAACAGAATAGTCAAAAGTGGTGTTATTTCCATTTTTGGTCCTGTTGTGTTGAGGTAAAATCAGTTTATAACGCCACAAGTCGTGGTAGAAATAGCTAAGACCTGCAGCACAGCAGTAAACTTTGGTAAAGTAATTGGATATATTACATTTTACATATCTACAACATTCAATTAAATAAGCTTAAACTGATACATGTCTTTGTAGTGACGATGAACAAGCATTTGTGATGCTTCAGGTCAACATTTCTTTCTAAATGAGCCCACCTTTCCTGTTTGTACCAAACGATACTCAGCGTACACGAAGTTTTTGTTTATGGGTAATCTGCATAGGAACTAACAAGACTTGACCAGCTTGCCAAACCCATTCATATATCTCGTAAGACCGCCTTCAACACGCCTAGTATGCAATGCGGACTGAGGTCGTGTTTGTCACTTCTGGCGACCTTTCTTGCGCTGTGTCAGTACGATTATGATTAGAGAATCACACACGAATGCTTTATAAAGAGTGTTTTTCCTGAGCAGAGAAAAAGGTCGGTACACTTCTGGAAAGGCTTGTACAAAGAAACATATACCACACATATTGGCAAAGTTTCCAAAGCAAAATATTACCTACACTTGACAGTGATTACACCCTTTATTCACCAAATCGTGCAAAGTAGGCTTATATCTTTGCCTTTTTGTGTGAGGTATACCCACGGATATTCTTATGTATCATACTTGATGCTGCTTTTATGTTGTGGAACAACTTTTGAAATGGGCGTGATAGTATGACAACTTTTAAAGAAACATTCTTCATTTTCTATTAAAAAGAGGTGCTTTACGCCAGAAAACAAATGTTCTTGATACAAATTTACATCTGATATATGACAGCTTGAACTATTCTGCAATATTATTTCCACGCAAGGAGTAGATAAATTGTAGAGGTTGAATGTTCATACATCCAATAGTTTCAACCAAGTTGTCATACATACAAAACATTTAACTTTTAACATTTATTGCATTTTGAGAAGTTTGTCAGCTGAATTCAAATACAATGCTTCGGTTCTTCTAAAGCATATTTTGAACTACCAAAAGGTGAGACTTGCACAAACTGCCAGCAGAATGCCAAGGTCATGGTCGCGACAAAAAGTTCATTGAAATTTTTTATTGCATCCAATGTGTTACCCAAAAAAACAGAGAACAAAAAACGGGAAATCGTTGAAAGAATGTGATAAAAAGTTGTGCTGACATGTTGATTCAAGTAATCAAAATGCTAAACTTTCGGCCAGGGCCGCAACCAGCTGATATTTTCGAGGAGAGGGGTCAAAGTTATGGTAATTTGTTGTTGTACCTAAATACTAAACATGTGTTTAAAAATTTCGGGAGGGGGGCAGTTGTCTCATAATTCAGAAAAGGACCCCATCTGCATAACTCCGATGAATGCTACAACTAATTCTTGCAAGAAGAGACTTTCTAGTTCCTATGACAAGGTAATTTTTATTTTACTCAGTAAAATTTAATCCATGGGAAATATTGTAAATAGTAATTTGGAAATATATATTTTCCCATTGTAGACAAGTGTAGAAAATTTTCATGAAAATGTAAGCTTTTTGTTCAAACGTCATGTTCAGTTTCTAATAAGTTTCAATGTAAGTTCTTCACACTTTTTGTATTAACCATGTAAACGAAATTCTGAATCGTGAGCCACTTCCCGAATCACAATTAGCTTTTCAGGTTATTTGAGGACAGATTGCTACGCTTTGCCACTGCAAAAACGTCAACGATCTTATGAATTTGTTTGAATGATTTAAGGATAACCTGGAGGCCTTGTCGCAAACTTTTGAACTCTCTCTCTTGTTGCGCAGTTATACGTGAGTTTGTTTTGTGAACACGAACCACGTCAGCAAGAAATTTATCGCCAAGGAGCGTGTAAGTAATTGCGTACCTGCGTGCTCTTTGACCAAGTGTAGATGCCGGAAATCCTATTTCTACGTACTACTTTGATTAACTGGTGCTAGGAAAACTGATCATCACTGTTAGAGATAAATTGTGAAGTGATAAAAAATTGTATACTCTTCTTCATATTTTTACGTTCTTCATTAGGTACAGACACATGCCACATCAAAAGTTTTTCTAAATCTGCGGAAATCCACTAAACGGACAAATCCGTTAAAAGGGGACATCCTGTTTATAAACTGAGCTCGCCTCGTGTATACTGTTTTCGTATAAACTGTGCGGTTCATGTGCAAAGCGTCATAGGGGGCACCGCTTGCCAACTTGACTGAAAAACGGCTGGTCTGAAGGCTTGTCCTGTACTAAGTCTATGGCATCCTGACTGCAAAAAACAAAGGAATTTTCCGGGAAACTGGGTGTGTCAAAAATTTGATAGCGATTTATTCAGGGGGGTAAATATTGTGGGTAATGACAGTAAACAGGGAAAGCAGAATAATGCGTAAAGCACGAGATTAATTAAATCGCTTCCAGCCGCTCGGCAATGACAAGAAACATGTTGCGTCAAGATGTCTGATATTTGCAATCTATACTTTAGTGGAAAGTGTTGAGTGCTTTGAATTCCGCACGTTTTTGTCTAAAAATTTGTTTCTGGTCAAAACAATCTCACGACGCTTTTGTCAAACAATATTTGCTACCTTGTGCAGGTTGTACTGATTTCATTTAGGAAGTAAACCAACTGCATGCGTTTTCAGAGAGTACAAAATCAATCCATTGCTCACGGTTAGTGTGGTCATGTACAGTAAATCTTTGTTAAGTGTAAGTTTTCCCCAAGCTTTGCAATGACCTTGTTTGTTGAGGTCAACAGTACGGTGCTACATTGGATGGCAGCTGCCCCAGGATTTCCAATAACAAAGGACCTTCGGTATAAAACAGCATTTATTTCTTTTCCTGTTAATCCAATACATACGGACGATTATTCCAGGACATCCACATTGTAAGGCATTCAAAAAATACCGCAAATGGGAATCTGTTAGGCAGATGAAGCGCTCGAACGGAAAACGTTTTTGCTGATTTTTGACAACAAAGCTCACAGAAAAAGACTTACTACATTGCTTCTGCTCCAGAAATAAAGGTTATGAATTTTGCAAAACTTGTATTTAAAGTATGGACCTGCAGAAAAACTGGTCAGCATGTTTTCAACCACCAGATCAATAGCCACTAACGAAAGCTGTCTTCAACCAGGCGCGTAGCCAGGGGGGAGGCAATGGGGGCAATTGCCCCTCCCCCAATTCCGAAAGTTGCACCAAAAATTTTTAGGTCAATCAAGCTTTTGATGTCTGAGCCAAAGAAGTATTTCAGCGCAAATCACCGAAAATGCTTGCGTAAATTGTTGCATAATTTAGTCGAACCTGGTCAAAGCACTGTGGTTCAACAATTGTCCATGATTAATCAAACGTTGTGTACCAGGGGGGGCAATAATAGTATTTTCCAGGTGAAGCCAAGCATTTTCGTAGAATGGGCAAAAATGGTGAAATTTCATTTTTTCCACTCGAAACTAAGGAAACAACCTTTTTTGCTAAAAATAATAGGAAAATGTCGAATTTTAAAAGCAGGGAGGGGCAAAGGACTCCTTCTATCCCTCCCCTCCCGACGCCCATGGTTGTGTATATAGTGTAAATGTTGGAGAAGTCATGTCATGGCTGATATTTTCCTAAGGTTTAAGCTCCGTGTGGAAGTTAGTAATAATGAAATACGATCATAGTATCTAACTGCTTGTAATCACTAACCAAAGTAAAACAAGGAGTCACCGCTTTTCCCAGCTGTTTCTGATGCACCAGTTTGCTGAATCTCACCTAGTAGTGATGCAAACATATTTCAAACCCATCGCAAAAATTTCTCCCTCTCTGCTAACTCTGGCGTGCTCCAAATGCTGTGCATCTTACTCTTGTCTCCAGCATAAACCGTAGCCTTAAATGTAAATCGTACATTTTTTGTACTGTTTCAAAACTAATAGCGGTGATGTACGTCTTATATACCCCTTGAAACTCAAACTTCGGTTGAGAAGAAATCCAGTTTCAAAGTCTTTTTTATTGCGCGAATAAGCCATACACCAGCGATCTCAAACTCAAATTGCTCCGAGGGCGAAACGAACACTTTAAGAAAATCAGGGTTGCATTATGGCTACCCTAGCCCCTAGGGCCGCATTGTGCAACAAAGGCGGTACCTGAGCCTTACTAGAAACAGCTTTCACGTCTTTTTTACGGCGAATGGTATTGTAAGTTATATGGACGTTATCTCTAGCCCTTTGTACGTTCGTTTTAAATGAACTTGTTGACTCGCTAGCCTAGCACTTTTAAACACCGATGAATAAACTAAATAACATAAATCAGGGGTGTAAACATACGGCCCGTTGCAAGGTTGAATCCGGCCCGCGGGATGATTTTGTAAAGTAGAAACGTCTTTGTTTGCTTGAGAAGTTTATCCAGTTATGCTTCGATAACTGGTGACTAGATTTCAATCACTTGAAACCTAAATGCATTTGTTTATATTTCATTGTTTTTCTTACGTGAAAATTTTCCGTTTTCTGCATATTTCCTTTTGCATGTTCACACCGGTTTGAACTTTCAAACAGGTATGAACATACAAAAGTTCAACTACTGTTGATAAAGTTCAACACTAGAAATCCAGGAAAACAATATACCTTGAGCCAGGACCGTAACCAGGGTGGGCGCAGGGGGGTCCAAGCCCCCCCTACACAAATTTTTCGCCCCCCCTGGTAAAATGTGTTGAGTGTAGTTGAAAACTATTGGACATAGTTTAAAAAATTTGGGCCCCTCTCAGAAAACTCTTCGCCACCCCTAATGTCCCAAGTTGGTTACGGGCCTGCCTTGAGCTCCAGCTGTCGATTTCGAAATCTTCGAAGTTCAAGGTACAACTGTAACTAAAATTTGCTACGTAAAGCTTCTATTCCAATAACTGACCAAAAATAAACTGCACAGAAATCTATTCGACCAGGTAAAATTTAAGAATCGGTAAAAAGCAGTAACTGCAGAAAATAGCGCACTGAATTT
>Ga0210059_1001996_pt1 | contig 31553 bp, 13 predicted proteins | sample Ectturendosymbi2_FD_188042 | JGI IMG/M metagenome (GOLD analysis project Ga0210059, IMG submission 188042) | Ecteinascidia turbinata endosymbiont from Florida, USA - Sample 2 (SPAdes) (version 2) | ecosystem: Host-associated > Tunicates > Ascidians > Unclassified | place: Key West, Florida... | reverse complement strand
CTATCTCTGCCAGAGATAACATCTCTGCATGCAGAGATAGCTATCTCTGCCAGAGATAACATCTCTGCATGCAGAGATAGCTATCTCTGCCAGAGATAACATCTCTGCATGCAGAGATAGCTATGCAGAGAGATATCTCTGCATGCATAGAGATATCTCTGCCTGCAGAGATAGCGATCGCTATCTCTGCCACAGATAACATCTCTGCATGCAGAGATAGCTATCTCTGCCAGAGATAGCAGTTTTTGTGCTAAATCTGTCAGATATAATATTTTTACAAACGGCGCCCCATAAACCAATGAGATCTTTTCGTTGAAACCATGTAGTCCAACACTTATCTTGAACAAGTGTGGCAAAAACCTTCCTGCACCAAACAATCTCAAACAGGTTTCCAGCAACATTCATGACTTTACATGAGCCAACGGGAATGAAACAAGTAAAATGTAAAACTAAATTTAACTGAAATGCGTCGGAGTTGCTTCATGATCCTGTCGTGTCGTTGCTATAGGACCCTTAACAACACTTGATTTTGAATATACTGCAAGTTCATTCAATATGTGCAGTGTGGTAATTTTGAATGCAATGTAGAAACGAGTAAAACACTGCATATATTTTTATAGTCTTCGTTTTAGGATACCTAATTGCTGATGCTACTTTCCGGTCACTGTATGTAGAAAAAGCATTCTTTCACATGTGTTACCTTGAGACAACCGTTGCTTTTGTCACATTCGTCAATGGCAATCATCACTGAAAGGAGGTCAGGAAACACGATGGCGTTTTGGTACCAATAACTGAAAAGTAATATTGGGCATTTTCAAATCATACAAAGAGTATACAAGAGATCGAAATGCGTTCTGTAAAAAGTTACCCGTAATCTTGATGCCATTCGAACGATCCTCCTCCACCACCTTCTTTCATATTTATCTTTGTGTGGTAGTGATATACTTCGCCGCCTAAAAGCTGAAGCAAAGCGTGAATATTGCAATGTACACAACTTGACCAAGTAGCTTTGCTCAGCACAACTGAGTCTGGACAGATTGCAATCAGAAACAAAATTTATGAGGATTGAAAATCGTCCGTCCTAAAGATGACGGCATCATAATTTTGGCGTATTTGTAAAATAATTCTGACATCGAACCGTTGCAAAATGTTTAGGGAACAGAACTAGACAAACAAAATCTGCGTTTTTTCTTCTAAAATCTTTCGTCGAGCGACTAGACGTTTAGTCTGCTCGTGAATTACACACTTTTTAATAAAATATTTCAGATCTTAAAATTTAAGGCCACTGATGCTCTTAGGCGCCGAGAGGGTTATGAAAGATTGTGTCTGCAGTGGCGTACGTTGGATTGAAGCGATTTTAGAAGCAAATATTTAAAAAACTTTGATAAAATCCTGGCATAAGGTAGGAATTTAAAGAAAGAAGCCTATCGAAAATTCCAATAAAAATGCATGTTAACCCATCAAATGATCCCCTGGGCTTTGCGATCTGTTGCGTGTACAGGCAGTGGTGGGTTGAAGGGGAGGCGCTTGCCTCGGCCCCCCTTTTTCAGAGGCCCTCTTCTAGGTGTTTTGCGCCTAAAATTTCTTCATTTTTGGTGAAAAACTTATTATCCCCTCTTATATACTCCAAAGCAGATCATACCGTTAGTAAGTACTCTGCTTTCAAACGGACCCCCAACAGCCACTGTTACGTTTGCGTTCTCTGCTTTCAATTGGGCTCCCAATAGCAACTGTAATGTCTAAGTACTCGGCTTGATCACAAAATTCTATCACGGTTGACTAAGGAAGATTACGCCATCAGAGACCCCTTTTCAGGCTTGCCTTGGCCCCCAAACCCTAAGTCCACCCCTGTATATAGGCACAAGAAGGCAGGGTAGTGAGGTAAGACGTGTTTGGTTGTATTTTTAAGCTTTTCATCTTGCCAAATTAATCATAGTTTGATTCAAATAGCAACACTTACGGTTTCAGCTGTTTCTACAATACGTTTACATCTTCCTATCATCCCAGTGTAATCGTTTCCCGGATGGTTCCAAATCACCGCTCGAACTTTACTGTTGCCTCCATCAGGCACACCATAGGCATGTTTTACGATGTATCCGAGTTTTATGCAGTGCTCCAACTTTTCTATTTCAGGAACGGTCAAAAGTCCTCTGAAGCAGTGAGAAAAAACAAGTCGGACATTAAACGTAAACAAAAATTGCGATGAGAGTATGCTTGTCTCAAACGAAGTACTGTCAACAGTACGAATATCTAAAACAGTTGAAGATCTTGCAAACGCCGTATGGATTAACTTTAATTCCCAATTTCTTACCTGACTAAAATAAATCCATCTTGATCATAAGCTTTCTGCATTTCATCTGTCACCACAAGCTTTTCACCGGGGACATACCGAAACTCAGCCACAGATCCTGCAAACCGCATGTACCAGGTTTATTTTAACGCAATGAACGCACAAACGTATTTAGGCCATCAACATCGGGCCCATCGAGTGCATTCAGGCGAACTTCAACAAGGTTCGCCCGAATGCACTCACCACAGATCTACTTCGACCTACACTACATCTTCAAGACGGCGGCAGCTTTCCTGCTACAACAAGAGCTGCGGAGCCGGAGCCGGAGCTCAAATAAAATATCAAAAGGAACCGGAGCTCAGTTTAAAATTTAGTTGTGCAGGCCTGTCGTGGATACTAACTGTCTTACCAAATAGACTCACGTGTGCTCTTTATAACACACTAAACGCGATTGTTACGAGTAATAACACCAGACTGCAACAATGGATCTGCAAGCCTATGATGTTTCTTTGGCTTAATAATCGCTAAAGCTGTGACATCGTAGCTGGCAGGCGTGGTGTTCGTTCTTGAACAATGGTTCTCAAACACTGTTCTAAGAGCCGCATGCAGCTCCCAAGGATCCTTTGCGAGGCTTTTAGTAGTCTTTCAGTAACAGATTCTATTTGAATAAGAGCTGATGATCCCTACTTCGTAGGCAAAATAAATACTCTGTAAGAGCTTAGTGTCTGATTCTTAGCTGGGAAAGGATTCCTTTCGATAGACAGTGTCTTTCGGTAACACTTCTAATACTTTGTGTAACAGACTTCGTTAGTGCAATAAAACAAAATGTGTTAATTGACTTGCGGTAAACATTTTTGTGCGGCTCTCTAACAAAATTGTAGGTCTGGATTTGGCTCCCTAGCATATGTTGGAATTTGCTACGTATGTTTTTTTGTTTGTTTTGTTTATTTAACGACGATGAGTGGCAGGCCGGAACCTGAATATGCCCTTCGTCGCGTCATGTCGAGCGAACAAGGCAGGGTCATGAATTCCCGATTATTCAAAGTGTATTGCGACGACCTTGGAAAAGATCATAAGTACCTTTTTTCCACACTGAAGTGCAATGGTTATCGCAGGGGAAAAATGCTATCCCGTGTTGTAGAACTTGTCACTGATGTTGCCGTGTTCCTTCATGAGTACGGGTCAGTGGAACTAGTTACATTATTTGATGACTATGGATTCCCGTTGAAGGTCTTTCAGTGGACAGGCATCTTCACTCTTTTGAATGAACGCAATCTTTCTCTGCAGGAGAAAAGCAAATATCAGGTTGAGGCTGCAGAGGTCTCCGTTATCAAACAGAAGTTATCCCTATGGAAAAAGAGTAAGAAACCAGAGCTCTGCAATGTTGTCACTGTTGGACAATAAAATTGGTGATCGGGAAACTAGCGAATGGATGGTTTGCTTAATTGATGATCACATAAGCAACCTCGAGAGGAAAATGGAAGATTATACTTTCCAACATCTAAAAATTCTCCAACATGGATTCAGGCGCCTGTATTGCTGAGATCAACGACAATGAGCAGCTCAACCTTCGAGCAACATATGGAATGGCTGAGTTCTCAAGGCGCAAAGACCAAGTTCAGCTCGTCCTCACTGTTGAACTTTTGGTGCAGCGTGTTGCAAGAATATCTTGAATTGGCAAAGAGAGCTCTCGACATAATAATTCCATTTCCAACGACATACCTCTGTGAAGCTGCCATGTCTGCTCTAGGTGGTTTCACAAAACTGTACCTATCGCAATGGCCTTAGAGTTGCATATGACATGAGAATTGCTCTCGCAGCAATATTAACCCTCGTATTGATGAGCTTGTTTCAAGAACAGGGGTCACTCTGGTTTCTGACTAAACATTTGTGTTGTACTTTTCCGAGTAAGTTGTTGTGGTGTAGAGATAACCACGAGTGTTGTGCTTTCATAAATACTGTTGAGGTTTATTCTACAGTAATTAATTGGAGTTCCAGTAGTGAGCAACTTACCCGCCTTATCACAGTAGTGTTTGCTCTTTCATCGTGCACCTCCTTTGTAGGTTGCGCAGATGAGGCGTCCTCACCAGTGCCGGATTAACAATAGTAGCAAATGTAGCAATTGCTACGGGCCCCGCGCTTTTGGGGGCCCCGCGGTTTTTTGTGTTAAATTTGTTTTTATGATATGCAAGGGTGGATATTCGAATTTAGGTGCTCGAGGGAAACTCTCAGAAAGGGACCTTATATTTTACACATGATATACAGAAATATTATTCGCTGAAAGAAAGTTTAATTTTTCATTTTGTCTGGGAATTTGCTTCTGCTTGAAAGTATATTTCACACTGTTATTTGTTTCAAGTCATTAGATTTTAAATTGTTCGTTGCTTACACATTAAGTTGTTGAGGGGCACCTTTATTCACACATAATTTTACTTCATTTTGGCAAACATATGACTTGCTTCAGAACTTAAATGTGGCTCGGCTCGAGAGTGATTAATAAGCTTTTTTCTTTGTCAAAACGCTAAGTGCGAAACACTCAAAAGGGGACCCATCACGGCATCTCTAAAAAAGGGGACACGAGGCGACCGCCTCCCCTTAAATCCACACCTGATTATATATGTGTAGAATTTAAAAAACCTCATTGGCAGCCCTGGATTTGGCATCTATTCACTGGCCTTTGAGTAGTGTACTTTGAGTCTACTTTTACAAATTTGGAAATGATTTGTGCATTTGTTAATCTCTCAAAATAACCAGCTGCAGTGGAGAACGCGTATTTTCTAAACTTAAGATGGAAGAATGAACAAAGGAAAAACCATTAGACAAAACAAGCTGAACAGCCTGATTCTAACGAATAATGCAAGAACTTCTATGTGAAACAGACACTAGCAGTCTCATAAACAAATTCACTATAGGAAAATCTAGAAAACACAATATTAAGCAATAGGTTTGCTGCTCTTGACAATCGACTTCGACACATACTGGGACTATACTGTTTAGATACAGCAATGATCAAATTTCTTGATGAGTCTGGAAGCATCAATTACTGCCTTTGTACTGTATATGTGAGCTGTATAGTGATGCAGTGCTTTTCAACATTTTTTTATGGTGCACCCTTCAAGACGTTTTGATGAACTCATGTACCCTATTTACTTAATAGGTAAACTGAGGTGAAAACCGACAGAAACAGTTAACAATCTTTCGCGGTCGATGGAAACTTGCAAAATGCTAAAAATAATTTTATCGAAGCTAAAATTAAAAAAAACATCAGATTCAGTGATACCACACCAAACTCTGTTTCAACATCAACTTGGCTATGTGTAACCTCAAATATGAAATGCTCTTCACACACAACGCGACCAGAGGCGGATCCAGGGGGGGCGATTGGGGCGATCTCCCCCCCTAAAACCTAAAAAAGTTACTTTATTCACCATGGTTTTGTACAGTTCGGAAAACAACATTCGCGATGTAAAGCCATTTTGTCGTCCATTGTTTTGTAACAGCAGTTTTGTAAAATATACTTCATCTCTCTTACAGTAGTGAAGCTGTTATGAGACTTGACTACCAAATATTACTGAAATCGCCCCCCCCCCTAAACTTACTGGATGGATCCGCCCCTGAACGCGACAAACGTCACTTTTATTTTTGAAACCTCTCCAAATGAAAAACCTAAAGAGAAAGAGATGGGGGGACATGGCATATTATATCCACACGAGGGTCTGAAAATGTGGACACGTTCCCCGTGACCCCAAATATATGCGCCCATGTTTGTAAGTACCCTGTTCTAAATAAGCAAGTACCCTAATTCAGTAACTCAACTACATAATTCAATTGATAATTGCTCATTGCCTGTTGCTTATGAATCACAAATAATCAACTAATTACAACAATTAGCATGACATGGTCTGATGCTTATGCACCACACTTTAGAATGTGCAAAGTCTAGGTTAAATCCTGAAAGTCATTGGTTGGTTAATGGTTAATTTTTGCTAACAGAAATTTTTTGAAAAAAGTATCTGTTTAGTGTGACAAGTTTGTGATCAGGGGTTTATCCAGCCAGTAGGGTTGGGGGTAGCGATTTCAGTAATATTTGGTGGGCAAACTTACAGAGGTTGTCAAAATTCTCAAAAAAAGACTGATAATACCTTATCGATGATTATGAGCGAAATACAAGATGTAAGAAGAAAACAAGACTTCCTGAGTAGTGAGTAGTCCTGAGTAGTGCATATGAAGAAATAAAGAATGAGCTTCAAACTGTTAAAAGTGTCAACAGAGATTTGCAGTATCAGAATACCACTTTAAAAAGAAATTGTATCAACCTTGAAAAAACAAAATGAAAAAATAGATAGAAACTAAACAACCTTGAACAATATAGTAGAAGCTGTTGCCTCCAATTTCAAGGAATTGCACACCAACCAATGAATGCACAGTTGAAATTGTAGTAAACTTGGTCAAGAAACTTGGAGTAAACATTACAAATGACGATATCAGTATTTGTCATGGATTGGCACCTCCAACAAAAAAGCACCCCAATCCTATCATTATTGCGAAATTCAACAACCAAAAGTTAAGAGACAGCATTTACAGCAGGTGGATGAAACTGAAGAATATTGACAGAACTATGTCTGGTGGACAAACGTTGTACATAAATGAAAGCATAACCAAAACCAATAAACAAATTTTCAATGCAGCTCTACTGTATCTTTCAAAATGAAATATAACTACAAATACATCTGGACAAAACATGGATTAACTTATTTGAGAAAAACAGATGACAGCCAAGCAAAAATTGTAAGAAGTGTTGAAGACCTCTCGGCAGAGGCTGAAAAGAAGTCATAAATACAAGGTGACTTTATTATAAATGACTAACACGAATCATGTTTCTATGAATAATGTTATAAAATATGACTGATAATGAAATTCATTCTTTGTTAGAAAATTGTACAGTTTATGTTTGCTCCAACTGCCAGCACATAAATAATGATAGGTTACATGATTCACCACCCTCTATAAATCAGCAATTACCTTTGAATGTTAGCAATTGTAGTAAGCAAGAAGATGAGATGGAACTTTGGAGTGTATCTAAGCATCACACTTTGAATGAAAGCATTGACCTATTCAACCAATATGAAAAGGATAGTTTCTCTGTAGTACATATAAATATTAGAGGTGTAAGTAAAAATCTTTTCAAATCAATAGATTTTGTTAGTCAGTTAGGAAAACCACCTGATGTTATTGCTGTAAGCGAGACCAAACTCAAAAAGACCCATCAAATATCTTATAATGATTAGTCTTTGTGGATATAATTTTGTTCATGCTGACAATGACAAAAATGCTGGAGATGTTGGACTTCATATAAAAAATTCTATTGGCTTCCTTGTTTTATCCAACCTAACACTTAATATTGAAAACTGTGAAAAGACATGGATAGAATCATGGGCGCAATTAGGTGGGGGACGCGGGTGACGCGTCCTCACACTTTTTCAGACAGTGAGATATGGTATGTCATGTCCCCCCATATTTTTCTCTTTAGGTTTCGTAATGTATTGGTCTCACACCAAGCTGCCCCCTCACATGTTACAACAAAATTGCGCTCATGGATAGAATTACAGCTCGATAACAGAAAATGTGCAATTAGGGTTGTTTATAAACACCCTACTCCCAATTATGATCTCTTTTCAGATGAACATTTTGCAATTATTGATCATCTTAACAATGCAAATTTTATATATTACATTTGTGGAGATTTTAACATTAACCTATTGAAATACTTCAGTCAAAGGAGTGCTGCTAACTACGTGGATACTCTCCAAAGCCTGTCTTGTAAAGACTTCTGGATAAGCCAACTAGATTGTCTGAAACTTCAGCCACGCTCATGGATCATTTTTACACAAATGATCACACAAGTGAAATTATATTTGGAATATCTGTGTATAATTTATCAGATCACTTGCCAATATTTATTATTCTCAAATCAACTCAGCCACGTAAGACTTTTCATGGGTAGAAAATTAGAGATATGAGATCTTATCTTCCAAGTTAATTTTTGACAATTCTACTTCCATTAATGCACATCTTGAATTACTTTACAAAACCTTTCATGAAGTCCTAGAAATACAGCTCCTCTCTGTAATGCATCCAGAAAAAAAAAACAATTGCTAAGAACACCTTGGTTAACATTCGAAATTTATAATCAGATTTAAAAAAAAACAAGATGTTCTCTAAAGTATGGAATAAAAAAATGCGTACAAATACACTATCTATAAGCAGTACAGAAATAAATTAAATCGATTATTTACATTTGCAAAACAAAATTATTATGAGACCACAATTGGTAACAGCATAAATGATCCAAAGCGCTTGTTGTATATGTAAAAAATGTAATAAATATCCAAAGTAAAAAAAAGATAGTTCCTCAGAAAAATTAAGTAGTGACAACAGAACGCTTCTTGAACCTATCGAAATTGCCAATGAATGTAATGCATATTTTTGTGAAATAGGGTCCAAGTTGGCAAAAAAATCTCAGGACGTTCAGACAAACCACAATATTCTAACCCTTGCTGTCCGTCTTTACATATGCATGAAACTTCAGAGGAAGAAGTTTCACGTCTAATTGAAGACCTTTCAGATAATAAAGCTATACAATGTGGTGATATACACACCAAGTTTATTAAATTATTGGAGTCAATTTTAGCACCATTTCTGACACGTATTTTCAACAGATGTATAAATGAAGGCATATATCCAAGCTGTTTTGAAATATCTCAAAAAACACCCATTTACAAGTCAGGTGATCAAACCAGGTGCACCAACTATAGACCAATATCTACTGTATTTTACTGCAATTTAAGAACATTTTTGAAAACATTTTGCATACTAGAGTGTATTCATATCTACAAGAATTTAATTTATTATCAAAACATCAATATGGATACAGACCCATACCTACAACTCCTTATGTAGTAGAAACTATTAAATCCACTCTTTTAAATAACAAGTATAATGGTCTTTATACTTGTTCAATATTAATCGACTTATCAAAGGTGTTTGATACAGTTAACTTCAAAATTCTACTGGAAAAACTGTACCTCAACTTTAGTATACGAGGAATGCCACTATAACGATTCACCAGCTATCTTTCAAATCGTCAGCATTACACCACTATTAAAAATATCAAATCTCAGTTAGCAAATAGTTCTTGTGGGGTGTCACAAGGGTCAGTTCTAGGGCCACTCTTGTTTATAATCTAGGTGAATAATCTTCCAAACTACTCTGCTTTCAAAACCGTACTTTATGCAGATGACACGTATCATAGTTTGTCTCATACAAATTTACATGTCCTGAAAGACTTGGTAAATTCAAGGTTAGCTAATGTAGATAAGTGGATGCACCCTTTAAGGCCCGTGCCAGCCACTATAGTGGCCGGCACGTTTTTGGCCATAACTCGCTAGCCGCTATACCTAGAGAGCTGTTCAAACCCTGTACGGATGGGGCAAGTCTTCTAGTTTCGATTTTAAAAACATTCTGTGATTTGGGTTTGGGGCTTTCTTGGGGGGACGTTACAAAGTGGGAGTGTTTTTGAATATTTGACCAACTTTGACTGGCTCTGGACGCCAATCCAATGAGCCAAAAGTTTGGCTCAAATAGATGATCATCCGCGTCTATAGAGCCCTTGATTGACCTTCTGGTATGTCTGTAACCAAAGTTATGGCCCAAAAATCCCACTTTACCCCAAAATCAGGAAATTGCAGAAAAAGCACGAGTCTCCCACTGGCGGCTTGCGCGGATAGCGATAACTCGCCGCTAGAACATGATTTAGAACTATTCGAGCACTCGAAAGACTCATGAAGTCTTGTAGTTTGCACTGAAAAAAAAAACTGTTGAGATTTGGGCTTGGGGTTTTCGGTGGGTGTCGTCAGAGTGAGGGTAGGTTTTTCTTTTTTTTGGTTATTCTTTTACGATGTCATCACCCGGACAATCAGCCAAAATTGTGGCTCAAAGTTTGGTTGTATTCTAGGCTGGAATATGAATCTGTAGAGCTCTAGATCGACTTCCTGGCGTTGCTGGTGCCCACGTTATGGCCGAAAGACCCCAAATCTTGTTAGGATTCCTAGGGAATTAGTGGTGATTCCCCTAGTTAATTTCTGCTTATTTTGCCTTAACGTTTGAACCAGAAGTGCTAGAAAGTCCATCAAACCCTCTAAAGACTCGTATTGTAGCCTAGAATCCAAAAAACAATTTGAGCCACAAAATCGGCTCGATTGTTCGACTTCCAGGGGATGACGTCATCATCCAAATGTAAACATATATGCATAAACATCCTGTCATTATGTAAACATCAACAAAAAACTCAAGCTAAAAATTTGATTTTGCAGTCTAAACTACAAGTCTTCACGAGTCTTTAGAGGGCTTGAACAGCTCTCTAGCCTATTCTGGCGGCGAGTTACGGCCATATACAAACTGGGTGGTATTCACCCCAGGTTAGAGTTTGTAGGGGTAGAAATTTTGACCAATTTTTGGTTTTTGTGGAATAATTTTGGCTCCAGATATGCTAAAAAGCCAATCAAGAGCTCTAAAACTCGTATGATAGTCTAGTTTCCACAAAAATTGAGCAAAAAAATTTGGCTCGTTGGATTGGCGCCTAGGGCTAGGTAAAGTAGGCCATAAAAACGCCGAAACACCCCCACTTGTGACGTCTCCCAGGGGTGTCCCCAGACTGGAAAAAAACAATTTTTTTTTTAGTCGGGACTAGAAGACTTGCTGAATCCGTAGAGGATTTGAACACCTCTCTAGCTGCAGCAGCTGGCGAGTTATGGCCAAAAGAGTACCGGCCACTACAGTGGCCAGCGCGGGCCTTAAAGGGTAATTATTCAAAGTCATTGTGCATGTTAACAAGGTCTATGAAATACTTATGCAGTCCCACTGAACCGACCTCTTTCAATGTTCATATTAACAATGTATTATTGCAGGGAATGACGTGTGTGATGTATTTGGGCGTGTTAATAGACAGTAGATTGAAATGGTCATCCTATGTTCAATTAATTAAAAGAAAACTTCTCTATGCCTGTAACATGTTTTTCAAAATTTGTAAATTTGTTCCCATTGACATTTTGAGATTATTATACTATAGCTTCGTTCATTTTCACTTACAATATTGCGTTATTTCGTGGGGTACAGCCAACAACTCTGTTCTACAACCATTGTCAGTGTTACAAAACAACATTGACTTAGCAAATACAGATGTCACATAACTCCTTTGTACAAGAACTTAAAAATATTGAAACAAAATGACATTTATCAATTTGAATTAGCAAAATTTATGCACAAATTTCACCACGAAGAATTACCAGAAATATATAAGGAATATTTTTAAGAAACCTCTTCTGTTCATTTTTATCAAACCAGGTTTGCTACTATGGAAAATTACTTTATTCATCGAGTGTCAAGTAATGCCGGTAAAAAATCAATTTCGTACAGGAGCGCTTCTGTTTGGAATAAGGTGGAACAAAATTTAAAGGCTGTACCCTTAAGCACAATTTGCAGTCAGTTACAAGAGTTCGTATTCTCACAGTATTTAGTAAGCAAAACAACTTTCATTTTCATTGGCTCCTATTAAATTCCATGAGGTATTACTTTCATTTTTTGTGGTTTGTTTCTTCGTAATTCTTTTTATAAGTTGGAACGTGTGAGTTTCTGTTACAATACTATTTACGTATTGGTCTTTAAGACATTTCACAGGACATCTTGACCAAATAACCTTAGAGTTGGTCGATAGCTGAGCTTCGAAAAATATATATACGTATATTTAAAATAAAATAACCCACTGTACATAGTAAAGACGGTGGGCATATTTCCTGTGTTTTGTTGTCAACTGCAGCGCTTGCTATGTATTATTTTCATTTTCTTCGTCTTTCTGTGAACATGTGTGTACTTTACTCACCGTCGCTAAATACATCTCTCTCTATTGTTACAAAACTGATTGAGCGCAATATGCATATGTGCATAGTGAGACTGTTGGTGATTTGGTTTAGGAATCAAACCATGCGGGTGAATTAGGGCAATTTCCTTTCAGACCCATTCATCGCAACGAACAAGGTAGCACAAGGGCGAGCCCTGACTCCATATCTATTCGCTGTTTACCTTGGTGAGCTTTCAGTACAGCTGGTCACAACTGAAGCAGGATGCACTGTGGGAAATATGGTTGTAACCCTGCTCAGGAAACTTTAAAATGCTATACGAGTCAGGAAAACTGGGGTAAAATGCTACCCATAATTTGATTACGTCTTCCTGGGACACGTGACATCCGTTATTTCCGGACCAAACTATTTTTACTTCCATATGCCCATTGTTAATCACTTTGGCAACAAAATTGTATCTGCGCACCGAAACATACATATCATACTGTACAAATTTTACCCACTGTACCACCAAAAACGGGAGTTTTTAGAGGGAATTTTTGTTTGTGGGTAGACAACGTCATACGCGTGTTAGATCCGTTTTTTCTTCATAGCAAGCATGGTGTAGCAAGACTCTTCACACATAAGGTATTGGTGGTCATATCTGGCCAAACAGGTTTTGCACTTGAAATCACATTGAAATATAAAGGTAGTAAGTGCCCAAAAGGTATTACACATCAGGTAATCATGGTTAGTATAGTACCCATATTTCCAACAGGTTTTCAGGGACATTTGTGTAATATAACTCAGGCACCATTCCATTTGTCTCTGAAAATCAGGAAAAGTCATGGAAGCACAGGTTGCTAACATTTTTCTAAGTATATAAAATCAATAAAAAACAAGCCCCTGGGTAGTGGACCACCCAGGATTCCTGAGCAGGGTTTTAATCGCCTGCTGTTTGCTGATGATTTTTGTGCATTTGGTCCCAGTCTCAGTCGTTTTCTAAGCCTTCTGAATATTTATTGTGATTATTCTGCTGAAAATGAAATTGCTTTTAACTGTAACAAAACAAGCGGTGTAATTTTTGTTCCCCAACAAATTCAAACAACCTGCCACACCAGTTGTTTCTCTGAATGCCGTAGGCTAAGCGTTAAGTTTTCCGATCAAGTCGAATATGTCGGTGTATTACTTCATGTCTCACTGAAAGATGTCAATGACACGCAGAGGCAAGTGAAATCACTTTGTTGTGCAGCAAACAAGCTCTGAGGCACCTTTTCACAGTGCCCTACCAGTGCTACCACAGCTAAAAACACTCTCTTTCCAGTGGCCTAGTGAGCCTAAACATTTGGAGGAGGCCAATCAATTTGGAGGTGCCAAAATGTTTGACTTTGGGCGAAAAACAGTATTTTGTTTGGGACACAGCTCCTCAAAGTATGAAATGACACGTTATGCTAAAAATTTTGGGGTCATGGCTCCCTGGACCCAGGTCCGGCCTTAAGCTAATGCAATCGATGCAACTGCATTGGGTCCCGCGCCTCTGGGGCCCCGCGCCATGGTGTTTGGGTAGATTGTTCATTTTTGCCAGATACACATTGCGCTTGAGAATTCAGTAGAAACGCCATATTAATTTCGTTGTTAACAAAGGACGCTCCCGTCAGAACTAGCAAATTTCCTCTCGAACGTTAGCAAACGTGCTCAATTCTCGTGTTAGTGCTCCACTGTATATCTTCGCTCTACCACTATCGTAACACGGTTGACTGAACACGATGACGTCATAAAATCACTGCTCAGAGGGGCCCCATGCCTAGGTCTTGCCTTGGGCGCCGCATCTGCTAGGGTCGGCCCTGCCTGGACCCCTGGCTACGCCTACGTCTGTTTCGTGCATATTGCATATCACTGCATGCCTGCAATTATGGCGCAGGTATACACAATCTAGTAATGAGCGACTCCGCGTTGCCTGCAACCTATCGAATTTTGCAGCATGTCCCCCAGGAACGTGAGTGTTCACCTACATCGAGTTAACTGTTTCGTCAGGACGTTTGATGCCTTGATAAGAAAAAATTTGTACGCTATTTTACACAATGCGCATTTTTATGCACCTTTTTTTATCCGCTCACTTCAATTGCATGACGGTTTTTATAAATCTCTATTTTTCTCCCATTATGCAACGCTTCTACGTGACGATGACCGAATACAGTAGTTACTTATACCTTGTTTCAGTGTTTGTTCCTCTTCAGTGTCGACTACGCGTGCCAACTAACGCCTGCTATGCGAAGTGTTGTGTGTAAGCACATCTGTTCCCTTGTGTTCTTTTAACTAATGTGATATGGACCTATTGTCTGAGACAAACGCGTAAATTAATAAAAATAAATAAAGGGGAACTCATAACCTGTCACTATTGGTTGAGACTTTGCCTTGCGCAAAGACTCGGACCTTAGATGTTTTCAACTCGCAGGCGTATGTTATAAGAAAAGATGCCTGACGACTGGGTAAAAATTTTTAGCCCACTCTATAACCTAAAACACAAGGTGATTGAAACGGTCTCGTATTTTTTCCTTTTTTTAAAGTATTTACCAAATTCCTTGACTGGTTTTACGCAAACATTAATGTGCTTAACATGGTTATAGCAGATGTAGATAACCCGACAACTAAATGAAGTTACTCAAAGCGATTCTAAATCGGTGGGCAAGTCAAGACGATTACCTAGACATGGGCATGGAATCAAATAAAATGAATTAGCGTACATGGCATAGTATAACCCGAATTAAGTATACAATACGAGGTTCATAGCACGCTGCAGACCGAAAAAAACAAGAAACTTACCAAACTTACGCACAGCCATGGTCCAAGATTCTTTCGATCTTCAGACAAATAAAAAGCTGTGCCCAGCTATCAAACAGCTACAGTATAAGGTTGACAGCAAAGTTTCACGCTTCGCGCAGCAAACACAACATCGCTCCCTGAGCACAGAGCAAACATTTGTTTTGACCTTTAGAATCTAAGCCCGTTGTCTCGACCTCATATATTAGCTCAAGCGTTATTGCAGTCATCAATGCAGCTCCGGCATTGAATGAAATGACACACTGTAAAAAAAGAAAAATGTTTGAAGAAGACCCTGAACTTGACTGGGTAATTGTGATTGAAAATGTTTCGGTTCGACTAAGAAGATTGAGCTAAAATTTTTTATTGCACTTTTCAGATTAGCTTGGAGTTATTTTGGAACTTTACTCAGGGTTTGGAAGTAACTCAAGTTTTGACTGGTTTGGTTTACAAATTGGTTTGTTGGCTATCAATGCAGCATTCACTGCAAAAGTAGCGCGTGGCGCAAGGAAGCGAAGATGGGCGTCGCAGACCACTCGTGATACTCCGAAAGTAGTACTAAAAGCGAATGTAACTAAACGGAACTGTTGCTTCATTAGCCGTACTTCATGTTTTGTGATAATGATCTATTGCTGAGCACAGGTAACACACATGTACCAGATATTATCTGCAGAATTACAGAACTAAAAATAGCATTTCCAAGATTAAATTGTACAGTGGGTTAAGTACACGCCACTACAGTTGGCTCATGCCGAAGACTTGAAGAATGAAACTTTCAGCCTTTCCAGCCTCGTGCTTGGCGTTAAGTGCAAGGAAATGTATCATGTACGGTGCTGCCACCAATCCAGCATTCACTACAAGTAGCTGCGCGGTCTCTGGCGCAAGTAAATGGAGATACGCGCCCGTAAACTGCTTATGACGCTCCAACTGGACTGAGAAAGCGAATGCAATGAAATTTAACTGATTTGCGAGTCCTCCAATTTGCGAAAATCCCCCTATTGCAGTTCTTCCCAAGTTAATGACAGCGCAGCAGCAACTACGTTTCAAGTGCGCAATGACGTTGTGGACGAAGATCTTTTTCCAGCGTAAATGGCAGCAAATAGCTTTTGCATTTTACTGAACTTTCATGTGCTTCACCATGCAAAAGCAAGTTTCCATAGGTGTCATTTGCGCTTTTTGAAAAAACGCCAATCTTGCGAAACGCTAGTTTTGGCGTCCAAATGCACTTAAACTTTTTGATGCATGTCTTCCGCGGCTTTCTTCTGATACGTTGTATGGAGAACATTGATGTAAAAGTCAACACCAGGATCAGCAATGAGCTTACGCAGGGTAAACCTGGCAATGCCAGGTCCGCTGGATTAATTTCAAAATATAAATATGCACTTATTGGCTACAAATATGTAAGGTTTACAGTGCAACCAAGATTCCTCACATCGCTATATTAGTCCCCATACCTCTAAATCGGTCTCCAGACACCTACACGCGCGTCCATCAGACACTACACATATATTCATAATTCTTCAGAAGTTTCAAATTTTTGGAACAAAATTTGTCACTGGATTGTCAAATCAGTGAAACAACTATAATATCTTCGAAGCATGCGTGGGATATATGCGTAAAGTATGTTTGATTGTCACTTTGGTAGTCAGTTAGGAACATATAAAATGTAACATTTTGTGATTGGTGCGGTAGGTTTATTGTTTTGTTTCTGCCTTCAACCAAGCAAAAAATCATTTTGGTAAAGACCATGATTTATAAGCAAAGTTGACGTCTTCCAACTCACCATCAGTAGTCTAATCTCAAAACCAGTACAATGAATGATTGTACTTAGACTATGAGCTTAGATGAGCTTATTCTTGCTCGTTTTCTTGTCATATCTATGACGACTCGCAAACAAAAAGAATCAGACGAAAATGGGAAATCGCAACTTAGCTTTGTTATTTTAAATATCTTGCACAAATTGTGTTGTCTTTCCAGTATTGCGGAACACTGTTTAATACTTTCTGTTTTTTTCTGACCTTGCGTTATGCCCACATGAAATACTGTTAGGTTATTATGATTATAATGGTTCATGATGAGTTTGTTTTGCACAGACACGGAAAATTTCCGCAATGTGCACAATAGAAGATGCTTATGATGATGATGATACCATCGCTCTTACGATCAGCAGTTACTGCATTTGAATATACCTGCAGTATGACTGAATCACTCAAGTTTCACTCAAGCTTTGAAGAATTCCACGGTGTAATTGAACATTAGACAATTTTTCTGCCACTTGGTATTTTCAAAATAAGGCACAAAGTATATTTAGCACGTGTTCAAAATTATTTTTTTAGTTGTTTCGAGATTATTCACTTATCCCGTCGTTTAATTACTGGATGTGTTTCCAGTCTCTTGGAAGTATATGCACTTTAACGTCTGGTTTGGCTAGATTACCAGCACTTTTTCCTTTGAAACAGTTGTTTAAAATATGAAGAAACTCCAAGACCTATTTTTTCAGTCAATTTTATGCTAACGACGTCGAACAAAGTCTGAAAACGTCGTCTACATTTTAGCCAACAAAATGATGTTCAGCATGAATGATGACCCCAAAAGAATGCTTTCAGTTCACTGCCTAATCCATCCCAAAGCAAAAATCTGTCGCTATCGCTTTTCACTTTTCAAAAGACAGATTACTTTCAAAATTTGTTGTGCCTTTCAAATGGTCGTCAAATTCTACCACTTTTGTATAAAAATATTTGTATCGCGTTTATCAAATTTTGCTTTTTATGTTTTTTCTCAAGATTCGCAAACTGGCGTTTGCAGGCTTGGTAAAATCTATTGCGAAACACAAGCTCCGTGATAGGCTTTATGGCACAGTAAAGCGCCCAGTTAAACTTTTATCATCAACCCTCTACGTACCGCGTGCCCCACTTTTTTGCAGTTTTTGAAAAGTTTGCAACGCCGTGACTCGCCAGTCGATTGAGCTAGAGAGCTGTTCAAAGCCTCTACGGATTGCGCAAGTCTTCGACTGCCGAGTTTAAAAAATGTTTTTTCGGCTCAAGTTTCTTTGGAAATTAGGCCAAAACCCGCTTGTTTAGAGTCCTTGATTGACTTTCTAGAGTATCTTTCTAGCATATCTGTGGTTGGATTACACCCATATTCTATATGGCCATACTCGCCAGCAGATTGAGCTAGAGAGCTTTTCAAACCCTCTATAGATGAGGAAAGTCTTGTAGTTTAGAATTAAAAAACAATTTTTAGTGTGGGTTTTCGGCCTTTTTAGTGATGTTCACATAACCACAGGATGTTTTGACAAGTTTGTCAAGTTTGTCAAAACATTGGATGACGTCAACATCCTGTGGGAGTTCAACAATAGAGCCGATTTCGTGGCTCAAAGTTTTATTGGATTTAATTGGATTCTACGCTATAATACGAGTCTTTAGATAGTTTGAATGACTTTGTAGCGTTTCTGGTTGAAAAGTTATGGCAAAAATTGCCGAATATTAATTAGGGAAATCCCCGAAAATTACTCAGCAAATTCCTGAAATATTTCGAATTTTTTGGCATAACTTTTGAACCAGAAACATTAGAAGGTCGATCAAGGGCTCTAAAGACTCGTATCATAGCCTAGAATCCAAAAAAACTTTGAGTCACAATATCTGCTCGTTAGGGCGCTGATGATGTCATCAAAAGAAAGCCAAAACACACCCCACTCATGACGTCATCAACCAAAAACCCCAGGTCCAAAACTTAATTTTTTTTCATTCTAATGTACAAGACTTCACGAGTCTTTACAGGGTTTGAATAGCTCTCTAACTCAATCTGCTCCCGAGTTATGGCTGGCTAAAGTTTGACCTGAAATGGCTAATGGTACCTTTGTGAAACTTTTTGATTTTTGTCAAAAGCTGGGTTTTTGAGCTATAATTTCGGCTCCAGATATGCTAGCAAGTCAATCAAGGGCTCTAAAGACACGGATCACAGCCTAGTTTCCAAAATAAACTTCAGCCAAAAAATGGCTCATTGGGTTGGCGCCCAGGTCCAGGCAAACTCGCCAAAAATGCAAAAACATGCCCTCATTGTGACGTCACCCCCAGAAAACCCCAAACGAAAAAAAACATTTTAAATCCACAGTCGAAGACTTTCTGAATCCGTAGAGGGTTTGAACAGCTCTCTAGCTCAATCTGCTGGCGAGTCATGGCGTTGCAAACTTTTCAAAAAATACAAAAAAGTGGCGGACGCAGGACTTCGAGGGTCAAGCCCAGCTTTCATCTCAAAGTCTCGATTGGACTCGTTTCAAATAATCTTGTTATTCGCGGGCACGTGTCTGCAACAACCCCATGCAAACAACATAACTGTTGTTTAATTGCATCACGGCTTCTTACTCGTTCATTTCAACCACGGAACTTTCTGAAGGTCGACGAAACATTCTTAAGTTCTGACCAAACCTTCTGAAAGTCTGTTTACCAATTATAAAATCGGTGAAAGCTTGTTTTGAAATAAAATCATTTATTAACTTTTACGATCTCCGAAACATGAAGCAAAGTTAAGGACGTTTTCGCTGAGTCTCCAATGCGGTTGAAATTACGCTGATGTCCACAAATAACTATAGTAAAAAACGCTGTGGAAAATGGATGCAAGAAAAGTTTACGTCTGCTGGGGTAAGCGTTTCACTGTGATGTGCAGCAACAAACTAAGACAGGCGCGTGGACAAACCAATATGAGTTACTTTTGCAACGCATCGCTTCCGAAGCGCTTTAACCAATTCTCAAATTAGATTTAATTTTGCACTATCTCTGACTGAGTTTTTTCGTCCAGCTTTTTTGCAGTAATTGTTTTGTCAATGCTGGGATCCATGAACCACTTCCCAGAAATATCTTCGTACTCCTCGCAAGCCATCAGAACACTGTCTTCAACCTGCAACACAATCAAAAGATGCTGTGAGATATTTAGCTGGAATGCGTTTCCCGAAAAAATGGATTACGCCTCGTTCTCAGCCTGTTTAGTTTTTTTGTGACACACATTGCAACTGTACACTAATCGCACAACTGAAGTGACGCAATTCCATCAAGATTCTGGTTGTTTAATTTGCGCGCTCCACATTAGTCAATATTGCAACTTGGTTTATCAAATGAACGCATTATGCATACTCGTATAATATTTCATACTCAGACCAAAGCACTTTACTTATGTTTATTCTTCACTTATTTTCTATCTGTTCCCTTCACACTAAAAGTAAAAGGTTCACCTTGGGGAGGACTGCAGGCCAAATGACCGATTGGTTTTCGCAGATTCCCACATTCTTTTTACGCATCTGTCAACTTGGATTTTATCACAGCAGTATAGTCGAAGACTATGCTAAGGATCAAAGTTACCGTTTCAGCGCCAGTTATCTGGTGTTCTTTCTCAGCGCCATGTGTGCGCGAGTTGCACTTCGTAGTATGTGTGTTACGTCTTCGTTGTGCGCTCACACCGTGTTTTAGACTTAACATGGGGAAAATTCAACACTCCACCAGAAACCGTCACACTCCGTTTACTTCAAATCGAAATAACGATCGACACACGACAACATGACCACGTTCCGGTGCGGTTTTTAGTAGTTGTGGAACCGCGTGCAAATGGTTAAAACCACGCTATTCAGGAAACTGGCAACAAAATCAAATCGAGTCGAGACTGCTTAAGAGACCGTCGCAACAAAGTAACACAAGGCAATCATTGCGAGGGAGGAATGCGGGATCGCCAAATCACACCAAACGAGACTTCAACAACCAACGCAGGAATTTGCGATGTAACAATATGGGTGCAAAGAAATAAACAATTTAGGAATGTTAAAAGGATGGCAGTTGCAGATCAATTTGTAAGGGGCTTTGACTTGGAACCAAATGCCTGAAGAAAACCCAAGGGAGCTGAGCTGGTGTTATTGATGAGTGACGTAAATGGCAGAAACATCAGCCGCTCTGTCTGAATCTAGGAAAAAATTGTTTCAAAGGACCTAAAGTGTAAGAGCGTCACTTGCATTTGATTTACCAGTTATAATATTCATATATTGAAAGCAATAGCAAAAGAATCTCCGTGTACATTTCTAGTAAGTGATGCGTTTAAAATTTTTGAAATTGTGCGACTGCATTAAAAAGTTTGTGGAGTGTCAAGATGAACCATGATATTTACAAATACAGGACATGTCGCGAAACCTCTGCTTTGCTTTCTCGTGTTGTGTCTCTTATTTGCCGGTAGTACGAAGCTAGTCACTCTAACCATTATTGTGAGTGCACGATGGCGACCCATGCATGGCATCCACGAAACTTGTTTCCTAAATATTTTACAAAACTTTCCTCTAAAAATCATTTTGTGGTGAAGAGCTTTTATAACTTGTGAAACGTTACAAGAAACAGTTGTGAATTTAAAATATTTTTCATATAAAGACATTGCACAGAAATGTAACAATCTCATTTAAATTTCATCGAAAAATGCGGTATTAAAAAAATCACTTCGTCTTCTGTTCCCGTTAGTGACGTTTACGGCTCTAGTGTAGGCTATAGCCCAAATTCTGCCATTTGAAACGGCGAGTTTCTTTGATGGTTTTTCTGATCAAACGTAAAGATCAAAATCTTACCTGTGCAATCACATTGTTTGGTACGTAACGTCTAATTCATTACGGCTATGCTTTATTATGTGCAGTATGAGGATAAGTGTGCACTCTAATTAGCATTTACGCCGAATCAGGATTGCAATTACGTATTTTATTTGCGTGTAAAATTTACTGTAAATAATTGCAATTGTGCCCATGACCAATTGGTGCAGTATATGCGCTCTTGCCTTACCGATAGTAATGTCTGTTTGTTCAGTTTAGTCACGCTTGTTGAATTTGTACTTCGTTTTTTTTATGTTTCAAAAACCGTACTCGATGATCGACCGCAGTTGAAGTTTGCATAATTTGTAATAGCAAGTGTTTGCGCTGATCACCTTGCCGTTTCTATCACCAAATTTTGTTGGATTATGAAGCTACAGAACTGTTGCGCATGCGCGGAACTTGCGAGGTGTCACAATGGACGAGAGGTGGTCAAGTTAGCATTTACAATATATAAGTGGTAGTCCCCCACAGCTCGCAAAATGGGGCTGGTGCCGCAACAGTGCTTACTTACGAACTCCACTTTCACTTTTAACCTCTATCAGTTTTTCGCGCAGAATTTTATCTGTTAAAAACAAAACGTGATCAATATTTCAACTGGCATAGTTGCCCATCCTATGAGCTCGGAAACAACGATGCTGCGCACTGCAACAAGGCAAGGCCATGGTGGATAAGTTGTTGAAAAATTTAATGAACTGCAGAATGCGCGATGGGCACCATGTGGATCAACGAAGCTTACTTTATGCAGCTTGGTAGCTCGTGCATGATGGTGGTCTCGGTACGGATCGTTATCCATTCTGTTGTAGCAAGGAATGATCACCCACCTCCTGCGTTCCGAATAGTTCCGATCACTGCCGAAGTAACACGATTGAGTCAAAAAGTAGAGAACGAAAATGTTATTCACACTGCTGGACAGTTTTGAATGAAGGAATAACTTATTCAAAGGAACACTATAATCAAAAAGTGAGTTGGAAAATACAACACTCTGCATGCAGATTGCAGATCATTGACTTTTGATATCCTATCTACTGTACGGTTTATAGGTTGCTCACAGTGATTCCATGTCCTAGGCATGACGCTAAACTGCAACCGGTGATGGAAGTGCATTTCAGTAGTTCTGCACTTTTTGGGAAACTGGAATACACTATAGCCATCATTATCCTATTCCACTCTGGGCAGGAGTGATGGCGCCTGACAGGACTCCAGCTGTGGATCAATAAGACCATTTGAAGGAGCAGACCAAGGTCATAGTCATACGAGGCAGTCAAGCTCAGTGGTTCTTAATCGGAGCCACGCCTCCCCAGGGGGGGCTCAATAAATTTCCAGGGGGCGAGAGCCCTTTCGCGCTCTACAACATGGAACGTTTTTGAACGGGAAAGTGTTCCGTCCAATTTACTTATATAAAGTCAGGGGGGCTTGAAACAATGACGATTACCTAATGAGGCGTGGTGGAGAAAAGGTTAAGAACTACTGGTCTAGCTATTATAGGGAACCGATAGGCAGTTGGTAAATCTTTCTATACTCTGGTAGCCCCTGCAGCTGAACATGCAAAAAGTGCAATCTCATGTATTGAGAAATTAAAGTGCATGCAACTAAGCCAAATTGCTTTTACCTAGGTTTTGCTTTTACGCCAAAATAAACACGAGGTTGATTATATTTAATTTGGAATAATTTCACACAAACGGTTACCGGAAATTTTAGCTTTTCCTCTGCTCTTTTATTTAAATGAGTTGAATCTTTGTTTGTTTCGCTCTGTGTTAAAACATTTCAATTAATTTACCTGGAATGTAAAACGTTGCAATGGAAAAAGATTCCATCCCCAGGTTTTAACTCCACGCTGTATTCTTCCAATACTTTTTTGCACTTCAACAGCAAAAAGACAAGTTTTTCAATATGAAAATGAAAATACCTTGGCTGCGAAAATTTATGGTGTCATTTGAAATTTCATAACGTGGTTCCGAATAGCGTGCACTTCCTTAGTGACGACTGTTTTGTTTCACACCTGCACACGCATAACTCATATGAATAAGCACCGTGGGCTGTAATGGGACATTATGCTTCAGTACTTTTATTTTTCTGTTAAGAAAACATAAAAATTGCTAACACACGTCTTCAACTGCACACTAGCTTTACATTTAGTGCTGGTGGTATTAACTGTGCGAGGAAAGTTGCATTCGTCTATGAGCTGATTTCACCACAATGATGCGCTCACACGTTAGAAGACGAATGCAACGTAACCATGCTGCTGATAACAAGAGTTGTCGTTACCTCAGCAAGTCGTTCAGGATCTGCACCGTTTTGTCCTCCGATCCGGATGTGATCCAATCGACCAAGTTTGTGTGAACCTCGTAAAACCTGTTCATACGTGCAAAAAACGCTTGGGAACGAATAGCCTGAATTGTTTAAATCAGCGTGGTCCAACTACTTTCGACCTACGGGCCATTTTACAAAAACGTGACAACTCGCGGGCCACTTCCTATACAATGATATATAAAACAACAGATTCACAACATTTAAAACTAAAAAAAGGGAAGATATGTGACTGCGTCATTGTAATTATTGCACAATAGCAAATATCAATTTATTACAAATCTCTATCTGTGGGATGCCTGGCTGTTCAAGGCTTCTCTGACAAAGGCATTATCGTTCCTTTATTAATACCACTGTTAGTGGTGGAAAGTCGGAGAAGATCGTCCAGTGTTCCGACTACCATTCGATTTATTTTTTTTTATTAGACTTGCTTCATCGTAGAAAATGTACTCTCACGCACGTATGTGTTTCCAAACATCCGGTGCATTTTTTGTGCGAAATTTTTCAGTTCTGGAAATCTATCTTTGCTGACTAATCTCCAGAAGCTTTCTGCAATCTCAAACACCGTTAGTATTGTACATTTTTATTAAAGGATTTTGTGCTTGTTCTAACTAAAATTGCCTATTGCAGGAATGGGCAATTAATTTGGCTCGAGAGCCACTTTGAGAAGGCCCCGTTTAGCGGATAGATAGACAGATATATTTGTTGGTACTGAGTTCATCGCGCCATGTGTAATCGTCAAGACAAAGAACGCCGGAGCACCGTAAAAACACAGAAGTTATCCAGACAGGTACCCCAGCGGAGGGTTAGCGGCGGGCCGTGCAGTACCTTCTAATTTGATCGTAAAACAAATAAATGAGGCAAAATGGTACATAGAAAAGGTATTATTCATTGTTCTTGTGCACATGCGGTTTATCCAGTGCAAGCAATTCAGTGAGACAAATGTAACCTCACATGTTTTTCAACAAATCTCAGATCTGAAGGTTTTTCCTGAATGCTTCCACGGGCCACTTGAAACGCTATGGCGGGCCACATGCGGCCCGCGGGCTTGTAGTTGGACTACAACGGTTTGAATCAAAGCGTTCGTTTGCATCGCATTTTGGCATGAAAATATCAGGGGCGTATACTCTGGGTTTGCTAGGTGTGCAGCGCCCACCCAGCCAAACTGATCGTGACGTGACTTTTTCCAGATGGTGCGATCAAGGGAAAATCACAAAAAAAACTTGAAAGATCATTAAGGGCATGCCATTGATTTTCTCAACCAAATTTCAAAACTGTCTTGTTTCAACTTGTTTGATGTAGCTGGCTTGTTCACGCATCGCTAGTTTTCCGTTTCGTTTTTTGATGTGGCAACCATGGGTGTGCACTAAAGTAGCGGCACACCTTTGGTTGTAACAAGAGCATCAGTACATACATCACGACACATTCAAGCTTCAACAACATGTTGCAAACGTTTCGATAACTCCTGTTATCATCATCAGTGCATTGCAAAACATTCGAGCTTCGTCATTAATTGTCAGTTCAGCCGAATTGAACATGCCGGCTAAAACAAGCTCGTATCTTTTCCCCCAGTAGCTGTACATTTAGCAGCCACAAAAAAAAATGAAAGTTTTATTGCGTACTTTATGCGCATTCTCATTTTTCGTAGTTTAATATGTTTCGATTTCGCAACCCTGGGTTTGCGACGTGCACCATGGCTGCCGCACATCTTCTTTGCTTGCTCGACACGACGATGCAAAAGGCATTCACGCAGCCGATATTTTTGCAGTCATGAACTGTTTTGTCGTAGTGTTGAGCGTATTTTGCTTCAGCATCTTAACTTGGAGCGCTGATAGTTTATAGTCAATACAATGACAAATAAAATCATGTAACAGCGAATGAGGAGAGTGTGTGTAGAATAATATGCATATTGTGTCAAAAAACTTCGCCAAAACTTTGGGCTGGAAACTTGAATATCACTTCAAATCGTGACGTTACAAACAGCGCACACCCAGTAACAATGACCGCCATACGCCACTGGAAAATATTTGTGAAGATTAAAAATTATCTGCTGCATTGGAGAGGAATAACATTGTTGGAAAGCATTTGTCGAGATTTTTGCAGACATAAAATCAGTACTGCGTTGGCAACGTCATCCTTTATGTTGCATTTGCGAAACATGATTGGGAGTAAAATCTTCTATGGAAACTAAGAATGAATTCTGTGCAAGATAAAGCTGCCATCTGGGAACTGCGAGTCAATTCAAATATGGCGACTATTGTGTAAAAGCAGAAACATTATAAAATGCACATTAAATAAAAATGGGAGGTAGTATACTAACAAATTAGTAACTTGGTCATCCCATCATCGTAGCTATTACGTTTTTTCACTAGACGTAAGTGCGACTATAAGCAAAGTGGCGAACGTGAATTCAGCCCGACTTCAGATGGGTACGAAACTTGGGAGAGGTGAGGTTTAGTCACCGGAAACGACAAAGCATGAGCGTCCTCAAAATTTTTCAAGTGGGGTAAGGAAAGCGCAGAGAAACATTTCAATTGTGCTTCTATGCAGCCCGTACTGCGTGGAGAAACATTGTATAGAATACACCATTACTCTCATCCAATTCACAAGGAGCACATTATGTTCTCGATGGCAGTTATTTGCAGATTGAGAAGCATGCTTGCATCACAGACACTATCATTATCTATTCCTAAACAATTTTCCAATTGCAAAGACTTCTTGACATATCGTCGAAGAATTCTCCAACGCAGTCCTGTAATTTGACGCAACGTCACAAAGGAAAAAGACGTAGCAAATGCAGTCTCATGTCAGCAAGAATGACGTGACGTTCATCTTTCGAGTAGAATACTCTGAATCAATGCGAGCAAGGTGATGATTAGGGCAACCAATTTTTTGACCTAAAAACTTAAAATTTTGACTTTATAATTTACACATTTTGACTTTATTTTGACCTATAAATTTCCTGCGTTTGCAACTGCAAAATAATTTAGCCTCAGGTCACCGGTAGGCAACGTTTCTTGCAAGAGCTATTCTGCTTCATCCTCCAGCACATATGACCAGAGAAAAGCCACAAAATGTTGATGCAGTTTTATTTTTTGTGCGACTTCATAGGAGCACACGCTGAATTGCAATCAGCTTAATCGTCCAGTAGTCGTGGGAAAAACGACATTATTACATCAGATGCGAGAAAAAAAACATTATTATTACAGAATTGTAACTGAACATGCAAAAGCGCATCAATATCTGTTGTTATAGTTTCAATAAAATATTGAACAGATTAAAAAACTGTGTTGCAAGAAAAGTTTGACCTTACGATAAGTTTTGACTTTTTTGACGTAAGGACTTGGGATTCCCTCATGGTATCAGCGTGAAACTTGGTTTGTGGACATTTTATAAACTTTAAAGAAGGCGGACAAATTTTGACTTTGGTGACTTTTGGTTGCCCTAGTGATGATAATTATCAAATTGTTATCAGCAATTGTCTGAAAAAAGACCTGGTCCAGTTTGTCATGGTGTACGATAGGCGAATACGTGTAATGCACAACCGTCGCAAATGAATGAGTGTAGTCTGCATGTTTTCTGATTGCATGTGGAAATGACATAAAATTTAACGTAATGTTGGCGATTATGCCGGGAAGCTTTACTATTTTTTGAGCTTCAGTATCTTTCTGTACTTTACTTTATATTGTAATAAAAAGTAGGTAATTGTCTGTGACGATCTCGACTGCTTAGATCTTTAACTTAAATCCCGCCTCTTTCGAGTCAGTAGCACTATTGGTATATAGAAAAGAAAATCGATTTTAGCCGTTACCACGGCATGTTCAGTTCCTTTTTGAAAGAATAAATGAGATACACGCAAACTGCCTTGTACTGTTAGAAAACAATGGAGATAGCTGCGTTGAAAGCACATCCAGCCAGAAGCCACAGCTATCGAAGTATAGAACAATCAGCCAAAATCAGGATCAATAAGGAAGCGCCTGCAAGTAGCCAAAAACGACATGAGCTGTAGAAACAACAAAAGCTTTGATATCAAACACATTATAAGTGATAAAACAAACAGTAAGAGATACACTATGCTCAATAGAAAATTTTGGTTGTTTGTATTGTATTGCGCTGACAATTTTCGGAAATTGCTTGGCACGTTCCGAAATCTAAAAGCCCTGTTTCAACGTGAGAAAATAAAAAGGTTTTGTCTGCAACGTATTTTAATATTTCATCGCAAGCAATGACGCTCAAAAACAATAAAACCAACTCCTATGAAAGAATTCCTCAACTTGCAGATGAGAGCCCGCAAAAGCTTAGGTTTTCTAGCCTATTGCCCTTTTCAAAGTTTGGCAAAGATCAGTTTCCATCAGCGTAGTCGCGTTTTGACGCGACTACGCTGTACGCTTCCATCAGCGTAGACGCGACGCGTTTTGACGCGACTAGGAATTAAAAATCGATTTCATTTTAACGGAATAGATATTGTGTTGGAGTTGGTGTACCTCAGATGCTATGTGGGCCAGACGTCAGAAGACAAAATCTCTGCACGTGTACAAACGTCTTAGTAGAAGTTGTGATGATGCTGTTTGTTGCATCATTACACTGTTGCTGCACTTTTAGTTTTGCCTAATTTAACTACTGCTGAGAGAGATATTTGTGCCTTCAACAATCCAATATTTTATTAGGATGATTATTTTCAATATTTCTAGAGACAAAAAATCCAATTGTATCCGTAATTTTTCATACGTTGCTTCTTTGTATCTTACGTTTGCCCGTCACCAATGGCGGTGAAGTAGAACTGCTTTAATAAGTTCTGCTTCATTGGAACTTCGAAACTGCGACGTTAAAGTTTTCCAGAAATGGTCCTTCTGAAAAATGTCAGCTAAAACTCTTTTTTGAATTTAAATGAGAAATCTGAAAGCAAACAAATTTTAAATCATGTCGTTTATGCTACAGAGAGAAATAAACAAACTTCCGCAAGGTGCAGTACATAAGAAATTAGATTCTATTGTTGGGTAGTCAGCGGCAGTGATGACGTGACTCGAGTCAATGACTCGAATTACAATTTTTGGTGACTCGACTCGAGTCACAAACAATGACTCGAGACTCGAGTCAGAGACATTTTTACAAAATCTCCAAACATCTGATTGACAAACCCAGTTTGCTTGCACTATAGATGGCCGGAGTCACATTTACAAACCCCGACTCCGCTCCTATTCCAAAATTTTTCAATCAGGGTCTGGATCCACAATTTTTTCAAATTTCAGCATCCGACTCCTGTTCAAACGCCGGCATCCATCGATGCAACCGACATTCAGCAATGTTCTTACTTTTGAAATAGCATTTGTAAAGACCACGCAAACTCCTGCTACTGCCGAAAATAAAGAGCAACTTCGTGCCCGGGTTTTCACAAATTTTTGGCTTTGGCTCCGGAACCGGGTCTGAAAAAAATGCAGAATCCTACCGGAGTCCACTCCTGCACTTCGAATCCGTGACAACCTCTGGTTTGCACACAAAGAAATGAGCTCTTTTTGCTTCAGTGATGATCAATGTTGGCGCAAATTGTCTGTTATGACCGTGTCTCCTAAGTGGTGTTATGATACATTTTAAGTATCAAGTGTTCCCACCTTACACGGAGGTAGAGCTGAAACTGCTTTTCACTGAGGGGCCAGCAGGACACAATACAATAAACACATTATCGTGGTTTAATGTAGTATTTGTATAGTGTGCTCATGACAGTGGGCCTCATACTTTTACTTTGGGTCTTTTCTAAAGATGAAGTGATTTATGTTTTTCAACTCCAAATCCAATCGAAATATTATATTTCAAAATACAATGCAAATCCATAAACCAAATCTTGTCTAAATCCAAATTCCTATCATCGCTGTTATTAGGCTAAACCCATATGTAATCCAACTCAAAGGTTCAAAGACAAATGAATAGTTTGGAAACTAATTCAAGTTAACTTATGCTCTACCTTCGGCTCACAACATCATAGCAATTGACACTGTTAAAGCAATGAGAAACTGTTATACTCAGCAATAGCGTGTAAGATATCAAACCAGAAGACTAACAGGTATGCAATACAAATGACTCGTTAGAAGTGAGCTACACATATAACCAATGATGAACTGTGCTAAATGTTTTAGGTATAGGTATTATGGTATGTATAACAATGATGAGTCAAGAAAACGGACTGAATCAATGAACGTCAAACTAATTCTATAACTCTGATGACATGATACATAAAAGAGCAGATTTGATTCGCTGGTAATAGACAAGGCTCAACATTTAAACCGAGGGACACCAACGTTTTGCCCACGGGCACCAGGGCGCCCGCAAGGACTAAATAGGTCTCCCGTGGGCCTGTTCTAAAAATAAAATTAGCATGATCAATGTTTTCATGTTAACCAATATCAATACTAAAATAATTGAAGGTAAACTGAGCAAAAATTGTATTTCAGAAGTGTATATCAAACTAGTAGCCCTTCGCATTAATCGGTGCACTAGAAGTAGCTCGCAGTTTTAAAAAGTTTGGTGACCCCTGATTTAAACAATCAAATATACAATCGCGACGGGTTTGAGAAACTCCACTGAACCAAACTATGTACAGTAATCTGCGGTCTCAAAACATAACCAAAAATTGCGAAGAAGTTCAAAACAATATTATCAATTCCAATCAAAATCTGATTAAGCAAAATTTATAAAATCCAAATCCATCAAAATACTTGCACACCAGTGACTCGAAGTGACTGGACAGTCCTTGTGACTCGACTCTGACTTGAGCCGACCAAGTCATGATTCGTCTCTGACCCAACTCGAAAAATTTTTAATGACTCTGACTCGACTCTTAGTCGAAGGGCTTGTGACTCTGACTCTACAAATATGACTCGGGCAAATCACTGGTCAGTCCTGTAGAGGCAAAAATGGAAGTGGTGGAATGCTCTAGAAAAGACACGCTATGTTGGTCAAGACTGCTGAGAAACTTTTTGTTGAAACGTTGGACTAAAAATAGAAAAACAGAAAACTTGCGGAGCCACAGAAAGAGCAAAGGATAGCACTGTTCTCCCTTCAGAAAAGGTGGGTGACAACGATCCGCGCGTTCGCTCCCCACCACACCACTATACATACTTGTAGCAGCGCAAAATTAATGCGTGCTACAACTTAATAAACAAATATTAAAGCTACGCAGATTTGCGTTCTAATATTCAGAAAACAAAAATGAAACTAGTCCAAGAGGGAGAATCTCAACGCATTGAAGCGTGAACGAACGTCAAGATTCAAACCTAGAGAGAACTAAGACAATGGGTCATCACAAGGTCACAGAAAAGAGCATGACAGGGTTATGGAAAGAAGCATGACAAGGCTATGGGAAAAAAGGCACGACAAAATTGTGGAAAGAAGCATGACAAGGTTATAGCAGGAAGTATGGCCAGATCATGGAAAGCAACATGGCCACATCATGGAAAAGAGTCTTGCCAATCCAAATAAGGTCATGAAGAGGATCTCCAAAAAGTATATAAGGGCCAGGACTCAAGCTGAATCCCTTGGTCGGGTTGGACCTAAATTTCGAACTTGCTCTTGAATTGGACGTACAATAGCCAAGGATGGACTTGTAGAAATTTCCAAAGTTCTGCCGTTGGTAGTTCAA
>Ga0210059_1001995_pt1 | contig 31556 bp, 10 predicted proteins | sample Ectturendosymbi2_FD_188042 | JGI IMG/M metagenome (GOLD analysis project Ga0210059, IMG submission 188042) | Ecteinascidia turbinata endosymbiont from Florida, USA - Sample 2 (SPAdes) (version 2) | ecosystem: Host-associated > Tunicates > Ascidians > Unclassified | place: Key West, Florida... | reverse complement strand
ATCGTAATCGTCAATCGTAATCGTCAATCGTAATCATCAATCGTAATCGTCAATCGTAATCGTCAATCGTAATCGTCAATCGTAATCGTCAATCGTAATCGTCAATCGTAATCGTCAGTCGTAATCGTCAATCGTAATCGTCAATCGTAATCGTCAATCGTAATCGATTACAATCGATTACAGTTTTTTGAGTAATCGTAATCGATTGAATTGACCAAAAATGACATGTAATCGTAATCGATTACATTGCCAGTTTAATCGTAATCGACGATTACTTTCGTGATTAAACTTGGAAATCTTCACTCTGCATCACTGTGCAATGAACAGCGGTTTTGGTGGCTATATTTCCTCCTTTATCACAGTTTGTTATGGTTATGTTTGAGGGGAGGCCATTAGCTCGTCTGTTTGCGTTAAATCCAGATAGTCCAACGGCAAGCACAGCGTTTGTAGCGAATTTTGGCTTTGCTGCTGCTAGCCTTCCTGTTAAACGCCAGAAGTAACGTAGTGAGTTTAATGAGACGTAGCAACAAAAATAAGAGCTTTACTAAACGGGTTGACACTTCGGCTACGCAGAAGAGTTAACGGTACCCTTGCGAGCATGGGCGCAATTTTGTTGTAAAATGTGGGAGGGACAGTTTAGTGTGAAAGCAATGAAGTCATCGGGTCGATGCAGAAGTAAAGTTTTATAAACACAGATTTCCATTCTTGTTTACAGAGGTGTTTTAAAAGCAAGACTAATCACGCTAATACATCAATTTGGTTTTATCAGAGCTGTCAGTTGGAGTGCACAAAATGCTGAATCGCATTGGTCGCACATGCATATCACTCTTATAGTAGAACACATAAGTTTTCATGCATTTTATGAGAGGTGTGGTTTACAGTGCGATTTGAAGTCTTTTTCAAGTCGCTTGACGTTACAAAAACGATATTTTTCTTGCACATTTCCGCTCTTTGTAAAAGCTACAAATGTTTTCAATGCTACTGCGCATCATGCCTGCAGCCCCACCCCTACCAAAATCTCCTCTTACGAGGTGGTGGATTCATCTTTTCAATCTCCCCTTCTTGGCCCTGCATACATACCCATCTAGCCTACAATGCAATTTCTGCATACCTGATCGTTTGGTGACTGTTGTCTTGTGACTTTTTTATGTGATGCAATTTAGCTCATTCTTTCCACAATCAATTTTTCAGGTTGAACATCAGATTTTAATGGATGAAATTAATGTCAAAAGTTTAATTCTAAGAGTTCTACTTGCATAATGACATGAAAATATATTTGAGATTAAACAGAAATAAAAACGCGCAACGGTGAATTGGTAAAAATGTACAAGTTTCACCTGATGAAAACGAAAAGAATGTCCAGCAGAACTAGATGTGATCAGGTATTACGTTTTGGTGGGAAATACATTTTTACGGGGACAAGATTTTAGTTTTTACTATATGTTTAAAACAAAATTTTCTGGTCACAATAAAATTGAGAAGGACTGCTCCCGAATGCTTCCTTGGCTACGCGCCTGCCTGTAAGCAAAAGTTTCGCACTTGGACGAAAATAATGCTGCATTATGTTTTTGGTTAAAAACGCAAGTAAATCAGATGACTTGCGAACCAATGCATTCAGCGCACCACAAAGTGTAAGAGTCACGAAAAAATATATTTTGGTTTTGTTGGTCACCATTGTCGCGACATTACAAGAAGTGAGGATAAATGTATAGGCCTATTTTATTTTTGCTTCCTAGTCAAGTCCTTATGATTTGAATTATATGTCAATATACAGATAGGTAAATAGCTCTCCAACGTTTTGATTGAAATCCTATTTACTAATGGTTCAAGACAGGCTTTTACAAAACTGCCCCCTAAAACTACGTCTCCACAATAGCGCTGCTTTTGTCTTCGGCAAAAGCTTTGCAGATATTTGACTGAAAATGTAACTTTCTAACATTACATACATTTAGGTTTACCAGACGTCCTGTTTCACCGGGACAAACCCGGTTTAAAGGCTTTGTCCCGGCGTCCCGGTTAGTCAATCAAAAAGTCCCGGTTAGACATTCAGTCAGGCAGCATAGCCCCACACGAATATTAGCATGCTGTGATTAGTCCGTTTAACCAACTTGCTGAAGAATGATGCGTGATCTTGTTTCGTTGTTTTAGATGTGTTACAGGCAAGTTTGCCTGTAACAACTCATCTTTATACAGAAAACAAACCTGCTGAAAAGACCTCAAATCCGAGGCAGCCGATTATTAGTCATCAGACTTGACTGAAAAATGTTATCTTGGGACACTAACCTCAAGTCACCCCGGTGAAAACGTCACCCAACGTCAGCAGAAGTCACAAGACAATTAGCTAAAATTAGGTAAAGGTCAGACACGACCAGGAAATGCTTACGACCGGAAATACGTAAACGAAGCACGAACTGATGACTAGAGGGTGAAAACCCAAGCACCTACAAGTACCCGAAGGTGCCAGAAGCTTTTGAAATCAGCCAATCACCAGAGGATTCAACAAGAAGCAACCAATAGGAAGACACAAGATAAAGAGGAGTTGACCAACTCTGGAGCAACCGTCAAGTATAAATACAGCCACATTTGGACTAAAAATCAGTCTTTTTTCAAGACTCGCTCCGCCGTTTAGCCCCAGGGGGTCACGGTTAAGTCGTTACGGGAGCCTAAGCGCCAGTAATGGTCAGGATAAACTGGCTTGACCGGGTTGATCTCTGCCAGACCAGACTGTAAAATTTGACCTTGTCCGGGGTAATCCCTGACAGGTTAAACTGCAGAAAGTGGTTTGTCCGAACGAAGTTCTGTCAGATTATTTTGTGAAAGTCAGACTATGAGAACGAAGTTTTGTCAGATTATTTTATGGAATTCAAACTATGAAAGTGAAGTTCTGTCAGTTTGATTTATGAATGCTGTACTGTACTAGCGTAGTTTTGTCAGGCAAGTTGTTCAGGATGAAACCTTATTTATGGTTGAATTCTTTCTCCTTCAATTTTCTGTACAAGTCCAAGTCCAGTCAATTGGTTTACTCTCTTCGCTGTTGAAGGTTTTATCTTCTTTCACTCCACTCCGGGATGCCGTATGAAAGGTGAGCAATGCTCCTTTTTATACCGCCGTGGTTGAACCACACTTGAGTGCGGTCATTTTATCGTCGCATCCCGCACGAATACTTTAGTGTTCATCCCTATCCTGCTTGGCATGTCGATTGCATCTCTTTGCAATCCGCTTGGGTTGAACCCAGCTCGGCAGTGGTCACTGAATTTACTTTGATTCTCCATCGAATCAGCCTCTATTGACTGAACTTACTTTCGACTAATTATAGCAACATATGAAATTCTAATTAATGATAAATTTCCGCCAGAACTATCAATCCTTGCCGCGCAGAATGAAACGCAACTCGCTAGCAGTGAAACGTGAGCATGACGATATCAGTTCAGCGTCAGCAGATTGAATGCGTACTTACTTACCGAGTATATTTATAAATTGAAATGTATTGAGACATAGAAAATTGAGTCTTATTTGCATAAGTAAATTGCTTGAATAGGGGAACCGATCCAAAGTGATTGTTGATCTCCTTATCGCGAATCTTAAAGAACAGAATTAAGATACGAGAGTTCTGTGAGCTTTGTGAAATGTCGCGAAGTGCTTGAATATTATTAAACATCATACTTTGGTGAGTACCATTCTGTTTTATTTGAACATATATGTCGTGACGAATAAAAGCTATAAAACTAAGAATTATGTGTTTCACTGGTGTGTATATTCTCTAGAGTGAACTGTTGAGAAGTAAGTAGTAATCGGGCAATTAATAGGGTCTGTTAACCAGACATAGCTTCTGCGAGAACGGTCCCAGATTCAGTAATGAGAACTCACGCATAAATGATATCTACTGGATCTAAAACACATTACGATGCCACCCTCTAGGGGTCGCATCTTGTGTAGCAGATGTAAAGGTAATTGATACGTCATTGTAGTGGGTAACTGGTCCAGTAAAGGGTTGATTGTTAGCAAAATGGCTAGTTCAGTAAAGTTGGCTGGTAGGAGTGGGTGTTCTTTTTGCAATTATAGGCTATTGTAAGGATTTATTTCGCACCGGAACTTGTTTGATTTTCTTCTAAGGCTTGTTGTTCTGAAGTGTCCCGAGTTTCAATCACAAAAACATGACATCCCTATATACACTAGCATCATTAAATTTTACGCTGTCTGTTTCTGAATACGTGACAACCAACGTTACAGCAAAACCAGTTACATTTCTACGCGAACCAAATCCATACTGTACTGTGGTCTCTCACATGTGCAGCTGTAAAACTATAACTGTTTCAAGAAAATAAACTTTCTAACAGTATACTACACAGGGTAAAATGTCGGAGAGAAGCAGTAAACCATTTTTCGCGGTCTCTAGAAACTTGAAAAATGCTAAATATCATTTTACTGGAGCTAAAATTGACAAACTACGGAATCCAGTGATACCACACCACGGAATCCAGTGATACCACACCACTCTGTTTCAACATGAACTTGGCTATGCGTGACATCTAACATAAAAAGCACTTGACACAAAACGTGGTAAACATCACTTTTATTTTTGGAACTTCTCCAAATACAAAACCTGAAGAGAAAAAGTGGGGGGACATGGCATATTATATCCCCCCATCTGAAAAAGTGGGGGGACACGTCCCCCGTGTCCCCCACCAAATTGCGCCCATGCTTGCGAGTAGAGGTGTTGGTTTTGTTTATATATACTCAAAGTAGGGTTACCATATCTGATGAGGCACAATTTCTGACAGATTTATGTTAGTCACTTTGACCAATTTTTGCGACGAAAACACTTTTATTATGTTATAAATTCTGGATGTATCCAAAGCACATTGTCACTGTCGCTTTCGATAAATACAGAACAAAACGAAGACACCGAAAATTCTCGCATTGTGCAAAATAGTTTGTCACTTTACTTGATGAGGAAGCTCCACTTCCTGCTTTGCAATGTTTATTAGAACTGACATGTGATTTTAAATCCGCAATACCTTTGTATGAAACCGAGATGTATGTCCCTGGTTTACAAACTAAGCATTCTGCTTCCGATTCATTTCTACCTTTCGGGAAACATGGATGTTTTGCATTCACCTCGTCAGTAAATTGACTTTTTCGTTTAGCCATTTCTAACAGCAAAAAATTACGAAGATTAATGTTTACCACTAAACAGTTCTCACTGTGAAAACATTGCGGTTGGATTTCATAAAATGCAATATTCAAAAATCCCGGATATTCAAGCACTTTTTAACATTTCTCCCTGATGCATATTTGGCCACTAAAATCCCGGAAATGTCCGGGAAAAACCTGACATATGGCAACCCTAACTCAGAGCGAACCTGTGAATGTAAATGCTGGAGTAGAATCCATACATAATTAGTACAGCAATTCATATAAATTTATTTTTTTGCAAAGGAATAAGATAATTCAATTCACGTCGAAGGCATCTTTCCACAACGCTGATAACTAGCATGTCAACAGAGATCATCCACGATTGCTGTGAAAAAAACTCAACGAATCCAGTTACCTTTTGTCAATCGTTGACGTTTTGTCCAACATACAGATGCGTAGCAACATTGGGATCACTGTTCATTTATTTCAAATGAAAAGCTGCACAATGATGTGCTGCGCTTGCAGACAATCCAAATGACATCACACAGCTGAAAACATCGTACCGCGCAGTTTGACGAAATAGTTAGCAATTTTGAAATTACTAACACACGACTTTTCAGTGTTGCTGGGCGTAAGTTTTAGGCTAATAGATGTCGTTTGACAGATTAAGATTTGAATCGTTAATGCTTATCAGCTATAACAAACATTTAAAAATTTGATTACTTTCTGTATATTTAAAGTGTTTGTTGCAGTGGCGTAACTGACGGAGGGCGAAGGACAAGTTTCCCCTCACTGGCAAGGGTTAAATGTAAAAACGAGCCACAACATGACTTGTATTTCGGTTTTAGTATTATTTTAGTTTTCAGTATGTTGTTTTTTGCGTTTTTCGGGCAGTTTCAGAGACTGGTCATTGGCAACGGCACTCACTCCAAACACCTCAGCAAAAATTGTAACCCTAATCTGAAGAAGTTCAAGCGTGTGGTCATAGCACGAAGATGCACAAACACTTTTGAACTACCGTAACAAGCGACCGACTTGTTTGAAGAAAGTTAAGACCACTGCATCGTCCTTTGCTATGTAAAAATTAATAACGTTCCACATGCATTTGCAAAAGTTTAAATCGGTTCAAAATATAGTGGTAAAAGTTAGTTCAATAACTAATTGACCAAACTCTGCTAATTATCAGGTACGCATGGTAACGACGCAATAAACACAAAGTGTTGGCCAAGTGTCGTTACAAAGCCGCAAATTTTTGTAAAAACGTTCCAAGCTTTGAACAAAGGTGTTTCGTTTTGGCCAAAAACATTGTGTTGGGAAAAATACATTTTTCTGAATAAAAATAAATTTATGAGATAAAATAAAAAGTAAAAAATTGCATTCTTCATTAATTTCGGATTTTTAAGCTCGATATTCTATACTCAAGCATAATACAGTTGACAAGTCAAAGATGAAAATCACTATTACAAAATTGCCAAAGTTACTTTAGGGACAGCATCGGATGCAGAAAATTTTTTTGGGAGATAATTCCAACTTCAACACCAAATGATTCAAAGTGAGCAATACTCCCTGGAGTATTTTCCTTTGATTTAGGGTTTTGGTATAGGCCTAGTCATTCACATTCGGATTCACCATCATTTCCCAAGTTTTTTTTCTGAGTGTTGGCTAGCGGTCTCCCAAAGTGGCCAGTGGGCATGTTTCAGCTAAGTTTCCCTTGGCTCCAACATCTATTACGCAACTGGTTTGTTGTCTGCACAAACATCTCAGTCAACAATTGATGTGATTTTTCTTTTTTCCGGTGCTTAATCCTTACAGTCAATGAAAACGATATTAATGAAATGTTGCAAACGTTTCGATAACTCCTGTTATCATCATCAGTGCAATGTAAATCCTTACAGGATTGGCAATTTCGTTTATTGCATTCATTCATATCGTATGTTGCCTCAAAAGATAGGCCTACTTAACGTGAAATCTTGCAAATGGGTTTTTGTTTTCTTTTTGAGAATGTTTCAAGACAAATGTAATCGCGATTGCAACCGTGATTACTTTTAATGTAATCGTAATCGATTACATTGCTATTTTGTTTATTCGTAATCGTAATCGAGCTTGTGGCAAGTAATCGTAATCGATTACATTTGTGCTGTAATCGCCCCATGTCTGGCTACAAATATCAAAAGAGTACCTGAATTTGGTAATTTACAATTTGGTAACTTACAAACTCTGGAATATTTATAACTACATGCTTAGAATATAGCATATGAGGTAGATAATTCATTTGTTTGTTTAGCGACAATTTTGCGACAGCCGTTAGCCTGAATCTTTCCGTGTCACGACGAACTAATACTGTATAAGCAATATAAAACAGGAAAGCAGGAATCAGACATGAATGACGCATGATGTTACGAAGATGCAGTCAAAACCTACTGCAAGATTTGAGGAACGCATCTATGGCGCAAAAGACAGCCACCGAGATTTGTACTGGCGAATCAGACAGGCCAAATGGGAATAGACGCAGCAACTCAACGTTACTCAAACAATCAAAGTGTTCAGCTAATGTGATCCGTTAAAATAGCTTGTTACAAAGTATCGCACGTTCGGAATCATGAAAGTTACAGTAAAAGGTGAAGCTCAGTTTCGACATCACCGCAAACGCAGGCATGGGCGTCGGAAGGATTTTTTCCAGGGGAAGCAATAGTGGATTTTACGTGCGGTAACCAAAAAGATGTTTCAGGAGGGACAAAAATAGTTAAATTTCATTTTTTCATATCGAAACTAATTCCAAAATCCAGGGGGGCCAAGGCCTCCCCCTTCAGACGCCCATGAACGCAGGTACGATAAGGTTTCGGGTAGAGTTGCTTTAGTTCTGTCACATAGAAAGGGTTATTACACCTTTATTCTGCAATCTAGTTACAGGGAGTAAGGTAGTTTTATTAGCTCTTCCTCAGCTAAGTATTGAGTAAGTAGGAATGAAAAATAGCAAAGTAAACAGATTTGAGCATTGAAATGTTGGCATAGTGTTTAATTTGAACCTTGCAATTTGACGCTTCCAACTGGGTATCATCAAGAACAATGCCAAGATATTTTAAGCTACTTTGTTTTGATATGGGTTGGTAATTTAATAAACTGAAACATTTATATTGCTATCGTTGTTCACGAGCATGAAACGACTTTTGGAATAATCGATACATAATTTGTTAGCATGAAACCAGTGATCAATTTTCTGATACAATGTATGCTTAAAAAAGAACTACGAAAATCGAATTTGGAACCAAACATTTTCATTGACACCATGGCAACAAAACATTTATTCTGGAGACTATAATAAAACTGCATCCAGAGAACTTTTTAACCGTTTCCATTGAAAACATTGTTCTCGATATATTGATTTCTCAGTAGTGGTTTTGTCGTGATGTCGTCCAGGTGTAAAATCCATTCGTCTGACTAGTGTTGTCTCTAAGAAAATTTTACACTGAGAAAATGTTTGTTTTAGTGAGCATGAACGTTTTAAGGCTGAGTAATGGCAGACTTCTAAATGAGAACTTTGTTAAATTATTAGGATACGAGTAAATACAAAATCTTATCAAAATACGAACAAAAATAGGCAACACATTTAATTTAACTGGCTTCATCTTATGCGTAAGTGTGCGAGAATGAGATTTCACTGCGCCAATGGTTTGGTTGCACCGTGCACCTTGAGGGAATTCGGCGTCTGATTGTTCGGAAAGTCCATAGCGAAAACGGTGTTAAGTGTTGAATTTTAGCCGTTTTATTCCGCAAAAAGTTACGTTTTTGTAAATTTGTCTAAAAACTGGGCCAAGTTTTTTCCAACTTAAAACCTTAATTGCTTGGCATACCCCAAAAATGCTGACGCTGTAGTTTTCTGCCATAGTGATTCAAATGGTAGTCACAAAGCGCTTCATGCAGTAAGAAATAGTTATGTGTAAAATATTTTTGCCCCCTTGGAATAACGCAAAGTTTTCTCAAAGTTGCAACAAATTTTCTGCTTGTTGTCGTAATTAAGCTTCACTGCCTGCACTCACAATGCTGGCTAAAATCCTGACGTCATAACTCAATCATCTATTTTACGCCGATGCGCAGATCCCAGCCCGGCTTGACAGAATCGAAACGAATTGCATGTCATGTGATTTTAGAAAATGACGGCGTAAGTGCAATAAAAACAAGGCTCGTTGACTACAGACTGAAGAAAAACGACATGGTGATCTGCAGGTGCGCAAGATAGTAATCGTTTGTAAACAGGAAAACCGCCTGCGAATGACTCCATTTTTTAAATTGTCGGTTTTTCTGCATAAGAGTAATCCAAAATAAGCCAAGACGTGGATTAGGCACAATTGTAAGCCGTTGCAACAACGGTAAACAACAAAACTAATGCGGTCTGAAAATAGCTACATCTACCAAGTCAGTATAGTTACAAAATGCAACAGACAAGGGAAGAGACATACAACAACAGTGTTGGCCGACAGTGTTCGACACGTTTACGAACGTGGCGGTACCGGGGAAAATTGCGTAGACAACCCCTTCGGGAATCTTTCGGACTTTCCCTCATTAATGGCGATGATAACGGGAAACACCGCAACAAACCAAAGGCAAATTACAGTACAGTTGCCGTGGCATTCCTTTTTTCGGTGCCAAGGCACAAGTGTGCAGCTGCTTGCAGGATAAAGTCAGCTTTTTCAAAGATGATTTTAAAGTAAACTAGAGTCATAATCAAATATTCGCTATGTTGGTGGCACATTTGAAAGCAAACTTCCTGCAACGCATGAACGTGTTGCCATTTTGCTCCAAACAATGCCAGAAAAAGCAGAGCATGCAACAAAAATACGTGCCATTTGTTTTCAAACAGCCAAATACGGTATTTCCACGTAGGCATGAAACTACAGGAATACAAAGGTATGACAACAATAAAATACATTCCAACACTACACTAAGCATAAAAGCAAGAGCGAAACTAAGCAATTTTGCAGTCGGCAATCTTGCAAGATATCGTATCAATTCAAAAACGAGGAAGCATTAGGCAAAAACTCAATATCGATAACCGGAAATAAATCCTGTGCAAGAAATCCAGTGTAATCAAATGCAGATTCCCAATGAATTTGAATATTTTGTATATTTTGGAATGATGCCTAATTATGTTAAAGCTTAGCACTACTAATACTACAAGCATTGCGATAGGAGTTCATGAGGGATGAGCTGACGGATGACAGGCTCGATAGCAAGCAATTAACTACACATGTAGTAGCTACACCTTTCGAGGGAGACAAGAAGTTCTTCAGACATTCAGACAAAAGCAAATCGATTGCGAAACTACACAGGTATTTGGAAACAGGAGACTTCCGATCTTCAACATGTGGCTATAACCACTGACTTTAATCAGAAAATTCGGCTTTGCTTTCCAGAGTGGCACTGTCTATGCTGCCCTAATAATACGTTTTACACTTTATACATTTTTGCTTCGATGATACTCATCACATTTGGAAATCAATCTTACTGATAAAAATGAAGCTCGGCAAACTTGCTCGAAATCACGTCTTGCCGTGTATTTTGCCGTCATGTGGCTGCAGACATCACGTTTGTGACTTTGTGTGGTTCGCTTCGGTGAAAAAAGTCTGTCAGCACGAAACAAAGGGGCAGTTCAACTGCGTACGAGCTGCATGAAGCGACGACAAGGTCTTTGGTTCCGCATTAAAATAAGAAGAAACGTAGCGCGTTTGGTTCGATATCCGCAATACACGGTCGCAAAGCAACAATGGAGGGAACAATAATACAGTACATTTGCAAATGCGAATAGCGAGTGAAAGCAAAGCATATCGCTTGAAGAAATAACAAAATGCAACATTGCTGCGGAAAATTCAAAAAGTTAGGGATTAATCAAGCAGGCTGAAAGTACGGACCCAGTCCGACATTTTCTTTTTCCACATAGAATTGATCTTCAAGCTCAGTACTTGACAACATCGCTCGTGTGCCAGCTTCGTTTTCTCAGGAAGATCCTCCTCATCAAGTTCTGCATAAGCCTCAACCGCCCTGGCATAGTTGTCTGCAACCCAAGCAAAAGAATTAGGACGTCGGGTTGTCAATGCATTGACTGCCTTGGACTTAAAAACTTCTCGAAAAGTCTCAAACGCTTCTTCAAACATGTCCATCGAAGCGTAAAACTTTCCTGTCTGAACAAGGCAGTGGGGTGCCATGTCCAGGTCCATGTGATGTTTGACAATTTCGCGAACCAGCCGGCAGTCGTCGAAAGCGCTCGGTGAGATCCCTTCCGACCTATGCATCCGTTCCACTCCTTTAAGCTTTTTGTTGTGACTTTTCAGCATGTATTTGTATGCGTTTAGTCGCGTATACGGTGTGCCTTCAACTTGTTTATAAACGCCATTTTCGTAAAAATCCCCGGGAGCATCCAGCAGCTTCTTGCTTTCTTCATACGCCCGTTCAAGGCGATACTTCCTTTCTGGAAGTTCCTCTCCAACAACATTTTGCAGCATTCGTGGAACTCGCGAATTCGCAATAGCGATATATTCGTACAGCAGTCCGACTCCTGTTGCCTTTCGCGTGGCTGCACAAATGTGATGGGCGAGTTCAGCGTAATACTCGCATTTCACTCGCTGCGGGCGATTCATTTCCGTTTGAAGATAAAGAACCTGTCTCCCGTACGAATGAAAGATGCTTGCAAGGCGTTCTGAAAAAAAAACACTTTGTATGTCTTTTTGCGAAAGAAACAACTCGTTCTTTCTGAGCACGTCCAACATCACAGAATCGATTGGCTGCTTCGATTCTACAGCTTCGATGATGCTAGCCAGCTGATCTTCCGGGCGCTTTGACACCATAGATTCCGGTTCCTTTACATCACGGTTGTTTCGGTTACGAGAAAGGTGTTGGACAAAATCTTTAATGTTGGCTTCGTTCAACACTAGTGCGGACAACACATACTGCTCGACAAAACCTGCTTTTCGTCCAGCATTGACACATTTCTTAGCAATATAAATCGCTGCCTCACTCGGGTGTTTCGTACTGTAGTAGAGAATAGCTTTGCTGTTCACATTCTCACCGAAGCAGAAGCATGCCGCCAACCAATTTGACTCGTTCAACGCGCAAACTACGCTCCAAATACACAGAGCGGCTTCTTCGAGAGATTTTAAAGCCTCCTCCCACTTGTCTCCTACTCTACCTTGAATCAAAGATTGTCCGTACAATTCATGCAATTTGCAAAGTTGCATGATCTGAGGGTCGGGTGCCTCACTTTTTGTTCTACTAAAGAATTCTTGAACGTTCCTCGTCAGTTCTTTGATATGAGGTCGAAGTTGGAGAAGCATGGCGTCATCGGGTCGCTGTCGATTGTCTTTGCTGATCAAGCCGACCAAGGTGGCGAGCAAAACATTTAAAAATCTATCCGATTTCTGTGGAGATCGTCTAGCGTCCAGTTTATGCTTCACTAACGAAACGTACCCACCTGGGTAACCCGGATGGCAGGCACTGACAAGGCCGTAATAATCCATCCATTCCACCAACTCCAAACAAAACAGTAAAACCTCTTCATGGCTATAATCAGCATTGCTTATATTGTAAAAAAGTCTGCCTATCAAAAGCAAAGGTACATTCTCGTTGCATAACAGCGACAACGCCAGCAAAATGGCTTCGAACTGAGAAACGCGGTGGGTATCATACTTTTCATTCTCTGAAACTCGATTGAGGGCAAAGTAACTGTTTCGACTTGATGTCATCGCACGTGCCAACAGCCTTGCTCCTAAGTGGACGACGCGTTCTCGCGTCGCGTGATGCTTGAAAAGTGCGACATAATCGCGGTACCCGACGTTGTACGCTTCGCAAAAAAAGCGCGCTACTTTCAGGCAAAGAGGGTTGCAAGCGAAATAGGCAGCCAATTCACCAGCGCCATCTTCGGTCGGCAAAGGTTTGCCGCCGACGCAGCGGTTCTTTGTTACGCTTTCACTACTTCGAGACCCCAAGGACGCCATCAAGAATTCAACGGCCTCCGCTTCAGTGAACATGCGCAACTCGTGTTGCGCTAACGACGGACGTTCAGATTTTGCGGCCACAGAAAAGAGGAAGTTGCGCGACGGCGTCGCAACGACCACCTGAACTGACCCCTGTACTTCTGCTACCAAACTCCGCATTACCTCCACATCGCAGTTGGCTTGCTTGTTGGAGGGTTCGACCATGTCACATAAAAACAAGGACGCAATTCTTTTTCTCATCAAGAATCTAACGACAGCAAGAGGCAGATTTTCTTCTTCATCAATTCTCAGTTTCTCACTTGGGCTGATGCGACTGCCGAGAGATTTCATCAGACAGCGAAAGCTGTCTTCAATCACCGACTGGCAGGAGATGAAAGTAATCTTCCATTTCACCAAAGCTGTCTTCAATTTACCAGCTGTTAGCCTCTGGAAAGCGTTCAAGCATGTTGTTTTCCCGGCTCCTTGACCGCCGTAGATTTGCAGCACGGAAAGTGAAGACATTTCCTCCGACAGATTGCGTAGTTCGCGAGTTTTCTGCAATTAAAAAGCCAATTGAAAAGACTGACTTGCACTGCATCCTAACATATAAATTTTGTTAGCGGTAGTAAATATTTTGCAATTTTAGCAAGATTTTTAACATATTTTTCTCTCTTGCACAGAATCAGTGCCATTCTTTTTAACATATGTTGCATTCTGAGAACTGATTATAAAAGTAAACAAAGCGTTCATCTTGTTGAGAGAAATTTTTAGCAACTGGAAGCTCATCACTTCATGATATCTGCGCGGCAACGCACAATGTGGCGATGCGTGCAAACGTGGAAAAATATTGATTTAGATATATCGCAAAAACTACAGCCAATAAAAAAAACTAATTTCATTTTCGCATTCAGCGACCCAGATTTACCCACAACACGCTCTTACGAACAAAAAATTTTGTTGGCCAGTTGTCTACCATTCGTGACCCTACAAAACTCTTCCGTTCATTGGATCTAGGTCGGTAGAAGGCCAGGACCAAAATCCCCGAAAGCCGTACATGGCGCACAGCATAGGTTTGTCACATTTTGGTGGTTTGCCGGCATAGGCGTATGGGAACGACATTTTAAGTGGACAGGGACTAGGCGTAGGCCGTTCGCCTGAAGAAAATACATCACTACTTCGAATTCTGATGCCTGTTGTGAGTGTGACCGGCGTTTTTCGTACGAAGCGGATCTGAATCGTGTGATTTTGGCTGATTTTTTTCTGAGCCAGAGTTTAACCAAAAAACGTTAGCACAGGGGTCGGGAACCTATCGCTCGCGAGCCAGATGTAGCTGGCGTCAAACTTTAAAGCTTTTGATCACGGCATCTGGCTTGCTTGATATTTTCTTGACGCGATTGTTACGAATGAAACTTTTTCTATAATTTTCCATCTATCAGACTACAAAGCCATCAGAAACACCATGCAGCACCAGAAGTCGCATTAACAGTAAGAAACATGTTATTAAAGAGAAAATTCAGACATTTACCATTGTTTAAATTTGTTGATTTTGCTTAAAAATGCACACGTTAGTTAGTAAGTTAGTTGCATTAAGTGTTGAAAAACATTATATGGCTCTCACGGAATTATAATTAAAAATATGCAGGTTTCATGACTCCCTCAGCCAAAAAGGTTGCCGCACCTCACCAAGTTTTTTCTGCCTTCTTTACGTGTGCATCTATGCACCCGGCGTATTTCGTTTAATTTTTCCCTGCGATGTACAGTGCGATGAAGGCAAATTTAAGCCGCCAGAAGTAATTGGCTTAACTTTGCCACACAAACTGTTTGCAGTTTCTGTGTGTATTACAAACACTGGGTGATAGCTGGAGATGAAAATGTGTGGAGCAATTCTCGTTGATTGAGTGTTTTCTTGAATTTATTTTGGTATAAAGCAGTTTTCATCATCAATGTGATTAAATGTACAAAAATAATTCTCTCGAAAAACGTTTTTAGCTCCATTATTGTTACTGTCGCCAATACCAAAGGCTGTGTTTGAATGCGCAGTGTTCTAACAACCACAATTAGCATACGCCTTAAATTCTTATTTTTTCGATTATAATAGTTTTTTTTTGTCGTTTGCAGTGGTAATAGGCAATACTAAATCTTATAAAAAATAATAGCAATCCTTTTACTTTTACAGCCACGCTAGCTGCATTGAACAAACACATTGTATTGCCAGCGTCAGTATAACTGGCTCCATAGCCAACGAATCAACCGGGAGGTCATGTCTCAGTCAGTATTAGTTTTCCAGAAGGTACTGAGAAAAATTTTAAAGACCTTCAGGTGATCTACAAAATGATTGTTGCAGACTGGAGTGAATGTTGCACGCAAGAACTTATTAGTTGTGTTACGCTGTTCATACAGGCAATGACCATGAAAGTTACAATATCAGTGATACAGGCAATATTACCATAGAAAAGCAACTACCATGAAGCTTTGCAATAGAGATAGTACCATAGAAAAGAAACTACCATTCTACAAAATGTCGTTGACATCTTTTTCTTTGGCCATTATTTTCATTGAAAGGCTATTCAGTACTTCTGCTTTTCGTGTATCAAAGTTGATTGCTGGAAATTTGTAAGTGGAACTAATGTGTTGCTCAGGAAGGTTGAGCTTGCGCAAAGCAAGGCTGTTCGACTCGTTAAATGTGTTGTGCATTACCTTTCTCCCAGGTTCTTGCAGTTCAAACTCTACATATCTACAAAACGTCGTTTAAATCTTTTTGTTTGGCCATTATTTTCATTATGAAGCTACCATGAAATTGTACGGAAAGGTGTTCACTTCAGAAATTGATATGCAACATGTAAAAAAGGATTTTTACAACGTGCATTATTTTTGAGAGCTTAAGAAAACGTATCCGTCCACATTAAACACTGAAGTTAGCGTCTTCTTATTTGAATTAGGTTAGTTTGCTAATGCTTACCAAAGGGCTATAGACTCTACTCACAAGCATATGTTTACACAGTTTTAAAGATTTTTAAGCCAAGCATTGTGGGAGCTTCATGGAATTAAAACGGAAATACTACGAAAATTAATGCATTGTTAAAAAAACGTTGTTTTCAGATATTGTTATTCGAGAATCCCGTGCCATTAAATATGCACTTACGAATTACGACACAGCCTACATCTGTCGCTATTTTAAAAATGGCCGGTATTTTCACAAAACGCATCTGGCAACCCTACCTGCAACATGAACGCGAAAGGCCAGACATGAAAAGAAAATATATTAATAGTTACATGGCCCAATGAAAAGAGCCCGAGTTTAAGCCCTATTCAGTGAAGTGGGTGGTGGCACAAATATATAGCAAGCTCTTCCACAATGTAAATCTTAGTCGAACACTCAGACTAAGCCCGAGCACCGTTTACAAAGTAGCATCTTCATTACATGCGAATTCCACGCTTAATTGTGCAAATGTAGCTCGTCTGCTTTTCTCTTTTGCCCAGAAAAAACACTTGAAAATTCAAAAACACTCGCCTGATTTTGACAAATCTTTCAAGATTAGAAGGCAATCGCACCCCAAACATTCATTTCGTACGCTTAAGCTTATCGGTTCATGTATTAAACAGCAAATACCGAACAACCATACCGATAAACAAGGATATTCTACACCTGGCAGGATTACAGCCAGTTTTTGGTAGGGCAAAAATATCGTATGGTGGTTGCATACAGAGTTGATTGCGGGGTGTTGATGCTAATACCTGAGAATTTGATTTGGTTGACAATCACCCGACATGCTACACAAAATGCAAGCTACCTGTGTTAAGGCATAACTGCGTATAGGGAACAAGAACCCTGGTACATAAATCATGACCTGTGTTGGTAAGACCACGTACGCTGAAAAATCAGGATTTGACGAAACGTTTACTGGCTCACCGTAAAAACACAGGAATCTTCTGTAAAATTGGAAACGATTGGTCCAGCTTGAGAACCATGTCGCATGATGTTATCAAAATCTGAACTCAACGATATCTCCACAGTTTCATTTAAAGCATAACTTGAATGAGTAATGGCGGATGCGGTACTGCTTCCATCATTTCTCACAAACGAATTAGTTCCAAGCTCTTTCTTGGCCAGATCTGTTACAAACAAAATTTATAATCGCTGTACTAACATTGCTGCAGTGGACGGCATGCTTTCTAAAATATTTTCGTACATCGAAAAAGATCAAACGTTATAATAAAAAGTCCAGACTGAAGCCACAGATTTTTAAGATTTGAATCAGGAACAGACACCGATTCTTAAAAAAAATAAAAAAACGGAAACATTACAGTGAACAACCGCTTCCACGGCACCCTACATTGAAAACTAAAGAATCACTGTAAATTTTCTGCTTCGCCTGGTGTATCAGGAAAACGAGGAAAACCTTAAATTGCAAAATGGTTCGAGACCACGACGCAAATCCCAAAGAGAAAGTCTAGTCATAAACTTCTTACGGTCTCGACCAAAACCATGGTGCACGTCAATCCGCAATATTAACAGTACAACCAGAAGTTGGTTTTAAGGCTGCAGCCTCATAATCTTCACTACGTTCGCACAGCATCTGTCTGGAATAATTTTGCACCATGAGGATGAACTGCCATTTGCACCAACAAGGATTAGCAGCAAATTTTCGACAATAACCAGAGATTTCAGTTGACTTGCAGTGAATCCGGTTTGAAACCAGTAGCTCACTGCCGTCAAACCAATGAAGTATCAGCTCTACATAATAGTATTGCGATACAAGGTTGGTTCATAGCAATTTGTTGTTTGGTGATAACTGCACAACACTCACTAAGAAGATAATACATGTCACAGAACACCTCTCGTACCACCTTGGAACATTTTTGTGCAATCAGCCATACGTCAGGACTCTCATGGAGCCCTCGTAACTTCTGGTCCAAAGAAATGCTTCTGCCGAGCGTAGCTAACTAGGTATTAAACATTTTGGCAAGTCTAAGCTTAACGCGAAAAAGCCCATCTTGAAGCAACAACAACGCCACAACCAATGACTGAAATGAAACCATGTTCACTTTTCAAAAAACCTATTTTCCTCAGCAAAACTTCATATTACATGACATGTAGAGTACGCACACAGCGCTAGCAGAAAAATGCAGGCAAAATTAACAATCGATCGTATTTTTGCAATGGTCAAATATCAAAAAGGATTCGATTGTGTCTGAATGGGCCTTTTTCCTGCAGCAGTAGGGATTTAAAGCACCATTAAGCGTTTCCAATCGCTATCGAAGATCAAGATATCTGGTCAACAAAAAAGGACAATGTTTTCAGGGTATTGCTTAGCGTGTTCGTGCATCTCGAAGTCTAGATTTTCTGTGTTAATTTAGTGTGCTGACTAGGTTCTGCTGAGTCAGGCCAATATCTGTGATAGTGACACCACCAGGAGCATGTAAGCTTGCGCACGGCCCCCAAGCTTTTCAAAGTAAACAGCCACTCCTTGAGTAAAAGTTAGCTTTGAGGTTGAATGTCTCATGCTCACATCTCAGAAATACATTGTCGAGTTTCAAACAATGGACAATGTTTTAAAATCAGGCTGTCGACGGTGAGCTGCTGAGCCCAGAAATGGAGTTAAACATATGGGTGCAGCTGTCTGATCCTGGGTGCATGTTTCGTGTTTAGTTTCATGCTTGATGGATTGCTGCTCACGGGTAAATTTCTGGGCGAAAGTATGGACATAATTTGGGTAGAGTGTGCTATTGAGTAGGCGCGATGGAAACGCGAGTTAACCAAACATGTCATTTATCCTCCCCCCTTTGCATTGCAGATGTTCTGCATTGCAGATAAGGCGACATGCAGTTAGTGCTTTCTCAACAGTTTTTGTACCATTCCCGGCTTTATTTTCAAGAACAACCCACCACGCTTTAGTACAAGATCACACTGCCAAACTACTTATTTTTTGAATTTTTTCGTTGAACAGGGAAGCGAAGAGCAAAACCAAAACTATCATTTACTTTTATTACGGGTGCAAAAAGTTTTGGGGGGGTTGCCCTTCCTTTTTTGATTCGTTTCAAATACATTAGCACATTTGCAATGTGTATTTATTCCTGCTTAATGCGAAAACGCAAAATTTTGAAAGTGACCAGTGGCACAAATTTTTGTTGATCTAAAAACTCAAAAAAGGTGATTTTAAAATTTCAAAAATTTTGAATTCACTAAATAATAATCTAACGTTTTCTGAATTTTTTTATTACAATAAACTGAAGTCACGAAAAAATACAAATTGTCCACACAAGGCAATACGCTCGCTTCTGTATAAGTAACCCATTGCACCCACAGTAACATTCACCAGCTGCAAGAATTAAAACGTAAAACCATGTTATGTTTTACATTTTCGACCTTCAAAGTTTTTCCCCTTGGCTACAAGTCTTAATAACGGGAGTAGAATCAAAACGAGAGTAAAGTGTTGAACCTCAATGTCACAATTATTCGATTGCCACAGCCGCACATAATGTGGTCCGAATTTGTTTGATTACTGCGCCAAAGCCATTTTAATTTGGCACGAGATACAAACTGAAATCGGCTAATATCGCTAACTAAAACAGAAAGTTGTTAGATATCAATTTTTCTCACTAGTTCGAAAGAAACAGTTTGACTATCAGTGCCACTTAGGTGAAACGTCCTTCATAAACCTAAAAATCAAGCATTCCCTGATGGTAAAAAATAACCTTGTGCTGATCTATTAAATTAAGAATCCGAAACCTGCTGGTTGTATCCGGAATTCTTAAGAAAAACTTCATAAGCGTACTAACAGAAATCTTGAGAGTTAATTGACAAAACGCGCACCAGTCATCACACCTTGGTTTGTTAAATCACGACCCGCACGCCCCACCAAAATATTGCCACACCCACCAGTAGGGCATGGACTACAATTTGAGAAACACTGATGTAAGGCAATGGATTGCCCAATTAGTCAAAACCTACTCCAGTGTTTCCCAACCCTTTTTGGCTTGCGACATCCTACGGAAGAGAATTATAATTCGCGGAACCTGGCGGCGAACCCATAGCAATTTGCTTCAAAGTTTGACGCCATTTTGAAAATGTATTTTTAATGGTATTTTGAAAGACGCATTAGCTTGCGGCACTCCTGAGTATCGTAAACGGCACCCTAGGGTGCCGCGACACCCCGATTGGGAAACACTGACCTAATCAAACCCTTTTTTGCCAAAATGCAAAAAACGCCTATCTGCATCATGGCATGAACAAATTTTGCATGCAATTGTCACTCTATCAGCACGTACGCAAGAACCTTGCGCGAATTCTTGCCAGATGAGTTGGCGCAAAGCTAAGTAGGCTACATTGTAAAATGTGAAGTTATCGCAAAGCAATTGTGGGCTTCGAGCGCTGGTTCGAACAAAAACCAACGTCGGCCATGTGCATGCAGGACTATTTTTAAGGTCTCTTTGTACTTTACTGTTTCTTGCAGCACCAACAAGATTTTTCCCTGCTTTGACAAAGAACTGCTTTGATGACACTGACAACGGCCTGTAAATAATAGTAGCTTTTTAATTTCATATTTTATAATAGGCAGACTCAAATGAACATCTTATTAAATTAATTCTCAACAAGTATAAATTGAATCACGTCCTCATAACCTCTATAAATGGCTGTTGCCGTATTTTTATACAGTAGGATTCGCCTCAAACGACGCTTTTTCGTCGACTCCGGCAGAATGGCTATGTTTTACGTGCACTCGAGTTCGGCTATATCGTCATTTCGCCTATTCCAATGCTTTTTGTCGGTCTCCGCAAAATATCTTGTTCGTTTATAACGACAGTTGCAAGTTTTCTTTACAGTTGAGTGTAAACTCGGCTATGTGGAGCCACCACACGAAGCTTGTATGGTCGAATACGAAGGCATTTAAGTTAAGCGACCAATCGTTGAGCGGTGACCGGTTTTAGCGTGAGAATGGCATCGAGGATTGCGGCAGCAGCAGCAATGGAGACAAATTTGCACAAATTTTTCCTGTGCAGTATTGTTGCTGCTGTAGTCAGTTTAATCGATAGTCTTTGTGGAGCAGTGCGTCATTTGTCGAACAAAGGAAGCAGTGTCCCATTACGGAAAAAGTATCACTTCGTTGTGTCGTTTGACATACGTTGCCCACAGCGATGCTTTCTGTCGGTCCCGGCAGAATATTTTGCTTGTTTGTAACGACAGTTGCAAGTTTTCTTTACAGTTTCAAGTGTAAGTTGGGCTATGTGGAGCCACTATGCAAAAATTTTATGACCGAAGACCAGCGCATTTGAGTTCAGCGACCGATCGTTGAGCCGTGACAGGTATTGCGATGATTGCTGTTCTTACGTGCATGGTAGTTGGTTGTGCTTCGGTTAATTGTTGCAGTTGGCCGGAGCCGTCGCGCGTATCGGTAGTGTGCGTTTTCGTTGATTGAGGCGTGAGTAATTACTGCACTCTGACCAAGGTGTTCTTGCTTCCTGGCTGGTACGCAGTTGTGTTCCTTGCGTCGTTTAAACTTGCTGCTTCTGCCGTACGATTATCGAGATGTTTGTTTTCTGTTTCCAGTATGTTGAAACTCAGTTCATTAAAGCCTAGTACAGGGGTCGGCAACCTACGGCCGGCGGGCCGGATCCGGCCCCCCAAGCAAAATCATCCGGCCCGCAGTCCCCTTACCACATTGTAATAACTATTAACTGTATGGCCCGCCTAGTGGTATTTTATTTTATGAATCTGACCTTGTTGCAACTTTTTCTAAGCATGCTTATGAGGAACTACTTATGAGAAACCGCACTGCGCAGGAGTTAATCTGATTAAAATTCCATAAATTCCCAAGATTTAACAACAGCAAGGGGAACGGAATTGTTGGTGGAAAATTAGTACGGCCCGCCATACCTCGTAGAGTTTGTTTTTGGCCCGCGACTCGGGAAAGGTTGCCGACCCCTAGCCAGATTAGCTTGTCAATTGGAATATACGTGCCTACGCGACATACCAGCAATGATTTGAAATTTTCTTATACGCTAACTTGAAATCACGTAACGCCCACATACTGTACAATTTCGATCAAATTCGAAGTGCTTAGTAATAGTGCACACTATTTTTGCAATGTTTGTTCTAAAAGCAACTGACCAATTTCTCTGACGCCATAATGACGTAGACTACTAAATACTACGCAATTACTGCAGATTTGAGTAAAATGTTATGGACACAAAAACAAACGAAAATCCAATGGGAATGGCGTTAGCAATATGGCATGTTTGGAAGTACTAGTCTGTTCTTGTGAAGAAAACCAGAGGATGTTTTTTCTTGTCAATCCTAGTCTTTTGTAAGTCAGCGACTTTACAAATTTGCTTATAGTCTTAATTTTCAACAACGCATTTTGCGAAATGAGTAACTTTGATAAGCAAAAATGTCTTTGTAACATCAAGACAGCCAAAGCGCAATCTGAACGATTTCAAAAACAGAAAATGTGAGTAAACAAATGTAATTGTCCATCAGTTCAGTTTCATAAATGAATAAAAGCCGATAACTTATTTTTCGTGCACTAAAGACAGAGGCAGATTGGCATTTCCCAAAAAAACTTGCAGTTTAGAGGTTCAAAAATGTCAACGAAATCCTAAAAATATATGCAAACTAAACACTAACAAGCAGTCATGCAGTACACAAACGCATTTTAGCTACAGTATTACAAAACAGCTTCTCTACACGTAACTGTTCATATTACCTATTTCCAACTTTATGATTGTGCGAACAACAGCACTCCACTTTTCAAAATAATCCTCGTAAGTTTTGTCACAATCATTAAAAAGTACACGTAACTTTTGATTGGTAGAAAAATGCTTTCGAACTTCCGTTTCCCATTCACTCCATCTCATACCACGCAAGCTTGATACCAGGCAAGCCTGGAACGCCTCCTCTGTGAATCATGAAAAAACAGGGTCACGTTTATCATTGTACATAATTTGAAATATTTCTTTGTTGCATACAACGCTACAATAGCAAGTTTTCAAAGAACCATAGTAAATATCATAAGCTATAACCAACTGTTTTTGTGTACATCACACACAACTAGAGCATCAAAACTCTAACAAAACATTTCATTTTTTGTGCTGTCCTTGCAATTACTAAACGATGATGCAAACGGTACCATAAAAAAGTAATTCACAAAGTACAATGGCTTCGACGTTTTTTTATACAAATATGTACTGTTCACAAGCGAGTTTTATCAGTTTTGATCATTCAACAATGCACTTTGCTAGTGCAACAATTTTCTCGGGAATCCAATGTTGCTCTCCCGCGCGCTGACGTAGAAACAAATCGAACATATTTTCCATGAGCTTAAAAGTTGTGCATTCAACACACCTCTGAAATTTCAGTCCTGAACACAGGATGGAACACAGCTGCACTCGTATATAACACGTGTCGTGCTTTTCACTGCCATTCGCAAGTGAGTTTTTGTAAATTTAGCTGATCAAACAACAGTTTGCGCAGTGAGCAATCCTGGTCCAACTTCACTTCCAAGCACAGTATACAAAACGTGATCTGCAGCTTACATCCGATATCAAACGCAGGCAGTTGCGCAAGAAACAGTGCCTGCCTGAAACCAGGGCTGTTAAGCCGGAGTCCAAGCAATTTTCCGAACATGGACTCATTTTGTGGCCGGAGTCAGAGGCGCAGCTATTTAAATTAGTCTTGACTTCACTTACGAATGCCAAGATTGCCGCATGTATATCAACTTTTCATCTATGCTGGTGTAATAATACAATGTTTTTCAGTTTTCACTGGACCAAGTCATTTCGGTCTGAGATGCACCTGTAGGCCTAACTAGGTAAAATGAAGGGGTCCACAACGGTTTTTTGGTGCAGTGAAAGGGTCCACAGCGCGAAAAAGTTGATAACCACCGATTTAGAGCAATGCTTCCAAAATTTTTTCAGCTTGCGTCACACTTTCACTGACAAGATATGTGGGGTCCACTACGAGATGTTGTGGTAAAACGACAACAAAAAAATTGATATAAGAAAGAAACAAAATTTTAACAAAACATGCACTTTACTGCCAATGGGAAACTGGAGCTTTTTCATTAGATATGATAGTAGCATTCTAAGTGTTAGTCTTAAGACCAAAATTTTAGTCATTTTTACAATGGTCAGTCACAAAAATGTAAAGACCACAGTCTGTGTGATCGCACCTTCACTATTAACGCGAAACAGTGCATAATTGCTGACGCAACAAACGACGGGTTTTTGTTTCCCAATTTCCCGCCATAACAAAAAAATTCGCTAATTTTTAAGAAACGTTTTAGCTAAATGTCATAAGACTGTAACACTGCGTTTTGAAATGTTTCGCGGCCCTCTTGAAAGAACTTCGCTGTCCACTGGTTGGGAAGCGCTGATTTAAAGCACGTCTTGTAGATTCGTTGATATTCGCAGAGGATTAGGACGCAATGCGCTTTTCAGAAGGTCAGGATCTCCAAACATTTTTTTCCGAGGGCCACAAAAGCTGCTACACAGCCGTTCGAGGGCTGGATATAAACTCCCAGTACAAAATAAAGGAATGACAAAACATGAACGCTGCTTAATAATAAAAGAACATATATTAAAAAGAATGGTGAAATTGCTTCTTTGATTTCAACATAGTGGGAAAATCGGGCTTCAGATATGATGTACTTAATATAAAAACACACTTCAGATTGTGGCAACATATCAGGTAAGGTTAGGCCAGACTGTAGCGCAGTATTACTTAGCCAACTGGTATTCACGTGGCTGCCTTACATGATGTCATTGTTTCGGGATATGTTTTTGACAAGATGTTATTTTTTTTCATTATTGATAAAGTGTTTTTACGGGATGTAGTTTGGAGACCCTGTGCCAGGTGTTTGGGGAGACGGGCGCTTCAACCAAGCAAAACACCTTGACTGGGCCGTGAAAGGATTTCCGTACAAAGTAAGGTTGTATGTCAACAATGTGAGCACTTTTCAAATCGATGATGTCACTGCAAGTATTTCCCCCATGAGCGACCTGAATTTCCTGAAAATTTCATTCCTAGATTTCGTGTTTTTTTTCTAGAGAGCCAGTGTTTTATATCCAATGCCATATTTTCCATAAACGAGTTTTAAAAATCTACCTCAACAATTCAGGGCAACATTTATTACTGCGTATCACTATCTCATATACCATGTGTTCTTTTAAGATGCACGACCCATTCTTCGAGTGACCGAAGAAAATGGAGAGTGTTACCATTTGATGTACTCCACAGTTTCGCAATGACGTCTTGGGGAATTCGTAATGCAAGCAGCTTACTGCACCTCTCCGAGTCTGCAGAAAAAAAGCATATGCTATTCTTACAGCTGGCTTAGAGCACAGGTGATTTGCTGGAATAGAATGTGTCTGCGCAAGAATGTGCCATTTCGTTTTTAGCGTAGTGATAAAATTATTGTCAAGAGTTTCTGCGCAATCAAAATAACAATGACAGTATATGAAAGTAAAATTAGATCCCCAACTAAAAATCTAAAGGTTGAACAGATAAAAACAAAACATGCATTTTTTCACTTCAACAGCAAGAAGTATTTTATGCATCACTATCTTAAAACATGTATGTACAATTAAATCAGTGGCTTTAACTGCAGTGTTGTGGTTGGTGTCAACGGACCATACAAAAATTGGTTTGAAAACAATTACTGGCATGTACATAATAACACAGTCAATAAGGTTTGCAAAATTTATGTAATTTCCTTTTCATAGCAGCACACATCGGGAAAACTTTAATAACAATGCTATTATGTGTTACAGCATGAAGCATTACATTTAATAAGGATCATTCATGTTGGTATTATAACAAAAATTTGAATGACCTATACCAGGCCTGCACAACATACGGCCCGCGGGCCACATGCGGCCCGCGAGATCTTTCCTTGCGGCCCGCGAGAACTCAGTTGCAGAAAATGTTGCAAAAACCCGACTTCGGATAATTACTTGTCCTTTCAGAATTTCTTCCACACTACCACGAAATAGACTTTTGCAGCCCGCGGCGAGTTTATGTTGATCAATTTGGCCCTTCGAGCTTTCTGAGTTGTGCAGGCCTGACCTATACCATCTTCTGCGATCAACTATTACTTGCAAGACCTGCACACCTGGGTAATCAGCATGAGCAGCACTCATTTGAGGCTGCTAAGCAACTACTGTTCTTGATAAAAGTGCCTCTACTCTCAGCCTCAAAGGCTACAAACCTGTAATTCATTAACCTAACTAATGTTTCTTACCTTTGTGAATTTTCCTTGTTTTTTCTGTTTGCTTTCTTTCCATGTTCATTTTGTTTATGACATAGTTTGTCTCATTGCCAGCTTTTAGTATTCTTCCTTTCTGTACCATTGGTGCTTTTTATTGATTGGTAGTACATTAGTATTGTACGTTAAACAAAGCTAAATGCCAAATTTACGTGCTAAGTTTCATCTATTTAGACACTTGATAAATAACCTCTTCAGTCCTATTGGGGACAACAGCTAGATGACTAGCTGTTTTTGTCAGTCTTTTTTTGGTACTTTTTGGTCTCTCTACTACACGGTTTAGGAATACTTGCAGCTATCTCCAGAGAGCTTTGTATTTACTGTTTCAAACCTGGCAATTCGTGGTAAAGAATATAATAAAATGTATTTTTACGGTTAGCACAAAATTTAAGGTAAGTTGAAATGTCTTTTCTGACATATGAATAATTTCGATCTGGTTAGTAGATAGTAATTATTAAAGCAGTTGAAAAACATTTGATTGTCAGTAATTTGAAATTTCTGCCAACTGTAAAATGTCAGTTTCTTACTTAGATGAATGGACCACCTGCCTCAGGAAGATGGTTTGATACGAATTCTAAATGAATCAAAAACTCATCTCAAACACATTCTAAAATACGCAGTGGCAATACATTTAAATCTCAATAACATCTTGGCACAAACCTACAAGCATCTGCTATTAATTTACTTTACAAACAGAGGTGCAAACTTCATGCTAAACTTTGCAAAAAGATTTTTTGTTAAAAATACATTTCAAAAACTTGCATACCTGCCACAGCAGCTTTAATTTTAATTACCATTGCCAATAATATAACTTCAATTTTTTTTGCACAAATCAAAGAACCAAGCAAATATTGTTTGTAAAATGCACATAAACAGAAATCCAGTAAATTTGGTTCAGCATGAGAAACTGAAAAGAAGAAATGCTTCTTTATCTATTAGGTACAGTAGTCCAACTTGACAAGGCTTTTATATATGTAACCTAGGGCTTAGGTTACATTGCACATATTAAACCATTTAAGCTACTACGGATGTACTAGCCAAAAAGACTACCTTAATTTCCAGACAATAAGTTGCACTTAAAATCCTTCAATTTTATCAAAAATCAAAGGTGTACCTAATGTATGGATCTGGGTGTGCTTTCTCATCTAGAACCAATTTTATGTGGCAAATGGTGCTATTTATTTAAATGCTAGGTACATTTTTTTTGTAAACAGACCAGCATGTTACATAATAAACCAATAACAATTGGAATGAGCAGTGTATGTGGTTCCTGTAGCTAGCACATACCACAGATCTTATTACTCCGCAAGGGTCCTGGCTACATCGGCACACACTGAATCAAACATGCGCACAACTGTTATTTTATTCCAGCCATGTCTAGGGATTAGGCATGTGTGACAGATTAAACTCCCTCATATGTACAGTAATCCAAGGGAGTTTAAACTGTCCAATTAAACTCCCTGTATGTTATCTGAGATTTGCTTCATTTGATCCACCTTACAATCCGATGCGCCTTAAGTATGAAAAAAGAGCAGTTAGTATTCAATTTTTGATACTGCACCTTATAATCCGCTGCGCCTTATGGTCTGAAAAATACAGTATTGAGGACAAATTGACAAAATAAGACAGACATGTTTTTCTTTTGTGGCACAAAGTTCTTTATATCGTTTTTTACAACTGCAATGTTTTTGTCATTCATAAACATTTTGCTGCAAAGAACTTTAAGAACTTTGCTGCATGAAAAACAGACTTTTGCTACCATTTTAGTCGAAAAAAAGGGTGGGACAAATTTTTGCTTGAAATGAGTAATATTACAATAACATTCACTGTTGCTCCGGAAAAAAAAAGTTGGGATAAAACAGATTGTGAGGTTACAGTAGGTTATGTAATCCTCATTAGGGTGGGCCTATTTTTTTTTTTTTAAAAACAACTATTTTTTTAATTTAAAAAAAGGGGGTTCTTAAATCCTGGCAAATCAGCTAAAAACATATTTTGAACCGATTTTGGATGTTTGCCCGTAACAACAGCCGTGCAACCACGTGACAAAGGTCACAAAAAGGTCAAATTTAATAAAATTGACATAACTTTTGACACACTTAGGCTACAAAGCTCATTTCGGTCTCAAAATGCTGAGACGTACCAAAATTATATCTGCTTCTTGAGAACATTTTTTCGTAAACCTAACAGTATTTGTGGTTTTTGAAAAAAATTGATTTTTAACCATTTTCTTGCACATTTCTTTTATATTGCTTGTATTTACTCACATTTTGAGCATGTCAAACCTAATTGCATTATCTGAGGAGGATTTATATCCATTTGGAATAAATTTGGTTCTCTCAGTCTCTCATGCATAAGTTAGCACTTAACAGATTGAGATTACAATATTAGTCAAGTTCAGCATAATTGCAGGCAAATCAAAGTACATATAAAATTGTCTTTCACACACAGTCAAACCGTACAACACATTTTGCAGTGTTTGTTTGTGCTACCATAACTACTGGTCATGTATTTAAAATGCTGGTTTCAAACAAATTGTTGTTTTGAGTCAAATTTGCTCATCAGCAGCCTGGATTGAATCTTTTGGCGGATCATGCCATCTCGCTTTTCATATCCGGCCACAACCGAAGCAGCCTCACTTACCAGTTTAACGTGTCTTTCCACAGCTTAGTTGTGACACGGGTGCTGCAGGACCAGAGGTGTGGTCAGCATTTGAGCAATCAACGTATCATCCAAATCCATCACGGCAGGTGATTGAGAAATATCCTTGATGCTCTTAAGATTTGTAAGCTCATAAAAGTGTGTAGCTTCTACATTGATCTCTGGAACCTTAAAATGCCAGACAATATCTTTTCTGCTACTTTCTAAGGTAGATGATTCCATACCTGTGGTTGCTGATGCTTCACTGCACAATTCTAAAATCTTATCCACTGTTCTTCGATGAATGTTCTCATCATCTTCAGCTAACATTCCAAGAACTACATTTTCTGAATGTGCAAAATATGCGTGTCGCTGTAGCACTTTCATTGAAATGTCCCTTACTTTATCAGTTGGAAACTGACACACTCTTTCAATAAGTTTGAAAAAAATTTTTGCCCCATCAGTAATCTTATTTTCATTTTTGATGTTGAACCAAGTTGGAAGCAGATTTTCAAACAAAAATTTGTCAATTGCACCAAACTTTTTGAAGGCTGTTTTGTTGATGTATAAAAATGAAGAATGCGGCAGGCCAAAGTCAGCCATCTTGAGTGAACAATAGGACCGATCTGAAGCTTTTGCAAATCCAGGTCTAAGTATCCTGGCATGACTGCTAAGCATATTCGGTATCCATAATATTGATCTGAACTAAGATCATCCACAATATGATCAGGCAATTTTGGAAAATGTGCGTTTTCAATTGGTTCAAAATTTTTCACTTGCCAAGTTGATACTTTTCCATTCAGTTTTTTCCCACAGGCCCCGAAAAACTGTCAGGACTTTTAGTTGTTCCATCCAATTCAAGAAACACATGCCTTAGAGGCAACTCATTGCAGTGCAAAAGGCAGACTACCCATTGCAGTGGTCTCCCCAGTTTCTCTTCCAAGCACCTAATGAATCCAGCTTTGTTTCCCATCATTGATGCAGTTCCATCTGTTCCTACAACTTTTAGGGTGTTACTTAACTCAGTACCTTTATTATCATCATATACCTCATTTGCTATGGTTAATTCCTCTACCATCTTGTGGAGAGACATGCGTTAAGTAGCAAGCACCAGGTTCCCCAACAACAACAATGTGTTCTTGGAGCTCAGTTTTATGATAATATTTGCCAGTTTGTGCGCCGTGTTCAGTTAGTAAGGTAGGGTCCTTTCTTCCATCAATGTAGATCCCGTCAATGAACTTGCAAAATATTGCTTCTTTTTCATTAATTATGTTTCTGTATTTTTCTCTTTCTCTTCACAACTTGTTTTTGTCAATGACATAGGTTTCGTACAAATCCGTAATTAAGCCAGCATCTTTCAGTGCAGCATTTGCTACAGCTGCACTTGCCCTGTCAGATAGTTGATAACGTTCTGACATCATAACTAAATTTGGCCACTCCATCCTGTTATGCTCATTTGGTTCTTGTGAAAACAACTCTTCTGAAGACATCGGCTCAGACTTTGACAAAGATTGAGAAGCATCATAGTCTGAATAGTCTGATGTTTGGGCAGAAATAGTTGCACCAGCACCTATGTTTACTGATGAGAGTGATGAATCCAATAGCTTTTGTTGGACCAGTGCTCTTTCAGCAAATTTTACATCAGAGGTAGTTAAGTGTGTACTTTCCACGATGGGTGTAAGCAAGGAATCGATCAGCAAATTTTTAATAGGAAATCGATTTCACGTAAAATTACGCATCCTCAGTCCTGAAAATTGCAACCAAAGCTTACAGGCAAAGAGTTGAAACGCTGAAGTAACAGCAGAGAAAAAACAAACTCAAGACTACAATTAAAATTTCGTAATACCAAGCTCATAAATCATAACATCTTAACAAACTGACTGACGTCAAGAATACTAGTGGCGACAAAAAAAACTGATTCATGAAATAAGTGTTCACTCAAAAATTAAAAAGACGTTTACTCAAATAAATAAATGACTGAAACATCTAACTAGTTGATGCTAATGGCTGAAAAATTTCTCCAAATAAAACTAACTCTTGGTGAAATGACTAACAACGGTAGAGAAAAATAGTACGCCATGTGTGGGCAATAAGTCTCTGGGGTACGCATTTAAACCTGCCACGAGTTCGCTTTAAACGCTGCGGTGGGAGTAAGCAAGCTGTGTTGAGAGAAAAAAACTATCGCACAAAGCAGAAGTCAACATCGAATTGAGTCAAACAACACAAAGCATCGTAATAGTTATTTCACATGGGGGAGGGTCATGTTCTGAATGTTGATTTGCGCGTCAATTAGGTGATACCATTTATTTTCACAGATATCCAGAGAGAGACAACTTGGTTGTTCGACAAAAGTAACAGTGTATGCTTCGTGCAGAGGTGGCTTGTTTATAGCGCCGTGGTTTTCTGAATAGTGCCATGACAAGGCCATCTCGTCCTTGTCACTGTCAGTTTTACAATATTGTTTGTTCCAATTACTGCGATGCGCTGACCATCTTTTGGAAAATTTGTTGCTAGTTTGACCAACATACTGTTCATGACATATTACACAAGTCGCGAC
>Ga0210059_1001994_pt1 | contig 31558 bp, 14 predicted proteins | sample Ectturendosymbi2_FD_188042 | JGI IMG/M metagenome (GOLD analysis project Ga0210059, IMG submission 188042) | Ecteinascidia turbinata endosymbiont from Florida, USA - Sample 2 (SPAdes) (version 2) | ecosystem: Host-associated > Tunicates > Ascidians > Unclassified | place: Key West, Florida... | reverse complement strand
TACATCAAAAGCAACTAAAAAAAGAACAGATAAAATCAGAGCAAAGTTGCACACAGGCCAATATTTTGGTAGCGTTTCCTCTGACCACAGCCAGGGACTGGCGCTGGCGGAGCAACTGGCACTCCCGGGGGTCACCAGAGATATCAACAAGTTTCTTTGTGAGGCCACTCAAAAAGGGACGATGGACTTGCCATACACACAGGTGGTCTCTCCGCGCACTTTCTCTGATCTTGCTTTAGTGTTTTTGGTCATTTCAAATGTCAGCCTTTGCTTCCAAATATGCTAGACTGAAGATGCGTCCCTGACGCAAAATCGATTTCCCAGCAAAGCGATTTGGGATCAGATTCGCTGTGTCACCGTTATGGTGCCTTCATGCTGGTTGAAAGTGGCTTGGGAGGTCACGGTATTTTTGGCATTTTGCAGCCTCAGCCTTTGTTTCTGCAAAGTCGGGCACATTTTCAGAATATCTACTCCCACGGCACAAACATAAATCCCCCAGTTGAAAACTTTCTGGTGACGGTTCTGCCAAAATTGTGTCAGCAAGTGGAACTAAAAACTAGTGAAATAAGCAAAAATATCAGGATATTTTTGTAAAGGCCATTCGGCCTCGATATACGCCATAAGGTCGAAATCTTTTTTTTAGAAATCGCTATTAGCGGGGCCCTTATAAGCATTTGGGGGGTGGCCAGTGCAGGGCTGCAACGGCACTGCCTGCAGCTTTCTTTCAGCACAAGGTTAAATAACATACCTTGGCTGAGAACTGCTGGCCACTTGGGAATTTGTCACTACCGTCTCCACTGGGGCTTCAGCCTATTGGAAATGGGTAATATCCTCTTCAGCCTGATTGAACCCTCCCCATCGAACAAAACCTGGCGCCAAGTCTGGTATTTACCACAGAAACACGTTTTGATTGAAAGTTCTTAGGAATATATAAAAGAGTAAGAAACACAGAAGTATGCATACGAAACGCTGAAGGTAAGTGATTTTATTACACAACTAATATGGAATTATAAAATTACAAAATCTTCGTTTCTTTGGATATGATACCATGAACAGTCGGAAATACAGCGATCCAACGCATACGGAAATACTGCGATGTAACAGAAAATAATGGAAATACTGCGATGTAACGCTGTACTTGTAATTATCTGACTTGAAAGACAAAGCTTATTTGCTTTTGGTGTTGCAAATTTATCGATTATTTTGTCAAAAAACTGATACAATTTAACTGTGTCACATGTTTAACCAAAGAAGGATCTAAAGCCAGAAACGGTCCGTGAACAGTTCTAGGTCAGCAATGTTGTAACCTGAACTGCGACAGTTAGGCTCATGAAGATGCTCAGTTTATAGGTCGAATTAAGAAAAAGCACATGTAACAGCAACGGAAAAGTTCATATTTGCAACTGACATATTCAACGCTGTGGGCCAGTCGCAAACAAAATTTTGCAAAAGCAGTCAGCATCTATTTAAATATCGTTTAAATGAAAACCATCATAACTATCATCAGAGCCACATCAAATCCATGTTAACATGACGTTTGTCAAGTCGTCAAAGCTCAAAAGGTTTCCTAATCATCGCATCTGCTGTCGTAACAACATACTCTGTGTTTAATCACTGCTCTAACTGGCTGCGCAGCAGCATACTGCATGCATTGTGAACACTGGATTCCCGGCCCATCGAGACGCAACAACATAATGAGAGCGAAGTCGAAAAATTCGCAGCCCTGGCTATCTCAAAGCATTGTGAGCCCGCCGTGAGTCAAATCACATGCTGGCGCTTATTGACGGAAACAGAACTCGTTTTGAAACGAAATATGCAAGTCTTATTCACGCCTTAAAACTCCACTATGGTTAGTAAGTAGTAACTGCTCGGTTTGCAAATCTTGGTGATCTTGTTGAGATTTTGCAACTGGGTAGCAGGCACTGGCATTCGATATTTTGTAAATCGTAATTATTAGCATCCGCTGACATTTGACATTTCGTAATAATTGCGTAACATTACGACCTCAATTTCGTGTCCCCAAAATTCTGAACCCAAGAGCAGATGTCCCAAGCCCCCTTGCCCTCTAGTTACTCTACTGGCCCGGAAAATATACACAAACCGCTGATGTAGAAGAATCTAGACGTGCCACATAAAGGTAAACATGTTGTAAGTTTGACCTCCCAAACAATCGTAAGTAAGTTGAAATGTGGACTTGCCACATAAAATCTTATTGCTGAAAATATTGTTAACGCTCCCCTCATTCAACCTTAGCAACCGGCTCAAAAAACGGATCATTAACGGCCCGTGCCATCTTTTGTCCAAAATTTAATGTTGTTGTGACGTCAGAAACATAATCCCAAGCACTACACCAGTCTTTCTCAAACTTTTCCATCTCGCAGACACCCAAGTTATGAATATATTTTTGCGGACCCCCGAAAACTCTAACTAAACAATTAATAAAACAATAGACATGAACGAAATATGGAAGTCTTATTCACTTGAATAAACGTGCAAAATTTTAACGGAAAATTCCGTGGTCAGTGTGGACTATTACATCATCAAGGAAGTACTGCACAGGAATTTCCTGGTAAGGCCAAGAGGTGCACGTCTGACTACAGTTGCAGTGCTTAAACTGAATAATGGCCAAAATGCATAAGCGTAGGTGGCCTTTTGCTTTGTGTTAGAAAAACTTTCAAGTTTCCCCAATTTTTACGCCACTGAAAGGGAAACGAATAGTAAGGTGTTCCAGGCGACAAATCTGCAAATTGCCCAAACACATCGGGCAGTTTTGCTCGAATCTAAGGAGACAATTTCCCCCTTGTCCCCCGCCACGTACGCCAACGCCCAAATGGGGAGATAGAAACGAGTGCATTTTCTTGCTTGGATTTTTGTGTATGGGCCTCCTAAAGCACATTCTTTGACCCCTAAAGGTTCACATATCCCAGGTAAAAAACTACTGCACTACAGGTTCTGGATTGAATTCCGAAAGAGTTCTGGACTGTTTAACAGTAATACTTGTCATCATATATTCATGGAGGCGACATACGTAATGTGATTCTTTCGTGGTATATTATGTTGTACTTAACAAATTTTACCAAAATATATCATTCTCCATTATTGACAAAATGGATTCGCGGGTCAGATTTATCCCGGGGGCCGAAGTTTGGAAAATCCTGCGGGTCTTCTAAGCCAACATTATAAGTTTGTTGTAAATGTTCATTACAACATAAAGACTTGTCCTGTTATGATCTACATTGAAAACCCATCGCTGATAAAAACAGTTACCGCTTCAAAGCGATCGAGGAAACTGTCGGCTTTTTCCATCGTGGTAGTGCCACACAGCTCCTCAGCGTTTACACAACACTACTTACGTTAAAAAATTGGATTTTACAGAAGGTAATATTTCCAATCAAATAGTTGAAATTCACACCAGAAGATTGTTTTTCTGCCATAATTTACACAGAATTGAGCGGAATGAACTTTCCGATAAGCTGCATATTCCGTTGTCGGTTGAGGATTTCGCGGACTATGTAAGCTATTTGTCTTTTCTTAGCCAGCGTAAGCTGCTCGTGGGTTTTCAATTGCAACCAAAGGTGCAAAACCATGCAGCTTTCTGTCACTGTTGCTCCAGCCCTAGTGTTTCACACGCTGCTGCACTGTGGTTCAATGCTAGTTGATTACTGTAAAATCAAGAGCATTAGTTCCGCTAAGAAATCCACCCATACACCTTGTTGCACAATTAGCCAGGCCTACTGGCTACTGCGGACTTATAGACCACACTGGTAACACAACTGAAACTTGCTTTCATTTGGAAGCTTTTGGAATAGGCATACCATATGTTTATGATTGAAAACCGGGACGTTTCAGAACAACGAGACTTATCAGATAAATGTGGTTCATATCGTACTTGCAGTATGTAGCTAATTTGGATTCCTATAGTTAAGACACCAAGAACTGAAACAATGGATTTACCAAGAAACTAAACCAGTGGTTCTCAAACTTTCATGAGCCGTGGCCCCTTTGTAAGTTCACCTGCCGAATACTTAATATATCGTGACACTTGGGTTATGCAATATCACAGCAAAGCTACCTAGCAAAGGCCTCTGCTCGTTGCCCATAGAGAACCGCCCCGTTGCCGCCAAGGGGGCGACGGCCCCGTTTGAGAAAACCTGAACTGCTGTACACATTGTTAAAGCATTTGTAAATTCATCCATTCGCCCAATCATACTATTCTGTAGACAATACTTTTAATACTTCTTTCAAGATGTCTTTGTTCGATTGTATTTTCTCGTAAAAATTACACCAGGAAAAGTCAGTACTAAATACATGCGATTAGCGCTTCAACATTCCGCTCCAGCATTCTGTTTCTGTTATTATACCACATGTCATTCATGATGGCTAACTGAATGCCTAACCGGGACATTTTAGTTAACTGACCGGGAAGCTGGGACAAGGCCCTTAAACCGGAACTGTCCCAGTTGAAACGGGAAGTATGGTATTCCTGTTTTAGAATCTTGTTTCGATAATGCGTTTTCCATATTGCATTCCTGTTTTCACCACTTCCGTTTTAATCATGGCTCCTATCAAGCATCAAAGCAATAAACCTTGCACAAAACCACTTTTTCTGAACGCGTGCCATTTGTGGGCCCTGTATTTTCACCGCGTACCACCTTGAAAACACTGCTCCAGGAAAACTCATTCTACCCAATATCATTCGATCAAAAGTTTGGCAAACCAGACTTGACACAAATGCGGCATCAACAAAATGCCTGTGAGAAATTATAATGGCCGTTTTTCGAAAGCAATAAGGGAAGTACACAAAACTGCAGGAATTTATTAACAGAAGCCGATAAGTACAAACAAAATGTTTTTTGTGTGTAGAAGAACAGAAGGGTCTCGCGTACCACCTTAAAGGCCTTCGCGTACCACTAGTGGTACGCGTACCACAGTTTGGGAACCACTGAAATAAACAGATTGCGTTTGCAATAACCTGAGCAATGCTGGGGAGTTTTCACGCGTACAAGAAATGACGTAAGAACAATATTACTACGAAAGAATAGCATTACTGATGCAGATCGGTAATGGAGTCCTGCCGGGCTCGAGCGGTTGGAAAATCCAGCAGTTCAATGAGGTCTAATTGCAAAGCATCGTTTGGACCAGCTTAGTCCAAGCCGCAGGCTATCACAAGCAATCAGTTTTATCCTGCGAGCCACTGTTTTATGGTACAGTCTGGACAGGTAGGCCTAGTTATTGCTCGCAAATTACGGATATTTCGCATAATTATGCGAAAACTAATTTCCATTTAAGTGCGGTAGGATATTTCAAATAATGGCTGAACCTTGTTATCCCGTGAAACAGTTTCAACACCAAACATTTCAAAGAAATAAAACTCGCTTTTAGGATCATCACGTCATGTAATGCTAGTTAATACGACATCTGTGGTCGAGCCGCTTCCTTAACAATAGTGATTGCATCAATAAAAATTGTGCTTGTGGCCGTACGACAGTAAGCCATCCATTTTATCTTTAATTAAAAAATACACGAAAATCCGCATTACGATATACTGATTAACTCTATAGCGCAATCGATCGGCAAGTTATGATCAAGGTCGCTTAAAGAAAATTCCCGGTCCTTAAGGGGTTAAGGATTGAGCAACGAATATACAACAGGGATTCCAAGGAAGACATTGCCTTGAAGAGTCCAGAACTCTTTTGGAATTCAATCCTGAACCCGCAATACAGTATTTTTTACCTGGGATCCGTGAATCTTTGGGGGTCCATAAATGTGTTTTTGGAGGCCCAAACACAAAATTCCAATCAAGAAAATGCACTCGTTTCTATCCGCCCATTTGGACGTTGGCGTACGCAGCGGGAGGCAGGGGGGAATTGTCTCTTTAGATTCGGGCAAAGATTACCGATGTGTTTGGGCAATTTGCAGATTTATCGCGTGGAAAATCTTACTATTCGTTTCCCTTTCAGTGGCGTAAAGCTGTGTAAAATTGACAGTTTTGCAAACACAAAGCAAAAGGCCATCTACGCTTGTGTATTTGGGCCATTATTCAGTTTAAGCACTGCAACTGTAGTCAGACATGCACCTCTTGGCCTAAACGGAAATTCCTTTACAGTACTACCTTTATGATGTAATAGTCCACACTGACCACGGAATTTTCTGCTAAAACTTTGCAAGTGCATTGAAGTGCATAAGAACTTGCATATTTCGTTCATGTCTATTGTTTTATTAATTGTTTAGTTAGAGTTTTCGGGGGTCCGCAAAAATATATTCATAACTTGGGTGTCTGCGAGATGGAAAAGATTGAGAAAGACTGGTGTAGTGCTTGAGACTATGTTCATGACGTCACAACAACATTAAGTTTCGCAAAGATGGCATGGGTCGCTAATGATCCGTTTTTTTGAGCTGCCTGCTAAGGTTGAATGAGGGGAGCGTTAACAATAGTTTCAGCGGTTAGATTTTATGTGGCAAGTTCACATTTCAACTTACTTACGATTGTTTGGGAGGTCCAACTTACAACATCTTTACTCTTGGATGGCAAGTCTCGATTCTTCTACATCAGTGGTTTGTGTATAATTACAAGGCCAATGGCGTAACTACGGGGGAGGGACATCTGCCCTCGGGTTCAGAATTTTGGGCACACCGAATTGAGGTCGTAATGTTACGCAATTATTACGAAATGTCAAATGTCTGCGGATGCTAGTAATGACGATTTACAAAATATCGAATGCTAGAGCCCGCTATCTAATTCCAAAATCTCAAGAAGATCATCAAGGTTGGCAAAAGCGAGCAGTTACTAACCATAGTGACGTTTTAAGGCGTGAATAAGACTTGCATGTTTCGTTGCAAAAGCAGTTCTGTCTCGTCAGTCAGCCCCAGCATGTGATTTGACTCACGGATGCGTCACAATGCTTTGAGATAGCCAGGGCTTCCAATTTTTCGGCTTCGCTCTCATTCTGTAGTTGCGTCACAATGCGACGGGAATATAGCGTTCACAATGCGTGCAGTATGTAAGGTTGGCAAATGGCCAGTATTTGACCGGTCTGACCGGTATTTTACTGCTAATTCAGCAAAGGCCGGTAAGAGGCCCGCAGCCTATTTTAGAAATCAGTGCATGAAATCAATATTTCGGAAACGAACAATTTGCAGTGACGGCAATAAAAAGGACTAACGCAAAACTTGTCAAATTATATCGAGTCTGATAGTAATCTTGTCAGGACAGTTACTTCAGCGAAATTGATTTAAGGCCAAAACAAGGGGAAATTATTAAGTTCATCCTGGACATGAAGCATGTGACTGCATTTACAGCTGATGTTGCATCTGTAAACTTTGGAAGGAATTGCTCCTTTGACCAAACGTTATACCTGCTGCTACCATGCATGGTCAAGGCTAATTGTCACTGCCACACTGATCATCACGCAGCGAGGCATTTATTGAAGCTCATGTCATGCGATGTTGAACAGCTTGTTTGAAGGTATGCAATGCATTTTGGCACAGCTCAAAATATGCTGTAAATTTTAATTAAGGAATGCTTTGAATTTGTCCAGGAAGTGTATCACCAGATTCTGCTTCACATTCCTATTCTTTGGCTTGCTCTCTTCCAAGCTACTGATCGCCTATTGCTCAGTTGGCGGTCCAGAAATTTGAGAGAAAACGAAGCACGGAAATTCAGACGTTAAGCTGTAAAAGTATGTAAAAAGTGTTATTAGAGGATCCCATGCCACTAAGTATTTATTTATTTATTTTACGACAATCTTGCTACAGGTGGTAGCCTGACTGGTGCAATTTTGTCGTGTCACGTCGAGCTTTCAAAATACAGCACGAGTAAACTAAAAAAACATAAATAATACGCAAAACGAATACACTGCTTTACTAGAATCTATTACATTTCAGAAATTCGTCAACAGCGTTAAAAATAGCTACTGAAACGGCAGTCGGAACATCACGCACACCATATAGATATAAGCGCAACAAATCGGTATGACCCAAGCGCTCAAATCGTTCAGCAAAGCCGGTTTCGTTCAGAATATCATGAACTTTGTTATGAAGTGCTGTTCGTGCTGCGCAGTGAACGTTACAATGGAAGAATAGGTGTAATTCGATCTCCATTTCACCACATATACAAAAAGGATAGTTGTTTTTAGTGATATTTAACGGACTATGGGCGAAGCGAAGCATACAACGAATGGACGTCATATGGGGATTGAGTCCTAACAAATGAGTACTTTTTCTTGATATGTGATAATGGGAATTTAAACGATTCATGAAGATGGAGTGGCTGGATGAAGATTTGATTTCCAGTGGTAGAGAGTTCCACAAGCTGGAAGCCTTGCGGAGGAATAAGTTATAGGACAAGGATTTTTTAAAAAGTGTTATTTGAACATTTTGATTGTGACGTAAACCATACGGAACAAATTCTTTGAACGATCTGAAAGAACTGGCAGGAAAGGGGCAGGGTACCATATCATAAATTAATTTGGATACATAACAAAGCAGAGATATTTTTCTACGTAAATTTAGGCTTGTGAGGTGTAGATCGGCTAGTACATCGTTGGAGGATGTAGTTTTAAGACAACCTAGTATTATTTTAGCAGCGGAGAGTTGTGCTTTGTCTAACATTCGATTGTTGTAATCAGAACAGTTGTCGTATATCAGCTATACCCAACCCGCGGGCCGCATGCGGCCCAGTCGATGGTTTTGTGCGGCCCATTTTAGGTTTTCGCTGTAGTAAAAGTATCCTATATATTGACAACCTGTCCTTGTTTTGATAATCTTGAATTTGACATTTTTGATGCAGGTGTTCCTCAGTGCCACTTCATCACGTCTGTAATCATTGCAGTTAAGATATGAACACTTTCAGTAGATTAGGTGAAGCTAAATTTAGTTTGCTAAGATCAAAGTAAGCCATTCAATGCGCTGCCCTCACTAATATGTCATTCAATGTGCGGCCCTGGTCAAGGTATTGACATAATTTTTGACTCAGTAAGCCATTTGGGTTGGACATAGCTGTCGTAGATGATACTACCATAGCCAAAGACCGGTAATATGTTCGTTTTATACATCGTGAGGAGAGCGTGGCGAGGCACAAGATTGACGAATGAACGAAGACGGTTAATTTTGGTCATTACTTTCTGATGTAAGTGTATAATATGAGTGTGCCAAGAGAGACTGTGGTAAATAGTACGCCTAGATGTTTGCGTGTATCTGTTTCCGAGAGGTGGGTATTATTAAATAATAAAGGGGGGTGATCATTCCTGTACTTAGATATGGTCATAATTGCAGTCTTTTGGGGGTTGAAAGTAACATTCCAAAGCTCAGACCAATGGTGTAACGTGCAGAGATCTTGAGTAAGCACACTATGCAAGTGGACAGGACACTTATCCGAATAAAACAGGGTGATGTCATCTTCAAAAAGAGAGATAGACGCTTTAATATTCGTAGCCACTAAGTATGTGCATACGAATTACGACACGCAGCCTAGATCTGCCAATGTTGACAAAACGGCCGGTATTTTTACAGAACACATCTGCCAACCCTAGCAGTATGCTACTGCGCAACCTTTCAAAGTAGCGATGAAACATACAGTATGTTGTTACGACAACAGGTATGATGTTTAGGAAAATTTTTGAGCTTTCATGGTTTGACAAACGTTGTCTTGAAATAGATTTGATGGGTCTCTGATGGTAGTTATGATGGTTTTTATTTGAACTATATTTAAAAAGATGCAGACTGCTTTTGCACGATTTTATTTGCAACTGTGCAACAGCGTTGAGTATGTCAGTTGCAATTACGAACTTTTCAGTTACTGTCATATGTGTTTTATATTAATTCGACCCATAAACTGGGCATCTTCATGGACTTGACTGCCGTAGTTCAGGTTACAACATTGCTGACCTAGAACTTTTCACGAACCGTCTCTGGCCTTAAATACTCCTTTGGTTAATACACGTGACACATGCAAAATTATATCAGAGTTTTGGCAAAATAATCGATAAATTTACAACACCAAAAGCAAGTAAATTTTGTATTTCAAGTTAGATGGTTATAAATAAAGTGTTACATCGCAGTATTTTAGTCTGCCCTCAGTCAGTCGTGCATGACGTTACAAAACTCAGACCTGACGAGAGAAGGAAACAAGCGGATACACTGCAATGGGGATTTTCAAAAGGCTCTGACAAAGCGGCAAACCCGTGCTTTAGGAAATAGTGTGTAACTATGGCGATTTTATGCTGTGTTATGAGAAGATTTTTGCGTCCTTAGAATTTGGTCATTAAAATTCACGCAGATTTTTGCAGATGATCAGGAAAAGTTTTTGCCTATTTTTTGTATTTTCTTTCACTTTGATGTATCACCGCAATTTTCAATGTCGCAATGCAACAGTAAGAATGCTCAATCATAACCGAAATTTCAAGGTGGTTATAGCTTCACGCGAAACCATTAGATTTTTAACTCTATGATATTTAATGATTTCCAAGATTCAAAGATCCTGACGTCATTTCTGTGACGTCACAGTAATATGAAATTTTCAGACTGGTCTAGAAACAAATAAATGCGGGACCCGTGTCAGCATTCGACGTCCCTTTTCTCTCAGCTCACTCTTTGCATTTTTGCCGCCACGAAAGATTTGGTAAGCCGCTCAAACTTACTTTGTCCCCAGGACCGGGAAATCCTAGGTACTCCATTGGTTGCATAGTGTCACGTGCAATCGCTTTCTTGTTGAAAAATATTGCTATTTGATTCAACTCCATTACCTGTGTGGAGGCTGGTCACTTTAATACATATGTGCAAGTCTGACTCATCGCAACGTCATGATAGTAGAGAACAGTTGGCTGATTTCTCGAAAGTTTGCAGCAACACAGAGCTTCTAATTGTGACGAGAGTAAGGTCAATTTTTGGAAAAGAAAATACGTTGAATATTATGATGGTACTCTATATAATGCATTAAAATCGACATTTATGCAAACATGACAAAAAGTGAAATCATGAAAGAAACAAGCTTTCCATTACCATTATCACAGCGGGTAAAGTATGAGCAGAACAAGCTTTTTTTTGAAGAAGACTATAAGTGATTTTAGTTGTCTGCCAATACCGCCCTAAAATGCTGTATTGCATTGTGTCTCGCCTCACTGCTGCAGAACTGAGTATGTCACACTTGTTCGGAATAAGTAAATGCAACTTTCAATCAAAACTGGTTGTGTTTCTGCGATAAATACCAGACTCGGCGTCAGGTTTTGTTCGATGGTGAGGGTTCAATCAGGCTGAAAAGGATATTACCCATTTCCAATACGAATGTTCCAGGTAAAAAATTGCTGTTCCAGGTAAAAAATACTGAGTTTTTGAAATGCGGGGTTATTCGCATAGGCGTACGGGAAGGCACTTTACCAGCGGGGCGGAAATAATTTGCCCTGTAAATAGCAGTTCGCCCTGAAAATAAACAATTTGCCCTAAAACTAACTTCTTTAGTTTAAGGTCAAATTGAAAAAAACAGAATTTGTTGAAGAAAGACTAAAAAAACAGAGTTGCCCTGAAATTCTTTACTTTATAGAAATATTTTTTATACTTTTGGGTTTTTGAGCAGCTTGTGCTTGCCCTGAAAACAGAGTTTGCTCTGAAAATTTTCAAGCCGGTGGGGGCTGCAGCCCTCTTCGCCCCCCCGCCTCATACGCCTGTGGTTATTCGCCACTGGCAAATACGTTTTCGAAAAAATCTTCAAAATCGGTTAAAATATTTTTCATTATGGTCATGTTTGTGAAGAGATATTTTCCAGGCCAAGGTCAAAAGGTAATTCAAAAGTCATTCTCGCTTTTTTCTAAAAATATTAAAATCCTCACCACCGCTGATGTTTAAGAAATAAATAAAGAGCTCTAAGTTATTAGCAAATATTTTTCAGGTTTGGCAGCAGATTACTGAAGATCCATCTTTCGTAAAATTTTGATGTTGGATTGAGCAAGATAGATGATTTAATTCGCTTTTAACAGGAAATGAGACGAAGAACCCTTGAACGAGCTGGCAAATTTGTTTTGGTTTGGTTTGTGATAACTGCGCCGTCATCATCGTTTCAAAGATGAAGCCTTTCATTGTTTGTCCACGACTATTTCCATTGCAGACTTCTGATTAACTTACCTGTACACAACAAATGTTTTCTTTGCAAAGAAGTTTACTCTGATCAACATTCTCTTTGTATGACAGTTCTCACATTTAGAAGATTTCGATTTCCATCAAAAATTCTTGCTTAATCTTTGTAAAATAGATCATTGGTATTCCTGTTCAGTTTGCTGCCAATTATTCGCAATTCCAGATCCTTTTCGTCAGCATCAACAATCATTTTTCTAACATTGGTGCCTCTTGAGTTTTAAAGTTTAGTCTATGATCATTGCTATACAAGCTAATCCACTTGAGCATTGAACCTTACAATGTTTTTAAACATTATACCATTTCGTTATTTTGGTTCAATCTTTCACTGTGTAAGCTCACCAATGTCAGCCTTGATAGTTTTATGCTCATGTACGCAAACTAATGTCTGCATTTTTAAAACTTCGTGGCCTCCTAAAGCGAAAAGATAATAACTGCCTTTGCCAATCAATTTCTTCACTTATTGCTTGTCACGTCGTTTAGGAAATATAAACTTATTATTTCTGGAAGGGTTTCATGTACTTTCAAACTCATCCCAAATATTGTGGTCTGCTGTATATCAATATCAACATGATTGCGTTTAGTTAGGAATTATAAAGGCAGTAGTTGTTGCGTGCCAATTATCCAGGTGGCAAACTGGCAGCTGACCACACACCATCTTAAACAAACATAACCATCGTAACTTTGCATCTGCTTGATATTCATTTAAATAGAACAACACAATGATTGTTTTTGTTCAACTGTTACAGCGTTTTTGATTGGACATTTTTGGTTCATAAAATTTGGTTATATTTTATAGTTATAAATGATTGCTATCATTCTTTAGGTTTTTCAATTTGTTAAGCAAGATTTCATAGATGGCTAGATTGTTTATTGGATTTGTCTTTATTGCTTTTATATTTTCGCAAGTGAATGTGGAAATACAAGGGCTGAGAACAAAGAACACTTTGTTAAAAAATGTGAAGCCTATTCCTGCGAAAACCTACGTTTTAAACTTGGATTTACCACCTATTGAAAGGCAAGTACTGTTGTTTTTTGTTTACTCGGGTTGGATTTAAACTTACGTGCTTACCAGGTCAAGCAAATGTCAACCGAATTTGATCAGTTAAAGCAGTAGTTACATTTTATATTCAAACAATACATGTGATTATTAAAAAGCATAATCATTAAAAGGTTTGTAAATAAGTGTCCCAATGCAGCGGACACAAACTTTAGGTTTTAATTCCGTGTATATCCTTTCGATTTTCCTGATATGTACAACCACGTAATTCAGTGCTCTTCAACCTGTTAGTCATCGTGGAACCCCTGATACACTTTCGCGTTTTTCATGGAACCTCCATTAACAAAAATTAAGAAAAAGAATTACTTAAAAGAAAATCAAACATTTTGTTATTCAAAACTTCAACAAATAAATGGTTATTACAGAAGTTAAACAGCAAGAAATTTAATGACGCGGTTGTTCTCGCACTTTTGGAATGTAGCTGCTACATTCAGAATTTTGTCATCCGGCAGAAAGAACTCTTATCTCAAATTTGTGTTATCCCATTTTCTAACTTGGGCAATTGCATTGCATTTCGTCAGCTTCGGATTAGGTGCCTCTTTTACATTTGAACTACACTGCTCATTATCATCCACACCTTCGCTGTTGTTATTATTTCGCTCCACGTAAGAAAATATGCTATTTTGATTCATCGGGCTTGACTGAATAGTAAAAAGTTGGGTTTCACACTGTTTTTACTTTATTACCACAAAGGTTAAATAGCAACTCAAGTCTGTGACTTAGTCTACTCTCTACTAGACTCAGCCTGAGCTAAGACTACTTTCTATTCCAGTGGTTCCCAACCGGAGTGCCATTAACGATACTCAGAGGCAGTGGTGGTCTTAGAAATTTGGGGGCCCCTGTGCAAAATATTTGGGGGCCCCTGTCACGGACCGAGATTATTTATTTTGCGTTTTGATTACGTTACCATGTTCACTCGAATGTAGCAGGACCTTTTTGCAAAATTGCCAAACTAGGAAGCAAATTATGGAGACTATATACGTTGGGACCATGGCCCAAAATCTCCCTGTCTACGCCCATGGTGTAGTTCACTCTTTACAAATCTAACACTTTCATCATAGCTACCATCTCATGTACTGATGTGATGAGCCTTGAAATGATCTGTTTAACGATTCTAAGGCATAAATCTAGCACCTGCAGGCAAATCGCTGCAACAAGGGCGTAGGCAAGGGGGGGGTTGGGGTTAAAAACCCCCTTGAGCTTGATATTTTACGAAAACTTTATAACCTGCGCAAAGGAGATCAACTGTTTTCGCATACTTTTTGCTTGTTAATTTGTCGACTTAATGCAAATACCATGGACTAAATTTGCATGCAAATTTCAAGGAACATTGTCCAAAAAGTAATCATGGGAGTTCGGGCTATCGCCTGCGTCAAAAAGCACCTCACCACTTTTTACAAACCCTCCATCCACTACGCATGTTTAAGATTGTGTTCCGCGACAGTTGACTTAACCGAAACAATTGTTTTTATTTTGTCTGCTAAGGCTGATCAACGCAAGCGCTTACGGCATTGGCTACATTAGCTATTTCTGTAGCATGATAAAACTATTGCACAAGCTCAAAAACCGCTTTTTTTAACATAGAAGCATTCAGGAATTTGATAATGTCTCAGCAGGGAAAAAGGAAAACTAAAAGTTTGCTGGACTTCCAGGCCCGTAACCAGCTTGGGACACCAGGGGGGAGACAATCTTTCTAAGAGGGGGACATTTTTTAAACTATGTCCAATAGTTTCAAAATATACGTCCAACAATTTTTCCTGTAGGGGCGAAAATTTTTCTAGGGAGGCTTCGCCCCCTCCTGGTTACGCGCCTGTGGACTTCTATACAACATCACAAAAAACAAACGTTTTCTTGCGTACTTTATGCGCATTCTCAATTCTTGTGTAGTTTAGTAAAATTCGATCTCGCAAATCAGGGTCTGCGCCAGCCAGTCCAGCCTCGCACCATCAATACGCAACTGCTCGTATTTGACGAGACCTTAGCGCAGCCTCATTTTGCAGTTGCAAATTGCTCTGACGTAGCGATGGGCGTGTTTCGCTCCCCTATATTAACGCGCAGCCTGATATTTTTGCAGTTATGAATTGCTGTGTCGCAGCGTTGAGTTTATTTTCCTCCGATAGCCTAACTTGAAGCGCTGATAGTTTATATTCAGTGCAATGACACATGAAATAAGGGGAGTGAATGTAGAAAAATATGCATTATTATGTCAACAAACTTCGCTAAAACGTTGGTTTCGAAACATGGAAATGACGTCAAATTGTGACGTCACAAACAGCGCAAACCAAATACAAATGACCACCATATGACCCTTAACCAAAACCCCCCCATGAAATTTTTTTGTGTACGCCACTGCGCTGCAAAGAGTCTTGTCAATCATCTATTGGGGCAAAACTGTTTCCATAGCCACTAGCCAGGCTGGATGGCTTCTTCACCATGTCCATGTTACAATGTGCTTTTTTTAAATATGTCAGATTGTGTGTATAGTCTATCAAGTTCATGTATGTGGTTTTGACTTCCTATACATATGCACCACAATCCACTACACAAATAACATAATGGCATACAACATACAGCAAAATACAACACCCCACTGCTGCTTAACTCAAATAGGCAGAAAAAACTTCAGCACAGGGCTGGAAGCTTGGCATTTTTGTTGTGGAAATTTAACCGTTTGGTTTGGTCGCAAATATTTTGTTTGACCTTTTGTGAGTATTTCTAGAAATTTGGCCTAATTTGCATTTTCCCCCACATTTCGGAATTTAACAATCTAAATGTTTCCATGTGCATGTGCACCCTCACAAATTCGCTTCCCTTCCTGACCCAGAGAATAGGGATAGTCAATGACGTATAATGACTAGGGCAAGTTTTTGTTGCACTAAAAACCTGAGAAATTTGCATTTATTTTTAACGAAAGTTGCAGTAAAAAGTTGCATTTATATACAAGCATTTTAAACAAAAAGTGGTCAGGCGCGTATCCAGGAAATTGCAATGGGGGCTTATCTTGGGGGGAACCTGGTGACTTTTTTGCTTGCTTTAATAAAAATAAGCAATTCATAGGCCATATTTCTAAAAATTAGCCCAGTTACCCTTGGGCCAAGTTGAGTTTTGTAAGAACTTATTGTTTTTAGATTTTCATTGTCCAAAAGTACAGGTAAACATGCCGTTCATCTGCAGTAAATACTTTGAGAAAGAATAGAACCAACCATAATTTTTATGATGAGACTGGAATGAATGAAATATGCATTATTTACTGACACACGTTAATCAAATTTCAATGTTGGCTTGATCTTTATAGGTTATACCCCTAATAGGTTACAAGGCAGTAAAAACTGAAACAAGTTAGTATCACAAAGCTGCAAACCTTTGGTAGGATATGTGCTTAAAAAGTTCATTGCAATGACTTTCTGTGTATGGTATTTTGCTTAAGGGTATGTAGACTTGGTAATTAGTAGATTTATAAACAACAATGGTAGGCTACCAATTGAACCTGGCAAATAATAACAAAATGATTCACAAAAGCAAGGGCTCTTTATTATATTATTGATTTGAAACCTCTTAAATTTCGATTGAGGGACCCATATATTCTTGAAGAGTATTGGGCATCTTATCCATGACGAAAGAACAAAGGGCCTTCTTATCCTTTGACTAGGATCCCTTAACATCTTGATTGGTAACTTGGTTGGGGTCATCTTACCTTTTGTCTAGGGCTCCTTGTCCTTTGAATTTAGCCTACAGTAGGTTGGCTATTTATGCTTAACCAAAGACTAATAGGCCTCTTTATCCTTTGATTAGGAGAACCTAACATCTTAGTTGAGGGCCTTTTGCATTTTGACTGAGGCCCCTTGTCCTTCAGTCGTACAGAAACCTATTTTTATTTCATCATTTCAGTTTGGCTTCTAATCTTCAGGTTGAAAATACAAATGTGTTAAAACAGGGGTTCTCAACCGGGGGTGGGGGTAAATTTAATTATGGTAAAGTTACAATAGCTTGTTTTTTTCTACCGCGCTAGTGAGTAAACAAAAAACGGTGGGTAAATTTTATGATGGGAAGCTGGCAAGGGGTAAACGGGAGAAAAAAGGTTGAAAACACTTGTTAAAACATATTATTAAAAACAATATATAGCACACCAAAATAAGCTTTATTTTGTAATCATTATAATAAAATACAATCATAAAGAAAATCTCATAAATTTTTGAAAACGCGTAAATTAAAAATGGGGGCCCCCATGTTGCACACCCTGTGCACTCACTAAGACCACTACTGCTGAGAGGTGCCACGAGCTAAATCGTTTTGCAACGTATCATTAAAAATACCGTTTTCAAACTGTCATCAGATATTAAAGCAATTTGTTATGGGTTCGCTACAGGATACCGTAAATTGTATTTCCCTTCTGTAAGGTGCCGCAAGTCTAAAAAGGTTGGGAAACACTGTTCTATTCAGTCTACTCCACTGTAAACTGTACGTACGTCGGCAACATCGTATAACTGTGATGCAGCAATAACGTTCTTCTTTATTGCACAACAATGAACAAGTGACGCAGCAACTATCAACATTTCTTGTTCCGCTATCTGCACTCAACCTCTCTTGTATAACCAAGGGCAGAGGACTACCATACCGTCCTTATTTCTAAGATTTGTCCTTGTTTTCAAGTACTTCGTCTTAGAAAATAATACTGTACTTATTTCTAAGAAATGTTCTTAGTTATAACATGCGTCCTTTTTTTCTTATTTTCCTTATCGTAACAATTTTACTGAAGCAAAATCTGATAAACATACAGACCATTCCTATCTTGTCGTAAACAGTTTGTAATCAAGGTTTTGTGACATCATAAAAGTAGCATAATCTTGCAGCACAGAGACGAAACACACTATCAGGCATTATGAGCACTGCGAGCTGTCTACTCTGGTTAGGATTCTTAGGAAAGTCGATTTTGTGGCGAAGGTTTAGCATTTAATTGATTCAAGAAATAAGCAAACGCAAAAAACGTTTTATGTGACGATTACAAGAAGGAAGCTGAGAATAAGACATTTCTGAAGCAAATGGTTCCTGGAGATAAATAGGCAAATGACAAATGTATGATCTGATGTTAGTCATGCAAACAGACACGATTGTTTTATTTTAGGTAATAAAATCATATTTTTCTCAGCCGTCCTTATTTTTGGTTCTAGATCATCGGTAGCCCTGTGTATAACTAACTGGCCCACACGGAGTCTGAAAGCCGCACAGTGATCTAAAAAGTTTCATAATGATGCATCAGTATATGGTAGCAAGAAATCATTTCCCCTCAAAAACGAGGAGCCCTCACGGAACCCTTAAAACTCACTGAGCCCCACTACATGTTTTGCGGAATCCTAGGGTTCCGCGGAACACCTGTTGAAGAGCACTGACGTAATTGCACATTGATAGCAAATTCTTGAAATTGATTTTTGTAGTTTGACTAGGTAAAGTAAAATTTTGAGTTATTTCAGAAATAATGACAATCAGGCTGTTTCAGAATTTATATTTTCAGCATGTTTTACAATCGCGGTAAAGAATTTTACATGGTTTCTAAAGTTGTACAGTACTTGTTGCAAATTATGGCAGCATTTACTCTGATATATCTAAAACGTGTTACATGAAAAAAATCCGGGTTATTTTGTTTCTTACTCATCTCATTTGACCTTTTTCCATATCCCTTACGTTCAGTGGTCCATTATTTGACCATTTAGTAGTTGTGTGCCTGGCTAATGCTACTTTTATTCCGCAATCAGAAAAGCTTAGCTCATCCATGTTGACCGTGGTGAACGTTTCAATTTCAGATGGAATGCGATATTGAAAGATGGTGATAAACACTTCATTCAAAAAGGAATGGAAAAACTTGTGAAGTAAGTTCTCATGCGATGCATGATTGCATCTTTTCTATTGCAAAGTTGGCACATGTGTGCCACTGCACAAAATTTAGTATTGTTTACTTGAATAACGGAAATTTGTTTTGAGTAAAAGCTGAGAATTCAAATGCAGTTGCAGCCGTGGCAACCAACCTTTGGCAACCAACGTGCGGTCTAGCGAAACAACTTTCCTTCACATTAGTAGCGAACACCTCCCTAACGACCAGCAAACTCTGTGGACCACAGTTTACCATCGTTGATAACTTGATTTATATAATCAGCGGTCCCCAAAGTTTTTTGAGCGCGACACAAATCTGAGTTTGGTGAACACCTCGCGACCCAAGCTTCAAACAACCTATGTTTATGAAAAATGTAATAATAATCGGATTACTTTTGGCAGTGAGTGGCTAAAATCGTTATTAATTTTTTGACTCTTCGCGACTCATTTTTGACCCTTCTCTCCCCTATTGTGGATCACGACCAATATTTTGGGAACCATTGATCTAAATACTGATTACGCTGAGGTATCCGCGTCACTCTCATTAACTGCAATGCGTGTTTGTTTTGAATCATGTGATCTTTAAATTTATTCTTTCATGAGCATGAGTTGGATGTTTCACGCCGAACGTTTTTTATAATCACGTTTTACAACATGCTGAGGGTTGCTTTGCATTCATTCATTCATTCATTTGTGTGAATAAAACCACGAAATAACAGAAACAAAATGCCCGAAACAAAAACATGTATGGTATGTTTTTAAGAGCACGAAATTGACACAAAGTTCAATAAAGATTAGAGGAGTTCTAGGGCGTGAACTGCATTTCTGAGAAACAAAGGGTTGGCGCAAAACTGGGCCAAGTGCTGAAAACGTCCTATTTCAAAGTTAATTCAGCGTTGGATTGACGATGTTTTAATTTAAATGAAAAAAGAACTGACAAAAATTAAACATCAAACAGAAGTCAGTGACAAAACACAGCAACAACGATAACACACGAACTCAAATTAAAAAGCATTCTCGCACACAGGGAGGGTGGGTGAGCAATTGGAAGCGTGTAGGGCGATAAAGAAATAAGAGTTTATTGACAGTAAGACACAAAAATCGGATAAAAGCATACAAAACATAAGGCAAATTGCAGGTTGGCAAGAGAACATGACGTTTTTTTCGTTTTCCAACTAAATTATATGACAGAGACTTCAAATGTTCAGGAATTACAAATCAAGGTTTGGGACCATGATTTGCTAATCAAAGCTGACCCAGAGGTGTTTTCATCCTGCATAAATTGTATTTTTGGGAAGAAACAAGCCTTGTTCAATGGATGCAAACTGATGCAATATGAGAATATAATTAGAAAAATGCGTAGGCAGTTCACAGTAATCAAATGAGTAAAGAATAGGTGGCAATTAATGCTTTAAATAAATCAAGAATTTTTTGATTCCATGCCTACAAATAAGTGTTTTTTTTTGCTATAACCAAGGCCTCTTCCAGATTTGTTTTGCAACTTCATGTGATTAAATGTTGTAATTTTGTTGGCTTTTCCCACTTAATAAGCTGCAAAGAAAACATAGGTGGCAGTGGAAAATTTAGCTGCTGTGACAGACGTTATGATGGCGTGAGCAAAAGAAATAACTGAAATGACAAAGCACTTACGGTTAATAACCTGCCCAACGTGCTTTGTTTACGATGCTTAGAATTAAAGTTGCGAACTACTCGCGGTCTCAACAATTTTTTACAAAGCGTTTTTGCATAAATTTTCCTTTTAATAGCAGTGAATAGCATTATTTTGCATAAATTTTCCTTTTAATAGCAGTGAATAGCATTGGCGCGTCTTCTTTACATACGAAGCTAATTTTTTCTAGCGGTATTAAAGTTACAAGGTTTCAGAAACGGAAGAAGGTTTGCTTCTGCAACGGTTTTGCAGGAAATTGACCGCAGGCTCCCTAAGATTTGCATGTTTTTAGAACTGGTATTCTGATTTCTGATTTAGATCAAAGAGTTGATTCTTCTGCTTCACAATGAGGTCTTGCATTCTTCTCAACCTGCTAAGCCTCTTTAGAAGTTAATCGTGTTTACAAGCATTTTCAGTACATGTTAATATTTCATGAATAAGGATCTGAAAAAAAGTTTGCGAGCTATGTTTAAAAAATTTGCAAAAAACTTTGTTTAAAAAATTAAAAAAAAAACATTTCAAATCGTGAAGGTTGTCATGTTATCGTTGTCACGTGATAACAGACAACAGCCAACGCGACAATCACCGACAACAGTCGTGCTAGTTGGCCGTTGCCCTTATGAGCAATTGGCCTAGTTCACAGTTGTCCTGTTGTCCATTTTGCAGTCTTCCGTAGGCAATTTCCGGTTGGCAACTTCCGGTTGGCAATTGTCCTTAAACCGGTTTTCATAAATTGAATAACGTGGAACTGTTTGTAGTTAGTACTACATATACACTGCAAAAATGGTAATATTTAGGACATAAGTTGTATAATCTGAAATTACGTTGTTTATGTTGATGGTAGTTCACTAACGCCTTTCCTTAAAGTAAGGTATGTCATTGTCTTATACCGTTTTCTTGCTGTTTCAAAGACGGATGGTGCCCATCCCAGAACTACAGGCTCTTTCTGTTAAACTAGCGTCCAAATTGGATATCTTGATACCTCAACCATTCAGTGATGAAATTCGTGGCATCAGCAAGTTCACTGGAATTCCTCTGGGAGACGTTGTTCTGGCTAATATTATTTATGACCTGAATGCTTATGGAAGTGCAAACAACCGGTGAGTGTTTTTGCAACCTAGATTATGATCTCACAACTGGTTCCACTGATCTTTTGCAATTTGAAAATTGTCTCTTTGTGCTTTCTTTAGCAATCATTGTTAGCAATGGGATATAATTTGAGTTTCAGTTTTCACATGTTGTTTTTGCTGTTATGGTTGTAATGGCACATTAATATATGAGATTCAAAAGCATTGAGTAATCTCATAGTTTTAATTATGGCATAGACTACTGGCCAGCTTTTCTCCGCGACTGCTGCTTGCCAATCTAAAAATTACAGAAAAACTCATAAAAGGTGGTTAGGCTATCAAGTTGATTTTACTAAAAATCATACCTAAATGCGTGATTTATACAGAGAATTATAACCTATAATGTATTCTTATTTCATGACGTTTACACTGACATCCTGTTATCTTTTCACTGAACCAAATTGGTTCAACCAACAATTAACCTTTAATTTCCACCGGGGATGATTTTATTTTACTGTAGAACAGGGATCTCCAAACTACGGCCCGCGGGCCAAATACGGCCAGCGAAGCCGTTTCATCCGGCCTGCGAAGCCATTTTGGGAATGATGAAGAAATAACTATATTGACAAAAATGTGTGCTTTGGTAGAATGCAACCTTTCCCGAAACAATCACATTACGTAAGAAGTCCGGCCCTCGAACTATTGTGTAATAGTATAGGTGGCCCTCGGACACAAACGATTGGAGACCCCTTCTGTATAATAACGAAAGTTAACATGCAAGTCAAAGGCAATTGCGCTGTGAATAAGGGTAATGGTAAATTTACAGCAAGTGAAACGAACACGATGTAGAAGCATGGGCGTCGGAAGGGGGGGGGCAGAGGGGGCCAATACCCCCCGCCGGATTTTGAAAATTTCAGCAAAAAAAGGTTGTATTCTTAATTTCAAGTGGAAAAAAGCAAATTTCACCACTTTGGCCCCCCCTGGAAAAATTTTGGAAAAACCCCCTAGTGCCCCCCCTGGAAAATATCCTTCCGACGCCCATGTGTAGAAGCGATATTCACTCAACAATTACTGAAATCAGGGATGGTTCTCTCGGTTGCAGCGCTTTCTTTGCATTTCTACTTTACAGCGCTTTTCATTGCAGCGCTTGCACCAGTATTGTTACAACGGATCAGTCTGGCAGAATTATCCAAGGCAGAAACCTGGATTATATCATGGCTAATATTCTGCGTAAGATAGCCATTCAAGTTGATTTCCAACGTGGTGGAAAGGTATATTGAAATATGTTCAAATTGGATTTTGAAACGATGGTACTGTAGGTGCTGCTATAGCGTAAGGAGGTTGTACCGCCATATGCCGCCTACACTGGTGCAGCCTTCGTTCTACCGCGTGACCTCTTTGGTCAGTTTCCGTAGCGTGAGAAGAAGGGTTGAAATATATGATGACTTGTTTTTATTTTCCATAGGACATACAGTATATGATGGCTTGTTTATTTTTACCTACGAATGCATCGGCAGACCTCACGCTATAGTGTGGTAGAACTCACGCTATCGTAGCACCCGACGGTGTGTATTTCGTGTTCAATCATTTAGAATTTTTATTTTATGATGTCATAAAATGGTACAGAAACGAGAGTTTGTCTGCACTAAAATCCAAATCATTGTTGTTTGACAGTTTTTCCGCTTGGTCCAAGTCTGCCTCAGGATCGAAAGCAATCAAATCAAATTTGAGAAAAGCTAACAATCTTAAATTTACATGTCCTGTAAGTGTAGACGTAAATGTGCCAGACACTTTCCGCTTTCAAACATTATTTAATTTCAAAACTGGTTTGGCGGACCTCCGTGAAAGGACTATAAATTCAATAACTATTCATCATTCATTTCGCAATCCCCAAAATTTTACTGAACTTTTTGTGTGCATTTTTCGTTTTGGATTGATTAATTTTGGTGTTGGTAGGATGATGCGATAGCTTAGGTCTTTGTTTTGATAAAAACAGTTATACCTGTATTTAAATTAAATGCATTTATATTCTCATTTTGTTTCCAGTCTCTGTTCATGGCCACAACGTACATGTCATATGTTGGAGTAATAACTGGCTGCAAACACGGAGCTTTCTCGATTAGCGGCAATGAAAGGGATTCGGGGACCAGGTGGGAAAACCTTCTATCTGCTCTGACTGGATCGCAGGTTACTTTCTTCAACGAGCGAACAGTAAGTTATTTCATTCAGACAGCAAGTTGCGCTCTCCTATAATTTCGTTTTTCATGGTTCCTGAGAAGAGTCTAGGACAGGGGTGTCAAACATACGGCCCGCGGGCCAAAACTGGCCCGTTGCAAGGTTGGATCCGGCCCGCGGGATGATTTTGTAAAGTAAAAACTTATTTGTTTGCTTGAGAAGTTTATCCAGTTATACTTCGATAACTGGTGGCTAGATTTCAATCACTTGAAGCCTTAACGTAATTGTTTACATTTTATTGTTTTTCTCACGTGAACATTTCCCGTTTTCTGCGTATTTCCTTTTGCATGTTCACACCGGTTTGAACTTTCAAACAGGTATGAACATGCAAAAGTTCAACTACTGTTGATAAAGTTTAACACTAGAAATCCGGGAACACAATATAGCCTACCTTGAGCTCCAGCGATGTCGATTTTGAAACCTTCGAAGTTCTAGGTACAATTCTAGCTAAATTTGCTACGTAACGCTTCTATTCCAAGACTGACCGAAAAATTACTGCACAGAAATCTATTCGACTAGGTAAAACTTGAGAATCGTTGAAAAGCAGTAACTGCAGAAAACAGCGCATTGAATTTTAAAAAATATCGAAATCGACATCGCCAAAGTTCTAGGGTTAAAAAACACACAGAAATGTTAATTAAAACCACCGACTCAAGCAACTTCCTGTTTCAAGTATGTATGGAGTGAAAACGCGGGGGACATCTTTGTAGTTTTTCGTGAAAATGCAGTAGGAGCGAACGAAACTGCATTGTGGCGTAATAAGGACGCATTGTTAAATGTAGAACAACTCCATGCTAAGACTTGGGCTTTTGCCTTTCCTTAAATTGCTCAGTTAGGTTTTTGTTCTGTATTCCGTGGCAGCCTCGTTACCCAAAATGTCTTTATCGAAAAAGAGAAAAGTTAACAAACAATATGCAGAGGTTTTCAAGACATTTGGTCCGTTTCCTACTTTTTAACGGAGGTGAATGGGATACCTGTATGTTTGGTGTGTTCACAGCAGGTTTCACTGATGAAAGAATATCGGGTGTTTCGTAAAGGTTGCTCCATGTAATAATAATCATTTTCAGATAAGCTTGAACTTTTTGCATCAAAGTTATGAAAACAGTTGGAAGTTGTCATTACTTATAACCAGGGGGTTTTACATTGATTACATTGGTCCGGCCCACTTGAGATTAAATTTGCCTGAAGTGGCCCCTGAACTGAAACGAGTTTGACACCCTTGGTCTAGGACATTTCGGCGACGCCGTGTCGGCAACGGGACGTTTCTGCGATGGTGGTCGCAAGTGTTTTATACGGAAAAAGTGTGTTTTTGAAAAACAGTAGAATTGCCCTATAGCGTCACTGCAAAGGACTTTTCTGGCGAACTACAACCAATCGTTCCTAAAATGGCGTTTTAGTTGAAGGCCAGAACCTTATATTATAAAGGATGTTTGTTTGCCCTAAACCCAAACCCTAACCCTTCACCCACTACACCCTTTTTTTGAAAAAGTACACAAAAAGCGCTCCCATCAAAAGTACCATGCCTTATAACCGGTTTATCCCAGAAACGTTCATCGCTGAACTGCCCCATTCCGCCTGAGAAAATCTGGATTTGTGCTTGTCGTACAGACGGTCTAATTGTTGAAAACAGTTTTAGGTATCTTAGAAATGATAAAAGATGTCTTTGGTTTTTCCTGTTTTGATATGCGTTTGTGAAGGTACGATCTCACATATTTACATCTGTCCTTTGCAGTCGGTTTTATAAATTATCATGTTTTTTATTGTCAATCAAAAACTATTTCTTTTATTGATTGTTAGATTCTTGAAAATGCTGAATCGTACAAGGTTGCTCTCAAAATGGCCACAACTATTCCAACAGTCGCCCCTGTTTATTTCATTCTTGGCGGACTGCATCCCGGTGAAGGCGCCATTGTGGTCAGAGAAGGCAGATGTGTGGTCAACGTGACGTCTATCGGCGATGACCCTAAGCATTTGTAGGTTGCTTGAATTAGATGACTGGGTTGCATGTAGTAATTATTGCTGTTGATGTTGTTGCAAAAATAGTTTGGAACTTTTTTGTTCCTGGCGTTTCTCAAGTAGCAATTTTTGAGTTTGTTAACAAGCCTTTCGGCTGCAGCAGTAAAACAAAAACCTTCTATGTTGTGTGGTATGATTGAACTATGTCATATTAAAAAAAAAAACTGGAGTTCTTCTGCTTGTAGAAAACAATTCTATCTCAGCGGTTTACAAACTTTTATTTTTTCATGTTTTGACATAAAAAATTTGTGCTGTTTGTTGTCTGAAGATTGTTTGTAACTTTTCTTTAGATGGTTCATTGTCGAAACGAACTATGACCCCTGGAAAAACCCACCTACGTCTGATGGTCGACGGAACGCCGCCATCAGATCCATGGACAAAGTTGGGCCGAAGAATATGACCTCCAAAAAGCTTTATGAGGTTGGCAAGTCAAGTTGGCACAACATTTTATAGTGTTTTTTTTGCATTTTGTATGTTGTTAAATGTTACCTGTGAAGCAAGTTAAATTGAAAGTTGGGAAGCTAGGGCGCTTGCTGCAATGAAGCAAATATGTTTCCATTGGCCAGTCAGATTGCTTTAGTGATGGCTATTTCCATTCTCAACCTTTTTCGAATATTCACGAAGAGATAACATGCAGTATAGCCTGTAATCAAATGTATATCATGGCTTAAACTGAAGTCTTTTTTATGAATCGCAAAGGGCGCCTTCTGAAACTTAGGCTAAGTTGTATCTTGAAAGCCCCATGTTTTGATAGTTTTCCTTTGAAGAATGTCTTGATCTCGGCCTATTTTGTTACAAGCGCTCCACTGATCATTCATGAAAACTGCACTCGTCGAAGCAGCAAGTTGCGTTCGACGCAACTGAGGCTTGTGACAAATCAAGGTCTTTCCGTAGGCCTAGTTGTAGCATTCCTACGAAGACTTCCTTTGCTGTATGTGGTGGTGCTTCAATGAACCGCTGGTAAAAATCATATTGGTTGTCTGCAGATAGGTGTGTCATCCTTGTGACTGGTCTCTCTGGCAAAGATATGGATGATTAGATTTGTTGAACAATAGTTAATTTTGTTGAAAGGTGTGGTTTTTTTTATGTATAAACGGTCACTTTTATTGAAGCATGCCTTTTCGAAAAAGTGAAACATGTGAAAACCTTTGTTGACTTGAACATTTTACAAAAACCGAAATTTCTGGAAAGCATAAAATATAAGCTTTCTAGAAATTGGACGGCTACCACCAAAGAATGTATGTATTTTGGACATTGGGGTCTGGCCATGCCAGCATATGCGATAAAGCTTCTTGAAAGAAGTGGAAAGCTTGCATTCACGAATTGTTTGGCAATTTCAAGTAGATACAAAGATACTAAGTTGACGATAACATACCACCTTTTTTGTTGAATCACCTGAAAGTAATGCGTTCTTCATGTTTACCTGATTACTATGCTTTTTGATTTTGAAATATTTGGCAGAAAAGTAGGGTTATTGCCGTGGTTTCCAATCGGTTGGTCGCGGACAGGTGGCTGTGGTGTCGCGAAAAACAGCCTCAGTAGTTTGCTGAAGGCTCGAATTTTTGGAGCTGCGTACACCAACGTTGTGTGTTGTATCAGCAAAACTGAAATACGGACAGATTTAGGCATAATCTGAAATTGCAAGGTAAGGAGACTCACATTTACATTTTCGAAACATCTCAAGATTGTTTTCAGACTGTAGAACTGGACACAGAAAAGTAAACCTGGGGAACGTTGTCATTTTGAAAAATGGTGTAGTGTTATCGACGAATCATAACGTGGACTAGATCAGTTGCTAAAGGAGCCAATTTCTCAGTACCTTAAAACCTTTGCAGAATATGTGCAATGATATTTCCCAGAACTCAATGGCGACGAGGCAACTATGGCAAGCATTCCTTTCCCCAGTAACCCTTCCATCGAGACAGTCCCTGACGAACTGCGAGATGAGTTTTTGGGACTGTGAAATGATTTTTCGGTACGGACTGATCTTCTGAAAAATTCCTGACGCATTTCAGGCGTGCTATGCAGCAATTACACCCAAACCCATCAATGCTCACCTTCCCTTGCCCGCTTACATTCTTTTCCACCTATCTCTGTGAGGTAAGATTTTCAACACTTCTCCTCATTACAACAAAAGTCAAAGAATAGACTGGATGCTGAGGATGATATGAGATTAGTTCTCACAAACACGTCACCAGGAATTTCAAGACTAGCTCCACAGATGCACGCTCAGTCGTCCCATTTATTAGCATATGTGTTGTTTGTCTTGTATAAGAATGTTAATGTAGCAAATCTAAAATGTGAAATGATAGTGTTTCTTATTTTGTTGATTGTTATTTGAAAATCTTTATAGGTAATGGCTGGGGCGGAGCGCTGATGTAATATTTTGAAATGGGGTCGTGAGATCAAAAAATTTGGAACCACTGGATTACCGTGTTTTCATTGTTCAAAATGGGAAACTTTTCATTGTCTGAATTATCTTTCTGCAGGAAAGGAGGTGCAGCAAAATTGTTACAAAATAAAGGCGTTTCTGATGCTAGCAATCATGAAAACCCATCGTTATTCACAGTGGCGTAACTAGAGGTTTGAACAAGGAGGGGCAAAGCCTAGCTGAAGGGGGCCCACTAGCCAAAACTCAGAAAAAGTTAAGAAATGATAGTAAATCTCTAGATGTCGTGAATGTCCGTAATAGAAAATAAAGAAAACACCCAGAAAAACGCAAAAAACAACCTAAAGAATACTATACATCAAAATGTCAACCAAATGGGGCCCAGTTTTCACATTTAGCTTGCCAGGGGGCGGCTTGTCCCCTTGCCCCCTCCCCCCCCGTCAGTAAAACAGTGTCTACAAATGTGTTGTGATCATCAAACTGATATTTTAAATGCAACCCTTTACAAATTAGAAGCTTTCAAATTAAGCATAACGGTAACTTCTATAGATGAAAATATACAAAATACGAAAAAGGCCGTTTTGTTCCCTTGTAAGACTTTTTCAAAGTTGGACATTTTCACCTAAATAAAAGCGTACCATAGCTCTATAGATAAGCCTTCACATGCTTTTTTCAGCGTTACCCTAACAAATTTAAATGAAATGCTTTGCTGAAATGTATAAGGACCGTACAATTCGTCAACGAAAACGTTTGCCACATTCTCTGTATGCAAGATCTAGTTCAACTTGTTACTCCTACTGTGTTCGTCGTCATAAATTGACTTAGATAAGGATTGATGAGTCAACAGCAAATTACCTTTGCATTAGTAAGCGAGTTATTTTACGTGGAACTGAGTGTTCAAATATTGCTAATCAAGCCCTCGCGCTGCTTTCAACCTTTTCACCCGGATTCTGAGTCAACGTGGGTACTGGCGTTGATCGCAGTCAGCAGATCCCACACTTGCTGTCGCATCAAACGTGATCCACACCAACGGTCTACACACTTACCAAATCCCAACGTGCTGTTTTTTCTGACATGTTGTATCGTGATATTCTGAGGTAGAAACCGTCCAGGCGTCCAGTGACAGTGCAATTTGAACGTTCGCGAGAGAATTCTGTGCTGAAAACGTCCAGTGCATTGGATGTAAGGGCCAATAACGATGTGATAAATCCCATGTTTCGTTGTTTTCACGTTACGCAGTGACAGAATGCTTTACGATGTTGAACACATTGTTTCAAAGCCGTTGGTGCTGTAGAAAAATCTTGGAAAACGGTACACTCAGCCTGCCCAGCCTGGGTGCAAGAACATGGCTCAAGCACGATGGGCGGTGCTGCCAGGGTGGCCAGACGAAAATGTCAACAAATAGCCAAACAGTGCTAAAAAGGCCAGGAAAAAGCCAAGCCGATTTTTAGGGCCAGAAAAACATCCAAACTTTGTGTTATGACATTGCTGTTCCTTTGCTACAAGGAAACATCTAAATTTCAAGAATACCATTAGAATGTTTTTTTCGGAATTTGAATTAGGCTAAGAATTGCTTAGCTTTGTACTGGAGCTCATTACTGATGCTTCTCTGACTTTTCATGGTCAGGAGAATGCACACTTTGGGTGCAATGGTGCCACAGTTCGCATATTGATCCATCGGAATTCGAAACAGTACAATAGCGAACATACGAAAGTGAACTGAACTATTGTTGTTTGAAACTTCGACTTGAACGTTATTTTAATGGCATCTTGCACTCCATCATGGTTTTCTAAGCTTTCGACCGAGTTGATTGATTTCAAGATTGTCTGTTTGGTTCAGTGTTTGAGAGTAAACATGGCATGTTTCCACCTTTAGTGAAACGAAACCAATCTAGGTAGTTAACGTCGTGACGTCGATACAAGTCTTCTTGAACAGAACTGGTATTCTGAATTAAAATGTAGCGATTTCAGCGCAATAATGTAGTTCCTACTGTGTGCTCAGACACAGACATTTTCCCAAAGCCGCCCATATAACGTCTCAAATTTTCCCAAATCTCTTGCGGAAGCGACATGATTTGTTATAGTATGGTCATCCAATCTAAATTTAACAGATAACTCAACAAAACCTTTTTGATTGCCTTCCCTGGATCAGGGGTTCTTAACCTGGGGTCTGTGAACCAGAACCGTCGCCAGAATATCTTAGGACACCTTTACGTTTATGCAGGGGGGTTTGACATTCTGAAAAGTGTTTCATATTTCAATTTGGGGGTATTGGAACTTGTTTGGGGGGACTAAGCCCACCAAAGCCCAACCTTGGCGACGGGACTGCTCTGACCCGTTAGGGGTCAATGAAAGTGTTGTAGGTAGTCCGAAAAACAAAATCCAATCAAGAAAATCCGATTGTTTTTATCCGCTCATTTGGGTTATTCAGCTTAATAGCACTGCAACTGTAGTCTGACATGCACTTCTTGGCCCAAGGCCGCAACCAGCTGATATTTTCGAGGTGGTGGGAAAATTATTGTAACTTGGTGTTGTACCTATTTTGCGCAATCTGAACCGTTTACTTTCTAGTTAATTCCTAGTGTTTTATTGGAAATGCAAGGTATGTGGTTTATCACAGCAAGCGACGGCAACAAGACGAACTCAATTTCGTAGCCTGCTTTTCTTTTCAGTTCTGTAAGCTTTTGCGGTCGATGCTCGATTTCGTATAAGCTGTTCCTATATTCAATTACGTGATCGTTTGCGGTCAACGTAGTTTTCTTTCCAAATTAGTTTAATCCAACATGTTTTTAAATCGAGTCCACGCTTCCGATCTAAAGGTGTGTTTTCTGCGCGTCTGAAAATATTCAAGGAAAGTAATCTCAAACGAAATCTGCACCTGAAGAGAATACCACTGCAAAAATATAAGAGCCATTCAGCGTCCTTTCATCTGCTTGGCCTACGCAAAGCGAGCTAGTTGCTAACTTGACGAGAAGTTCCATTTCTTTCACGACTGTTCTATGACTTCTTTCAAATGTGCTTCCCGTGAGACTTAAACACCGTGCGTAAATACAGCGTTCTCCACACAAAGTAGTGATTGGAAACTTTTACTTCATTTCCATGACAAGGAATGAGCACGAATCTGCTGAAAGAGC
>Ga0210059_1001993_pt1 | contig 31563 bp, 21 predicted proteins | sample Ectturendosymbi2_FD_188042 | JGI IMG/M metagenome (GOLD analysis project Ga0210059, IMG submission 188042) | Ecteinascidia turbinata endosymbiont from Florida, USA - Sample 2 (SPAdes) (version 2) | ecosystem: Host-associated > Tunicates > Ascidians > Unclassified | place: Key West, Florida... | reverse complement strand
AAATGGTGCTGATTGGCAGAAACGACAAAATTAATTTCAGTTCCATATTCGATAAAAAGAAAATGATATATGAATTTGAGCGGTTTGCAATCTCTTATGGTCTAACTCTAATTATAAAGCGCGTAAACTGGTTAAGTGCGGGCCCCCTAAACTTGCGGGCCCTGTGCGGTTGCACTGTTCGCACTCCCCTAAGGCCACCACTGACAATACCATATCCTAATTCAAAGCAAACCTCACGTAATAAAGAAACTGTTACTGAGCTGATTTGCACTCCTAGTCAAGGCACTGAACTTTAGAGCTTTAGTGACTAAGCATCGATAGCACAGCCGCCATGACAGGTCACGAACTGTTTGTGGAACGTAGGATTTTTGTGCAGTGACGATTTAAATTATTAGCAACCGTTACTGCTTCAATGCACGCCAAGTAATTATCTCGTATCTATGCAAATGCTTACTAACTTTAGTTTTTTAGTTTGACTGAGAAAAATAAATTACTGCAAAAGAAACCGATCGCAGTACCGGAGACAAGACAAAACTGCGCCTTGTATCATTGAAAACATTTTAAATTTAAACTTGTCATCAATTTCAATTAGACAAGTCGATTTAACCGTCGGTTTATCCAGCAAATTTGCTGGAGTATACAGCCACAAAGAAAAATCAATCATCAAAGAGCAAAGACATTCAAGACGTCCATCACTCGCAAGTAATTCTATCGCTTGTGGAAGTCTTCCACATACGACTATATTCAGAAGATTTACAAAAATTACTTACGGAACTTTTGGATTTGGTTCCAAAAACATATTCAGCTGGATTCGACTCTCAGCTCTGATCACAACCCCGGTGGTCTAGAAAAGTAACAATCGTTCGGTCAAAACTTAGCATTACGCCTTTAAGGTCTAAAGATGAAAAATAATGCCAAGCTTTGAACATTTTTGCTTCAACAACAATGCAAAAATGCAGACGACATGAAGCAGGATCTCGCAGGACGAAACTTACTGGCTCAAACACAATAACGAGCTCGTGCTTCTTTTTGTCAGGGTGCATGCCGACCAGCTTGCTGCTGTAAAACCCATCTTCGTACAAAAAATGCGGAAATGACACATGCAGAGGGGCGCCTACGGAAGAAAATATGCAAAACGGTGAAGACATGAACATCATAAGTGCCTAACATAAATGCCCATACATCTTTAAGGTTTGTTTGTAATTCAAAAAAGCATTGATCCAACCACGTTCAAGAAAAATGCATTCCTGCCATATCACGAGAAAAAACAGACTTTAGGGAATTTTGAACTTCTGCAATTGAAATTAATGCATGGTTACGCCTTCAAATATCGGTGCAATCATCAACATTGCAACGACCAAGGTTTGTCACACGGTTACGAGCATCGAGCAAATATGACCCCAAGTTGCGTGCATGTATTCTGTTCAAGTTTTATGATATCGTATATGAAATCTAGACTTAAATACCGCCCGAAAGTTCAAGGTCGAATCAGTGCGCAAACTCTGTTACCAAACAAGCAGCTGTCGAGCATCAGGCCTCCGTCGTGTTGACAAGTAACGTGGCTCAGGTTTGCGCAGAAGCACGCGTTTTCTGTGTTGTTCACAGGAGACTGGAAAGCGGATTTGCCGACCGTGTACCTCCAGCCCTTGATACCGTGCTGCGAGTCGTCCTCTTCATATTCTGCGTACAGCGATCTACAAAACAGCGACCTTCACATCATGCTCGTTGTTGACGCTCTCAGCCGCTTTATCTCCATCTTCATCTAACACAAACTCCTGAAATTTTTGTCCTATTTGAATAAAAGAGGAAGGATCCTCTCTGATCACTAGATTCAGTATCTGATTAAAAAAGCCCGTGCTCAGCAAAGAATCAGCCTCTACAACGTAAACACCAAACAGGGGTTATAGTCTGTGTAGCAGTCAAGCGTGTTCAGCTTCAGCACCAAAAAAAGTCAGTGTGACATTACAAAAATTGAAGAATAACAATATGGAAAATTAAAAAAATTTAATCGAGCTGTTGCAAAAGATAGCTCCTCAACAACTGATACGTTGCAGCAATTACAAATGTTTCGGTGCGCCGTGAAACAAAACTCGCAGAGTGTGGGTCTGAAAGCCTTAATTTAGCTCATGGTGCAGACGTGATCAAAATCTTTCTGCATGAAGTTGTAGTTTTTCAACAGTCACAATCAAACAAGTTCCCCCAAAGCGTATTGTCTTAATGTACCTGCACATCTCGTCAACAAAAAAGTAAGTTCTCTCCGATTTATCCATGAACGGTGCCGTCATTGTTCCGTCTACACATGCAAATAAGTCGAGTGGCCTATGATGTTAATTCCCACGTAATGTTAAACAAACCTATGATACCAGAAGCAAAACAGATCTATTATAAACTTCAAACTTCAGAAATATTAACGATTAAAAAATCAGAGACATCTGGACTTTTGGTACTAAAACCGCAGTTTCATAAAAAAAGGAAAACAAAGCAATTGCATACTCTCGATTTGTGAGTATGTAACAAATGTCAGATAAATTTTCTTGAATATTATACAAATTAAAATTCCCGTGTGAATAGAATTCTCATACATAACGTTTCGTTCGCTACAGGAATGTTTTTTACAAGTTTTATACTCGTAGTACGTACACACATCAGTCAATTCACAAAAACTCCCACATATCCAAACACACCAACTTTAGCTGCGTACTTTCAATAGCATGAAGAGTTGTTGCAACCTTATTTTCAAAGAACAGCTTACCTGTCCCGTTGATCTGATTGCACTTTCCGCTCCAATATGGCAATACGCTGCATAAGAAATATTCTTATTTGCTAAGCTAATTTTTGGTAGAGCAACTAAGTTATACCAGAAAAAAGAGAAAAAAGCAAGTGAAAGAGTGGAAAACGAGTCATTCTTCGGTTTCGGTAGATGGGAACTTGGCTACTGTCACAGCAAGTCGATATCAACCAGATGAGGTACTGCCGAATCTTTACCAGCGAAATGCATAGCAAAGCTGCTAGGTGTGAGCAGACAAAATTAAACAGCAATCACAGCGAAATTTGAAAAATAAGTGGGCTACGAAAAGCTTGTTAAAGGTTAATATTGCTCTAATTAAGTGCATGCCCCTCCTTCAAATAACTACACATCGGCATTTCCCGATATTCGTGGAACTAGAAAAAGCGGTTGAGTTTGAGAGTGTTTCTTTCAAAAAAGCGTGATCTTCAAACCACGGAAAGCAAACTAAAATGGTTGTCGGTTCACCTGAACATTTTCAAATTCGAAGAAAACTTGAAAAACAAGCAAACACAAGACTGGTGCAAACTTGTCTAACGCTTGTTTTTTTTATTCTTATTTATATATGAGAAATTCGAACAGCTGGTTATGAAAACGATGCAGCAGGAAAAATGCATACCTGTTCGTCAACACAAAATTACTTTATTAATATAATGTTCGAACCTCATGTTTCTGTATTTCGTAATAGAGTTGGTAAGTTTGTAATTACCCTTGCCGGTATAGACTTGGTAGTCCCTCCATCCTACAGACACATTTGTCTGTAAACATAAAAATAATGCCTTAGGCTAAACGACTCAAGTTTTTCCACGTGTTCGTTAGTTGTAAAGATGTTTGTCTGATATTCCAGAATTTCATTCCGGACAATGTTGCAATGCAGTCCGGAGTCATTCATAGCGTGCGGATGGAGATGAAGCAAAGCAGGAAGATTTTTAAAATGTAAAAGTGAAAGTTAAAGCAAATGTGCTCGGACATAAACCTCATTGTCTGCGATCAAGCAGAACTTTTTGCTAATTAATTCGATGTATATATTACTGAATATTTTCAGCCACGGTGCAGAGTTTCAACGCAGACTTCGAAAGCACTTAATTGTTGCTGCTACAGACACTGCGGCAAAATTCCGGGTACTTGCATCATGAACAATCAGGTCTGCCATGGGAACAGAAATGGTGCTCACGCTCATACCTCAGCCAATAGTGAGTTCGCAACATCCTCCTATCCGCAACATCCTCGTTTGAAAGTTTGAACCACATAGAGACAACGTTGCAAAATTCCAACTAAATGGCCTTGATGTTTTGAGGTAAGTTTAATCGAATTTCGATTCCAACTTACCAGTAGAAACAAGCCAAACGTGTGTGTTTGCGCATCAGGAAACAAAGCGTCGATAATAGCAGTTAGAAGAGGGTCCTCGAATCCAAACAAATATTCACCAACAGTCATGGTGAAGAGAAGTTCCGAGTTGGTGTTCTCAACCAGTTTGTTGAAAATCGCATAAGCTGCGTTCAGCCCTGGTCCAGGTTCAAATGTGTACTCGATGAGTGAAGGAAGAAGCTTAACAAAATACAGTACAATATCACTTAAACAACCCTTTGCGAAACACGCGACCAAGAGCGTGTGTCGCGTGTACAAGTTAGCGTCGTCTAAAATTTCGTCGATATCGATATTGCGTGGCAGTGGAACAAATACTAGCTCCACACAGAGAGACCAGTGGTGTATGAGGACTATACCCGTTCTCCAGTGACCAATTGTTAAAACGCACGTATTACCATAAACGGGTTAAATGGTTTAGTAATACATAGTTAGCCCTTCGCTTGCAAGTTTGTTCGAGTTCGCCTCTTGCTTTTGCCAGGGACCGGAAATCTATACTTGAATGCAGTAAGCAAAAAACGCATGACGGGAATAATCCAAGTAAGCGCTGCAGGTACCAATGTCCTACCCAGGTGCTCTCGTGCGATGAGGAGAGAATCTATGGCACCCAGACAAACGGCAGGGAGATGACCTCAGCGCACCAGATCTTCATGATTAAACTGTTGTAGATCGAGAAAACTATGGGGCGGTGATCTGACAAAGACGACAAGGCACAAAATCCAAAAATGTAGAAGTATGACGTGAAGTTTCATATTCAATGTACAGACAAAAGCGACATTGAGCGGATACGCGATTCCTTCATCTGACAGGAAAACCACAACAAACGTTTCGAAAAAAGACTGACTGTTTGTTTTTTGTCAGAAACCTTTTCATTCTTATTAAATTACAAATGCTGGAAACGGATCTTGTTACGTTGGCTCCTTAGTTAGAAATTTCAGACTTTGTCAGTTCATTAAATAAACAGATCATAAACATTTTTAGTTAAAAACTACATTTAAATATTCGTTTTTCATCCACATTCAAATTTCTCATTGCATTTTGTTGCATTTACGCACCGCTCGTGAGAATGATGCAAAGTGCAGCGGTGGTGGGCGGCAGTTCGGGAGTTTTACGGAACTGGAACACCGTTCAGCCACCATTATTCCCAGGTCTACTCTGGCCTAAGTTGTGCCGCCTGACAGGGCTCCACCTATGGATCAAACATGCAGTTTATTGAAAAGGCAGAATGAGTTCTTCATCCATTCAAGGTAACAAGTCAAGGTGTGGGAAACCGTATGACAGGTGGGGAATATTTCTCCACTCTGGCAACTGCTTTGACTGAATCTTGGTCCAACGCATGACCCAACGCCTTTCCTTGGGGCTCTCTAGGGGATGAAGTGTGCGGTCTGCTGATGCCTGGGCAACTCAGTGAACCTAACCTTTGCCCAGGTTCGATTCGGAATTTTTTAAAAGCGATCATTCTCTTCCGCAGATGTTCTACCACACACTGTACGCAAGCCACAGCATGGCGAAACTCTTTTATCGAACACAGCATAAATCCTTAAAATAAACAAATGTGATTTTCAGCCAGTATGCACATGCAAGTAGTTCTCACCTAAGATTTTTCCAAAATAATGTATCACTATTACACTGAAAAAACTCTACATTATTTTCATTTTTATTTTGAATTAAAGAAACTCATGTAAATTTGCGGTTTGTAAAGATTGCAGGCAGAACGTTTGAGTGACTTTCCATTTAACTAAAAACTGTAACTTCTTAGCATTTTTCGTGGGGAGCCGTAATTTACTGACCAGCATTGCGCACATTGTTGATTTCCTGACAGTTTGAAGAAGTGTACTTTCCTGTCGTGTGCAGTGATGAGTTCCTTATGGAAACCAATGGATTGTAATTTTGGTCCAATATAAACTACCTGACTGTTGTCCCTTGTGGAACCTTTTTTTCAACTTCAGCTCCTGACAAGGTGGCTTTTCAGATGGTTTAAAAAAGGCCTGGAGAGATTTTAAACTTTTGTAAAACGCAACTCCTAAAATTGTTAATGGCTAAAAACTACAAAATTTTCCTGCTTCATGACACATTGTGCCAGCAGGCTCCAGATGTTGTTTCATACTCCAAAACGAACAGACGGGAATCACAAATGAACAAAGTCGTGACGCAGAACTTTTTGGTACTTATGTTAATCATCCAGAAATGAAGGTTTCTGCTTCTCGATTTTGATAAAAACTGAAAAAATAATTAATACAAACCGTAACAATGATATTGAGCGTCGTTATCACGTCGTCCTCTTTTCCAGCAGAGCGTTCCGGATCAAAGAAAAACGTGGCAGTCTGACGAAAGTATACTTGCTGCGGATGCGTTTTGTTGCGCTCGAGGTAGTTTATGTGGTCCTTCTTTAAGTACTCTCTGCAACAAAAAGATGAATCAACGATTGATGGATAGATATGCAGCAACAGCACACTCGGTGATCAAGAAAACATAAAAGTTCGAAAAGGTGCCCAAACGTTTCTTTGTGTGATGGTAATAGCATGGGAGTGCTTCAGTGACCAACTTTCGCAAAGCATTTGAAATACCTTGTTGGTTGCATCAGAAAAGATTCACGTGGTGTAATTCAGCTTGTCATAAAACATGTTAACACCTCACCAGGGCATTCAGGAAGAAATCAGAACTTTCAATAAGTTGATGCTTATTTCTGAGTTTTGTCGAACTGCACCACCCTTTTTTTCTTGTTGTCTAGATTATATTTGAATAAGAGCTGATGTTGCCTTACATCGTAGGCGAAATAGTAAGATCTTTAAGTGTCTGATTCTTTGCTGAGAAAGGATTTCTTTCCATAGACCTTGTTTTCTATTGATTGATTTATTGTTTCATATGACTCAGCTAATAAATAGAAACCATACAAAGAGCCATCATGCAAAACAGTAACGAACTGTCAGTGGAAATTAGAATGAAGGTAACCACAATGGCAAAATACCTGATCAGTAGGACCATTTAAAGTCATAAAAGTAACATTTTTTCTGTGCTTCAGGAAGCTATGAAACGAATTTTTAAACAAAATTGTATCGCTACGAAGTCTATAACAAAAGGTATAAAGTCATATTTTGTATATTTTCAACCGAATTCAATATATAAACCATTACAAAAATCTCAAAATATAAGGTGAAACTACTACATCGCTAGGTCTAAGCTGCATCCTACAAATTGAACCAACTTGGACACCCTGCAAATGTTGGCAAAAACGTAGGTGAACCAAGTTACGTGAATGAAATTTAATGCACTGCTTACAAATGTATGTTCTTGATGCCACAAAAAATAAACCTATGTTGATGTATGTTTTAAATTTGGTTCAAACCAAACTACATGTTTTGCTCATGTTTTGGCTGTTTGTTTCAGTGCAGCTTCAACATCTCTTATGCCTATTTTCGCTGGTAATGTTTCTTTGTACAGTAATTGTATGTTCTACCTCAGCCATTTTCGTTTGGTCATAAAAAGTCATAGTTTCTGAAAAATAAAGTCATATTGTCAAGTTTTTGGGTCATAAAAACGGCCCTAGATCAGTGTAAATAAAGAGTGTCACTGTGTCACATAGGATTGGTGAAGGACAATGGGGGTCATCTAGTCAACCGACCCCGTTGATCACTTTTTGACAAGTGTTGAAAAACAACGGTTGGAAATAAAATAAGCACAGTCAGAAAACAAACAAGCGCAGAACATGGTGAAGAAAAATTACAGATGAAGAGAGCATGCCTATGTACACAGAGTGGATCAAGTTTAATTGAGGAAGTTTGGTGTGGTCAAACATGTTTAGCAAACTATGAAAAATAAAAAAAAGTGAAAAAAATTGATGAGGTGAAATATTTCGATACCAAGCCAAATTATCGGAGGAAGTGAGAAAACATGATGCACTGCTGGTCCACAGTCTTAACTAAATTCAGCAGGAATTACTGTCAATAACTTCAGTTAACCGATCTAGACTTTTCAACCATCTGGCGACACTGGAAGTCAACACTCAACAGAATTCTAACCCAGGGTGAAATTCAAGCCTACGCGATTGCTTGGTGGCAGAGGAACGAAACGTGACAGGCGTCTGTAATGTTCCTTAAAATAATGCCGAGCTTACCTGTATACGTAAGGGCCGACTTCTTGCAAAACTGGTTTGACGAATGCATCCTTTTCTTGCGCTAAGAACTCTTCCTTGTTCGTAACATTAAACAAATAAAAGTATCGATAAACAGGCGTCTGCACATCAGCCCAGTTGAGATTGTACATGATTGTTCCCGGAACAACGGCGGTTTGCTGGGGAAAAACGATAACAGACTTGTAAAAAGCATATCTTGCTGCACGGATGTCTTGAAGCGAATGATTTCATAACCATGCGTAAAAACAAGCACGCAAGGTAAAGATAGTTTATGCAAACATTTGTCAAGCCAGAATTCTTCGGAGATCCATCCTAAAAGCCGCAAAACCCTGTAACTTTGTCCGGCAAAGATGTCAGGTCATTCCTTGCTGGAATTGACGTTGGAACCCAGCAGAAAAGTCATTGTTACAATAATCAATAATCAAGCTTTCTCACAGTAAAGCTGAACTTACGTTTTTGATAACCGTCTTATAAATCATGTCAAAGAAGATGACCAATACCAAGCCAAGGAGGAACAATAAAGTTCCAATAATTCCTGACGAGATGCGGCAACCCTTAGATTTGCACGGATTTTTCATCTGAAAGCACTTTGAATTTAAAATTATACTACTGTATAAGAAAAGTGTTACGAACATACCAAACAACCAATGGAAAATTATGGCTCGGATATTTCGAACTCAAAACCTCCAGAAAATACCAGCCTTACAAAATTGCGAACTTCGGCCAAAATCCAACAGTTTTAAAGACCTTCACGATGGGCGACTGCCGAGACTACACCCCAAATGCTCGGTACCTTGCACAGATTCTCAATGTTTACTAAATTTGCATGAATTTTACGTTTCGCATTTGCAAATGAAAGGCACAGGTCGTAAAGGAGAGTCTATGTTGTAATTCTGTGTTGTAAGTTGTAAATCTACACGTTTTGTTTCTGGTATAAGTATGGCCATTACCTTCAATAGAATAAAACTACGTACGTTGTTTTCTGAATTTTCATCAGTCTCCTGAAGACTAAAAATTAAAACGTAGTCCACCAATACAAACTCCAACAATTTTTACCAGCTTTAGTAACCGCACTAGACAAAGCGTTACAGCTTTCAACTCTGCTATGTTGATAGATAAGAAAAACATCCGCTATGCGATCTACCTACGTGAACACAAAACCCCAAGCTCTGTCTTGCAAAGCAACTGCCGATAGTCTGCAAAAGTTGTAGCAACTATAGCACGACAACGCAATGCATCAAGGATCGCGGGGCCTGACACTGTGTAACCTGCATTTTGATAGTAAATCATTACCGCGCTATAGTTTTACAATAAAAACAAAGACAGGCATACTGCCATGGTAACTGTCGGCGCTGTCTGCTCTTAAAAACACTTGGTTTTGATTCTGCCTTCTGCAAACGGAACGCGTCTTTTTTGCAAATACTATGCTGCACTAGGTGGCATTTTGCTCCGCCAAGCAAATCAAGCCAGACGCGATTCCAAAATATGATTTACTGCTGCTGTCGAATTATGAACGCGTTAGCTGCGTTTCAATGGAAACCTGCTTGCCAAAAGAAGCGACTGAGGATTGCAGACAACAACTGCTACAACAGACCAACATAGTGCGGTGTACTTGCAGCATGATGCTGTTCTCTAACGAAAGCTATGGTTTTGTATCTGCAGCACCACTTGTGTGAGAGACGGACGAGTGATATTCCAGATAAAATGAAAGCATCATTCGAACAACATGTTACAGATTAACAAAGCAACAATTACTCGCCGACAGCCGAGTAATCAGATACACAACATTCGTCAAAAGCAACGTTCCTCAAAGTGCTTACGCACGGTCGCTCTACAAGCAAGTTTCAAGTAGCAACAGATTAAATCGAGGAATAAAAAGCGCGGTCGCGTTCGTATCTGAAAAATGCTTGAACAAAAAGCAGCAAGAGCAGAAATGAAAATTCTTTCACACTCGCATAGTGGGTAAAATTGAGGTGTGAGATTCCGCACGCGTTTTTGTCATCGACACACCGTAAATGCGTTTATATTCACGAAATAGCTCCAGCAAACGAAATCAAGGTTGTGTTGCCAGCGTTGTATAGTGTTCATGTTTTTTTTTAAATAAAGTAGACTGTCGCAAGTCTTACAGCTTATAAATTAGCTCGTTTGTTCATTGGTATGACCAAAATAGGTTTGTGTGGCAAAAATAATTTGGAGGATAAAAGCAGAGCCGGGTATCTGTCTCAATGTTAGTAGTTGAGTAAGTCCGCCTCGATTTTTCTTCGTTTTTCCTTTTCCGCTTTTCTTTTCTTTGAATGCTTCTCATGTCGTTGGGCTTCCAGCTCAGATTGCATCTCTATGTATTCCCTGCTCATTGGGTCTTTCACCTTTAATAAATGAAGAAATGCAATTTATTTACTTTGGTCTGCCCATCCGTCGGCGCGGTGACAACGCGTTTCACATCTGAACTGAAATCGATTCTCACGATCTAATCCAAAAGATGCATCTACTCAAGTTTTTCGAATTTTACTGCAGTTAGGTGAACACCATAAACAAGCCAGAAACTTCACACGTTTAATGGTTAGCTTCAAAAAAACGTGCAATCCCTTCTGAGAAATTAGCCGAAACGGACACGCTGCCTCAAACGACAGGCATTGGTTATCATAATACAAAGAGCAGTGTAACAAACACATCAGCCTTCTTTGGTGCCTTACGTTAATGAAGATTATATCCCTTTCTAACGTTACATGTGACTTTCTAATGATGATTGCGTGAACAACAATGTCGAAATATCGTCGCCCATATATCATGGACTTGCAGGATGCAAAATAGAGCTTATGCTATCTTGAAAGCTTTGAAATTTTTTTTAGATCTACGAGATTTCTTTATTAGTAACAAGGAAAGCTAATGCACTGGCTTTACATTTTTACTGAGTCTAAAGAAAGCGAAGCAACAAGTTGCACTTAAATCAACCAATCCAGAAGATTATGCCTGTGAAAACTCAAAAAGTTTTCTTTCTTTCTGAATGCAGTCTCATATCAGGATGTGAGAAGTGCACCATCAGTCAAACCAAACTTAACACATTTCAAGTTCTACTTGACGCCGTTATGCAAACTAATTGCTGTGCAGAAAGTGCAGCCTACAAACAATCTTTTCAGAAAAGTAAATGTCACAAACATCTAAAAACCGACGCCGCTTAAACAAGTAGAATTATGCGAAACAAACATAATACAACAGAAGATGTAAGCGGTTTCTACTTGCAACTAAGATTTTTTTGTAAATTTAGGCGACGGTAGTTGGCGGCAGGCCGAAGCCTGAATTGTGCTTCTTGCGGGGGCGGTTGAGGTGAACGCTCTTGCCCAAGGAGCGCTACGGCAATTCACTCAGTGGCCATGGATCGAACACCCAACCTTCCAATTAAGAGGTGGACACTTTACCACTGAGCTATTGCAACTAAGATTCTATGAAGCAATATGCTTTATCATATACATGTAGATATTTATTAGAAAAAGTAAGATCTAATAAAAACGAACATCAGCCACCTTGTTACAGCACGTCTCCAACTTCCTCTCTAATTCTTCAACAGCGTCAGCGGACAAGCCTTCTGTTTCAGCGTTTTTGACTATAGTACGGATTTTTTTGATTCGCTGAATCGTTGGTTTCAACATTTCTCGTGACTGAACTTTAACTAAAACATCCGTAACGTATCTATTAAAAATAATAAAGTACACAGTCAAGTCATGCAAACAAAATCGCACGTCAACAGTTTCAACCAGGGAAGTTGTCGACTGAGCAAGTTTTCTGCTTAAAACAGACATTGTAAAATGCTTATATTGTCTGCATTAATGATCGAACACAAACGGATTGAAAAGCATGTCATCAAGGACCTTCTAACAACTAACAATATCAAATTTTAAAATTGTGCTCAACATAAAGCTGGGGGCAAGGAAACCAACGTACTGTCATGAATTATAATTTACAACCAGCAGAAAATGAACCTATAAACATTTTTCCAGAACCATCGAAGCCTCATTTTAATGGATGAAAAGATATATATGTGAAACAAGAAAATGAAATGCAAATTACTACCATTCAGCTTGTGCAAGAACTGCACCCCAAAGGCCAACCAGAAGACAAAGTACTAGAAGTGCAAACCGGAAAAGCTGAGGACAGAGATGATTTGATCTGCCTAAATTAGAGACTGACTTCACCAAAAGCACATCTGTGTGTTTGTGACCTTTCAGTTTACATTTTTATAAAACAGCAGCCTTGAAATTTGCCTTTATCCCACCGTTAGTAAGTTTACTTCATATAGAGAAATTTTCTTTAAGTTGAATACTCCATTTCGTTTTCGCAGCATGGTAGTAATACACGCAGAGACAGTGCCACGGTGTAGTGATTCGCGGCCCCGAAAATAGCATCGTTGGACTTCTTTAGATGACAACTAAAAATGGTCTTCCAATTTTTATTGGCCTTAAAATTGGACGCTTTGAGTTGTTTTAGACAAGGCTCTGTAGAGGCTAGACATGCACATGATGTAAATGTACTTCGTATTACTAGTTTGTGGGAATCCCATGGGTGCGACAGTCACAAGTTGCCGTTGGATGGGACAGAAAAAACTGTCTCATGCACAAGCTTGACTTTTAATGTATGAATGATACTCGGAATTTATAAATACAGTAGATTGTTTGGAGCAGGGATGGGCAAATAGCGGACAAATGTGGCCCGCCACAACGTTTTCAGTGGCCCGCAGAAGCATTCAGGAAAATCTTCAAATCTGACATTTCTTCCAACTTCTCATAGTAAATATTAATGCTGACTGCTGAAGCTATAAATCGAGACTTGCTTCTGCTCGCGTACGAAGGTACGACCCTCCGCTAAAAGCGGCCTTCTCAAAGTGGACCCCAAGAAAAATTATTGCCCACCCCTGGTTTAGAGAGCACGTACCAAAGAAGTTGGATGATGGCCAAACGCTCAAGGGCATTCTGGTTCTCAAATAACACGCGCAGCATTTAAATAAACTTAAACCAACTGCGCAACTTGGTTCTATTCTCATACGTATACGAATCTCTCTTCATCCATGTAAATATTTTTTATAATGCGATCAACAATTGCTGTTGATTTACCATACAAAGTTAAATACTTTTACATAGCAAAAGAAATTTCCAACTATAACTCCAGCTAGGTTATCACAAATGTCAAAACGGTGACCGTCTGAGATGGATAACGAGAACATTTTTCAAAATTCTCATAACAACAGAAAAAGTGCCTTTACCGCTGGTAAAAAGAGCACTGATGAAAAGAGAGCATTGACTTTCTAATTTTTACAACAATATTGCCAAAATCAGTTGCTGCTAGAGCGAGCAAAATCGAAAATTGGACCCAAATCAAACTTTCTTAGTCAGAACCATACATATCCCATTTTATCACAGGCAGGAGTGTTTTTATGATGCATAGAAATAGCACAGACGCTGCCAGTCACCATACTTGTCAATGTTGAGTCCTTGCTTCGAAGCGGCTGAGAGCAATGCCGCTAATGCTATTTGAGATGGCGAGAAGAGCAAACTGGCATCAGTGCTCATTGAACGGATCAGGAAGTCTTTTGCCTGGAAAATAGTTTCCAAAGATATAATCATCAGTTTTTTGTTATTTTCTCACCACGTACCAATTCGAATGTTTCGGTATTAAGCTTTTCTATTGATCAGTGCCCACTGCTTGGATGATACAAAGGCTGAAAAAGCAGAGCGATGGTGATAGGCAGTCGGACGCAGCCGATCAACAGGCATTTCGTGTCGTTGACAACCGCAGAAAAATATCTCACGCGCAGCGAACAAAGAGGCATAATTATCACGAATCGGTCCCGCTGTCGCATGAATTCAAAACAAAGCAAAGGAACTGCAGCATGATTCATGATCATCGAGCAGGAATTAATATTAAAACGCGATTGAAGAAACCAGCAAAACGCAGGTTCATAAAATGAGAATGACAGAGAAATCTTGGTGCATACATGTTTTCTCAACTGTTCAGGTTTTGAGAGTGATGGGAATCTTGTCTTCATATCAATGAAAAAACCTTCGAGGGGACGAAAAGAATTATGAATGGTGAGGTGGAAATTGAGTTCCTGAAAGGAAAGAGCAGCTCGTGAGACAAACACCTAAGTGAAAGAATGTTCCCTTTTTCATGTAAAATACGAAACAAAAATCGAGCTTGAAAAACGTTTGACTGTACAAACTGATTTGAAAGAAAGCTGCCCAAGCAAATTAATATCACATCACGGAGACTTACATTAAATTCGTACTACAGTACTACTTTCGCGATTAATTTCCTTATAGTAACTTTACTTTTCACAATAATTTCGTATAGTTTCTATTTCTCATTTTGACCACAAAGGTCCTATTTGTTTTTCATTATTTTTTTTTATATTTTTTGTTTTTTTAACGGCACAAAACACTTATTTGTTTAATAGTTGTGCCGAAACGCCCGGCAATTTGAGGCTGCCAAGTTAAACAGTGGACTGAGATTTAGAGGTTACGAAATTGCAATTACTTTTTTAATCTTTCATTGCACAAAAGCACTCTTTCGAATGGTACAATGAAAATATGCGCTAAACAATTTTTCTGCGTCACAAACTAAAATTGCAACCTGTATAAGTATCAATTCCATAGTTAAAATGGCATCTCGGAGTAAATCAGTGCATGATGGAATGCACTTGACAAACTGATCCATGGATATATTGAACTCTTCCGTCTGAAACCAAGAAATTTATTATCAGCAGTTTCGCAGGTAAACCAAACTTAATCGTAACTTTTAAAACTGCGCTTAATCCTATATTCTCCATCGTTAAACGCAAATAAAAAACATTTTCCTAAACATACCAAACCACAGCTGATAGGCCTATAGGTTCAGTGCTGTATGCTTTTCTTAACGACTGACAACAGAAATAATTGCTTCAGAAAGGTCGCCGTAGTTGCTTGTTTACTGTAGTGATTGCTTCAGTACCTTTCAGTATCCTTGGAATACGAAATTTATTATTGGATGTACGTGAAACAGTGCATGCAAACCAATTTTGACATAATTACGTTTACCTACATTGATCAAAGCGACGCAGATGGAAAGTCCACGACAACGGCATACCCAGTTTTTGTTATTGTTATGTTAAGAAGTTTACTTTCACACACGATTTAACGATATGCGTGGCGGCATAATGCATCTGCTGCATCCGTGTCACTATGTCACTTGGTGGTATGCGTTTTACAGAGTACAGCAATCAAGAGTCATATAACTGCGTCTTATCAAGATTTCCATTTAAAGCAAAATTTTCGTTGCAACGTTCCATTTCAATAGTCACAGAACGCAATCTAACTAAAGTTTTAATGCCTGATGTTTGAAATGATGCAAATAACGTGTGTTAACATTTGCATTTAAACCCGGTTCTAGCAAACGTTTTACCAAATTTGCTGATCAGTCTAACGCAACCGTTTCCTACAAGCAGACATGTTTTTTCTGTGGCTGCATTAATCATGAAAACCTTACCTTGCATGCAAGCCAGATACAAACGAGGTACATGAGCTTGGGTTGGTAGTCCATGACAGACTTGCGGAGGTACAAACGTCGGAAGTAAGTGCATGCAGTTCCGATAGCATTTAGTGGCATTGAAGGGTTGAAATTCCAACAAAAGTTGACCAGCTTAGCTTGGTAATGCTGTACCAAAACAGCATGCTCTTCCATTGTGATGAAAAACGCATCATCATCTGCAAATGAATTTTATCATTTCAAATAAATCTCTCCGCCATCACAAAATATTGCTAAAGCTACAAATGCACAAGTAACAAAAATCAGCACGCATTGATGTTATTTAATGGAAATCGATCTTCAGTCCAAGACTTGGATTGAAGATGCCGTATGGCGAAATCGATTTCCATTAAATAACATCAATGCGTGCTGATTTTTGTTACTGGTGCAGTGTGCACAGACAGTGCTTAAGTTGAAGATATGGGTAGACAAGAATCTCCGCAGTTAATAGAAAAGAAGACACAGGCTGATACTGATGCTCAAGAAACAAGTAGAGCTTCCAAGTATAAAGCTACAAATCGCATACCTTGCAGTTGATCATTTTTCTGACTCGCACCCGATTAGATTTTGGAGCGTGACCATGTTGCAACGTAAATTTTTTGCAGAAATAACGCAAGAAAACGATGAATCAAACGACATCAGTGGCTTTCGCGTTGCAGTTGTTTATACCACCTCGCGTGACTTCTTTGCTTCATGGGCAAAAAAATATATCTATCAACTCGGTGAGTAAATGCACATGTGCGACAGAACATTTGCATGACAGGATGATCGCTTGGTAAAACTCCATGGCAGGGGTTGATTTGTTTGCTTACGAATTGGTAAAGTAAAAATGTCTACGTAAATATAAACACAGACCGATCTCTCGGCAAATCCGGATAGCGGAATAGAAAATTTTGGTTAAATTTCCGAAACCTAAGAACTTCAACACTAAACACGAGAAGACAACTTCAGCTACTACAAGAATGTTTTGTATTCTCGACCACAGGAGCCGACGTTGAGATGCCATTCGAAAATACATGTTAGTTCTTGACAGCATCAAATTCGCTAATTCGGTTGTAATGGCCATCAACATCGAGTTTACGGTGGTTCAAACGGTACATGCACAAGATTACAGTTGCGTGGAGATCAAAATCGTGCGAATTCTAAAAGTTACTTGACTCGCGAAGGAAGGAACGAACTAGATATCTTGGAGCAGCTACGACCAAATCGCGGGCAGCACGGCGGCCGAACCGAGGGATTTCGTTAGAGATAGACCGATATATCGGCCAGTCCGATATAATGCGCCGATGTTTGGGTTTCACCGATATATATCGGTATATCGGCCTCAGTGGGTGTTGACAAAACGCTGTTGTATTCCTCACACATCCAGACAACATACGCAAGAAAGCACAAAAAAACAAGTCAAGACAGTCTTGCAGCGACGCTAGCAGGTGCGTTTTCATAAACAAGCAGACAAGATGAACCATGAAGCACACGTCGGCCGTCGCAGCCGAAACAAAAGCATCATCATTAATTAAAAATCACAGTAAAATATTGAAATTGCTGCAATCTGAAAAATTTTAGCTCATAAATCCCGATTTTTGAAATTTTTTGAAAAACGTAAGGAATAGAATACATTATACATATTTTTGCTTGTGAAACAGAACTCGTGATTTAAAAATTTTGGAAATATCGGTTATCGGCTATCAGTCCACGAGTGGCTGATATATCAACATCGGTATCGGCCCCAAAAAGCCATATCGGTCGATCTCTAGTTTTCGTTGCTGTGCATTAAAAATATACTAATAAGCGAGTGCCCTTATAATATTAAACTTAAACTTTTTGATACAGTGGATCTCAGCGCCACTCCGTCACGTGTGTATTGCAAACTGGAAGATTTCCATGTGTCCACTTACACCTCGATGATACTGATTTCTACTCTTTTGTGCCACTGGTCCTAAACTTGCTTATGACACCACTGTTAAGAAATAATTAGAGGTGTTAAACAGTCGTTATCATTGCAGTTAGGTTTCAAATTCTTTCAGCAGCTTAAGATCTTGTGTTTGCTGAAAACAAAGTAAGCCATTCAATATGCGGTCCTTATCGCGATCTTCACATAATTCTTCCCCATGAAGCATTTCCGTTGCCCATAAAAAAAACTGCATTACAGGGAAATTAACGAGAATTTTAAGTAGGAAACGCAGCGCTGGAGATTGAATATAAAAGTTTTGAACCTTGGTGAGAAATTGAATATGAAGAAACTGAGTTTTGAATGAGGTAGTGGTACATTGACGTGAAAACGCAAAGAAAAGTTGAAGTGATTTTCAAAAACATTTTTGACCTAGCGCGTGAGGGAACGAAAGACAAGGCCCAACAAAGTGCATTACGAAAAGCAGTAAAATGTAAACTAGCGACGTAGATGGAATGGCGTCACACCTTGCTCCACCAAGATATTCTCGTGTCAGTAGTACTGAGGCATCCAAGGATAAGCTTTGTAGTAACAGTTTGAATGCTTTTTAAAAGATCAGCCTTTGCGAGAGAAGAGTCATCGTAAACAATATTTTGATAGTCCAGGACACGCTAAACACATAGACGATGAAACATGAGAAGACGAAGTGAAAGCTTGGATTGTTAAATTAAGTTTTTGCTAACCTATTCGACAATGCAGTAGCTTTGTGATGCAGTCTTGAGATGTGCAAACGCCAAGTTAGGGACTGATGAAAGGCAAATCCCAGATGTTTGTGCGAAACAACTTCAATTAGTACTTGGTTACGAAAACGCAACGGAGGGTGAAGAGGTGAGTTGGTTGAAATATTGAGAACTTGACTTCTTGCAACGTTGAAGGTAACACTTCACAAATTGGACCACAACCCCAACAGATTCAGATCTTTAAATAGTGTAATATGCGTAGTATCAGAATTTCCAGAAAAACAATAACTAGGCACTCTCTAGCAATTTTTCCATTTTGGATAAGGATTAATCATATTAAAAATCAGCACTTTTGACTAATTTGCTCTGCAAGGGTATCTGCAACTTTCCCAAAAACCGAATAACTGGGTGATTCTGCAATGACAAATTCTGCAATTTGAGCATACCAATTTCCAGCAAAGACAAAAGTTTGCTGTCGTTATCCCTCTTACAACCAAATTTACTTTGCAGCAGGCAGTATGTCCCTGAAAGCTTATTTGTGGGATGTGTGTCTCCGACATTAAAGTTGATTTAACTCTATCGATTTTGGCTAAAATTTCATGTTTCCTACCTTTTAAAACCTTCACACTTGGTGATAGGAAGTACACGGTAATTGCATAAAACATGGTAATCAAAAAAACACAACCAAAATATGAGGAAAACTTTTTACTCTCACCTTGACTCACAACAACTGTAACACATGTATGTTTGTGTCAGCAACAAAAACAATATGAAAATGTGATAACATTTTGTATTCATATGCTTCCAAGTGAAATTATTACACAAATTAACTTACCAATAACAACATTAGGACTCTTTTCAGCATAATTGACTCTGTATGACTTATTTGCATTTGAACGAAGTGTTACTAATTCCTTCTCATCACAAAATGTCCAAAAGCTTCGTTGTGTACTATTGTGATACATATTGCTATTAGGTGCTGCTGCAAAGAAATATAAATAAACTTTATAATTTTTAAGAATCAAATTAAACAAAGATAACATAAATTTCAAAACACTGACTCTGAGTTATTCTCAGGAGGGCGTATTAGTAAATGGCAACCTATTTCTGCATTGTGTATTTATCTAGTTAAATGATTAGAGATGTTTTGCAATGGGGACAAAACTCTCTAGAAGAGGTTTAAAAAACTTCTGCGATCGAATTTCGATAACCTAACTACAATTTTGATCTGTTTTTACTAAATTTTTGCACTTTTCAAACCAATGCAATGCCATCACATGCCAGCCCAACCTTTCTTAGATAGCTTGTAGAACAATGTTAACAGTCTTTAACTGGAAGCCCACACCTACCACTCAAATTTCACAACTGCACAGGGAAACGACTTGAACAGATAGCTTAAACAAGGCCTTGGTTAAAGAAGTTACTAAAATGTCAATTTTTAAACTCGAAGAAGATTGCAAGAGGTTCATGTAGTAATCATCCACCTCAAACTATTATCAATATGAGCAGCTTTAGCAGGAAATTATTAAAGTTGGTCTAAATATTTCAACAGAATTTTTGCTTTTGTTGTTAATTTATCTGCAGAAGTCAGCTTCTAAGATTTTCCTTTTCTCAGGGAACACTGGATGCACATTCAGAGTCCGGTTTTGCAACTTCGGGGTTGCTTAAAAAATATGAACTACATTTAACGTGTCCTCTTTTACTTTCGAAATTCCTTCATGAAATATATTTATGTGATGTTATTTCTGTTTTCAAAGCTGTGCATGTACTTTCAGTGCATATCCTTCAAAGCTTGTTATATGGAAACAGGGAAGTCTTTCATTTCTGACATGAAACTTGAAGTTCCTTGACCATCTCATAAATGATGCATTTACTCTGGAATTGTCTATTAAGTAGGACTCTCACTTCAAGTTTTTAGTAGAATATGTTAAACTCACTCAATATTGCAAAGTTATTTTCACTTTTGCTCATATTGCTAACCATTGAACTAAGCTGCTGATATATAGGGAGCATGACAAAGTGGTGCTGCTGTGTATTTGCTTTTGATAATTATTTATTTGATGAAAACATTCTTATAAGCTGACTGACAAACTCTGCAAAAAGACAGTTCACTGTTGCGATCGGAAATCCCGAGCGGCATGTGCGCAAAGCTTCGCACCGTGGCAGCAAACAACAATAGAGATCATGCTCGCAATCTCTCTTACTATTGCTTGCTCACGCTACACATATAATGGTGTTATTCTTCACGCACATCCCGTTCGTGGTGAATCACACAATCATGCCACCGGAGAGGTTGCAACATCACCTTCATCAAAAGGGTGACAAATGACCAGCACTGCCCAACCTTGGCATACAACCAGATATTGCTGAAAACTTGAATGTTTTTTCATATCTCACCTGTCTGTATTCTTGAATAAATAGTTGACTGGATCGCATACCATGCTATGAATTTATTTAAAGACAATTGGTGGCAAGGCCAAGGCCTGATTGATGCCTCGTAAAAACTTCTCCAACAAAGGTTATTTTCTTGCTTACAACACTGTTCTACTAAAATTAACAATTTGGCAAATGTGTTTGGAAGACTGGTTAGATTAATTTAATAGCCTGTCTGCTTTGGGAAGCATTTTTCCTGTCAAAAAATTTAAGACAAAATTAACAAACTGTTGAGAACCAATTGATATGAAAATCTAAGAATCTTTAAATGTCCTGCAGCCCTGCATTCACCAATCAGCTCAATTCAATAATTTATATGAATTAACTGAAAATCATGTTTGATAAGCAATTTAAATATGTATGGATAATATACAAAGGTAGCATGATGCTACAAGTACAAACACATTGCAAGCAAAAAAATACATGCTTGATTCTTTCCATAAAATACATGCTTATGTAGAATACGCTAGTAGGTAATTAACCAAACAAAAATTTAAACTCTATTTGTTCAATTCTTTATGGTTTTCTCTACCCGTTAAACACAGAGTGAAACATTTTTTTATTTTATAAAATCTACACATTCAGTGCAAAATATTCTGATGTGATAGCAATTCAACGCATGTCAGTTCAAAGTGTTATTCTTGATGTTTTGATTAACAATCTCTTGGAGTACAAGTCTTTAAACTATTATCACAAGAAATACACATGAATGAGTATAACAATGGTTTGGCAATCAATAATAACTTTCTGATAACATAGTCCAGGTAATCTGAAATCAAGGTTTCTGTGATAATACAGGTACTGGTTCTAATAACCAGCATCCTGCACTGATGAAAAGTAGTTTGTACATACATACAGTACAAGGTAGTTTATTATTAAATTTTTCATGTGATAAAGCATTCCTTTCATGACCAGGTTTTCTTATTGTGAAGAAACTAGCAGTTAAGTTACCTTTCAGATCGGTTTCATTTTTAACACCATTCTTGAGGACAGTGTTTGGTTGTCTTGGCCTCTTGGGGACTTTTCACACATGAAATTTATTCCTATTAGTTTGAGATCAATTGCAAACATTTTATGGAACTTTCAAAATTGCCTAGTGCCAATTTATCCCACATGCTAAAACAAAATTAAAACTTTGGGATGAAAACATAAATTTTTATCATGCAAATTACAAAACATTTTGTTCTTTGTTAGAACTAGGTCAATGCTTTACTTTTAGGTTTTTGTAATGTCAAAAAGTGGGTTTGATATTGACAATAGTTTATACATCTTCCAAATTTTCATTGCTCCTAAAAATAATTAAAAAGATCAGTTTCACTTTCAATTTCAAGTGACTTAACCTTGTACTGGTAAGATTGTACTTTATGTCAATCTTTGATCTTTATTGAAATAACTAATAATTCGGGGGTGCAAAATTTTCTGTGAATGTATCGCGCAGAAATTTTTGCATACACATATAAGCTTCGACATACAATTCACATGCATAAAGTATGAAAATGTAAACACCTTAGAAAAAAATGCAATTTATTTCATGCCTCTGCTTATTTACAAACAAAAAAGTTGGATATCTTCTTTCACATATGCACAGACAAAATCAGGTTGACTATCCTATTAATTATGTATATGCCTTTACCTGCAAATCCTGTTCATGCACTCCAAGTTTTTGGTAGCACAGCGCAAGTATGCAGCAGAATTTTTGCATCCCTTAATTTTTTGGTCACAAGTTTAGCACTGGCTTGGTACAACATGCTGCTAAAACTAAATGTTAGGTTTTAATTCCATAAACCTAAATTTCACAATCCTATTATGCACAAGGTTTATATTGTGTAAGTACACTAGTACCAAACACAGCTCATGACAGTTCAATTTAGTCCTAAATTACTGAAATACTTCATAGTGATTGATCAACATTTTTGCACAAGTTTAACAAACTGCCGCTCTAAAAAGTTCTATCAATTATGCTTTTAATCATTATAGGAAAATATATGTCAGTGTCTAAATGTCTTGCTATTAAATATTATAATGTTTAGTCTGCTTGAATCTCTAAGTAGGAGTTGACAAACAAAACGTTGAAGAACGACATTCAGAAAATGCTAAGAAACTATTCTATTAGATCTCTAATATTTTTTATGACGCTACCATTTCATGTGTTTTCTCCACTATATATTGGTATTGTATTTCCTATGGCTTTAAAATATACGGATTTCTAGAGCTTTAGAGCAATGACTGCAATGCAGCATATACCTCCTTTGCCACAAAAAAGCTGTGGAACTTACCAAATTAATTGTCTTTGCCAAGGTTTTTATTTTAACCAATGAAGAAGATACTTGGTGTATACCTATATGCCTTGAGCATTTAGCAATTGTTGGTATTTGGGTGCCATATTTAATAACATCTTTAAAAAATTGTGAGAACTGATCTCAATTCAGCACCACCATTTTAAAACACTGATGACTGTTTTTCACATTTTTCTCATTAGAAAAGTTCTCTTTTATTACTAGTTTCCCAATGATGAAACCTTAGATCCACTTCATATTTTGATGATTCAAATCAACATAAACTGCAACACTTGCAGTTCAAGAACTTAATTTGATCCTTAGGGATATAAAAACAATATATAACTCATAACAACATCAACAACATCTACCCTGCATATAGTAAGTTTCATAAGTTTTTCTCAGCCACATTTCTCTCCCAAACTAATATTACATGCAGGTGAACATTTTTATGCCTAAACATACAGATCAAAAAAGTAAACTTCAATAAAGGTTACAATGCAAAATTTATTCACTGATTCAAAAACTATATGAGGATTCTATTAGAACGGAAAGTATGTACAATTTTTTACATGAAGTATGAAAAGGATTTTAGAATTGCTTGGTTCGAATTTTTACTCTTGGAAAAAAATCCTTTTTAGGTACTTTGCAACAAGTTACCATCCATATAAACTGCTTATCTGCTTTTGTCAGGAAAGTATTAAGTTCAGTTCAAAACCGCAATCATCAAATTTGAACACAAGCTTGGGCTGCATTCAACAATTTATATGACAGTTTCCACATTAAATATTTGGTGCAAATAGCCTGATACAAATAATATCAATAGATTAATAAAGTTTTAAGGTTGTCTTATCATTGGACACAAGCTCATAATGGCTTCAACCGAATTCCTAAAGTTTTCAATAAAAATCATTACAGCATTGGTACCTGACTTTTAAGATATATCTGATATTTGATAACATTTAACTTTTTGTCATTTAGATGACTTAGAAGATAAACACTATGAGAATTCCGGAGATCAAACCTGGTTTAAAACTAAATGTGGAAAATATATTCCTTAATGATTTTATATACGTATTTTCAAAATTCAATTTATGGTAGTTAGTGAAATTATCAACTACACTGTACATAATAATGACAAAACTCATGGTTAATCACACTCTTGGTCACAGTACAGTTTGGAAGTAGGTTGTCTCCACAAATGCAAGTCATGAAAACAGAGCCCAGTTGGCTGATTTTTCTAAAGCAGTGGTTCTTAATAGATCCCCAGTGAAAAATCTGGGGGTGCCCCAACGGAATGCAAAAGTTTTTTTTAAACCCACAAATGCATAAATAACAATGACCATCACTTTGACTAATGATAGAATCCAGGGGTGCAAAAATATGCCGCACAACTAAAACATGGAGTGCACAAATTTTTTTGTACAATTTACATTATGTGTATATATGAATACTGTGGCAAAGGTTATATGTGTGCAATACTAAAAATTTCTATGCGCTACTAGCATTCACACAAAATTTTCAATCTCTGACATAATCACAGATAAGGCTTATGTCATTGGTTCAAAGTTTTCTTATCATATGCAGCTCCCAAAGCCCCTTATTATTAAGAGCTCCCAAGTTAATATCTTTAAGAATATGGTTTCCCAGGGTTAGAAAAGTCAAGAAGTACTGTTTTAAAGCTTACCGCAAATCTAGTTTTCAGTAGTATACCGTTTGCACATAACTAATTCCATCATCATTATAAATGAAAGCTTAATTCAATCCTGACTGATTTGACTCTCCATTTGATAAAATTCTCATTCTGTAATAAAGACATGCTAAATTGCTTTTCAAAACACACAAGTTGATCCCAAAGAATTTATTGTATGTTGATATCAAATACATACCTATGCGCTTTCTGTAATCTGCTGGGAACATCAGCACCTTATGCATTACTGCATTTCTAGAATTAATACTGTAACCTATTAGTGCGGACTTTTGCAAAAACTACCCAGACGAATTTTGTCATGACAGACATCAATAAATTGGAGACCTGCTCATTTGGAAAGATTGCCTAACCAAAACTTGAGAAACTGGAAAGCAAATACCAGTGTTTTAGATATTGGCAGCAGATGTAAAAGCAATTTACCCAAGCTTGTGCAGAGACACAGTAACAAAAGCCCTTGAATGTGCATTGGAAAAGCATTCCAAATTCAACACAAAGCTGCAAAAAACATTGTCAAGCTGAATGAAATTTGCCTAAACAATGTTGTCACCCAATATGGAGGCCAGTCATATACACAAAAAACAGCATTATAACTGATGGCAACCACTCGGTCTCATTTGCAAACATTGCTGTACATTACATCCTACAGCTGATTACGGATGTGCTACATGAGGCAGCACTTTTCCAGAGATTTATCGATGACATAATCTGGATAGCTACATCAGAATCGTCAAATGAAAACATGCAACAGGCACTAACTTCAGCATTTGCCAATAGTGGTTTGGAACTAATGTTTCGATAAGCTTGCACAGCTGATCAAAAGGGTGAAGTTGAATTCCTAGATGATAATCATTGCATAACTACTGATGATCATTTTGGCATTGTCACTAAACACTTTGTTAAACCCATAGGAGAAGGAAGGCAGTTCATGAAAGGAAAATAAAACCACCCAAAGTCAATATTTAAGTCAATCTTATTTAGAGAAGCAATAAAATTAAGACGTCTTAACCAAAGGAAAGAAGACTGCATCAGCAGCTTAAACTGACTCAAAGAAAAAGTGATTTACTCAAACTTCCCTCTGGACATGACTAATGACATGATAGCAATGGCATAAAATTGGGAAGAACGACCACGACCCCCAAAATGCAACATGAAAGATGATCCACAAGTTTGGGCTACATCTTTCCCCCACCTGAAAACTCTAACAGAGAAAGAAGAAAACTTAAATCCAAAGGCAATGATAACCTACAAAAGACCAATTACAACTGGGCAAATACTTGCCCAACTACAAGCACCTTGCTTTGAGCAAGACGAGAGAGCATATCAAAGGTGTGTCAAGTCCTTGCAGCCACTGTGCTCTTTCTGGTCACCATGGGAAACACAATAAATCAGTGGTGCCATGTGTTTCACAAATAATGAGTAAAACCTTCCAAGTTAACCAAAACTTGACATAGACAAACTATGGTATTTATGTAGTGACTTGTGTTACATGCTACAAACAACATGTCGGTCAAACCAAGAACAAATTTACCAAGAGATGGTCATTGCACCACAATACTTGAAACTGATCCAATTCTAGAATTAATGAAAATAACAAATATAAAATGGCTTTGCCATGGCACCATTCAGTGTTCCATGGTAACATGAATAAACCACCGATACATAAAGCTTACCACACCATTACTTTTGATGAACAACCCAAATTCCTTTCTTTGAATATCTGTAAAGGTAAGTAGTATCACAAACTTAACGCATAACTTAATATTCAAAACATGATCCTCCCCAGTGTGAGATAAATTTTGTTTTGATTGTGCTGAGCGTTGATGTGTCTTGATTTTCACCACCAGTGTGCAGGCATTTTCGTTCTTGTCAATCACAGCATTTCAAATGCACCAGCAGAGGCTTGTTTGCTATTACAACCAAATGCACATTGAGTTTACGCATTACACAATTATTCTGAATCATATCCTGTGTTGTTTCAAGCTGTATATTCGAAGTGTCGCCTTGCCAGAAGTTGCATTTCTCTGAAAGCAACATATTCCATAGTGTTATAATTGTTAGCAGGTGTTGATATTTATTAAGTATTTTTTATATTTGTAGTAAGTTTTAAAGCATCAGTGAATGCATGTAGTTGATCAAGACGCCATTTCTAGTTTTATTTGTCAAAGTTGGGGTTGTGCAGTTTTTTCATTGCAGTCTTGAGGTTGTTTACTTTCTCTGACCTTGTTTTAGCCTTTCAACGTTTCACCCATTAGCACTGTTTGCAGATGTAAAGACTGCATAGTGTTACGTGAAATCAATTTCCTTTTAAAAATTTGCATTTAACTCCTTGCTGATTTCACCTGTGGAGTGAAGTTACTTGAATTAAATTTTTTATATTTTTCTGCAAGCAACTTAAACATAAAACATCAACTTTTTTGCGAAGTAGAACAATTCTTTCTGTATGAAAAGCATTGAAAAATCAGGTTGTCAAGAGGTAAAAATTGTGGGTGCAGAGCTCTATACAACCTGCCATGAATAGCGAGTGTTAGTAGTCATCAGGTTCAATGTAACATTCCTACCTTTGAGGCTTCATTACAAAAAATGTGTACCTGTTTCTCGAAAGATGCAGATAGTCTAACAATGCATGGTTGCATGCTTTCATGCAGTCAGATTGTTTATATTTGTCCTTATTCTTTGAACACTATAATCACATTTTACTCTGTGACTGAGTGCCCGATGCTGCAGTTTTGTTCGTTTGAGGGCATGTCATCCCACAATCCATGTGCACTTTACCTCACCTCAACCAGTTTAAGAATTAGCATCCTGCTCTGCAGTAGTGTTGTACCAAGTATTACAGGTTAACAAACAATAGTGTTAAGAAAGTGTCTGTAACGCTATGGTTTTGTTTCCAATGCGGTTGTAAAACGTTCTGTTAAGGAAGTGTCTGTAACCCTGCGATTCTTCCTTCAACGCCATTGTAGAACGTTCTGTTTTGTCTGTTTTTATCAACCTACATTGTGCAGAAAGAGTGTACTTGTACTATGGATTTCATCTTTGACTGCAAATTAAATTCATTCATTTATTCTTTAAATAATTGAAGATCAGATATTCATAAAAATCTTCCAGTACACTGGACTTTCCTAGGAAGTTTTAATTTCATAAAAACAAGAACAAATTTTGATAAGCTTGTGTATGCGCGAATCACATACATTAAAAAATACCTTACTTTTTCACAGGTCATGTTGCTGTTGTTAATGCCAAAAATTAATAACACATAGATCCTATAATTAGGTTGATAACAACTTATCTAAACCGGCAGATGCACACCTCCTTGACAACACTTTAAAATCCATCTCTTTTTTTACAAACAATAAAATCCATGTAAATAAAATTAAGGCAGTGGCTGCAGGTGCGCCTGTGGATCTTAATATTTGAAACCTGGTTAATACGCCACTTGTAATGTGACAGTAATGCACGAGGAGAGTGCAGTTAGGCTTAGTAGAAAAATAGTAAATGTAAAAGGTAAACCTGAACCTAACCATAGCCCCAACGCTAATTAAACACCATACAATGTGGTATCCAGACTTGTAAACACTTGCTGATACTTTTAATGACCTTTATACCCACGAGACCTAATTTTTCTAGTTTTTGAATGTCGAAACTCAATTTTTAGCAAGTTTTAAAATCTGTTTCCATCATAAATAAATTGAATTGAATAACCGCTTTGCTTTCACTTTCAGGCAGTATTGCCACTAAGGACAGTCTTGTCAACATCAGATGACTGTTTTTTTCAACATCAGATAGCATCAGAGTTTAACGTGAAAGTTTAATATAAGCAAAATGCTTCTACAAATTTCTAACAAAGCATACTAAATCACGCTGAATCCCAAACAAAGTGAAGTATCGTCATTAAATGAAAAAGTTGATAATGCATAATCGTTATGGCTATATTTTATGACCTCAAAAACTGTTTTTCTGAATAGATGACCAAACAAAACTGACTGAGCTAGAACATGCAATTTTGTACAAAGAAGCATTACCAGTAAAAATAGGTATGAGATGGTAGCCCCATCATTTGTTGAAGCTCCACTAAAATAAACAGCTCAAAACATGAGCAAAACATATAGTTTGGTTTGGAGCAAATTGAAAAGGCAGTGTCCAGTATTTTGCCACCAAGATGGCAGTAGCAAAAGGCTTGGTAGAAACGAAGTAAATGCAAGTAAAAGATAAACTTATAACCTAACCCTAACCTTAACACTAACCATAGCCCTAACCTAATGCTAAGCAAACACTGTACTAACCCTAACCTAATGCAATCCTAACCATAACGTAACCCTAACCTAACCTAATCATAACCTAAGAACACTAACCCCAAAACGTAACACCTAAGCGGAGCCTGAAAAAAAGCAAAGAAAAAAAACAAAACGAAAGCCAACAAGGTGAGAGTTGAAGCGAAAACCATTAGCATAGCAGCCGTTACACATAACCATTACACCACGAGCAGGACGGTGTTTTCCTGACAAAGTGACCTTTTTCTTGGTATTGCGTCATGCCACGAGACCGAATCTTCAAGTGGCGGCACAATCGCTCCAGCCAATCTGTTGCTATCAGAATATCGCCGGTAAAAAAAGGTGCCCTGTGAAAGGTGGAGCTCCGTAAATAGCGGAGCTTGGTTGCAAAGGTTTGATGATGAGTTGTTAAAACCGATATTTTGCGTTGAGCAATGAGAATAAAAGGTAGTAAAAATAATTGCACTGCAAAAGGTGATATTACACTACGGTAAAAAAAGTCTATTTTGAAGTTTGAAAATTTTGGGTTATCTGAGTTTCACAATGGTTTGGGGACAAAAGATGGGTTTCAACAGTTGTGAATGTATGAAATTTTTAAACATTGCAAACTTCCATGCATGTCATGTTAGAGGAAAGCGTATTTTAAGTTGCATTAATAGAACATTTTTCCTTCATTTTTCTTCCTTTTTTTGCTTTTGCAACGCAACTTTTCCCACTCTGGTTGCATCATCAAAACTCCGCAACTAAGATCCGCTATTTACAGAGCTCTGCCTTTTACAAGGAACTGTAAAATAGACACTACCAATAGAAAACATTCATGGACATTGGTTTGTTTATATTGGGGCAGCAAGAACATGCTTTTTAAGAAAATGCATTACATTTCATCCAAATACCTAGGTTCACATATGACTTTGCCAACATTGAAATTCAATTTGCAGGTTGCAGATTTTATCTAGCGATACAGTAGTGCCACCTGATATTTTCAGTATTTTTTTAATGGTTTCCTAGTTGAATTTGGTTGAAAATATGCAAATTATAACTTTACGACCTAACATGGAAAATACAACTTTTAATGACTTTATAGTTATTATATTATAAATTTATAAGTTATAACTTTAGCTATAGACTTAACATAAGCAAGGCTGAAGGGTGCCATTTATGTTTCAAAATTTGTTTCACAACTTCCAGAATTACATGGGTGAGATTTATGACTTTATGGCCCTAGTAATCTGTAAAGTAAATGCTTATAAAGACCTACCATACGTCCCAGTTTGGCCAGGACTGTCCCGGTTTAAACATCTGTCCTAGTGTCCCGTCCCAGCTAGCAAAATTTCCTGGAATTTCACTTCAGTGAAATTTTTAAAATTAACTCCAGCTTGATGATGCATTGTTATGAAATAATTCTGCTCAATGGCCATTTGTAAATTGGGGCTTATTGCTGCATCATTTTTCCATTGCCTTCAACGGAACTACAGCAACTGCTACAGTTAGAAGCCATTTTTGAAATGGAAATGACTAGGGATGCGCCTGTCCTAACACAATTCAACTAAAATGGTCAGTTTGTCATTCAAACTGAATGGATTGTATAGTCAAATAATAGTGTAATGGTTGTTATGTGCTACGCCTTTTATAATTTATAACTAAGGTTTTCGGTTCAAATCTCACCTTGCCGACTTTTGTTTGTTTTTTTTCTTTCGATTTTCTTTTTGTTTTTTTTCTTTACTTTTTTCAGGCTTACATTTACAGGTTAGTGTTAGGTTAGGGATAGCATGAGGTTAGGGTTAGGTTAGCTTAGGGTTAATAGTGTACTGTTAGGTTAGGTTAGCTTAAGGTTAGTGCTAAGTTAGTGTTAGGGTTAGGTTAGCTTAGGGTTAGCTTAGCATTAGCTTAGAATTAGGGTTAAGTTAAGGCTACGGTTAAGGTTAGATTTATCTTTTACATTTAAGCTTACATCGTTTCTACCAAGCCTACTACACTCTCATCATACGTAACTGTTACATCAAAGATGGCATATTATCAAGTTTTCAAATTTCATGATCCACAGGCGTATCTATAGCCACTGCTTTTTGAAATATTGTATGCTTTGAGCTGAAGCTCAGGTCTTCGGCAGGTCGTCAGGTTATTTCAATAATGATGATTTTGAATTTGTTGTGGTTTAAGCCTAAGAAATTATGGTAAGTCTACGCCTATATGATGTACTCAATGCAGTGAAGGGAGCTCCTTCAGTTTGGAATGATAACCAAACGCACACAAGTTTTTGTTTCTAGTGTGGTAATTGTGTAATTTGTTTTTGTTTCTAGTGTGGTAATTGTGTAATTGTGTCAGCTAACCCCCACTCTGTCTAAAACTTTGTGCTATACTGACTTATCTGGATTTAAAGATGGGCAACAACAAAACTGAGAACACCAGAAAGC
>Ga0210059_1001992_pt1 | contig 31564 bp, 20 predicted proteins | sample Ectturendosymbi2_FD_188042 | JGI IMG/M metagenome (GOLD analysis project Ga0210059, IMG submission 188042) | Ecteinascidia turbinata endosymbiont from Florida, USA - Sample 2 (SPAdes) (version 2) | ecosystem: Host-associated > Tunicates > Ascidians > Unclassified | place: Key West, Florida... | reverse complement strand
TTGGCAACTTAAAATGTCAGGCAGTTTTAGTCGGGAGTTAGAACAGTACTCATACAACGACTAGGCTGCCTCATTGGTAGCGTTTGGGGAAACCAGCATCTCTGCATGCAAGGACAGCATTCCTCGCAAGCAACGTCTACGCTGGGCAACACCCCAAACTTCAACATAGGTTCCTATGACGGGAAACACTACAGTGACACCCTTGTCGACGCGTCTGTGACTGTCTATCCAATTCATATAGACCAGGGTTCTTCAAATTTTTTGGGAGAGGACCACAAAGGTTATTACACAACAGCTCGAGGGCCAACACCTTGCGCAATGTGATATTTTAGGGAATTATTACATTCTACCTAATCAGCAACCGTTTTGTAAATATAGTATTTTTTCATTATCAACAAAATGTGTTTTTCAGCCGGATGAAATGGCTTCGCAGGTAGGATTAGGCCCGAGGGCCGTAGTTTGGAGAACCCTGACATACGCTATTAAGAGGAGTGGTGACAACACACACCATTGTCGGAGTCCAACACCAACGCTGATCGGTTGTGATTCAATTACGTCGACACGGACGCAATCGTCTGAGCAAGGATACAGTTACTTGACGGCCTGCAAGAGCCACCCGTCAACATCGTACTCCCACAACACCCCAGAGCTTTTCATGAGGAACCCGACCGTATGCCTTGCCAAGGTCAACAAAACATGTGTATACGTCTTTGGCATGCTACCAGGATGTCTCGAAAATTTGCTGGAGAGTGGAAATGTGTTCTGTAGTGCCACACCCACGACGAAAACCGCATTGGGTTTCATTCAGGTTTGGTTCAATTATTTTCGCGGCATCTTGTCATACACTCTTCCTGGGAGGCTAAGCAAACAGATGCCCCGGTGGTTGGTTCATTCACTCCTGTCTCCCTTTTTGTGTATGGGGATGATCAATTTGCCAATATTTGGGTGCGCTTACAAAACGCCATGACACTTGACACACACGAGTCAGCTAAACCATCCGACGTTCTAAGTTCCCCTGATTCACTATCAAACTTTTCCCAATCAACTTTAAGCTCGGATTTACCAGCGGCATCAGAGAGCTTATTGATGCACAGTTCTATGGAAGATTTCATCTGTGCAAAGTTAAAACATACTGTTGCGATCGGAAACCCGAGTGGCAAGTGCGCAAAGCTTCACACTGCACGACCTCCACATCCTGGTCACAGCACCATTTATTGATGTGTCTCGGTCTGCAAACATAAGCTCAATCAGTGAATCTGATTCACTCTGTCTTAGGAGCGGGCAAAAGCGTCACTCAGTCTCGCGGCTGCTTGAGACACGGAGCAGGCAGGGGTTGAGAGGTGACTCTGTACAATTTATTGCCCTCGAGTTTGGCGTCACGTTTAATCAAGCACAACAGCAAAGAATACCAACTCCTGACACAAAAGGCGACTTGTTTTTACCACGGCAAGAGCACCTTCGTATCGCGGAAAACGGTCGGTTAATTTGCTGATGAACGGACACGCTCGAGGCACATCCCAAATTAAGGAAAACGAAAACAGACGCCTGCAAAACTTCGTGGCGTCGCAAATACGCACACAGCGAGGCGAACAGAAAAACGCATTCAGCAAAAAGCGTAATTGGTAGGTCACGTGATACACACGAACGCAATGTGGACGTGTAAACGGTTTGTGCCCAGCAGGAAGGCTCAATGAGCTGTCTATTACAATGCATTGGTTCCAGTCCATACGTACTTGTCCATATAGTTGGGCCACTGGCCGCAAAAATACCACCTGAAAAACTTTGCTCAGTTCTGTGTGGTGAGGTGGCAATGTTGACAAAAAGGTAAGCACCATTTTCAAATTTTTTGTTTTAAGACGTTGCAGTAAAAAAAACGCACATTGCATCATTTTTATTTTCTAACAGCTGCTTCAGTGCGGCCCAAATAGCCAAAATGTTACACCTAGCTGTCATTGTTTCCTCACTCGACAACCACCTTGTTTTGCATACACCTTTACTGCCGACCTCTTGACTTCATTGTAGTCTGATGCATTCCCAGATAAGCCGATCGCAACGGTGAAACAGTAAAGCACTTCTATAACTGCAGTGCTTTCGTACACCATACTGTACAAGTCTGCGGCTGTATAGTGACAGGAAAAATCGAGGCGGTGAGCGTGACAATGCACAGGATACCAAACTTACACTTTTCGCTTCCAAATTCTGTGCCAGAAAATTGTGTCGGCCAATAACATTGCAGTTGTCTGTTGCAATAGCCATGTGCAAGAAAGCATGCTTTCCTCAAATCATTTTACTTCAATACAGAGCAAAACCATATCTTGGCTTTCAGAATTTTGGGTATCATCGCAAAATTTTAGAGTGTCATTTTGACACTCAAAAACGGCTTAAAAAACACTGCGCTAGTCTGTACCCCCACATTACAGAAACCACAACGATGTTTTCGAACGACAGAAAGGCACAAGCGTTACGACTACAACAGTTTGTATGTAAGATCTCAAAATTTCGCAACACAGCAATGGCAACCCGCTGTAAAGCGAGTACAAAGCTCGCAGAGGTGGGCTAAAACCAACCGTCACAATGTCCCGAATCCACGTAGCAATATTAGGAGTTTTCTGCACCCAGTCGGCCACCGCATGCAAAACCCGACCGACTACGCTGTCCAAAATACGTGTGTTTCTGGGCCTTTCATCGGAGTGAGCCTTTTAGAAGTTTCAATGGACTTCGCAACACTTTCTGTTGTGGGTCGCATGTTACATAACAACTACAGTCCTGTGTTGTTTGCATGGGCTGAAACACACTGTAGGCTGCTGGACCAACTATGGAACATTGATTGTTTGACGTTATCCCAGCATTGTTGTAATCATTATGCGGTTGATGGCATTAGCATAGCATTTACATGTAACTCGTAAATGAATACAACGTTTGAAATTGGGGGTACAACGACAATTCATCGAACGACAATTCATCAAACGAAAATTTATCGGACGACAGTTCATCGAAACGACAGTTCGTCGAACGACAATTCATCGAACGACAATTTATAGAACCGACAATTTATCGAACCGACAGTTTATCGAACCAACAGTTTATCGAACGACAATTTATCGAACCGACAGTTTATCGAAACGACAGTTTATCAAACTGACAGTTTATCGAACCGACAGTTTATCGAAAGACAATTTATCGAACCGACAGTTCATCGAACGACAGTTTATCGAACGACAATTTATCGAACGACAATTTATCGAACCGACAGTTTATCGAACGACAGTTTATCGAACCGACAGTTTATAGAACGACAATTTATCAAACAACAGTTGATGGAATCAACAGTTTATCGAAACGACTTATCTGAATCAACTGTCGGAAGATGACCACGGCGTGGTCATCACGCTGTAATGTACAGCTGCAGTCACAACTGTCCACTTTATTTTTTCCAAGTGCAAAGTCCGTTTTTACTTTTCTTTAGTATCGACTGGAATAGATAGCAGGAGTCAGAACCATAACCAGAGGTCAAAACAGCAATGAAGTAAGCAATTTTGAGTGAATGTAACATAGTTTACAAATGGAATTCATTTTAAGTGACAAGGCTAACGGACGTGGCTTTGAAAGATTTTATGTATGTCAGTAACAAAATTCGAAATGGCGCAGATTACAGAAAATGTGAGGAAAACCTCAAACGTAAAAGTTGTGTACTATCCACAGCCGAGGAAAACAGCCTCATGAGAGTGTCATCTGGACACAGTCATTTTATAAGCAGCTACCTTCGAGCAACTGGACACAACTTATGATTGAAACAATTAGTAACGATATACTGTTGCAACCTCTCCGGTGGTGTTGCGTTGATTGTGTGATTCACCACGAATGGGATGTGCGTGGAGAACAACACCATACATATATGTGGCGCAAACAAGCAATAACAGAGTGATCATGGCATGTGAACTCTATTGTTGCTTGCTGCCACAGTGCGAAGCTTTGCGCATATGCCGCTCGGGATTTCCGATCGCAACAATACCAGTGGCGTACCTTTGCACAATGGCGCCATGGCAAAGTTTAAATGTGCGCCCATTTTGTTAAGTGAAATATTAGATATTAGCCATGTTTTTACGAAAAACAAAATATGTAGATAACAAATGTCTTACACCAGAAAATAAGTGTTGATTTTTGCTTTAGACTTTTCAGCAAATAGATTTATAACTGATCCATGAGGACCATAACATTATCCTGTACTTATTTATAATTATTATGAAGAATAGTAATGACTACTCAAATAGTAATGACATCAAAAATGGTGCATAGTAATGGCTGGCCAAATTTTAAACCTTACAAAAAATCACACAACATACCGCAACTACAAGCATGAGGCAACAATTTATTTTAAAATGAATGAACCACATTTACTTAGGATGGTGCAATAAGGTATTTAATGCAAGCAATGTATTACGTGTGTTCGAAAGACACAGTTCTATCGAAACATAAATATATCTAGCCTATTCTTGTTTACATAACGCAACATGCAACTTACAACAACACTTTCCATGCTTTTGCTGAACCAAATTCGTCCATGATTTCGCAAAAGTCAATTTTCTCTGTTTTACCGCTTTCTGTGCTCATCAAAGCTAAAGTAGGTTACACTCTGTTACGGCTCGGATTTCTGAAGTGATAAGTTTTAGTTTACTGAAAGATCGTTCACAACATGCAACAGGTACTGCTATCGTCAGCATCATTTGCAAAGCAATTAGAAGAATTGGAAAGACGCTTTCATCACAATGCTCAAACCCTAAACAAGACCAAAAAATAACTTCTTTGATAAGTTGACGTTTTTTGTTCAACTGGTCTTGTAACGATACTAGCTCTTGATGTTTCAAGGACTAACTATTAACTGAAGTTCTCTCACTGGCGTGCAAAGGTCTACCGATGTCTAGCGAATGCTTGATTGCATGCTCTACCAAATTCTAGTTTTGAACAGTGGCGTAAACTAAAAAAAAACGTTTTTTCAAGTTTCACTGCAAAAGAATACCACCAAATGGTGAAGCGGTAGGTCATAGATGGCTAATATTCCTGGCCTGGAAAAATGGAATTTTTCGCTACTAATGCAAATTTTTCAGCTCTGGACATGCACTAGCGCAGCACTCAATACCTCACCTCTCTGCAGGTACAACACTTGTACCTCCCTTCTGATCAGGGAGGCACTTGGCCAGAAACAAGGTATTAATGAGGGTTGTAATTCTTTGATTTATTGGGTTTTATGGCGCTGTTCGTTGAAATCTCTGCTGGACAGGTATTGGCGTCACCCTTTCGGGCCGGGCTCTTTTAACATCACCGATTCCTATCGTTATGCCTTGATTTTTCCCCTCAAACATTTCTACACACTGGTAATCGGGGCCCCGAAAAACTGTTTCCAATTGGGCTTCGCACTTGTTAACACCGGCCCTGACCAGGATGAGGGGAAGAGTTTTCTGAGGGGGACCGATTAGATGCCCAATAGTTTACACCATGTTCAGCACTTTTTCCAACGGAAGGCAAAATTTGTTCAGGGGGCTTGTGCCCTCATAGTTGCGGTCCTGTGTAGTAGAACCAAAAAAGGGCTTCTGCAGTGCGGTTGCAAAAATAAAAGTTTCTATATTTTAGGCAGGTGCTGAAAACATTATGAGTAAAGCTATTTAGAGAAAAAGTCTCTCAAAAAGAATCTGAGCAGTGTTGATCGTAGTTTTATTGAGCCAAGCATAGAACATATTCACATGGTCCCCCATTTCCCTCTTGTCACATCAAGTTCAACCAAAAGAGGTTTTGCATTAAGAACTTTGGTATGAACTCTCACTGGATATACACGTTGATGATTTATTTTCTTTAGACATATGAAAACATACCTTGTTGTGTTATTGCTCAATTTTCGGGATTGATCTTTGAAACAACATGTCGTTTTGGTTCACCTTCAAATATTCAAACCGGTAATCTACTTTTCATAAATTGGTGATAGCCAGTGATAATAAACCCATTAATGTGTTTCAGTTAGCTGCTAGAAGAAACTTAATGTAGGCATAGGCTAGAGTGGTTGAAAGATTCAGATCTCAAAGATATGCTACAGCAGGGCAGTAGGAATGAAGATTATAATCATTGTAATTGCTGCTAGTAGAGAACCCACAAAAATGTAAACAAGTACAGTAGAACTCGTCTAATTCGTCAGCGTTCAATTCGTCAATTCGCTTAATTCGTCACTTTTTTCTAATCCCCTTGAGGTGACGAATTAGGCAAATTCTACTGTATATGTGCCAGCGACATGAAGATTCAGACAGACAGAAAAGTTCATCACGACAATAGCCACTCCTGTATGTTTTTAAGTTGAGTTGAGGTGATTTTATTTGACGATAATGGATATTTAACAAAGAAGCACAACTTAGTGCAAGGACGCCAGGGCATTGAAGGAACCGGAAGGTTATCGAGTCGATGCCCCTCAGCAGTAGAATTAGTTTTGTTACTGTCTAGTTTCAACTCGTGTTGTTTCATATACGTGGGAAAGAGCTGCTAGATGATCAACACAGGTGCGCAGGGAGTGTTGGGTCGCAACCGGTCTCTCTAGAGTTTTGTTACTGTCTTGTTTCAACTCGTGGTGTTGCATATACGTGGGAAAGAGCTGCTAGGTGATCAACACAGTTGCGCAGGGAGTGCTGGGTCGCAACCGGTCTCTCTCGGTGGGTGGGTGCTCAGATACGCAAGGATCTGGGCGTGGCAGAGAAAGTATAAACCCAGCTAAAATGAAACTCTGCCCAGGTTGTCATTAACCCTTTCGCATCTAGCAAGCTCTATAAATTGTTTGCAGCGTTTTTTTGCATGTAGATCAGGGGTGTGCAACAGGCGGCCCGCCAAGCCATTTTGTGTGGCCCTTGCCAACACTCCGATTTTTACCCAACATGCATGAAAATTCTAATGTACATGAAAAAAACTAGTGTACATGAAAAAACTAAATTTCTCGCTTGGCCTAGCTAGATGTCTGAAGTTAGTTATATGGCCCACCGACAAAAAATGTTGCACACGCCTGATGTAGGTGTTGGTTGGGAACTCTTGGAATCAGATCTGCAGAGATGCAGCGTTCGAAACTCATTGTTCACCAGAAGTGGTCTGTGGGAAATGACACGCTGTTCCTGCAAAACGAAAGAACACCAGCAGCAACAAGAAAACCAAATCACAAATACACAAACAAAACAAAATCATAAACACACAAACAAAACAATCGAAACCTAGGCAAGCAAACACAACCTAGATGTGTAAAGAATGTCAAAAATGGGAGTATGTACAATAGAATTAAGAAAAGTGGGAATATGTTCGAAGTAGAGTGTGCAATTTGAAAAGGAAGTGGGCTACAGTTGACATAAAGAATTTGAGCAAGGTACCTTATGTGCCTGAAAATTGTCCTAATGTACCTCTGTTGCATTGTGTACACAGAATCGTAAGCGTTCTGCAGAATACTATCTCCAACCGACCACCTTTCAAGGGCTGCTGTCGGAATGTTCACACTTTTGTTGCATTTTGATGTTTATTAAGCGTACCTCCCACATTTCTCTTCGGGAAATTGTGTTTGTTTTTGACACAACAAATATTTGTAAAAGTTCAACAAGTTCCTTTAACGAGTGAGGTGAGCTCCAGAATAATTGCTAAGTTGTTGACAAACGCACCCAACGCTTCAGTAAGCCTCGGTGGTATCGGGAACATTTTTGCGTTTTTGGGCAAGTTATACCAACGGTGCACGAAAGCTGTCGAGTTATGCACAAAGGGCTTTGGAGCCGGAGCCAAAAATATTTTGATGGTGGAGCCGGTGTCAAGCGAAATTTCTGACCTCTGCGATATTTCGTTCCTTTCCCATACCTTTTTGCACTAGAAACGCTACTTGAAGATTTAGATTTATCATTTCAATTTCTACACGTAGCGCCTGGAGCAGCATAAATGAATAAATGACAGATATGTCGTGTATAGCACTAGCATGATTATGCAATTACTGTTTGTGACATCAACAATGGTATTTGGGTACACGACGATTCGTCTGATTGTTTGCATTTATCGTTATTCTGCTACAGGGCCGGATTTAGTTGATGCGATGCCCAAGGCTAATCCCCTTGTGAGGCCCCTCTCCCACTGGTACGAGGAAAAAATGAAACAGCGTTAATCAGTTTGGGGAAAGCCGAAGATAACGATACTGACGCTCTAAAACTACAATCAATAAAAAATTCTAAATCATTACCAGAGTGCCCCACGATCACTGCACTTGTTGGTGCCTTCGACTCAAAAGGGTTCAGTGACACGGAATTGCTGAAATCGTACTTGGATGGCGGGAACAGGATTATTAATTTTTGCAGGCAAATCAACCGAAAATGTCTTGGTCAAATATTTGAAAAAACACAAGGCCTACATTTTTTATGTTTCATGTCTGTTTTGTCTTATCTGTTCTTGAAAAACCAAACATATTCCACATATGTTTGGCGGCGCAAAGTCGTTAAAGCACAACGTGAAGACCACTTTGCGATTTAGCGGCGATTCTAGAATTTCAAAAGTGGGGGGACACTTCGGGGCCAAAGAAAAAGTTGGGGGCCAACGTAAATGTCTGTCTTGCATTGGCATTTTTTATGTTAACCGAAAGAACTTGAACGTGAAATCGAGGCACGTCTAGGAGGCCAGCTAATGGTCCACCCAGGCCTCCCTTAATAGAATCGCCCGTGTTGCGACTCGCTTACCGCGGCTGTAAAAATCTCACAGGAACAAGCAAAACAAGTCAAGTACAACGCACCCAAATGGTTGCAACTGCTAGGTTCACGATTCACGTGTTTGTTACTTTTTCAGACTGCTAATACTGCTAATATAATCGAACGCAACGAAACTGTCGCGCGAAAGGATGTTTAATTTAAACCAGAACGGTCGCCAGAACGTTTTCAATAGGGGGCTTCACATTTGCGCAGGGTCTTGACATTCTGAAAATTTGTTAAAATCTCCACTGACTTACAGTGCTTAATATTTAAATTTGGAGGGGCTGAGCCCACCGATGCTCTCTCGTGGCGACGGAACTGGTTTAAACCTCCTTTACGCTGACATTATTCAAATACGTACAAAAGCTAGAATAATGGAATCTATTAAGGCTGAACAGAGTACAGTAAACGATTTAAAAAGTTTTTTTTCCTGGCTTTCTTCATAACAAAATCATCCAGGAATTCATTAAAATTAAGTTTGTCACATTTAATGCATCGAATGCTTAGTGCAAGCAACCTCTGCTGGACATTGCAACCTTCAATTCATTTTTAATTCGTTTGAATACACCTTTCTCCTAAGCAGTTAGTGAACATTAAGCTAAGTAAAAAGGGTCCACGTGGTTGGATAAACTGAAAACCACTAATGTAAGACATCAGACCCATACGCGCTTTGTCATTTTCTTGCTGTTACACTTTTCTTTGTGCCTTTGGGGTAGAGGTCTGTGGTTGCCAGTTGGCAAAGTGAATTTTGCTTGCTTGTGAAGCTCCTTAAAATCTTCTCTAAATGGCTTAGCATGGGAGCAGTACAAACTTGCGCAAGTACTCAACAGCAATGTGGTTTCTGAATGACTTTGTTAATGTAAATTTAAACGGAAAAATCGCATCTAAAAATAGCAAAGGAGCTTTACGTGATAGAAACGTTAACAAAACTACAGTATTGCTCAGAAGAAGCAACTGTATTTTTATTGCAGGATAGTGCTGCTAGCCTTGCACATGGCTCTTATCTATAATAGTACAACCTCAAGCTTTGATCAGATGCATTTCAAACACGAACAGCCACAAGTTCTTTGGTCTACTTCAAATATACAATCGGTACGATTCAGCAAACATAGGACACAACCAACGTGCTTTGAGTATATCAACAAAATAGTCGACATGCCGCTTGACCAACAGTCATATTGAGATTCATTGCAGCTCGTTGGAAGACCCCGGCGTTATCAACATGGAATCTGATTAGTCACCTCTGTCCAACCCAAGTGGATTACTGAGCCAAACATTATTTCACTACTTAACCCAGCGCCGCACATTGAATGACATATTTATGAGAGCCGCATATTGAATGGCTTACTTTGATCTTAGCAAACTGAATTTAGCTTAAGCTAATGTACTGAAAGCGTCCGAATCCTAACCGCCATGGTAAACGACGTAATAAAGTGGCACTGAGGACCAACTGCATCAAAAATGTCGAATTCAAGATTATCAAAATAAGGACAGGTTGTGAGTACGTAAGATATTTTTACCACAGCGAAAACATAAACTGGGCCGAAAAAATCTTTGACTGGGCCACATGCTGGCTGCGGGTTGGACATAGTTGAATTAGGTGAATAAAAAAAATTCCATGAATAGTAATTAATAAAAAATTTTGACGAATATTTATCGAACTGATCATATACCGCGGTATATGATCTTTTCAATTACCGCGGCAATTGAATCTATGCGTACGAGAGGTTGCTGGAGGCCCGCTGGGATCTTGAGGCCCTAAGCTTAAGCCTACACAGCCTATTGGTAAATCCTGCCCTGCTCTGCTGTCTTGGTTTCAGGGGAGTAATCAGTCTTGAAGTTTACAGACCGTTGCGGAGTAGGATACAGGCAGTCAGGCACACTACTTGGCCTGAGTGACTGCGAGAACCAAAGGGTTTTTTTGCGCGTGAGGGAATCTGAGCGATATTTAGTGTTAGAGTTCGGCTTTAACCTAAATCAAGTGTGCAATGGGATGGGTTTTTCTTTTCTAATACAATATAACAATTGTATTATCTTTGCGAGCGACAGTATGTAGAAGTTTTTTGGAAGTGTTGTGACCAAACGTTGACTCGTTTAACTGTCTCACTGATCCTAGCGACTCAGAAACACTGTCCACCCGTTTCAACACACAATGTTCGCAATTGAAGTAAACAGCCACACTGCAGTCAATGAAGACCAAGCAACGCAGTAGCTCAGCAAGTATTTCACAAGCTAATCGGTCGGACAGTTATGCGGTCAGATAGTTAGTCGGCCAGTCGGTTAGGTAGTTCGTCAGGAAGTCCGATAGTTAGTCGCATGGACGGCGGAAGGGAGGGAGGACATGGAAATTTCAGCAAAAAATGTTGTTTTTTTATTTTTTAGAGGAAAAAAACAAATTTCGCCACTTTGCCCCCCCTTAGAAAAACTTTGCAAAATTCCCCCAATGTTTCCCATGGAAAAAATCCTTCCGACGCCCATGGTTAGTCGGGAAGTCAGATTTACGACAGTCAAGGTTCGTGTCAATCGCAAAAAAAGGACTACACTTCGGACCGGCTTGCTCACGGTCCCACACTCAAGAAAAAAGGCAACTATCAAATTACGCAGTTGGAATGTCAACCCATTCACATGGGAAGTCGGACGTGTGCTGCGCACAGGAACGAAGCACAGGCACAAGCAACCATTCAACTTTGCAAGTAAGATAATATGAAACGATGTTGCAAATAAGATACTGAAGAAACGTTTGGCTGGAACAGGAAGTATATTTACAAACATATTATATTTCACTTCGAAACTTTGCAATCAACACACATCAGATGGAAACGAACACTTCGATTTGCAAATCAACGTCAAAAGGTACGTTTATGAATCAGCAAAAAAATGAATTAATCACAAAACTTGTCTGTAGATCAAAGGCCACGCTATTGAAAAGCAGCGCTAAACAGCATCTCATGCATTATTACGCCACAAATCATTTCCAGCTGAATTCTCCACAAATTAAGTTTACCCAGTGCAATGTCTCGTTTCCTCTCATCCTCATCACCATCATAGTCAGTTGCACCTTTCCATGCATCGAGCGCTTGTCTGAAAAACGAAGCTGCTTCCACGTAACGTGACGTCACTTCGCATACAACACCTAGATTATTGAGGAAAGATCCAAAAATCTGATGTTTGATTTTGTTTTCACCGAAAACCTCATCCATTCGCTTCAGAGCTTCTCGTTGTGTTAGTTCTGCTTCCTTCCACTGATCGACCAAACCACAGCTGCACTCAATATGATGAAGAACCCAACTCACTTGAAGACACTTCCACTGTTCGCTCACTGATGACGTGCTCTCTATGTAATGCAGCTTGACACGTGTGAGTGGATCACGTAATCTTTTACGACCACCTTCTTCTCAGGATCCTCCCCAATCATTTCTAGATTTGTACTTTTCATTCCTTCCACGCAAAGCTTCATAGTCTCCAATTTTACTTCAGGATTTTCGATTTTTTTGCTCAAAGTTGAAGCTGCGTCAAAAATCAAGATCGATTCCAAGAAAAGTTTGTTTTCTCGAAGTTTTATTCCAAGACATTTCATGTCTTTTGCTGTTGTGTCGATGATGTTTTGAATCAGGTCAGTCACTTCGGTTTTTGTTTTCGTTGCTTCTTCATATTTTCTGTTTTTTTGGAAGTTTTTGCAAGATTTCAAAAGCTTTTGTGCAGCACTGATGTTGCTTGGCAACGTAGAAGAATCTGAAAACAAAGACTTGATTGAATTGGGTAAGTAGTTATTTATTTGGAGAAACAAACAGAAGAATAGTTAGTTACACAAGGCAAAGTTACTAAAAGTTTGGATAGGATTGAAATGATTTTGTGATGAAAATCACTTATTGTCAAAGTAAGTACAGTATCTCAAATCGCTCGAAAATCCCCTAAAGTGAAAGTTTCCCACGTTCGTCCGGTTGAGTTCAACGATATTGAGTCATTTGCAAGCAACATAACGTGGAAAAATCGATTTTTTTTCTCACTATGCGCAATCGTTGCTTTGCTGATAGCCGCATGTTGCCGATTAATTGTTAGCAACTTTTGGATGCACATTTTTAGTTTATACGAATTAAATCTTATGTTTTTTGCCTTCAACTATTAAAAATTCTATGAATTCTATTAAATCAATATCAGGGCATCAGAAAGGAATTGCAATACTGACCTCACAATCAAAGTGCCCAATTGAACGTATGCAGTACATATTGGGTGTTTGTGAATAAAAATGCATGGATTTAGTTGAGCTACATTGTACAAACGTGTTATTATATTTTCCCGTATGGCGTTTGTGAACATTTGAAAAGATGTTTGTGGTACTTGCAGCGTATCTTGGGGACACAGAGTGGACATATGGCTTATCAATGTCAGAGCCCTACTGATTGTAAAGAAAATAAGTGTTCAGGAAAATACCAATCGTTGTTTCACCCGCCATCAAAGCCCGCCTCACATCCAACTACAACCGCGCAAGATGTCGATTGAATCTGGCAAGAAGCCTGACAAAGAAGTTACGGACACCTCTAACGGAATATGCAGTGCCACGTAAAATCTTCAAGGCGTGTCAATGTGGGTGGTACCGATCAACGTTCGTACGAACGGTAAGGAAATTGTGGCAAACGCATTTTTTGACTCCAGGTCGGAAGTTATCTTGGATGGAACAGTTTGGGAGAGTGTCTAGATAAGGGGTTTCAAACTCAAATTACACCGTGAGCCACATGTGGACTTACAAGCAGGGGCCCGACATGGTGTGGGGCGGGTGGGCAATGCCTTGAGGCGGCACTTTTGGTGAAAAGAAGGAATAGCAAACGGTCTTTCACGAATGAACCTGAAGTTAGATTTAGGTTTTAGATTTTGGTTAAGGTTGGACCTACCATACGTATGGCCGGGACTGTCCCCGTTTAAACGTCTGTCCCGGTTAGCAAAATGTCCCGGAATTTCACTTCAGTGAAATTTTCACAATTAACTCCAGCCTGATGATGCATTGTTATGAAATAATTCCGTCCTGAAAGGCTTGACTTTGCTTTAACCCGTGGCTTGGGGAGGGAGGCACTTTTCGACTTTTGGCAGTGGCGTAAGTGACGGGGGAGCAGGGGTGCGTGCCGCCCCCCTGGCAAGCTAAATGCAAAAATTGTGCCCCCTCTTACAGATTTTATGAACTGCAGAATATGAAAGTGCTTTCACAAGTTTTGGAAATCCGTTGGTCTTGACGTTTTAAATACTGAAATAGTGCAGTGTTTAGCATACTAAAATTCATCAAATGAATCCCAAATCGAAGTTGTTGCAACGGCGTGCAGAATGCAGTACATCATCTTGAACGTGCATACTGCAGTTTGTGTGCGATGTGATATTGGCCGTAATTGTGGAACGTTGCCCGCATCTCCGGCCATTGTATTTCTGCTTACTTTGGAGTGTGTGATGCAGTTGTGAATACGTTTATGTTTGAAAACTGTCGTGTACTTTAACTTGAGATTGGACTGTGACCTTGAAATTAGAATACAGAGAAAGTTGGGTAGCGACACTACAACTTCTTGTCTTGCTTTGCAAAGCCAGTTTAACAAAGCTGTTTGAAATTCACCACTGAAGTTGAATCAGTGGTGTTCATTTCAGCATCTCGGCTGGAAGTGGTAACTTCGTTTTCTGGCCATCCCAGCAGCGGGTACGACAGTTATCGTCTGTGCAGCGCACTTTACACCTTGAAGTGAAGTATGCGATTAAGTGATACACATCTACAAAGTAAAACAGGTTTAAGCGTTTTGACAGTTTTAAGCGTTGAAGCCAGTGGTTCCCATAGTATGGGTCGTGATCCAAACAAAGGTTGCGATTTCGCAGCGGATCAGAAAATAGGTCGCGCCGAGGCCATCAAAACCTAAACCTGAGTTGTAATTATTCAAACTTGTTCGCTTGTCTGTTTGTAGTGTAGCGTAGGTACTTGAGAAAAGAGTAAACTGCTGACACTGAAAACAAACTTAGCAACCTACTGCTAAAAATCATCCATATAATAAAAATTTTCGTCATATTAACATACGCTGTTTGAGACTTGGGTCACAAGATGTTCACCAATTCAGATTTCAGTCACGCTCGAAAATGTTTTGGAACCTCTGGTTAAAGCAATATGCAATCATTATCAGGAGTCGTCTGATAACTGACCGCATCTGGATTCACTATCATTTCTTAACTTTTTCTAGTATTGCAAACGCTCTATATGGCAATTTGACACTAACGTTATCAATCAAAAGTTTTGGTGTGTATCCCATTTCTTTAGTTGGTGATCTTTGTAATGTGGGTTATGCAGTACAGATTACAGTTTTGACAACGAATTACAAATATGTGCAACATAAGTATACGAAGTAGGATTAAATATGAATTTTGGTGCTCAAAAACGTAAAGACAAAGCATAACAGCAAATTCAAAGTTCTGCTGCAAAGTTCAGAAAGCTGACATAATTTTTTGCTACTTCATCACCCCGACTAACAACAATTTAGCTGAAACAGGTCACTTTGTACTGCTTTACAAGTAATTGTCCAAGTTCAAACACAAGGTTTTCCTGCCTTTGCTGCAAATTTATTGATTGATTTAATCATAAAACGGATATAATTTAAAAGGTCACATGTATTGACCTAGGAAATATCTAACGCCACAGGCACTCAATTAGAAGTTCTTGGTCTGCAATTTTGTGACATGAATTGCGACAATTATGTCCATCCACGGAGATGTTCATTTTATAAGCCAACTCAAATACAAAACACATGTAGCGGTAACTGAAAAGTTCACATTTGTGACTAGTATGCTTAACGCTGTTGCACAGTTTCAATTATTATCATGAAAAAGTAGTCAGTATTAGTTGCATTTTCTTGTGATTACTTTTTCATCCCCTCCACATTGAGCATATGCGCAAGACAAATACCAGGGATTTTTAAGGTGTTTTAGGGACCCGATTCGTCCTTAGAATTTAAAATTGGGTCCCTATAATCAGATAAAGTCATCATCAGGTCCCTAGAATCAGAGAAAATCGGGTCCCTAGAATCAGAGAAAATCGGGTCCCTAGAATCAGAGAAATCGGGTCCCTAAAAGTTCATACCAGGTACCTAACATTTTTCTTAAAAAACCCTGCAAATACATAATTAAATTGATTTTATAATTAACGCCAACCATCAAATCATGATATAAATTCACTGAAAACAAACGGTTGTCCGTCTCAAGTTAAAAATATCTCGCACAAGCATTTGATACCTTGGTAAAAACAATATACATGCTTTTATGCACCACTGAGCACCTCCATCCGACGTTTTTAGCCATTTACTTCAGAACCTGTTGTGAATATGTCTTTATTTTCTTCCCACTACCGTATTAAAATTTGATAATAAGTGAAAGTAGTTGTAGCTGGTGCGCTGTTTCAGTGTTTGGCATCCCCTAGTGTTCATGTGAGGGGGTAAATGGGCATTTGCTACCACCTGGAAATTGGGTCGAAGAACCAAACATTTCTGGAACACCTAAAGTCAGCAGCTTAAATGACTTAATTCTTGCAATGACCGTTTCATTTGCCGGTATGACACTCACACTGCATAAGAGCCGGATTCACTGTTCGGGCATCATGCAGTGATGACTGATGAGCTTGCAGACAAAAGTTCACTTAAGTTCACTTGAGCAACAAAGTTTCACTTAAGTTCAGTGCCCAATTAGCGATGAGGCCTGTGAGGCACAGGCCTCAGGGCCCCCGCAGTCAAGAGGCCCCCAATGAGAAAGCTGACATTCAATGCAGTTATGGCCTGTCTACGCACTTTGCTTGTTGCCCATGTTGCCCAACGTTCAATGCAATATACCAGGGGTGGCCAACATGTCGATCGCCGACTTTACTCTGAATTGACAACATACCTAGAAAGAACATTTTTCAATCAATAGTTTAGAAAGTACATGAAACTGAAAAAGTTGCATTTTACGATATTTCGTGCTTGTGCCTTTGTTACCGACTGGTCGATCGCGAGTTATCAAGAAATTTTCTAGTCGTTCCCAGTCGAAGACAAGTTGACCACCCCTGCAATACACAGATTATGCGTACAACAGAAAAAAAAATACATTACAGGCGCTTGTGGCATCATAGAAGAACGGTATGGCATCGTATTTACGACACAAAGGAGGGAATAAAGCAAGGGTCGGCAAACTTTCCCGAGTCGCGGGTCAAAAACAAACTCTGCAAGGTATCGGGGGCCGTACTAATTTTCCCAAAAACAATTCCCGTTCCTTCGCTGTTGTGAAATCTTGGGAATTTATGGAATTTTAATCAGTTAACTCCTGATTTTTACAGTTCATAGGGAAAGCCTAAAATGCAACATACAGTACATTTACCATGCAGCTTCTCATAAGTATTTCCTCGTAAGTATTCAAACAAAAAGTTGCGAGGAGGGCAAATTTATAAAATATAACACAGTACCATTATAGGCGGGCCATACAGTTACTACAATTTGGTAAAGGGGCTGCAGGCCGGATCCGGCCCGCGGGCCGTAGGTTGCGCACCCCTGGCATAAAGCAGCATGAGAGTCAACTACTACGGAAACTAAGCTTCGACAAGCTGATACATGAATTTGCTTGCAAAAAAAACACGCAAAGTACTATTGCAGTTTGAGTGCCTAACATGGTGGGAAAAACTGAGAACGTTTTCATAATACTGAGTTATGATAGGACACACGTTTTCGTTTTCGCATTACATAAGCACCCTTTTCATTTGATGTTGTAGAGTGTGTTATTTCTCGTGATGAACGCGAGTATCATGGGGCCACCATGCGACTTTGGTTTATATTGAAAAGATGAGGGCCTTCGAAAGATTGTGCCTCAGGGCCCTTAAAAGCCTCATCTGGCATTGATTAAGTTACGACAGTAGGCGTTTTGCTGCATGTGACTGTTGAACGCAAACCTCTGTGGCAGGTAATGCAGCACCTGCTGATAGCAGTAAGTCACGGTGTGAAAAGAGACATTCATACGATGCGAAAACTGAAAAGAAATATTGCTGCCAACGAGTTTTGTACGATGTGAAAAAGAAACATTGCTGGCAACGAAGTGCATTTTTGGGACTGTTACAGTAACGTGGGTCATTTTCTTTGTGGTGTAGCAAAGGTAAAGCGTTATGTGAACGTCTATTTGCATTTGTATCGTCAGCAGCCTGAGATGGACAACCAAAATGTCGACTTTGCCTCCCCGTGGAAAAATTTTTTCTGACGCCCATGCCTGTGTTATTTGTGTTTACAATCTAACATCTGCTTTGTACTTCTCTATATATAACCATTTTTGTGTTATTCGAGTACCCTTTGTTCAAGCCTCTCTGTTAGCGTGCCATTGAATGTGCGATTCACCACGAACGGGGTGTGCTTGAAGACTTACAACCATATATATGTGGCGCCAACAAACGAAGACTTAAGCCCACATATATGTAATGTATGTGAGTTTTTACGAACTAATTATTTCATGCCCACACGATGGCTAACGGGCTCCCTTCAGCAAAGTTTGCCCACCCCCGGCTCAAACCTCTACTTACGCCGCTGACTGTGGGGGGGGCACTTTTCGAATCGCCCCGGGGCGGCACTTCCCCATGTCGGGGCCCTGCTTACAAGGTAACCCGCGGGCCGCATTATGACGCTGACGCAACAAGAGCGGTACCTGAACTTAATTTTACATCTTATTTCCAGCGAAAGGTATCATGAATTATAGACAAATCATTTGTATCCGTCTCTATGTTCGTATTAATCAATTCTAGCCGTCTAAAGAATTTGTTCACTCGTTAGTTCAGCACTTTTGAACACCGGTGAATAAACTAACTTAAATGTTATTCATTTAATTCATTTTCAAGCCCGCTTTTCCTCTAGTGAGGGTTGCGGGAGCAACATCCGTAGGAGAAAGTGGAACACCTCACGGTCAACAGCAATTTCAAACAGTTCTTCTGGTGGTTCCACACCATATAGGTGTAGGAGCAGGCAAATTTTTGGAAGTGCAAATAATTTTTGCCCGAATTCTCCCATACTTGCCCGATAAAAACTCCCAAAAAGTGACCTCCCAAAAAAACTCTCCATGTCAATTTGGACGCCATTTTTTTCAAGTCAAAGCATGTTGGGTGCCATTTTTGCTCATATTTTCAGGGAGTTCGTGAAGGCTTTCAGATATTTTTTGCTGCACTCCCCAAAGGTTTTCGCTTGCGCCCCCGCCTCCTTTACCAGTGCCACTCCAAGACGTAACCAAGCAAGGTCGGAGATGCAGTTACTCCACCTAGGCCTTGGACGACATCTGGGTCACTTTCCTGTGGGTTTGGCCAGAAGGGCTTGCCTCACCAGTCTTTCGTTGGGCATTCTGGATATATTTGCCCAACTAACGTAGTTTTGTTCTCTCAATTAGGACATATAGTTCAACATTCATGGTCTTGCAAATTTCACAGCTGCGCACTTTGTCGCGAAGTGTCACACCAGGAACGTCACGAGGGGGCACCATGCCCCGGGTGCCGATCACTGTGGGGCGCCAAAAAATCGCATGTCTTTACTTCAATCCAGTACATTTACTTCCAAAATACCTTAGGTTCATATATGAAGACGCCAAACTTGTTTCTTGCACCGGGCGCCATCTAACCTCGGTACACCCCTTTATCACACCGTGGACTCTTCGCAAAATCCCATCTGTGGTGCTTGCACCTGAGTTAATATTCTTTCGGTGATTACCCAAGATTCATGACCACAGGTAAGGATCGGAACAATGACCGATTTGAAAACTTACAGCTTTGCGGTGTTTGAAAGCTCCCGTTATGTGGTCACCGAGCGATAAACCTCACGCAGAACTGCGTTAGCTTTACCAATCCGTGTACCTATCTCCTCGCTCCCCTTTCCGTCACTCGTAAATACCACCCCTAGGTACTAGAACTTATCCACCTGCTGCAGTGTATTGCCGCATGCACTGCCTTGGGTTTGTAGAGAGGCATAGTACCTCGGTATTTTTAGTGCTGATTTTCATTCCGGCTCGGTCGCACGCAGCATGAAAACCGATTGTGTGCATGCTGAAGACGGTTGAGAAGATGGTAGCAGTACCAAATCGTCTGCAAGTAAGTAAACGGTTGATCCTGCAGCTCCCAACTGTGACCCCCTCGTCGACTCGGCTGTGACTGTCTATCCAATTCATATAGACCAGTGGTTCTCAACCCCGGTTCTGAGGGTCAAGTGCGGCTCTCAGGCACCCTTTGTACGGCCTTAAGCAGTCTTTCAATAAAACGTCTAATATTTTGTGTAACAGACTTCGTTCTGCTGTAAAAAAGCATGTCAATTAAATTACAGGTAAAAAAATTTACTGAGACTCTCCAACAAAATCGTAAGTCTGGATTTGGCTCCCTTCAGCGGAAAAGTTGAGAACCACTGATGTAGACTATGAAAAGAAGCGGTGACAGCACACACCCTTGTCGGAGTCCACCACCAACGGCTAACGGTCGTGATTTAACTCTCATGACACGGACACAAACTTCTGAGCAGGAATACAGTGACTTGACGGCCAGTATCAGGCGGCCGTCAACGCCGTACCCATCAGAGGTAGTACCGGATCCGGAGCACCGGGGTCGACTCCGGCAGGATCCTGCGTTTTTCTTTCGGACCCGGATCCCGACCCGGAGTCAAAAATTTGCGAAAAACCGGACCCGGATCAGGATTCACTTTTCAATTTCGGGAGTAGAAGGAGTCTGTGTGGTCATTTCTTAAATAAAACCTGGGTAAATTACGCTTGGATCTGTGATTGTAGCCGGAGTCTGAACAGGAGTCGGATTCTCAAATCAAAAAATTGCCGATACGGATTTTAAAATTTTGGAACAGGAGTGGAGTCGGAGTCTGAAAAAGTGACTCCGGCCACCTCGAGTACTCACGCAACACTCCCCAAAGCTTTTCACAAGGAACCCGGTCATATGCTTTCTCAAGGTCGACAAAGCATGTGAAGACACCTTTAGCATACTCCCAAGATTTCTCAAAAATTTGCCGGAGAGTGAAATGTGGAAATTTGATCTGTAGTGGTGCGGCCGGGACGAAAACCGCACTGGGTATCATTAAGCTTTGATTCATTTATTTCGCGGCAACTTTTTTCATGGCACTGGGCAACGTAAATGTTAATTATTTCAAAATTCCCAAAAAGCATCGCGGGCCGTACAAAAGACCCTCGCAGGCCACAAGCGGCCCGCGTGTTTGAGACTCCTGATCCAGATGCAGATGGACCAGAAAAACACTCACGCTGAGCACCATCAATGGTGCTGGCAAAAAAAGCCTTCAAGGCAGGTAGGCCTTACTATTACATCATTGGATGGTTCTGCGTCAATAGAATTGCCTGAAGTTTATGTCATCGATAAAATAGCTATACGAACGCTTTCTGTGCCTCATGACCAGTTACAACAGCGTGCTCATTTAAGACATTTGTAGCTTTCCAGTGTCGACGAAGACGTTTCACTTCTGTTGGAGCGAACGCACCTGAAGCGCTTTGCACGAAAGACATCCGCAAAGGAAAAAGGAAGCAGCCTATTCCAGTGCTGCCACTCGGGTGATCCTTGATTGGACCGACTGGAGGGAATGCACGAAACTCTTCGCAGGTGAACCTTGAGCAAACCCACACGCTGCAAAAGCATTTGGAAGACGTGTGGAAGGCAGATTTCAGAGATACTAATCTTCAAGATCCTCCGGCAAATGTCGAGGAAGGGCTGGTATGCCCTTGATTTAATGGAAGGTTATGTGAAGTTCAGTGACGGTCATTATGAGTTACCGCTGCTGTGACATCTAGACGCGCCATGTCTACCACAAAACCGCAAATTGAGCCTACGTCATTTAAACCAGCGCTTCTTAAACTATAGGTCGCGCAAACTGAATTGTCTTGTGTTAATTATTTTCGCCTTTCTGTTTTCATTGTGTGATTGTTTTATTACTGTATAGTTCCTTTCGTAGATTGTGCACACTTGTATGATTTCGCCACAGACAAAACTTCCTCTTGAGATTTGTAGTGGGACGTTTACACGTATCATTAACATCTAGGCTATCCATCAAAAGACCGCATAAAAAACTGTTTTGAAATAGGGTCGCAGAACAAAAAGGTTTGAGAAGCTCTGGTTTAAACTTTGTTGAAGAGGTATTTACAACGCGACGATGCTTTTCGCGAAGGTCATGTCAACGCTGTTCAAAACAACATTGAAACAGGCTATTGCAGGCAAGTTCCTACAGATGGACGTATCCACAAATGCTACGTGTTACTTGCCACATCGTGCTGTGATAAACCCACGTAAGCCGGTGTCAAGCGAAATTTCGGACCTGCTCATATTATTGTTTGTCAGTTATTTTGCTTCTCAGAGTAAAGAATAAAGTTTGACGATTACTTTTGGATGTGTGTTGTGTAAATAAAAACTTTTGGTTAGATTTCATATAACTACAATAAGCTATGCAACGGAAGTAACTATAACCACTGAACAATATAGGACTTAGTCTTAGACCTCAATCATTCTTCTTTTTCTAAACCAAACCCTAACCCGCTACACCTAAAAACCAAACCCTAAGCCCTAATCATCAATTTTCTAAGCGTATATGATATGTAGAATATTAGTCTGTGCATGCGCAATTGGCGTGAAGTCAGAAATTTTGCTTGACACCGGGTGAGGTCAGAGACGCAGAGTTGTATTTGACTGCAGAGCGAAATGGCAAGGATTATCTCACAATGACGTGCTGCTACATGGTCTCGACCTTGCGAACTCGCTTGTTGGCGTGCTAACGAAGTTTAGGATGAATCCTGTTGCAGTGGTGGCGGACGTATAAGAGATCTTTCAACAAGTGTGAGTGCAACAACGTGATTGCGATGCTCTACGATTTGCATGGTGGTCAAATGCTGACCTCACGAAAGATCCTGCTGACTACCAAATGGTGCATTTTTATGGTTTTACTTCTTCGCCCAGTATCGCTAAGTTTTGTCCTAAAAGGGTCGCGAAAGACTACGGTCTTGAAATCGATTCAGATGCACTATTTATTGTGCTCAGCTACTTCTACAAAGACGTTTGCCTGATTTCGTTTCACGATGATGAAGCAACGATGAAGATTGTGCCGCAGGTACGTTCTATGCTTACAAACTGTGGATTCAAACTGACTAAATGGCTTAGCAACTGTCAAAACATTTTGGAAACTATTCCAGAAGCCCTGGTGTCAAGGTCTGTCGTGTTGGAGTTGAAATCCGTTTAGATCTGTGTGAACATGTGCTTGGTGTGCATCGGAAAGAAGACAGAGACGCCTTTGGATTTAAAATTAGTGTTGAGCAGAGAATGGTAAAGTCACGAGAAGGACTGCATTGCCATCGATTTGCTCCTTGCACGATCCTTCAGGTTTTTCTTCTCTCAGTGATGATAACCGCGACAATGTTTATGCATAAGCTTTGCAGTCGTGGTGCATCTTGGGATAAACCTGTATCTGAAGATGAAAAGACAGAGTAGAAAAAATAGGTAAATGAGCTTGAACGACTTCAAGATATTCGTGTCCTTAGATGCGTAAAACCTTCGCAGAATTTCACAGATGTCAGCTGCATCATCTCTGTGATGCCTCTGCACGAGTGTATGCAGCGGCACCCATGGAAAGTTACACAGGACAGATATATTGCATCTTCTCATCGGCAATGCAGATGTAGCTCCTCTAAAAATTTGTATAATACCAGCTGCAGCGGCTCTGGACGTTCAGCTTGATCGATTGGTTAAACGTCAGTTACCGCTTGATTTGTCCGAATCTGTGTCTTGGAGCGGTCAAACAGTTGTAATTCAAAGTTTGCAGAACAGCCACTAAGCACTTTCCAGTTTTTGTTGCTAATCGTTTGTCAAGAATAGAAGACTGGTCTAAACCATCGCAATGGCATTTCGAAATTTCGAAAGCAAACCCGCCAGATGAAGCCACAAGAAGGTTAAATGCAAAGAAGCTGACACATTTGATTCAATAGTTAATCGGTCCTCAGTTCCTGTGGGAGATAGAAAAAAATTTGCCTAAATTTCTTTTTCCGTTGAAAGAAAGTCCGTTCGAGTATTCGACAAATAATAACTACTAACGAGCAGGTTATGACTTCAAAAGGAGCAACTGATCGGTTAATTCAACGCTTCTCTAGTTTATACCAATTGAAGAAGGCAACCGCTTGGATGTTAAGGCATAAAGTATTTCTTCTGCATAAGTTGAAACGACGGCTCGACACGCAATTACGAAAAAAATGGATTGAGTGTCACTGAATTGCAGCTTTCCGAAAGAGAGGCAATTAAGTACATACAACTATATTCCTTTCCAGATGTTATGGTTAGCTTGCGTAAATGAGATGATAGCGGAATAACTTGCAAACATGCACAGGTTGCTTTGGCAGACTTACTCCATTTTTAGAAGACGGTGTGCAGCGCGTCGGTGAAAGACCAGGTAAAGCAAGCATCCTGTCATCCTCCCAACAAATAATCGTTTTACCCAGATTGTGGTCATAGAACACAGTGGTGTAGGAGGCGGGGGCGTAAGCACACCTCCAAACGTTTTGATTTGTAGAAAATCCTGGCAAAATCCCTGAAAATCTGTAAAATCCCAGAAAATCTGGGAAAATTCTTTGAAAATCCGGGAAGAAATTTGCGTCCATTGTTTGCAGAATGGCATGAAGACCTTTTTCTGGAGTTCATCCCAAAAACGTTCTGGGAGAGGATAATCGCACAAAAATTTTTCCGGCGAGTTTGGGAAAATGCCACCAAAAATCCTTCGCACGCCCAAAAATTTCCCTTCTTCACTTATTATAGAACACCACCAGAGAGTATCACACCAGGGGATGGATTGTACTCAGTGGCGGCTCGTGACTGTTTCCTTCAATAAAGATTTTATGAAGACTAAAAAGTATCAGATTTCCACGGCGACGCGGACGGTCGCGATCAACCCAAAATTATCTTGCATTGCAAATCCGAGAACGCCACATGTAACATCACCTCAGTGAGCATTTTCAACCTCTTGTAGTATCAAAGCCAGTACACACATTCATCATCTACCAACGAGGAACAAAGAGACTATGGTATAGCCCACTGATTACAGAAAAAATATTGCGCAAACAGGCACAACGCCATGTCTATTTCATTCTTATTTTTTAACTTGACTTTTCCGCTGTCTAGTATAAAAATACATACCAAATGTAATAACTGCAAGTAAGCCTGATTACCAACTTAACACAATGTGTTATATCACGGTGCATTGTAATGTAAAGCTTCAGAGCCTACAATTTAGTACGCTGCCTCTCACCAGCACTAGGATGAATAAAGCGATTCCGCTGCCCGGCACAGTCCAGTGCACTTGCCAAACCGGCGCTGCGGATACCACAGTTCCAGCTACAAGTTCCAGGTTAGCTGTGCTTGGTTGACAGGTCACAACCCTTCCAACACTTTGCTATAGCGACACCGGCGCTGCAAGCGCTCACTCGTGAAAGTAATTGTCGAGTGTGATTAATTTTTTTTTGAAAATTTTGTGTTAAAGCGCGACATCAGGAGGTAGGCTCGAAGACGTTATCGGGGCAAGTGAATGTTTTCCACAATTTAGACGATTTTGTGTGCCGTTTTTTTCAATTATGAAAAAAATTGCTGCTGGACCTGGACATTCTTGTGCTCCGCGCTCCTTTTGACGTCAAAATCACGCCAAAGGTCTATCATGCACACTTCACGCCCGAGATCCCTGACGCAGCTGAGCAAATATCTGTGGAAATCGAAAACGTGAACCTCGAATCGAAAACGTGAACCGGGTGCTCGGATCTAAGTTTATCAAAGTGCGATTGTTTATGTTTCAAACGCACTGAAACATAAACAATCAATTGTCTTATTTATGTTTGTTCTTTTCAAGGTTTCCGCAGTCGCTTTGCTTGTCTCCAAGCAACAGAAAGCCTGACATTGTTTGTTGTCCGAAAACATTTGCTACTAAATTGCCGTTGATTTCCGCTGATCATCGTTTGCTATCCACCCAAGTTTTTGAACAAATGAATTGTTTATTTATGCTTCTAAGTTTATGCTGAAAAAAATCCGTTTTCAAATTATTCACGCGAAAATATAAACTTCTTTGCCAACAACTCCCACTAAAAAGGTTCATTATTGTTTCCTAGCAACAATGCTGGAGCCACAGTTGAATATCAGCGTTTGTTGCTTAGCAACGTGGCATTAACTTTGATCAAAGTAGAATCAAGTTATTTTCTCCACGTTTTGAGCGGTAGACGAGTGGTTCAAGCAAGGTATTTCCATCCCTGTGATTTATAGTTTTGAAAGTTTTCAAACCGTGGAACATTCGTTTCGAAACTTTGTACCGACGTATCTATTGTGCGATATTCTGCCGTTCCTTTTCAGCCAATCATAGCCTCACACATGTTTTGAAAAGATGCAATGTTTGGTTTAACTATAAGCAGGGCCGGCGTTAGTAAGTGCGGGACCCGATTTGAAACCCTTTTTGCGGGGCCCCACTCAGTGGTGCGTAGAAATTTTTGATGGGGTGCATCAAGGCGTAGGTTAATGATATACAGTAAATCAGTGATGTTACAAAGGCGAGGCCCGCAAAGGTGACGCCAAGACCTCTCCAGCAGAGAATTCAATGGACAGCGCCATAAAACGCAACAAATAAAAGAATTAATACTTCCTCTCTGGCCAGGTACCTCCGTGATCAGAAGGGAGGTACGAGTGTAGTACCTGCAGAGAGGAGAGGTATTAAGTGGTGTGCTATAGTGCATATCCAAAGCTGAAAAGTTTCAAGTAGTAGCAAAAGATTATATCTTTCCAGGCCAGGAATAATAGCCATAGATGATCTACCGTTTCACCATTTGATGGTAATCTTTTGCAGTGAAAGTTAGATAACCGTGTCTTATCACTCTCGTTTCGAAAACTTCTATTGTGATTGCAGGTGGTCCTGTCTGGGCTAAATAGTCCAGGGTAGCCCCTAACAATCCGACCCATGACACCTGGCTAAGTAGCAGGATTTTTTGTTCATCCACCCTCTGAGTTATTGGTCGCATGCCTCATCAGATACATATCCGACGAGGTTTCTTTTTATCAACAGTTTGGAAACGACTTGTATCACTCAATCAGATAAATTCGATCTTCTGGCGAATATTTTATTATTTTGCCGGCGTTTCGCCCACTTATTCAAGTAGGCTTTCTCAGGGCATGCCCTGTAGCATTGAGGGTATCCCCTCAATCGTAGTGTTTCCAATTTTTAAAACCAGGGTTTCGGGTAGCTGAGAAAAGAAACCCGGGAAAACCCAGTTTTTTTCGTGTTTTGAAATGAATGCGATTTTGAGCGATAAAAACTCAGCATCATTGTGAATTACTACTGTTGGTCTCTGCGCAATATATTAGCGAATTTAATTAAGTTAAGCACAGCTTATTCAATGCTGTTCATAATATTGACTCCTGACAACCAAAGCACACTTTCATCATTCAGTCTGTTTCTGAGTTCTGTGACAAATAGTCCTGTGGCTGAAAAAAACGTGGTTCCGTTGTAGTTGGGCTTGATTGTAATTAAGGTATGGAACAGTTTTTTAAGGCTATTTGACCTTTTCTTTGTAGCCTCAAAAAGATTCATTTTCTTTTTCACAATTTGTGATCGGATCTCTTCCTGTACCGTAACAGTTTTGTTCATTTTCATAAATTTTACTTATAAACTTTATCACTATGGTATCAGAGGTGTTTCTCATAAACTATTCTCAAATTTTCTGCACAGTAGAATGCCGTGCACTAAAATAGGAGCATTTAAATCTTCATACAAAAGGATATCTTGCGGGGACCCTCAGGGTAGTGTTATTTCGCCTTTGCTTTTCCTTATTTACATTACCGATATCACAAAAGCATCCTTTATTCATACTACTTTATTTGCTGATGATATTAATCTCTATACGTCAAATTCCTCTTTTAATGTTCTTCAGACAACTGTTAACCTTGAACTATGTAAAATTGACCACTGGTTGAGAGCCAACAAGTTTTTTCTTAACTACAATAAGACTAATTTTATGCTATTAACTTCTCGAAAACACAATCCTGCTTCATGCTGCCCTTTAACGACCGCGCGAGCCAATAGATTGACACGTAGGTTTTTGGTTATAACTCGCCACCTGCTGCAGCTAGAGAGGTGTTCAAACCCTCTACGAATTCAGCAAGTCTAGTAGTTCCGAGTCAAAAAAAAATTTCAGTTTTGGGTTTGGGGTTCTCTTGAGGGGGCGTCACAAGTCGGGGTGTTTTCGCGTTTTTATGGCCTATTTACCCGGCCCTGGACGCCCATCGAATGGGCCCACGTTTTGGCCCAAATATTTTTACGAAACTAGGCTATCTCACGAGTCTTTAGAGCCCTTGGTTGGCTTTCTAGCATATCTGGATGAAAAATTATGCCACAAAAAACAGAAAGTAGTCAAAAATCTTACCTTCAAAAAAGGTAACCAGGGTGGAATAACACCCCTTTTGGATATGGCCATAACTCGCTGTTAGAATAGGCTAGAGAGCTGTTCAAATCCTATAAAGATTCATGAAGACTAGTACTTTAGACTGAAAAAAAAATTTTCAGCTTGAGATCACGAGTTTTTTGTTAATGTTTGCATATTCAGAGGTTGTTCATGCATATTTCTATACATTGGGATAATGACATCACTTCCGGGGAGTCGAACCATCCATCCGATTTGGTGACTCGAAGTTTGTTTGGATTCTAGGCTTCAATACGAGTCTTTAGAAGGTTTGATGGACTTTCTAGCATTTCTGGTTCAAAAGTTATGGCCAAACTTCCGGATTTTAATTAGGGAGATCCCCTGAAATTACTCAGTCTTGTCCTCAACGATTTGGGGTCTTTTGGCCTTAACTTGGGCACCAGAAACGCTAGGAAGTCGATCTAGGCCTCTAAAGCTTCATATTCCAGGCTAGAATACAACCAAATTTTGAGCCAAAATTTTGACCCTTTGTGGAGGTGCTGACGTCATAATGAAACAATCAGAAAAAAGCCAAACCTACCCTTTTTCTAACCCCACCCACCTAAAAACCTAAAATGTTTTTTTTTCAGTGCAAACTAGAAGACTTCAAGTCTTTCGAGGGCTCGTATAGCTCGCTAGCATATTCTAGCGGTGAGTTATCGCGAGTTATCGCGAGCTACTGTTGCCACCAGTGGGATACTCATGCATTTTCTGATTTTGGGGGTGAAATGGGGTTTTTGGGCCATAACTTTGGTTCCCGATATGCTAGAAGATCAAGCAAGGGCTCTATCGACGCGGGAGATCAACTAGTTTCCAAAAAAAGTTTCAGCCAAAATGTTTGCCCATTGGATTGGCGTCCAGGGCCCGTCAATTTTGATCAAACAAACGAAAACACCCCCACTTTGCGAGCCCGTCCCAGGCGAACCCCTCACCCAAATCAAAAAATGTTTTTTTTTTAATCGAAACAAGAAGGCTTGCTGCATCCGTAGAGGGTTTGAACAACTCTCTAGCTATAGCGGCTGGCGAGTTATAACCAAAAAACCTCGAGCCAATGTATTGGCTCGCGAGGTTGTTAAAGGGTTTTAGTTATCATAAATGACCACAACATTTCCCCTGAAGATAACCTAAAATACCTAGGTGTCCTTCTTGACAAGAAGTTAAGCTGGAAACCTCATGTACAAAAGGTAAAAACTCAACTATCAAGAGCTCGCGTAGACACTTATTATGTGCAAAATGGGGTCACGATCCGTCTAAATAGGTCAATTGAACAAAAACATAAACGGAGCAAAAACGAACATACATACGATGATCAGCAAGCAAAGCCTGCACCTTGAGTCTCATCATAATAGTTGAAAGTTCACACGTGCAAATTTGGTTGTTACACGCGTCAATCTGCAACTTCAGTGTTCTCAGAAATCACTAATATTTGAATGTGAGACAAATTCATGTTTTTCAAAATACCCGGGTTTGGTAGTTGAAAAAAAACGGGTTTCGGGTAGTAGAAAACAGACAAAAAAGCGGCTTTCGGGTTCGGGAAAATCCGTGTTGGAAACACTACTCAGTGGTTTAAATACTTGTCCAAAGCACCTTTTTTTTCTGCTTCAGTCTATTTTTGCCTTAGCTATAGGCCTCTTTTGGCTCCCACTTTAATATTTTTGGCCTATGTCTCTTGGTCTTTAACTCATCATATTTAGTTCCAGACAAAATATATTCTCAAATAAAGAGCCCTAATCCGACTTTTTAAAGCCAAAAACACCTGCCTATCACCATATTTAACACGTGGAAAATGGTTACAGGGAAACACCAAATGGTTACAGTGAAACACCACTTACCAGAGCACCGATTAAAAGAGTAAAAATCGCTTATTACAGCAGGCTTTGAATATCCCGTAGAACGTAAAAAATTATTTTCTCTATTAACACCAAAGAAATATATGAATCTATTGTAGGGAGAGAGAATGAGAGAGAGTTTATTGGCACAAACATTAAACAATTTCATGCAAAAATAAAATTAAGGCGGTGGGACACCGAAAAAACCTGCAAAACAGGTTGTCTCGTCGGGCGCCCCTCGAAAGTTTCATAAATTTCTATCGTGGTTTAAAGTTGATGGACGAATTAGTGCGAATTTAATAAGGTTGCAGTTTTGAAGAGGTTGCAGTCTGCTGGATGATCAGCACAGTTGCGTGGGAGTGCTGGGTCGCAACCGGTATCTATCGTTGTTTGCTCAGTTCCGCAAGGAGCTGAGCGTGGCAGAGAAAGTGTAAACCCAGTTAAAATGAAACTCTGCCCGGGTTTCCATAACCCTTTCGCATCCAAGCAGACGACTGTTGCTCTGTAGCAGTTCATATTTTTGTGCCAAGAAGAGGTCAATTCTCTCACTTCTGCAAAAGTCAGCCGCTTGAGGAGCCATGCGCACTGTGGTGTACAAAGCTTCACAAGTTGTGCAAAAGCATTTCATGATGGTGAAGAAACTCATAGGCGCTGGCCTGCTGCATGTGATGTAGAACAACCTTCTTGGCGCATTTTCCCTGCAAAAGAAAGAGACCACGGCAGCAAAAAAATAGAAAACGGCAACAAATACAACGGAAAACGAAACAGCAATAAACAGTCAATTCATACACGCAAAAACACACCAGAATCTAATACTAATGTTGCACTCACAGTATATACCTGTTTAGCTAATATCAATGGTACATTACAAACAGGCAGAGATCGGAAAATCCCAGGTGTATAGCCCTAACCTTAGCGTAGTTTCATAATATCGCATAGGATAATCAATCACTATATTCATTAACCAATTTGTCTTTTAACTGCCTTTTAAAGGCAGGTGGTGAATATCATATAAAGAAGGATCAATGGAATCCCAGATTTTTGGGCCAAGGTGTTTTAGAAATCTTTTGCCTTTGACTGTCGAAGCCAGTTGCCAAATGTTTCCACCTCGTGTGGCAGCACGGGTTGCATGGGAGTGGGCCTGATTTACAGAAGTAAACAAATGATCGAAATTTACAGGTATTCTACCCCAGTGCAAACTATGCATGAACTTACCTATTTCAAGAATGTATATATCATTAATTTTAAGAAGGTTTAAGTTTTTATACAATGGTGAGACTCTCGACATGTAAGAGCTATAGGTCATTGCTCTTAATACTTTGTTATGTAAAACATTCAGTAGTATCGTAGTATCGTGTCCTATAAAGCATTGCAACAATTCGGGAGAGTTTTATTTCAAGGTTATGTATGTGGTCTGTCCAGGAAAGATGTTGGTCGATATACACCCCAAGATACTTGGTGCAAGTTGTGTGTTTTATTTTATTGTCATTGATTTTTACATTAAAATTACAAGATTGGCTTAAGTTGCTATTGAGAAGCATA
>Ga0210059_1001991_pt1 | contig 31566 bp, 15 predicted proteins | sample Ectturendosymbi2_FD_188042 | JGI IMG/M metagenome (GOLD analysis project Ga0210059, IMG submission 188042) | Ecteinascidia turbinata endosymbiont from Florida, USA - Sample 2 (SPAdes) (version 2) | ecosystem: Host-associated > Tunicates > Ascidians > Unclassified | place: Key West, Florida... | reverse complement strand
GACATCTGGAGCATGTACTCTAGGACTCTTCTTGACATATTATTTCTGATTTGAGGACAAACAGTTGCAGATTATAAAATGTTATCTTTTCACCTTTCAATAAATGTAATCATCATTGTGGTATCATTTAAAATCCTGGATTTGTGCCCAATCGCTTTGTTTCAACAATTGTGAAACACCCTGTATTACATTTGCTTTATTCGAGTTTCAGATGGGGGTCGTTGGGTTGTAGTGCGTTGCAATAGTGGATCGCGGTGCAAAAAAGGTTGAAAAACACTGATTTAAAGATTCATCTTATGACACGCACTCAATTTCAATAACACCAGGCATAGGCCCGTCAAAAATTCCTACGTGGCCCACTAGTGGGCCATGACCCACAGGTTGAGAAACGCTGCTCTAGCTGCTTTCAGGTCAGTATGCGGTAATTGCCGTTAGCTAGTATTTCTATGTTTATATGCTGACAGTTACCCTGCTTCTTTATAATCCTTAGTACTGTAATAACTAAAGGTTCAAATGAAACTGAAAGCACGACTATGTTATCTATATTGCACAGCAACAAAGCAGGTGGGATCTTTTATTATTATGTATGTGTGATATATGCCAACTGAAGCGACATGGGAATAAATGATTTTATTTTCCAAGAAATCAAGTGAAGCGCCCTTACAATAACTCAGTTAAATGTCTACAATAAGTAATCATCTACTGAGTTCACAACCACCGGGCCAAATAAATAGCAATTCAAGAAATCATCTCCAGAACCTCTTTGATTCCTAATACAATTCTTAATCCACTAATTTGATGTGTAGGCAAGCTATGCATGGGCAAGAACAGCGATGTTCATATGTCGAAGAAAAATGATTTCGGAAGGTGATAGTAGTATCACGAAAAGGCGAAGAATGTTTTTCAAGATCATTTCAAACCTATGCTGCAGCACAAACTTACACTGTTCAGGAATTATGAGCAGAAATTTCAAACTCCAAGCGCAGCAAACATTTCCACCACAGCTGTTTCCGAGCAGTATAGCTTACTCCAACAAACGTAAAGGATACCAGCATCCTTATAAAGACGGCGCGATGATATCGAAAAGAACAACCAAAGTTACAAAGTTGTAATGGGCCAGCAATTAGCCATAACCCATGTAGAAGAACGTCATGTATTTGTGCATAAGTGATGTAATGGGATGAGTGTTTCTTTGAGTTATGTGCATGCTGAGATTATTTTAGCAAGAAAAAAAGCCCGTGTACACATGGGCGTCAAAAGGATTTTTCCACGTGCGACAATAGTGGATTTTTCCAGGGGGGGTTAAAACAGCCATTTTTGGTGGCGGCCAAAACCATTTTCTAGGGTGGCAACAGGGATGAAATTTAATTTTACCATCTAGAAACTAAGAGAAAAACATTTTTCTACTGAAAAATTAGACATCATTCCATTGCTATATTTTTAAAAACGTTTAAGTTTTCAGGAGAACGTTTGTTTATTTAAGCATGATAACATTCACGTGCTTTTGGAAAAAAAACACCTAAAAATATAAAGAGTGCTACGTGGCTATGTCAACCGCACAAGTATGGATGTCGGAGGGGGGTGCAGGGTTTCTTGCCTAGTCTGGAATTTAAAATTTGATGTTTTAACGGATGAAGATTAACCTATGTTGTTGTTGAGTTGAGATGTATTACAGTGTTCGATAGCCTGATTTTCAAGAAATCTTATTAAAAATCCGCAAAAATCCCTGTTAACAAAATTTTCAGTCCAAAGTGGTCATGGCTTCAATTGGGAATGTGCCCGTGTACTACATCACGTGAACTGTTGCCGTAAATGAATTTTTCTAGAATCGTTGTGTACAAATACAAAAGCGAATACTAACAATAGCGCAAATTTCCTAGTCATATAAAATAACATCTTAAAATATGGAGAGAAAATTTGTCGTTTGATTAGCCTAAGCATTGCGCAGTGTTTGTGACTGATATCTACCGCTCATTTGACACCACTTAATTGCTTTGTATTGAGCAATGTTTTCACTGCTCGTTGGTGATTTGGACGCTGTGCATTTTTGAGAGTTTTGCCCCGCTTTTACCTTTGCAGGATGATTCACCTTGTCTTCAGTTGTTGCTCGTGGCATCCACGTTAACCTTCACATCAACTGCCACTCATTTCTTTTAAATGTTGATCTTTTTTCCTTGTCATTGTACATCACATTTCCCATTGTTTTTGTTACTGGTAATTGCATGTGAAGTGTTTGAAAACATAGCCTCGAGGAAGCCTTACCTGAATAGGTGGGCGAAACGTCGGCAAATAAACGCAATAAAAATCATCACCAGAAGATAGAATTTGAAACCTGGTGGCGACTACTACAAAAAGCATGAGTGGCAGAAAGAACAGAATTAATTACAATTACGGGGATTTGCATCAGTAGAGGTTGTCACACCTACAACGTTCGACGGTAATCTGGAAATGTTTAGTCTTCAGATTTCCGTTCAAAAATTCCCTATCCCTTTTGAACCACATTTGTTTAAAACCATACACAGGGTATTGGATTGACAGTGTGCGCTTTTCTAATCATCTTTTTATATTTCGTCATACATCGATATAGTTTTAACAACTGGAGAGCGTGTGTTGTCCGTCGAGTAAGTTTTCTGTGACGAAGCATATGTACAGATACGGTGCGATGGCGATTTTCTTAAGATTTCCAAAATACATTTCTTCCACAAGACAATGCAGTGCGTAATCTTGAACAGTGTTTTTTTCAGGTTTTTTAAAGGGTGTCGTGGTGGAGCTTTAGGGTGTCAACACCATATTCCCTTCTACAGTATGTCTCATACTTTTAACTGATTTTCACAAAAACGCAAGTTTCCGTCCAAATACGCTTATTATTTGAATTTGACATTCACAATTCACTAACGACAACCTTATAAACAGAAAGTTTCAATGTAAGCCTACATACTGATTCATTCACTCATTTTCGTGCCCGCTTTTCCTTTGGGGGGAGTCGCGTGGAAGCAACCTTAGGAGGACCAAATATGCCTCACGATCAACAGCAATCTCAGTTACCTTGGGTCGACACCAAGACGGGAGCAAGTGAGGTCGGGGGTGTAGTCAGGCCACCCGGTCCTTGGACGACCTCTGGGCCGCTTTCCCGTGGGTGTAGCCAGCAGGACGTGTCTCGTCCATCTTTCCTACGGCATTCTGGACACATGACCGAATCAACGTAGCTGGGATCCCTCGATTCGGAGGCTTGACATTCCGAGATTTACGGATTTCGGACGTGTGCTCTTTGTCACGAAGTGTCACAGCGTGAACTCTTCCCAGATATTCCATCTCTTCCGTTTGTTCATTTGACAGTACTCTTTCAGCCGTCACCTAAGATTCATGACCACAGGTGAGGATCGCAACAAAGGCCAGTTTAAAAACTGAAAGCTTTGTGAGTTTTGAAAGCTTCCGTTTCGTCACCACGGAGAAGTAAAGCTCACGCAGAACTGAGTTTGCTTTACCAATCCGTGTATCAATCTCTTTGTTCCGACTTCCGTCAATCGTGAATACCATCCCAAGCTACTTGAACGTCACCACCTGCTGTAGCGTATTTCCACTCACTTGCAGAATACACTGCTTTGGGCGTCGTAAAGACACATTGCCTCCATCTTTTTGGTGCTGATTTTTGTTCCTGTTCCTTCTTGGTCGCACGCAGCAGAAAACTGAAAATATGCGTGCTGAAGACCGTGTTGAGATCTACGCATGCAGTACCAGTTCTTCCGTCAAAAGCAAACGGTTCATCCTGCAGTTCCCAAGAGTGACACCATCGTCGACGCGTCTGCAACTCTCTATACAAATCATATTGTCCAGGGCTCTCCAAATATTTTGGGAGAGGACCACATAGGCTATTGAACATCAGTTCGAGGGCCAACATCTTGCGTGATGTGATTTAATTTTTCGGGATGTGTTACATTCTACCTAATCAGCAATTTTTTCATTAATATATTATTTTTCATTATTGGCACAATATGTTTCCGGCCGGATGAAAATGACTTCGCAGGTAGGATTTGGTCCGCAGGACGCAGTTTGGATAACCCCGATACAGACTATGAAGAGGATTGGTGACAGCACACACCATTGTCGGAGTCCAACACCAAAGCTGAACGGTTGCGATTTAGCTCCGTCTACACGGACACAATTTTCTGAACAAGAATACAGCTACTTGACCACCAACAAAAGGCACGTGCCAACACCGACTCCCGCAACACCCCCAAAGTTTTTCACAAGGAATCCAGCCATATACTTTCCTGAGGACGACAAAACATATGTACACGTCTTTGACATGTTCCCAGGATTGCTAGAAAATTTGCTGGAGAGCGGAAATTTGTTCTATAGTGCTACGGCCGCGACGAAAATCACACTTGGTATCATCCAGCTTTGCTTCAATTATTTTCGCAGCGCCTTGGCACATACTCTTCCTGGGAGGCTAAGCAACGAGATGCCCGGTAGTTGGTTCATTCACTCCTGTCTCCCAGTTTGTATATGTGGATGATCAATTTGTCACTCTTTTGGTGCCCTTCCAACACGCCATACCACTTGACACATACGAGTCAGCCAAACCATCCGGCATTCTAAGTTCCCCTAATTCACTATCAAACTTTTCGCAATTAGTTTTAAGCTCGGATTTAGCAGCGGCACCAAAGAGCTTATTGATGTACAGTTCTATGGAAGCTTTCATCTGCGCAAAGTCAAAACATCCCGCCTGAAAAACTTTGCTCAGTTCTGTCAGGTGAGGTGGCAATGGTGACAAAACGAAAGCACCATGTTGAAATTCTTGTTTTCAGAAGTCGCAATAAAACAACGCACATTGCATCAGTTTCATTTTCTGACAGCGGCTTCAGTGCGGCCCAACAGCCAAATCTCACTCCTAGCTTTTGTCTGTTTCCTCACTCGACAACCACCTTGTTTTGCATGCGCGCTGCAACTGCCGACCTTTTGTCTTCATTGTAGTTTTATGCAACGCCAGGCAAGCCGATCGCAACGGTGAAACAGTAAAGCACTAGCATAATTGCATTAAAGTGCTCTTGCAGTTTCGTACACCATACTGTACAAATCTGCGGCACAACAGTAACAGGCCGAAGCGAGGCGGTGCTCATGACATTGTAGACCATACTTACAATTTTCGCTTCCAGCTTCTGCACCAGAAAATTGTATCGGACCATATTACATTTCAGTCGTCCGTTGCAATAGCCATGTGCAGAAAAACATGCTTTCCTCAAATCGTTTCACTTCAATACAAGGCAAAAACATATCTTGGCTTTCAGAATTTAGAGTGTCATTGCAAAACTTTAGGGTGATAGTTTGACATCCAAAAACAGCTTAAAAAATACTGACCTTGACGGTAAGTTTCAGAAATCACGCGCAGCGGACGACGCCAGGCGATGTTGAAGGCCACAAAGGCATATGTTAGGGAAACTGTTGTATGTTTCCCACAGAATGCTGCGGAGTCCATGAAATCAGATCGAAAATTAACTAAGCAGCATGATGCTGGTTTTTGAACTGCTCATACGACTGTTTGAAACATATTAAAACCTTCCCATAAAAATTATGTCGGTAAACGAAACCACAGCAGCATTTGGTGAAAAGCGTGCACGGTCTGACTGTTTTACTAGTTTGTGGAAGAGAATAAAGTTAAAGTATTGGATACGACCGTTTTAATCGACGAACGTGGTTACGTTATTCTGTGTTAAAATTACGATACTTTGCCAAATTAAGATTACGCTTATCCAAAAATCCTCACAGTTTGAATGAATAAAACCCACATGACACATGATATTAAGGGGAGTGTTGCGATTTCCAGGCGTGGAAGTGTGGGCTCTGTTTTCTCTATGTATGTAATAATCAGTGACTGCTACGAGATTTTTCATATTCTTCATGAATGATGAGTTCAATTAATCACAGTTTAAACAGAATGGTGACGCTGTCCACACCTCTCGAAGGTTTTTGCAGTTAATAAAAGAATAGTCTATTTTGGTGACCGCGTTAGTCCTCCACGACCTGGGTCAACACATTGTCGTTGTGTGGAGGTACAGTGCATCTAATGACTCAGATAGGCTATACTAGCTCAGGGGCACCCATGTTAGAAAGGCTGCTGACGAAGTGCCAGTCTAAGATTGACCCAATCCCGATACCCAATGACAGATAAAAGCGAATAATACCGTACAGGATTGGTCGCGGCCCAGTTTATCAAAGACCGAGTTCCTGTTGCTTGGAGTCCAAAAAGTAATCTAGGCTCCCAACAACCCACAAATAAAGAGCTTCCAAATAAGACAACTGTTATCATGTCTATCAACTTCAAGGATTATATCAATGGCTAAGTTCGACTATCTGTTAAGAGTACCGCAGGACCACAAGGTTGACATCCTTCTTCTCCAAGAAACGCACGTAACTCAAAATTCAGCTCAATCACGAAGTAGAATCCCTCGACTCAATTTTATTACAACAATTCATCATGAAAAGTATGGAATATCATCCTACGGATCACAATCAATCAAAGCAGAAAAAAACGAAACAATCCTAGAACCTGACAATATTCACAGATCAGCAATAAGGGGTTGGGAACCTCATTATTTTCAATGTCTCCAAACCCCGGAAACCCGGCGGTCAAACCCGCCGCTACCTCAAAACCCCCATCCGACAATCATAATTAGAGACTTCAACAGCCATCACACTGACTGGGGTTATGCCGACAACAGCAAAGCAGGTGACGTCATCAGTACATGGGCGCATGACACAGACTTGCACCTACTGTTTGACCCAAAAGAACCTGGTACTTTCAGATCAGCCAGATGGAAACGTGACTACTTACTTGACCTATGCTTTGTCACAATCAACAATAACCTGTACCCCTTGAATGCTGATCGAAAGGACCTGGACAATTTCTCCCACAGTCAACATCGACCAATTCTCATCACTGTTGGAATGAATATCCCTACCGTCCAATCCATTCCTATAAAGAGCACGATGGAACTTCCGAAAATCCAACTAGGCAAAATTCACCCGAGACATTGAACACGCATGCGTAGAAATTGCAGCATCACAGGAAAACTTGGAAACCTTTGGAAAACTTATCCTCAACTCTGCAAAGTCTAATATACCCAGGGGTAAAAGAACAAAATACATCCTATGCTGGTCCGATTAGAGCGAAACTTGTTTAGAAGAATATGAAAAACACCCAAGTTAAGAAAAAGCGGACAGGCTGTTGGACACTTTAACGAATCAAAGAAGGAAAACATGGGTAGAAACAGTAGAAAACGTACAGCTACGTACAGCTATGCGTATCATCTCAGGAGCACTAAAAGCGACTCAAATTCTGTGGCTCCCAACAATGAGCGCTACTGCTTCACCGTACCTGACACGGAAGGCTGCAACATCCATCATGCATCAATGCATTGAAAGCATGAACGAGAATATTCCCCTGAAAAAGACAGTAGCTCACGCACCGACCGCAACAAGGCTGAAATCACGGCGACCTTTCTACAACTCTGAAAAGCAATTCGACATTAGCTCCGCGTGGCTGGATTACTGAAAGAACAATCTACCAACCGGTGGAGACGTCATTGAAGATCCTACAGTACCTCTTCCAGGGTTCCACACCGCAACCACACACCAGTGAGTGACAGCCAACCGACTAAGCGCAAAGCAGGCCAAGACTTCCCAAACACTCCATCAATGGGGAGTAAGCCAGAACCCAAAGTGCCCATACGGCCATGCACCGAAGGAAACAGTTGACCACCTTTTTCTGACCTGCCCGAACACTCACATACGCGGTAGCTACTACACGATCCAAGCATGTGGCGAAGATTTTCAAACTTGTTTGAAGGATATCAATGTGAATGTCTAACGGGTGTCATACGATATTAGGACAACATTAGTTTGAAAGACTTGTGGCCTCGCACGCGTAGCGGACTTAAACGCACCAGGCCTTCAACGATGGAAGCAGCAACGTTTTCAGTTTATCATGAGCTTCCGCCTTGGCTGGATGACTTGAAAGCAGGGTTAACAGCATTCATTCAGTGTGTTGCAAGCGAGTCACGGATAATTGCTTGATGTTTCTGGTGGTTATCGTTAGGGAAGAGGAAGCGTAACAATTCAAAAATTCAAGTAAGTTTTTTCAATAGATGCTGTCTTCTGAAGAAAATACTCTGCACCTCATCTAAATGGTTGTTTAAGAGATGTTTGACAAAAATTGTTATTTGGGGCTGTATCACTTTTTGTGAATGCTCTGTGTACGAGTGGTTAAGGGTTGTAGTAAATTGCGTATGTAAAATTAAACTATGACGTATGCTTTTTGTAAGTTTTCCTTCAACTGATTGATTTGTTTTATATCTACAAAAGATGAACAAACTCTTGACATTTTCATTAACAGTGATGTCTTACCAGCATTAACACTGCAATGGCCTGGAAAGAAAGCAGATCAGGGCAAGACTGTTTCATTACGTCTGCCTTCCTCTTCACCTGAGAATTCTCCCAAATATTGTTCGAGATGACGACATCAAATGTATCAAGTGCTCGTTGCATTACACACCAAAATTATCCGGAAACGTCAAACTATCGTAATCACATGTATTAAGCTTACCTGCAAATACGTCACAGGTATTATCAGAATGCTTTACATTCTGTCTTCCCTTGGCTACGATTCCATATAAGTTTCAACTTCGGAAACAAAAAAGGAACATATCAAACATGCAGCTAATTATTATTAAAAAAACGTGAAAGTGCTCATCAACTTCTGTGGTGGTTTTGCCACAAGCTTGTGTCTTCATCATGGTAATTTTATAGGCATATGACAAATGGCAGAAATTCTAAGAAATTTGCAATGTAGTTTTACAAAATATAAGAAAATAGAGTCATTATAAATGGTTTTCGTATTCCAGCATTTGTTTAAACCTTTAAACACTTAGTCACTCTATTTTTGATTAAATGGGGACATGCGCGGTTCAAGTTAGTTGAAATTCACCCACGATTTTGTAAATAGATTCGATGTGCATTGGCCGTTCTATTTGAACTACGACCTAACTAAGGTATTTTAATATTCCGGAAACTAAAGGAACATATGTCCATTGAGCATTTCTACATGCTCTAAAGCTGGAAGGTACAGTAGTTAACGATCCCTAACGATTTTTAACTTACGATAAAGCATTTTTGAAGGACATTTCCCTTATCTCATAAAGTGCCTGTTGCTAAAAGTCCACCACGATGCAATCAACCAGGAGAGAGAGAAATACTTGATGAATATCATCCATTATGAACTTTTAAGCCCAGGAAGAACGTTTTGCAAGGGAACAAGATAGCAAAACACACTCGTTAAACTTTTACTCCAACTTGTGAAACCCTGAACAAACACTTTTGACTTTTTTCAGTTTTGGATTAACCATGTTACATCTTTACTGCAAATCAAGTAACACTCGTTTATTATTAGCACTTGTTGGTGATACATTGCACAGGCGGACTTTCCCCAGACTACAAAAGTTCAGTCAAAGCATTGTAGAGACTACCGATCGGTTTTGTTGTAGTCTCATATCTGCCGTACTCGTTCATAGCTGTTCCCTTTAGTACAGCATTTCTTAACTGTGGGGAATTACCCATTAGTGGGAATGGTAAGGGTTGAAGGTGGGTAACTAGTCATCGCCTGAACATTAGGAAAAGTCAGCTGCCTCAACTTTGTCTTAGAATTATGTTCAAAATCTTGGTGTCGAAATACGTTTCAAGTAAAAATTAGAAGTCTGCAATTTTTCAATCACCTGCAGCATGATCATGGGCTGGAATTGCTGCCACTGCAGCAAGAGAAAGTCCAGGAGCTTAAGCAGCTGGAACCCACCTGGTTCAGCAAAACTTGTTTTTAAAAGCGCCATCTTGTGTACAGTCTGTTTATTTAAGTTTCTCCGGATGATGGCCATTTGAGTTTTTCTAAACAAAAGTTTCTGGTTAGCTGCAGTCAATTAGAGTTTCAAGCATAGAAAGTATTTTCAAAGAATATTGTTTCGGTTATCTGAAAGACACGAATTGTCGAATTTACAAACCGATTATTTTTATAAGTAAAAACATTGAAAACTGGTTTAAAATTGCTTTTCCGAGAAATTATTTTTTCTACATCGGTAACAGAAGGTAATTGAGCATTTGGTTTGACATTCAAAGCATGGTGTTGCACGCAATACAAACAGACAAAAACGGAATTTTTGCATTTATTTTTGAAAACCAACACAGCAAATTAAGTGATAGAATGTTTGGCAATACTCACAGGTTGCGCAAAAACACTTGTGTTTTAGCCAACGCAAGAAGAGACCATATTTGTAAATACATATCACTCCGTTTCAGCAGCCTCTGTTTTATTCAACTTTTACGGGAACATTTGCAGCATGCAGTCTAAGTTGCTTTCGTAATTTTGGTGATGAGTAGTGACCTTTGACATTAAACAAAATATGTAATTGTTCCAAACAACAAGATCCTTAAATTTTGCCTGTCGCGGCCTGAGCTTCACGACATGAATTCGGTTTCACTTGAAGCTTTTATCCGGCAAGCGTTGAAAACGTCCTTGCACTGGCTATCCACAAAAAGCAAACGTCTTTTGGCAAAAACGAAAACTCACGTTCAATGCTCATCAATTATTAAAACCCATGGGCCGAAGTGAAGTGCTTTATTCGTTACTCTGCGTCCAACGCACAGCACGGGTTTGCATTTTTACCCAAGCGTTTCTTCTTACTTATATTGGTTAACGGTCTTTGAGGACATCATTTTCTGAATTGCTTTCGCTCTGTGCAAAGCTTTGAGTAAAGCTTTGTTGATGGATTTATATTCCAAATAAGCACTGCTACAAGTCCCAGAACGTTTTGCGAATCCAATAAAACATTTTTCTATATCCGGAGATCAACCAAATGTTTGTTCTTGAAAAATACTAAAAACATTTAAAGTTATAATAAATGCTAGAATTACGCACAAGCCCATGTGAACGTGAAAGTTATATGTTTCGTCTACAATTAAAAAAATACCTCTGTTTCTTTATCGTTTATTGATTTTGTGCTTTTCAATCGAATTTTCGTATGTTCATTTTTATGCACTGTTTAGTGGAACTTTCTGTAATTTGCCATCGTCTTTTGGCACACCTGGCTCACAACTTTTTAAATGTCTTATTGGCAAGAATAGGTGGGTTGAAATCCACATTAGTTAAAACCGTAACAATGCGACTAAATTTCGAAATTGTTAATGGAGCGTTCAGTCTTGCTTTTATTACGTATGGGTCAAACGCACTGCGACAAAAGAGTATTACTTTACACAAAAATTGACATCAAATAAATCAGATCGAAAATTTTCCTCTATTAAACAACTTTAGGTGAAAAGAATGAAGAAAAAGGGCAATGAACGAAAAGCACAGGATTAACAAAACGAAAAAAAGAGAATTTTATGAAAAGGCAATGCATGAGATGAACAACAAGAATAAAAAGATAATTTTAAGTTTTAAACTGACTGCCGTATGTGCACTTAATAACCTAAATTTCCTTTCAGTGCTTCTGAAGAGCAAAGCTGCAACACATGAACACTATTCATAGAGTGAAAAATGGTTTTGTAGTCTATCATGGCATTGTGCATATACCGTATTTGTAAACAACTAGCTGAAAAAGCATGCAAAAACATTTCAATGCGTCTTTTTTGATACCGTGATTTTCACACGTTTCAACAATCTGTAATGAAACAATGCCAAACTGCAGTGTTTCAAACAAGTTGAAAACCTGCTCGAGCATGCTTTTTTAGTTTGAAATGGCTCCTGACAATTTTGGAAATATTTGTACTCTTCAGAAGAATTACTTTTGGTGTCTTCACAACACATCACGAGAAACATTTTTACCACTGCATCATGTGGGCACTTTCATCTGCTTTCGAAAAAGGTTTCATAGCACTTGCCTTTCAATTTTTAGTGTACAGGTCCAGTTTTCCGAAAGATATATCTTGTAGTATTAATTTTATTCTGCGTCTTCTTGCACAACGCAATCTATCGATCGATCATTTTTGCCATAAGCTGTCCAATGCTTAAAATGCACTGTCTAGTCCGAGTAGACTTAAACTACCCTTGAAAAGCTTTTCCTTTGTCTTTTAAAATTATTCCTTAGTCAATTCTTTCATGACAGAAATTTAATTGATTTCAGTCTTCTATCTACGTGCATTCTGTGCACTCGTCGGCTGCTATAATTCACAGACTTTTGAACAACTACGAGGAATACAACTCTTTATTATCTCCAATGTTTATCGAAGGCCGCATGTGGCCGTACGGCCGCAGGTTGTGCACCCCTGGTTCAGATGCATTTTAGCTGCATGTTTTAGCGCTGTACTATTTAGCATGCTGCAAAACAACGCAACTTTTAGCTTTCTCTCATCAGCCTGAATTGGTGGAAATACAGCTGTATCATCAACTGCTCTTTTCTTTGAAGTTAGACCTATGTCTGATTGTTTTATATATTATGGTACTTACTGCTTAGTCGCAATCAGATTTTAACATAAACACCAAGAACATCTTTCACATGTGACGACAAAAACTTTTCAAATTTTGAACGAAATTTCAAACGAGTTCTTTCAAAACAATGTTTGAGTTAGAATGAATCTTGCAAGTCGCATAAGAAACAACAACGCATTAACCAATGCTTTAATGAAATCACATTGCTTGTCGAACCGTCCGACGCGTTTTCATCTAAATCATTGGCTTTGGCTGTGATGTTTGTTAAATGCAAGGGTTGCTCTTACATTATGTTGCAAATTAGGAATTGCACGTTAAATCGGTCCAAAACAGACAGCTCATTCACACCTTCAGCAGATAAAGACAAATCACCCAATACGTGTCGCTTGTTGAGATAAACATGATTTCCCTTTGGACTGAAAAAAGGAAAGGTTCGCTGATTAACGCACACGGGTCGTTGCACACAGTTCGATTGATCATAAATGTTTTGAAAGAAGAGCGCAGGCACATGTTTTCAACATTTTGTCCAAACCTAAATTCAAGTAAAAGTGAAGATATGACTCACAACGTTCAAGGAAAACAACATTTCAGGGCTTCTTTTATTCCAGGTTTTGAAGCGCAACTTGCAGTAATAGCTTGTTCGTTGCCATAGCATGAAACTAGCTCAGCGCATTGATTTTTAGGTTCTATTAACCAAAGACACTCTTTCTGTTATTTTGGTCCCTTGACGATGCTAAATTAAACGCACGTACAACTTTCCGAAATTAAACTGTGGGCTGTTTTCGCAAACGACCATTAATCATACTGTAATTCTTATCAATTCGTTGCAACCCCCAAGAACTTTATGATGCCGAAAGTAAAAAATCTGTTTCAAAGAATGAGTGACTCCGAGTTTTGATTTTCTGTCCAGAAGCAACAAAAAGGAGAGCCAATTATTGAAACCTGACGATTTGTGATTACATCTATGAAATATCTCCATTACCAGAAATTTGTGTAAGCGCAAGTCCAAGCTACAGGATTTTGTCAAAGCTTTTTATTGTTTAGTAGAGGCTCTTGACGTAACCTTTAACAGTTCTAAATATTTTTTCTGCATTAAGAGTCGAAATGGGTCATTTTGACCCAATTCCTTTTTATATCAACCTGCATCATATCCAACATCCGTTGTTGCTTTTACTGCCACAGATGTTTAATTCACACAAACAAAGTAAAAAGGTTAACTAAAACACACTTGACGATGAACTAAAACACACTTTTGCCTTGTAGAAAATATGCAGAGAAATGAAACATAAACAGAGCTAAGGTCTTGCTTTTGTGTTTTTTTTCACATTTTCTTTTTATACCACACAATCTTTGCAGGTTGGAGGTCTGTGTTACTCCTGGCAGATTGGTTTTCCACATCTTGAGTATTACCAATTAGTTTTCCTATCTTAAATGTTTATAACATTCAGTGTCTAAACAGGTCAAAATGACCCGACGGATATATTAATCCCATCTCACTGGAGAATGATTACTTGAACAACCTTCTTTAACTTACCACATATTTATCCTTCTGCGAGAGGTATCTAATGAAAAAGCAGACGATTTCAAATAACAGAGAGAAAATTACGAAAAAAGTTACAGTATATCTTCATGGGCCAAAATGACCCATTTCGATTGTTAAGGTTAATATTACGATAAGTACCTGTGACTGCAAGTTCAAGATACTGTCAAGAATTGAATCATTGTGCCGCTATTGATCTAAATCCCGTTACTATTTGGTCAATTACTTGTCATCATATTCGAACAGATGTTGCACTTTAAAATTCTTTCATAACAAATGACGCCGTGTGAAACGTAGGTGGTAACTAGCCCACGTACCTAAATGTTAAATCAAATTAATCTTAAAATCCTAGAACTAAGATATTTCGGAAAAATATTCATTGTGTATGTGTTAAATCAATTAACCTTTAATCAAAAATACGGGCGCTCAGTTTACTTTTGTCTGTCGACTGCAGCTCCTATGACGTTTGTGTAAGATAAACATCATTGAAAATTATTTCGTTTGCAAAATTTCGTGCATTATATTTCGATTGTTTCAAATCCCACACACACACAAATTAGCTTTTGCAGCTTTATTTCTTTAGCTCTAGTTTTTATGTTTGGAATTTTGAGTTTCACACAACCTTCTTGGTGTCTTTTCCAACTATTTATGTCTTTTCCAACAAATGTTTACGACCACAAAATCGTTGTTTTGTTTCAGTTTAGCAAGACATACGTACAATTACCTCACTATAATCAATCCCTCTTTGCCTATATTTGAAGAAGCTCGCGTTCAAAATTTGTTTTATCATGATAAGAATCTATTAACTCAAGTGGAGGGGGAAGTGTTTACGTTGCTCTAAGATACTGATGAAAACTGTGAAATAAGTAAGCGTTTAGTTTTAAGTTCAGAGCGAAACAAAAAGCAAATACAAGTCAACATATTTTAGGAAAAAAAGTTTAAAGAAACTATTTCTGTCTTTCCTCTTCTCAAGTGTTTTCAAATCTCGATGCGTTGCGTAGGTATTTGGTCCACCGCTAAGTCTTAAAAATTGTTTATAATATTGCACGGAGCAGAAGCCAATTTTATTTGTAAAAGACAAAAACATTAGGTTTTGCACAGCAGTGATTACTTTCACATTTCTCTTGATCAATGAAACTTCGACATTTGCTTGACAGAATCGATATCTGAGAATAAAGCGGATCATGTTGGCGCCGAAGATAGCAGATCTTATTTAACGTCAATTGGCAAATTGATACTGTCTGTTAAATGCGATAGCAATGCAGTGAAATAAATTAAACTTTACTCAAATGCTTTGTAAATTGCAGAACAGCGTTTAATTTCGATTCTCAAACAAAAAAAATTAAAAATTGATAGCATGTGTTAAAATAGGCAAAGTCAACAAGATTCTTCGGACACTTTGAGGTGCAAGCAAAATGCCCACTTTTGTTGCTTTTCATTTGTTTCTTTTATTACATGTGAAACGTCTTCATTAAAATTGATTTGTGCTATAGCAACAGAGCTGACTGAGCAGTTGACCCATACGGTCTTTCGCCAACCTTTTTGATTCCAATATGTTAGTTAACATCAATTTTCTGAACCTGAAGTTTTCAATGGTTTTATATTCTCATCAGCATGCAATTAATTTCTGCCCTTTGATGTTAGCCATTTTTCTTCCTGTTGGATGTGCATTGTTCCATGATGTGAGTCACAAAAATGCATGAATAACCGTGCATACCGTACCATACCATTTTTTTATGTAACCGTATTTTTGTTTGAAATTATAGATATTTCGAACAATATCGTAAAGATAAAAAAGTAGCTTGTCGCCAAACCCTACACTGTATCGTCATTCCGCGATGACAAGCTGCAAATAGACTGCAAGGCAGGGCGTGCTTCTTAAAACGTGAAGGGTCGGTTGTTCTAATGTCCACTTCCAGACAATGGTACGGCGCAACTTCCAGCGATCTTCAAGTAATTACACGCACGATTTGCTTTTTTCGGCGCTCTCAACCTTGTAAACTTCAATTTGTAGCTAATCGCGCTTCTGGTGAGAGCGTCGGCCGCCTCCCATCTCCTTGGGCAATTCGATCGATGACCTCTGTCACAGGGTAGAGCTGAAAAATGCAGTTGCTCATAATATATTTTACTATAGTCGTGAGTTGTACATAAACTACCGAAGTGTGTTTTGCTGTTTTAAGATTTTGTACCACTGAAAAAAGTTTTATATTTTGAGGTTCTGCCTGCAATTGCACCCAGGAAGCATTTACCTTAAAACTCATCTTTGCTTGTCGTCTTACTTTCAATACGTGACTAACTGCTCTGTAGTTTTAGAAATCATTAAAGCAGCATTTGTTCTAGCCCAAAATGCAGCGGATTGCCATACGTTATTATAGAAAAGTGAGTGATTAAGCATTGAAGTGTATAATGCAGGATGTAGGATTTTTAAACAAAATTTAAGGAAAGGTTTTTAGTAAGGGCACTTGAATGTAAATAACATCAATTAGCGATCTAGAGGTTGCCCTCAATCTGTTTGCAGTAATCGTGATTGTTTACTGTCAACTACAAACTCTGAATTCTAATTACCAACTTAGCTGATGGAAAAACGGATCAGTTGGTTAAGAAGAACGCCAAGTAAAAACCGAAGATGAGATGTTCAGATGAGTTATACCGACATTGCATGGATTTACCAATTCTTGAATGTCTTTTGGTTTTCTTAAAATTATCAAAACATTTCAGAATTTTTCAAAGTTCTGATTGAACGTGTTAAAGTTGCTTTTCGAAACCAATGTGCTCTGTTCATAAAAGCGTTTTTCTGTGTCTTGAAAAATAATTTGATGTAAAGAAAAAATTTGATGCAAAATTATGCCAAAACCAGGAATGCTTCGATTTTTATTGGGTTACCTTTGTGGCACCTTAACGCTGGGGAGACTCGTTAATAGTGAGTACGTTTTTCTACAGAAATATTTTGAACAAGAACTTCTTTTACCAACTTACCAGACTTTCACCGTCTCAGAAGATGTTACAAAAAACATACTGCGATGGTCCATAGAAAACTACTACACTTGGGTACTCTGCGCTTAGTAGTAAAGCTTGTCATAATTATTATGCAAAAGAAGGATAGTACGTTATACGTGCGATAATGCTTGTGCTCAAGATTGTCATGAATTTACATCATGGTCATATCCTATATTCTATAGTTTATCTCGAGCTTGTTAATTATGCTTCATAAACATACATCAAAAACAGCTTATCAAAAAACAGTTTGATCGTTAAAAACCTGGATGATGTACACGTAAGTCTCAATTTAAAACATGTAGTAAACAGAGAAAACGATTTTGGAATTTCAACATTTCTGCCAAAAATCTTTGTGCCCTATTGCATTAATGTTTGATAAAGTTTTTCAGCATTATTCATGCGGTAAAGCCGGTCATTTCCTCAAATTCAAAGCAACAGTCAGTTAATATGACATGCAACGTGAATGAAAGCTTTGTAACAAGTATCGAGAGTGCTGGGAAGTAAAACTTGGGAAAATTTGAGCGATGTGATTTTTTCTCTAGTTTTTGAGGGTAAGTGTAGAACGAATTGTACATTTCTTTAAATAATGTCTGAATGATACAAAAGTTTGTTTCAATGCACGTACTGCACAATGTTTTTATTAGTGGAATTGCATAACCCAATAAACTGAATAAAATTTTCATAGTTTTTATCCATTTAGCTGATTTGTTCAAACTTGCTCAAGAATGAAAGCTCAGATTTTTATTGCCAACGCCCTCCTACCAACAACTGCTTGGCCAGTTGGCTATAGAACGCCTTTCAAATCCAAAATCCAATCAATACTTTTGAGTTACTCCAACGCTTAGCCTTGTTTCGGGAGATAGCTGTAGTAAGGTATAGACTATAGAGGAATGCCGTAACAAGAAGTAAGGAAATGTGCGCTTTTATAATGGTTTTTCATAGTTTGAAGCTTTTCAAAATCAACGATTCGTGCATTTTAAAAAACTTTTCCATGTTGTTTTGGTCGGTGCGTCAATCGTTGGCCTTTTCAGCCTCAGGATTTGTTGCACCTTGCGTCAGACACACACGCAATTAAAGCGCTGGGAGTTTGTCAATGCACTGAATCCAAATTTCAAAACAGATTCTGTGCTTCAATAAAAGTATTGGTTCTTATCACGATTTTATGCACTATACACCAAGCCAACTTAATGTGACCAGGGGAGCATCTTTATTTATGAGACCTTCCTTTGTCTCTGAGACAGCATGACTGTACAATAACTTGGAATACCCAACAGTTGTATGTACAAAATAAAAGAGTTTTAGAAAACCTGGGAGATGTGCTATAAAGCTGGAGATACGGTTCAGATCACTACCAACAACACTTTACAGTCCGTCAAACAATGTAGCAAAAAATCAAAGCAAGACCTAATCGACCTACTGCAGAATTCAATGCTGTAACCTGTTTCTCATCCTAAAGCGTTTTCCTGCAGGCATACAAGAAAAAACATCTGCAAATGTGCTTTGAAAGACTGGCTGTTTCCAAAATTTGCGTACGAATGAAACTAAGTCATTGATAGGTTGGCGGGTGCTTGAAACAATATAGGTTTTGTTTTGAACGATCATTGCAAACGAACACAAACATTTACTAACATCCTGGAAAGTTCAATAATATCAGTGTCAAAGATAAGTACATTACTGCCAGAAGCGGTTTGAGGAAGATCTGTTGAAGACGATCTGTGATCAAAGAGAATAAACACTTTCTCCTTTAACCGGTTCTTAGGGTTTGTGTTGCATTTTTCCGTGATTTCGGATCACTCACTACCAAGCACTAATTTAATCGAATTTGACTGCAAGCAATATGATAAAACCAAAAACAAGTTTACTTTGATGGTGACGTGCTTCATTACACTATGCTTTCGTTACAACATTTGCTTTCGCTGCAGTAAATTCTGCGTCTTAGTTTCGCCATTAACTCGGTTTCCTGCGGAAAAAAAACTTCAGGATTTGGAAATATTGCTCAGTATTGATGAATTCTTTCTACCGTGGTAAATGATAAAAAAAATTTGGAACGTGTGTTTGTAAGTCTTTGGTGCATAGAAAAGGTAAAGCAAGACGAAGTTGAGGCAGAATGATAACAGAATTTGAAAGCAGACTTTTACGCGTATATCTTCCTTTTTACTTATTCCATTTGAAGTACGAGGTAACGACGAACTACACAATTCAACTGATTCTAATACCCAAAAAGATATACAGTCCTATTTGCTATAGAATCAGGTCATGCCAACGTTCCATTTAAGTTCAAATTTTCTCAGGTTTTTCTTTTTGTAAAAAACTAATTCGACCAAACTCCTGCAGTTAAGAAAATGAAAGCGCCAATTAAACTTGATTGACAGTTGTGAAAGATTGCGTGAAACCACCGATTTCGCTCCCCTTGTGCTTCGTCCAGGCAAACTCTCTTCGAGCAAACTTCATCGTGGCTGCTTGCAATTTAAGGGTCCTGCTCATTTTCAAGATTCATCAAAGAGTGGTCTTTCAAAGTTTGCCTGCAAAAATATTGGCAAAATTTTTGTTGCCGGGCACGATTTGTGGTATTTTGTCAAATTCTGCGCAAAACAAGTGGCGCGAATCGAAAGATTCGACCCTGAAAAAAACACAGGTTTACCGATGTTTGCAAAGCATTTACATTCAATCAATGTGTACGAAATATATGAAAACTGGTTTGAAGTAAATAGAAAAGTGTACAGTTAAAGTGAATAGCACCATGAGGCCGCGCTTATGTTTATCTTGTTGACAAAGTATGGTACGCAATAATATACTGCAGTAGACGGAACGAATTTTCAGACTGGGCCATCACATGTGCGTAGTTGGTATACAGTAAGTTCAGGTATAAAGAACTAACATTTGTCTTCAGAAAGAATTTTCCTCAGCTCATCTTTATCGTCTTTTCATCATTTCCACCACCCTTATTTAGTCGTGTTGCTTTACAATAAAATTAACATTTGAGAAATTTTGGCTTGAGCTTTATTTAAGGAAACAATCAGAACAAACCGTATCTGCAAAATTATTTTTTCAATTTACGCAGTCGAGCGAGGTTTACGAGGATAAATCAAAAAGTTACACAATTATTATTCGTTGCCGGCGAAGTAAATTCTCGACAGTGATTGTCACTTCTTCATCGTTGCCATAGTGTTTGATTCACAGTTACTTTCATGAAATGAAACAGATGGGAACTTGAAAGTGAATCAGGTGGGTACTGAGGGTGTGATAGAGTTTCACACTCAAAAAAGTAATTCCTTTCCTTGTTCTGATGCTTGTATGTGGTAGGGCTTTGTTATGTTGAGTACAAACTTTATTCATCTCCAAATCGTGTCTTCCTCGTTAGATTCTCGCTGCAAATTTTTGAAGGGTCTCGGCATATAGTTCAGAGATGATTGTTTCTCTTCTTGGCACGAATCAACAGGAATAAGTCCTTGGGTATTCAAGAAGAAAGCGTCCATGTTTTTAGCTAACGTCCGTGACATGAACTTTTTGGCTTTGAAGACGTCACGTGACACGATTGCATTGATCGCGTTTTGGATCCACGTTCATATTGATCTTTTCAAGTTATATCAACAGTTATAAGTTTCCGAGGAAGGGTTTCATCTCTGTAAATTATCGCAATCTCTTGGGAAATGTAGCAGTGACATCTTCAGCAACCGGGTATTCGATTACTACTGTTTACTTCAGATGTTCTTGTAACGAAGTTGCCAATGTGAAATAAGCTAAGCTAAACACGATTCATTGTTTGTATTTAATGAAAACAGGCTTAAACACTTGCATTTCATATGTATTTGTACATTAACATTTTCTAAAATTTCAACAAAGAAATGTTAAAGCGTGGTTTGTGTGAAAAAATTGCGTTACTCTATGACTCGGTGTCGTATTTTCAGTTAGTATAACCGATACTGTAAAGCCGCTGTTATTTACTGTACACAGCTGGAATGTTTTGCGTACCCCGCACCTCAATCCAGATCCTGGTGTTTGACAACTTTTCGACCTACCACCGGTATACCGGTCAATCTGCTGCGCTGGAACCGCATGATTTATCCCATGACAAAGAGAGGAGTTCCTAAAAACACATTTCTTGTAACAACGCGTGTCATGTACAAAAATGTTGATGTCAATTGAGATGTCGATTCCGTCCCAATCATGTCATGTTCATGAACGTTTTGCCTTTATGGATTCAGTGGCTTGTAAGTCCATTGATAAGGACTTTTACCCCTGTTTGCGATTGCCTTGTCACAAAGTTGAGAGTTACTTGGAGAGTTGGAGTATGATCCAACTGGTGCTTTATCAGTCGTCCAGGCATTGTGATTTTGGACCTAGCTTTGATCATCGTCGTCAAAAAACCATACAATATCGTAATTTACTTTTCTATGATTTCGTCCTACGAGGGTTTAACCGTGTAACTCGTTGAGACGTTAGTTTTAACAAAATAATCGAAAGAGACTTGCCAACTTCTAGTGAAATTAAACTGTACAGGATATTATAACCGCATGTAAGCGTTTGAGCAACTTCTGGTCAAAATATTTGACGTTAATGTGCTGCGTGTGCTGGCTTTAAGACCCTTTTCAGCAAACGATCGTTATCTTACCCCCAAAACCCAAAAAACATTTCTTGCAACGGTTCACAGTCCCCTTTTATTGTGTCGCTGCTAGCATCCCTTCATTATGCTACCTGTGCCTTTAAAAAGCAATAGTTATCTCGTGAAGTCTTTACCCACTTTCCAGATATTTTTGCTTTGTTTCACACAAAAACAACTTTTAAGCAATTTCTAACTGCACATCAAAGCTGACCTTGATAAAGTTTTTCACTTGCTAACGCTTCAAGCTCTTCTGAACGGCAAAAGTTCCAACTTTCATCAAAGTAGTCTTGAAAAACATTTCAATCTTCGATAAAATTAACAGTGCGATAAAGATAAAACTAGAGCAGGAAACAAGTAAAAAGATTGAAGACCGTATCTGTCGCTGGGACTAGTATACCCCTACTTGCCAACACTATATGTTATGCTAAAAATTTATTATATCAAATTTCACCTTTCTTGAGCAACTGCGTACGATACTGTTTTTTCATTGAGATGTCAAGCAGCCATGCTTAGTTATAAAATCATTGTCTCGAAGTACCAACCCAATTATGGTGGAACCCAAGAAGTTCCTTTTGCTTTCTTCCTCCTTTCAAATACTGCAGCTCTTATTTTTTTATTCTTCGTTTGAACATCAAAAGGTTAGGTTAATTTGGAGTCTGATTTAAGTAGTTCAGAACAACCTTCGGTCACTTGCGGGTTATTGAGATGTTAGGTTTTATTTGATAGCTCAAATAAGTTTATTCATAGACAGATTTTACTCTCATGTTTTCTACTTTGTCGTCCATAGGCATAGTTCGTAATTCTACTTGAAAAGTTTATACTATAATGAAAACACATCAAGCTTCACTTGATGCCACTGAGCAGTGGAAGATTCTTCCGCGATCGAAATAAATTTTAGCTTTAATTGTAGTTGTACGGCTTGTGTTCAGACAGAAAAGATATAGATTTTTGGTTATTTATTAAAAAAGACGTATATTCCAATAGTTTCGTTTGAAGTTTCTTCCCACACGTGCAACCGACTTGACACAGATTTCTGGAGGAGGAATCTACATATTTTGCTTAAATTGTGCTATTAACGAGACCTTTCGGTGGAACTTCACGCAAGTAGTTGCTTTATTTGAAATTTTAGCGAATCGTTTTGAATTGTACTTCATCAGGGACGCGGGAGAGGGAGGGAAGGGCGGCGGTATTGCCCCCTTGCCATTTCAAAATGGGGCCACGGGGGCGGATGTGCCTTTTCATAACAATATCATAAGTAATTTCATGGCTTATTAAGATCGACTTGAAACAAATTTATTGCAGCTATTCGCACAGTTGGAAAATACGGAATGGTTTTCTATATTTTCTATTATTATTTTTTAGGTCAACATTGTTTCTGAACAGAAATAAGCATAATAGGTAACGATTTTTCTGTTTTTTATAAGTTCCCATTACCCTCAAATCTTTTGCTGCTCCCCTGCCCTGCCGCTTCGCCGGCGTCCCTGTGCTTCGTAACAGCTTTTTTTCACTTATGTGTCAGTAGGTCTGTCTAACGTCACTGCAACGTCAGACTTTGCATTCCACCACTATTTATCCAACGTTGTAATTTGATAGCGCGTATTTTAACGACACAGATGTTTGGGTTTATTGCGCTTTCTTTGCAGTTATTGCTTTTTATTCTCAAAGCAAAACAGCAGTTTAAATTAATAAGCCTGTCAGTTCAAGTCAGAAAAACAAAGAATGAGAAACTGATTTCAAATTACACTACAGTAGAATTTGTCGAATTCGTCATCGTTTAATTCGTTAATTCGCTCAATTCGTCACTTTTTTGTCGCTCCTGGCAGAATTATTATCTTCTGTGTACATTTCTGTTCGTCTAATTCGCTATTGTCTAATTCGTCAATTCGCTCAATTCGTCACCTCTTTATATCCCCGAGAAGCGTTTTGTTTTGCTAATACGTCTTTTGCAGTTTCGCTTTTGATGTTTAAGCAGCTAGTTTAACACGTGTGGGAATTCAAACAAATTAAGGATCTTTATCTGAGAACTGTTGCACCTCGCAATTTGTTTATCGAACTTATACACGAGGTGCAGAGCGCGACCCGACTCCTCATTGAAAGAATACGGACAGTCTTCAAAGTTTATTAAAGATTTAAAAGGTGTTAGACTAAATGGAGGAGTCTAGATGGACTAGATAGGAACTAAAGACTTTAATTTAGTAAACAACCATAACGTCATAAACTTGTATTTGCAAATAAAAGCACGAGTTGCTATATGACAAAGTATACAAGCTTTTATGATAGAGTTTTCACCTCTTTGCATCTTCTTTCGTTTGAGCGAGTTCTTCTTTTATATTTCCATAATTCGTCACTTCGCCTAAATCGTCACTTTCTTTCTAATCCCCTTGAGGTCACGAAGCAGGCAAATTATATTGTATTATGAGTGATTTTGAGTCCAGAATCCTATGATACAAGTTAAGACTGAGGCGTTCCAATTAGAGAGATTGTCATTTGTCACAAGCAATTTTTAGTCTCAGTATAAAAGATAGCACCATTTCAAGTCAGTGACTAGTGGCAAGACTATTGCAAGATTACATTGCAATATATTTTGCACAAGAATGGGATTGCAGCATTCGACCAAATTTCAAGAAGTGTTTTTTCCAGAACACCGCTCAAGTCTATAAGCGAACAGTGTCTGCACCAAATGGTTCTTACACAAGAAGAACGCTGCAAATATATGGAGCCGGACGTAACTTTTCAAAGAATCATGTTACCTATGTCCGAGTCTTAGCTCTAAAACACCTCGCAGTGCCAATTATTACTATAGAGTAGAAAATGGGGGAAAATGGGGAAAAAACGCATTCAGTTTGATTAGACGGAGATGGCTAAAGATATGTGATGATGACAAAAAATGTTCCTTTCATATTCGTGAAAATAACGACAGTGCAATTATGATATACTGGCTCGACATTCCACCCTGACAAAAACTGGTTTATTAACACACACCACATCTATGATTCATAATATGTTACTCACAGGTACAATTCGTTTTACCTATGAACTCTAAAAATTTGTCTCAATAATGTGATGATAATTTTCTTTTGGCTGTATTTGTTTTCACAGTCATACATGACTTTCAGTGCTACAAGGCAAAGTGGTCAATTAAAACACAAAATCTAGCTATTGTGACTAACAACTCGAAATATTGCACTGGAATGGTATCAACGGCCACGAATGAAGGAAACCACATTTATCCTTGGATTCCGTCAACGGCAATTGCTATGCGTCTTTGTGACGACACTCCAACCCACTGCGAAGAATATTGCAATCAAGAGGATGACGGTCCCGACTCCTCGACCAGCAGCGAAGCCTCAAGCGACTCAATCAAACCGTCAGACATCCACATGTTTTCCGCCTCTTCCACTTTGCACGGATTCAAGCACATCTTTGCTCCCCATCACTCATCCTTGCGGAGGTTTTCATGGGTGGTATCCTTCATCGCCAGTCTGATATTTTTGATTTTCCAGGTAAGTTTTAAAAAATCAATTGCTTGCCCAATTTGAATCTAATTCATCTTCATTGCTGGTATTTTTTCAAAACGCTGGTCAGTAGACAGACCAATACTCCTGGCCTCTGCTTCCAAATTCAACGAAGGCCTTGTATGACTTGAGTGAAAGACGTGCACAGCATTGATTGTATGTCAGAGAGAATGGTCTCCAGAAGCGTGGTACTTCCTCTGAAACAGCTTGCGAAAGAGTTCAACGGCACTTTGGTTAATTACCTTTATGTAATCATGCAATACGTGTAGTGCAGATTGAATCTCGTGCTATATAAATGGTGTAAACCTTCGGGAACTTCTGTGTTTGGCAGAACCTCTATACGAGAGAGGATGATCGCTTTGAGAAAATTCCAAAGCAAGCCAGGGAAAGGATTATAGTCTCCGAGCAGGCCATGCACCAGTAGATCGCACTTCACATCCCGCAGACAGTCCTAAGGAATGGCGTGGCCAATGCGTTAAAACAGTGGTTCCCAGCTTATTTATGCCCATGACCCACCTAATCACCGTTAAAATCCTGATTTCCTCCCATGTGATGATAATAAATCTTATGATTTCAAAAGTGAACACCGTTTCAGCTAAGAAGCTTAAAACGCCAATGCTTTGGGTTAAACAAGCTTTGGACCCAGACCTCGTAAGTCCGTCTCAATGTCCCCTTAAAAATCAAATTGCTCCCTTGTGGGACCTACGCTCCACTTTGGGAAGCATTGCACTACATCCAGGTTAAGCTGCAAGAATGCATGAGCGGCCAATATTTCCCACCTGCCCATCGATTCCCCAACCAAGACTGCTTGCCTTTCATGACTGAAAAGCTCAAACCGCCCCAACATAGACTGTTTGATCCAAAAGTGGAGGCATCCCAGGCGTAACCACTCCTACCGAGTAGACCTGGGAATTATGGTCAAAGGATATTCCAGTTTCCCCAGAACTGCACAGCTCAGAATTTACAGCTTCACTCTCTTGGTTGCACTTTAGAATGATGCAACGTTTGTAAAAACTAAATATTAGGTTACATCAGACGCATTTAATACGCAAACTGTTAAATCAGACACATTTAGCTTACAGATCGCTATATCTGACTGATATAACACACAAACTGGACTCCACAATTCACACAAGAAAGTGGTGAATTTTGACAAAAGTCACCTAGCAACTTGTGCAGACAAATTACATTGATTAAGCTGCGCTTTAGATTTTGACACGTTATGAAATAGAAAAAGCAATTACATAAACATCTACATTCTGATATTTTCCTATTTAAAGCTGGCATTGGCAGAATCTTTGTAAAGATATGTTTATTCCACAAGTGATAGGCAGAAATTCTGGCATAGTAAGAATGTCTCAAGAACACGTCGCTTGCAGACGATCAAGAAGACAAAGTGTGCAGCACATGCGATGGGAACCAAACGGTTTCATTAATAGCGTCAAACCGTTGACGAAAAGTACAGTAAAACACGAATCATCAGAGGATAAGCGGAAATTATGACTGTCATTGTCAGAGATGACCGACAACACTCTGTTCGGACTAACACATTTTTCCAACCATAAACCAGATGAGCACCATGGTCAAATAAAAGCCTTTGATGTTTTGCGGTAAGCACAAAGCAATTTTTATACAAGTAACAAATCTTTACAAGTAAGCCTAGTTTGCTGTTATATATAATCAGTTGCTATATCATAATCCTAAACAAAAGCTCCTAACTCCTAAAAAATAGAGTTTACACTGGCAATTAATTCATGCTACGTATATATCGAGTGTGCTTGATTTTCTTTCAACGTTGCCACGACAGAACTCAGCCAAAACGAACTTGAATTCGTTTTTTTAATCTATGCCTTGTCTCGAACTAACGGTCAGGCCAGATCTTTCCAAGTGACTACAGCGGATTTTTATTGCAAGAAAAAGATTTAAGCAAACCAGAGGGGTTGGGGTTCTGCTCTTTTAAGCGTACGCGGTTTTAGTGTCAGGCAGCTTCAGTATTTTTGCTTCTTATGCACTTTCAGCAAATTAAACTTCGAGTGGTATTAGCAGACACCCATACCGATAAAGCAACTTCTCAACTTGGAGGCTATTTTTAGTATAGTCCAATAAATCTTTTCGTTGTTTAGAGTTCGAATCGGGTCATCTACTACTGGAAGTTTCCCCACGTGACGCGTATCGATGAGGTCGCCGCTGGTAACCTGAGCTTTCCTGCGGTTACCATTTGCAACATGAACGAAATGCGTTTTAGTAAACTGACAAAAAACGATATGTATCATGCAGGTAAGATATACCAAGAGTCTTGAAATATATGGCAGCATTTGTTAGTTTATTGATACAGTACACCCAACTATGATAATAGGGCCTAGATTGAACCCAGAACTTGTATACTAATATATTCAGCACGTTAGACTACCATGTTGTAACGTTATCATTAAAACATGTTTTGATTTTCGACCAGTGCTCTTCTTTCTGTGGGTTTTTATGGCAAACCACTCAACGCGTAAAGAAGTATTTTGTCAATAGTGAACTCATTTTCAGTTTTTTTTGCAAAATTTGAAACATCTACCGTGATGTTTTGGCTGAAAGTTTCATTTTTCTAAACTATGCTCTGCAGGTTTATAATAAATTCAAAAACTTTTAAGAAGTTATCTGAATTTTCCTAAATTGTTTTAAAATCATAATGATTTTTAGGAAATTTTGCTTTTCAGTGCAAGTGCTCTTGTCGATTCACCTATAACAGTATCAAAAATCACGCTCCTACCTAGCATCTGACATTCATCTCAAGCCTAAATTCGCCAAAAGCTAAAACCGTGCAGGACAAAAATACAGTCATTAAAAACAAATTTTTCACCTTGTTTTGTTGTTAAATCTGTTCAAAAACGATCTCCCAAAATGAAATTCGGCAAAATGAAATTCTAGTATATGCCCATATTAGGACAATTCAATGTCTCACCTGTTGTGAAAAGAGCTCCCAACGAATAATCTCGGCAACCGACATGTCGTCATGCCCCGCAATCTTTCCGTTGCTGACATGTCGCTCTCACTGAGCAACCGGTCAGATGCCGCAGAAGTTTGCCTCTTTGCAGTTGGCATGTGGCAAAAATACTATATCAACAAATTGTCGTACCGTCAATTTGGTTGTGGATGAACTGTTACCATGTTATTGGCAACACACTGAGAAAAAAATCACTCCTATTAGACACGTTTTCATTTAAAGGTGTCATGCTTGTTTTTGCCAGGCAACCTTCTTGGTTTCGTGGACAGCAATGAAGAGTTGATTAAGCCGAGTTTTTACAAAGACATCGAAACGATGAAACCTTCTCTACGCAACCGCATGAAGGGATTCCGAAACATCATTGGAGATCTCACCAACTTCCAGTATAATTTCATGTGAGTTTTTCGGCTAAACATTTTTGACGACTTCTCAACTCACGGACAACCGCAGTGCCGGTTTCACACGCAGTCAGGCAGCAGGCCACGCTGCGTCCATACCTGAACGGCGTCTTATTGTTAGGGACATGAGATTATAGTACTAGAAAAGGAGCAGCCCTGAAAAGTATTATGTTTGTGATAAAAATCCCTTTTGTTTTACTACAGTAAATTAAACTGAGGAAGTTTACCCCATACCAGGCGCGCAGCCAGGGGGAGCATTTGAAAATTTCAAAACATTGCATAGCAGTTTTCACATTTGCAGAAACGTTCGAAGAATAAAGATGAAATTTTGTATCCTAATCATGTTTAAGAAAAGTCCTCATTGAATTAATTTTTCTTTGTTCTACTGGTTAGTTATCTCCTTATAAGATTTATCTTGAGACAGGCCATTGATAGAAAATTTTGCAAATGATTGGTATTTAATCACAGATATGCTGGAAAATGTCAAAGCTTGGGAGATCGTTTAAAATGTTAGTATTTCTAAGGCATTTTTAATCTTTTTGTTCGTGTACTACTCTGAAAATTTTCAGAAATGCAGTGTGTGTGTACGCTTTGATTTTTCTTCTTGCCTATCTTCTGAGGAAGAGAGTTTGCATACACTCTCGAAACGTCAACAATAAATACTGCATTGTTATCACAGCAGTGGAGAAAAGTTTGCAGCCAGTAAGCTATGCCCGGAGACAGAAACTGCATACTATGTTCAGATTGTGTTAACTTTACGTTTGCCTGGGGTTACTGTAGGCAACTATTCAAGAATTTTTGCATTTTATGTTCAGAGCTTAACCGTTGCTGGGGTATCACAGCCAACCTTTAACGTTGCAATGGGATTTTGAATTTTACAAGAGCCTCAAAGTTATTAGGCGTTGTTTAGGTAGTCTTGGCGAAAGTGGCGAGGCCCACCCATATGTGGTTGCGATCTGGCCCGACCATTCGTAATAAAGTTAAAGTTGCATTCCTGCTGCATTCCTTTCTAAAGTGTTTCAGTTGGCAGACGAGGTCTATCGTATCTACGATTGAAACAATAGCATCAACGATTTAAATATATTCTAACATTCATACCAGTCTCTTGTATCTGACAACTTTACCACTCGCAACATCGTCTGCAGAAATTATCTCACAGAAAAGATATTCAAACGAATTTTCAAACGTCTAGATCAGTGTGGTCCAAATACAGGCCCGCGGGCCGCATGTGACCCGCCACAGCGCTTTCAGGGGTCCGTAAAAGAGTTCAGGAAAGTCTTCAAACCTGACATTTGTTGAGAAACGTGTGAAGTTACATTTGTCTCACTTGCGCTGTATAAAGTGAATTTGCACAAGAACAATGAATAATGCTTTTTCTGTGTAACTTTTTGTTTTATTTATTTATTACGCAGTTAAATTAGAAGGTTCGACCCGTCGCTAACCCTCCGCTGGGGTACCTGGAAGCACATATGTGTGTGAAAATACATTTTCTGCTATGAAGCAAGACACATTTAAAAACAAAAATGGAGTGGCAGACGAAACACTAAACGATAGTCCCTGACTTGCACCACTAACACTGGAATTGATAAAGGAACTATAGTGTCAGAGATGCCTCGACCACAGGCATCCCACTTATATAGATTTGTAATAAACGGCTGTTCACTTATAATAAATACTACGGCCAAAGCAAACGATACAACTGACATCTTGCAAACGTTTCGATAACAACTGTTATCATCTTCAGTGCATAGCAAGATGATAACAGTTGTTATCGAAACGTTTGCAAGATGTCAGTTGTATCGTTTGCTTTGGCCGTAGTATTTATTATAAGGCTATTTAGCACTTCCGCTTTTCGTGTACCAAAATTCGATAGTAACAACGAGAAGAATAAAAATCGGGAATCTTGAATTTTTGGTTAATTTGCATTCCATTTTTGTCAACCTCTTTTCTGGTAATGTCGGTAGCAAAATACACTTTCGAAAAGAGAAGATCGATACAAATTATAAATGTATTGTAGAAAATTGTGCACAACGAGCTTTAATTTTTCTAATTCCAGCGTTGCGCGCATTGATCGCTTGCTCGTCGCGCTTCACGGCATGTTCGCCAGAAAGATGCCGATTGTTCATTGGTTGATATCTTAATGTATTCGTTTCGTCACAAGTGTAGTTTATTTCGTCACAGGTATGGTTTCAAAACCGACGAGCCAAGTGGCGCAAGCGCGAAAAGCAGGGCATGTTCGGCGCATTGCCTGGAGGGATGCCGGGAATTCCGCCGCTTCCGGCCCTGTCGTTCGCCGATCCGGGTCTACTTCGTCACCTCTACAACATTCCCAATTCCAGCATGGCATCAGTTGACATGAAGTTCTTCAACTGTTCGCCATGCGCCGACAATGGACGGAAACACCCCGCTGCCAACTGGCAGCAGCAGGTGGCGCTCGCGCACGCTCTCCACCGGATGAACCACGCGACCGGGCCGGTGATGCCGTTGCTGCTGGCCAAGCTCGGGGCAATGTCTAATCCTTTTGGGTGCTTTCTTAACCCCGGCGACGTGACAAACCCCACTCGGGCCTTTTTCAACCCTGTGGTTTTGCCGTCGCTTCTGAGGCAGCAAAGCTCGCCCAACACGACGAATGAGACAGCATCCTTCGTCCGCGGCGGAAACTTGCCCGCATACCACTCTCATAAGTTGCCTCGTGCTCGAGTTGCTCCAAACATCCAATCGATATCATACAGCTCATAATGAGTTGTTCAACAAGATACTTGAAATATTTAAGGATTTTAGTTGTGTTTTCTCAGCCTTGACGTGTCCTACAACAACCAGATAAAAATAAGGGACATGGAAATTACCAGAACAGACCTTGAAATTTTTAACCAACGGTTCGAAAGGTTGTTAAACACTTTAAAATTGCTCTTGACTTCGAAATTTTTCAGTCCTGTCGAACACGATTTGGAGTGCTGCGTTGGTTAAAGGTTTTCCTCTTCTTTCTGTCCCGCCCAACATCAACCTAGATTAATCCCCCCACACACTCACGGCACTCTCCAGCCTACCCTGA
>Ga0210059_1001990_pt1 | contig 31573 bp, 17 predicted proteins | sample Ectturendosymbi2_FD_188042 | JGI IMG/M metagenome (GOLD analysis project Ga0210059, IMG submission 188042) | Ecteinascidia turbinata endosymbiont from Florida, USA - Sample 2 (SPAdes) (version 2) | ecosystem: Host-associated > Tunicates > Ascidians > Unclassified | place: Key West, Florida... | reverse complement strand
AAATTCGGTCTATGACTGAAAAACGACCGAAAAAAAAAGGTTTTATCAAGTCCCCGAAATCCCGCTCCCACAAGAAGCATTCAACTGCCAGGACTCCGGGTAAGGTGCAACATCGCCAGCCACTCAAAACTACTGCAGCTGACAACAGGTTGTCGGTCAAAGCATTACAGAAACGGTCCAAACCTGAGATAGCTTTTCCGCATTTGTGACATTTCTTCGAGAAATGGTTCTCGTGACAGCGAAGACAGTACGGGTGCTCGTCGTGAGTGACGAACTGCTCGGAAGCCAGGTTTTTCTCGCATCCTTCGCACTGGAAGCAATCGCCGTGGTAAGTGTCCCCCTTGTGAGCCACGCCCTTGGTCTTTATGATCTGCAAAGTGTCATGGGTGGCGTTCGTCGCGGGGATTTCAAGTACGTCAGGCTGAAGGAAAATCCGGCGTGAACACCAACCTGCGACAGGATTCTAAAGTTTTCGAAGGCGCGTCAAGGCATCCGCGTGTTACCGACATAGTCGCAATTTGGTCTGGGACACCTGCGATATGATTGACCCCCCATTTCCCCCAAAAAACTGTCTCGAGCCCCAGCGCGTCCATGTTATAAACCAACGGGATGGACCAATATGGCCGCGGCACATTCTTGGTCAGAAAAACTCTCACAAAGTTTGAAATTTGGTGGAAGACGTCACATCTCCTCCTCAGTACTCGTTTAATCATAAACGTCGCAATTGTCTTGATAGCAAACGCCACAATTTTCACGGCATAACCAGGTGGGGTTGCCAGTTTATTGCTGATGCTTAGAAGCACACCCTTTATTTCGTAAAACCAGCTTATGGGAGGTTTCTATGGCATCTGCTTCTGACAGCGCGAGCCTTCCGCCAATCACACGTTGCCGCGTCACTGCTCCAAGACATTCGTTTGTCAGCAGCAGTGTCTGTTTCCACCAATTGAAAAGTGATGAGAATCGAAGAACGTTGCAGCAGCGCGTAGGTTTCCCCGGTAATTCAAACACACGTTCGCGCAGAGCATTGAATCGCACCGTGCTCGAAGATCGAGGGGGCCAGTTCATGTAAGTGCTAATGGTATGCGGGCGACCGCGTAGGCAGTGCAACGTTTCCTTCTCAACTGAATCCCACTGCTTTTTAGAAGCGCAACATATGTGTAGATTTAACAAGGTTTTGGCAGATACGTTTCCACAACAGTGCTGGCTTTTTATTATGTACAAGCGCATATGTAGTAGTAGGTGAACACGTACCTTCTTGCAGCGCTTGCACTTGCTCGCCAGCCTAGACTCGAAGCAGTCTTGGCAGAAGATGCCGTCGCTTCTTTTGACGAAGCTCTTCTTTCCGATCGCGTTACCGCATGTGTCGCAACAGAAACACTTCTCGTGGTAACTTTTTCCTTCGTATTCCATGCGTTTCGTGCCTGACAATCAAAAAAGCGTGAAAACATCCAGTTGCCGTAACGTGACCTGGATCCGAACAGGGCAGTGCTCACATGCTGTTCGTTCCGCACAGAAGTTACGAAAATACAGCTCAGATAGTGCCACCAAACCTATCCTCTGCTGTGTCAAAACAGCTAAAAAGCATTAATCAATTCATCAAACTGCCGGAAATGATGAACCAAGTGGAAGCGTAAAAACTGACTCACCAGCCTTGAAGCTCTTTCGGCATGTGGCGCACTTTGGGGTGAACTTGTCCTCGTAGCATTTTTCGCAAATGAACTTGTTGTCTTTAAAGATAAACTTTTGATCGGCGAGACAGCGGTCGCATCCGTTGCAGACAAAGCAGGATTCGTGGAAATGAAAGTCCTTGTACGACACGTCCTGAAAGTTAACGAAAGTGGATAGATGAAGACTGCAATGCTGGAAACGCAACACTTCAACTGCAACATTCTTGCATGTTCTTTGGCCATCTTAACTCGCGTGACCTGTTTCCCAGAAGTTAAGTAATGAGTTCAGAGATAAAAAAATCTACTCGAAACAAAACGAACTATACTCAGGCTACGTAAGCAACTGGAAACAAAGTTTATTTTAAAGCGGTTGAGGTCAAAACTGCAGAGGTAGAAAGCACGGGAGTGAAGAAAGCCCGGCTAGCCTCAAGTCTTTAAAATATTCGGAGAATATTTGTCAAAAAAGTTGGGCATTAAGTTTTTCAATTTTTTAATTCTACCAAAAAGTTATCAAAACCACGACTTTCTCATTGTCTTTGCAATTATTCATATTTTGCAAGCAGAGCTGTAGGAGTTATTGGGAATTGGCGCCAACATTCCACCGTAAAAAATTTCAGTTTCGTTCATGAACATTATTAAACTGACAAAAACGTTTACCCTCACACACACCGAGTTTTATAATATACGTTTCGATTGCGACTCAACACAATAACAAGCAAAAAAGTAGGGTTGTTTTGGACATTGTCACATGACCATTCAAACATATTTGACTAACACACAAGTGCAATTGAAGAGCTGACACTTTCAGCATGTGATTAAAAGCGGTTCCACGGATATAACTCAGAAAATTACGTAGAGTCGTACGATCGTAACAAATTTGCGTTTCGTCAAAAGCAAGCAGAACTTTCCAAATAATCATTTGCATTATCGTGTTTCCTGTAAGTTGTACTTCATTTAATGAGAGTTTTAAGGTTGAATAAAAGTTAAACAAGAGCGTATTGTTTTCATTGGTGAAGAAGTCTACCTTGGGATCAAGTGAAATGATTTGTGACAAATATTACCTCCATCATGATATACGATATGATACACAATTTGCAAGGGAGCTTGTTTTAAGCAAAGGACCAAGCTACATACTGCTTGCCAGTAGTTCTTAACTGGGTCCCTTGGGGCTACCAGGAAGAAATGGGGGTTACCAACAGCAGTGCCAAAGTGCTTTCTTTTATCCTCATGTCACAAAAAGCCAAGATGTTGGTCCCCAAGCCAGTATTGTCAAGAATAGCGACTCTGGTATTGGAAAGGTTACGAACCACTGCTGCACATCAACTATTCAATCCCTCAGCAGGCCTATTTGATGGGGAACATCTCAGCAAAGCTTGGAACACGCCATTACCAGCATACTCCTTCGCTAGCAGGCTAGCTTAAAACACCCCAACTATTTTATCACCTGCCGTATCTGGAGCAAAGTTGCGGCTTTAAACTCGCAGTTGATTTAAGAATGTCAGCTGACACGAAATGGTCGGATATACAAACGGTGATTGATATTTTCTTCTCTTTGACAAATGTGTATAGCAAGTCGCACGTTCTGGTTTTTATTTTACTATGAAGCTCTTATATAACTGATGTCTTCAAATAAACGAGTGTGTGATATAGCGTCAAAATACTTATGTTTTGCTGACATGTAAAATTTTCAGACAAGTCCGTTCATCTGCACATACAGTATATCAGTTGTGCGCTTTTAAGAGCAACCAGAGACGCTTCACGTTTCAGCCGGCCGACAAGAAGCCACAATGACGTCGATAGTACAACATTTACCGAAGATCTTCGCTCGCCGCGCCACGTACAAGTGCATCTTATCGCTGAAATATGTGAGTCACTCGAGTGAAACGTCATAATAGAATCTGCGGTGTAGCGGGCGTTGGGAGAATGATCGCTAAGACCTGTGACGAGCCTGGCAGCAACTTCGAAACAATATAATTATATTCCTTGATGCCAGAATCGACTTTTTCCTTAGAAACATTTGACCACTGTCGCGTTGTCAGTTTAACTCAAGGTTTAATTCTTTCTTGTGCCATGATCGTTGATTTTACTTTTTGTGCATGACTGTGTTTGATTACGTGGTTATGTCACAATTTTCACATTGGTTCTATGGGTCGCTGAAATAGATGAACACTTCACTTGTTCTCACTTCCGCAGCTTCTTCTTACAACCTAAATGTTTTCTGCCCAACCCTTAAACGGAGCCCCGTCGTTTTGACGGTCTCGTGATTGAAGGACTCGAAGCTGAAACTGAAGCGTAATGCCACAAGCAGTTGTTAATTAACTACTGTACTCTCGATTTCACTTGATTATGCAGCTGGACACGTTGCTTTGAGGGTATATGCAGTCCTAACCACTGACCAGCAAACATTCATGGAAGGTTTGAGGGAAGGTGTACGACGTAGTTGAGAATTTGATAAAAGATTCGTCTGTCCCACAACAAGCAAGCGTTCCTACAGTGACTGGTTTCTACGTTCAAGTGTTAGAAAACAAATGCCAAGATAATTAGGTTTAAATATTAGAAAACATGCGCCACGATAGTTAAATATGGAAGGCACAATAAAAACTTTGTTAATTAAAACCTATCTTTTATAGATTTTGCAATGTAAGATGTTTTAAATAGAATTCTTTTCCAAAGGTCATTCTCAGTGCAAAATGAATCAAATTCGCTGACACAATCTAAAACCACATAAAAAACATCTCAAAAACATCAGTCGCTGATGTGAGCGCCGGCTTCGCTCATACAAACCGCACGTTGAACATTTTTATAAAGCAGTGCGAAAATTTAACTAGATTTCCAACGTTGAGATTAACTCGAATAAGATTCAAAATAATCTCGTTCACACGTTGGCTTTTACTGTAGTAGTGCCTCACTAACGTTTCAGAAAATTAAACGGCTTTTGACGATTAGCCTTTCAAATACCTCGTTGTAACACAGCAACGCTTGGCTGTCCACATTAAACAATAGTCGATGCAACCCCCCCCCCAGTTTGGCTGCACAGTCTTGCCTACATTAACAACCACTAGCTAACGTGAGCCAAAGCCATGTACGTAACAGCCTGTCTTTGACGTAAACAAATTGTCGGGTGATTGATTGATTGATTGATTTATTTATTTATTTATTTATTGTTTCATATGACTCAGCTACTAAAGAGAAACATTAAAAAAAGTCATCATGCAAAGAAGTAACCAATTGTCAGTGGAAAATAGAATAAATGAAAACACAATGGTAAGAGAATTGATCAATGTAGACAAAGATTGTCACTGTGTTACATATGATTGGCGAAAGATCATGGCGGTCATCTAGTCAAACAACCCTGACGCAGAACAACTATATCTACCACCCTTGGCCTACATGACTTGCGATTTAGCTTCGTTCCAACTGATGGCCACCGCGTTTATGAACGTCATCTTATAAATCATAGGAGGAAAACATTTGATGGGAGAGAACCAAAGCAGCAATTGTGTGCCGGTCGATCCTATATGTGGTGGTATATCCAAAAAACTTTGAAGCACCCACAAGCCACGGCAGAAACAAACGAAAGTAAGATTTTTACAACACAACTAGCAGATACACAAGCATACACAACAGTGATATTGAAACTGGAAAATCCAAGTCACAAAGACCCAATCGCCGACCGGTGGCGATGATCCCGACGGTCGATGCTACTGGGGCAGGGCTGTGAAGCGTTTTGAGTAGACAAAGTGATCCTTTCGACTTTATATTAAACGTTATCGAGGTACCTGCAAGCGTTTGGCGGCAATGCTGGCGAAACTTAATCGAAAAGTTATTCACACTTTTTAGCTTATTTGTAAAATGCAACAAAAGCACAGTGGGGTTTTATACTTCCCGTTCCGGGACACGATCGCGATATGCCGCAAAAATTCTGCGGTATATCCAACTAAGGTACTATCGACTTTTTGGACTCCCAATATGCACAAATACAAACGCGTGGCTACAATATACCTATTGTGGTCAGCAACACGAAATCTAAGCCCCTAAGTGGGGCAATTCACCCCAACTAGATCTTCTCCATACGTCATAAAAGTCGCCGTAAATGATCTTCGTGAATTACCGTTGCCGATTACCACGCACCAGCGTTGCTCGTCCTGTCCGGCGATGGGCGTAAAACGCCATGAGTTCGCTTGCGAATCAAATTCCTTCGCAATTGCGGATTTGTGCGCCGGAATCTCGGGTCATCTTACGTATATGCAAAGTAAGCGGTTTGGCGCGAGTCGCAGCAGGTTTGCAGGGTTTCGCGTTTCATTTCGGGTGATCTTAAATCAAGTTCTGAAGCGCACACAAAAATGAAACACAAAATTAAACGAGAAGGAAATTTTAACCTTGTTGTGAAAGGCATCCCAACCCCACACCTCGTTGCATAAAGTTTCTCACCAGGGTTTTTTTTACATATTTTGTGCGCTTCCAACACTTACGAAATTTTCCTCTGCAAAAATAAATAAATGCACTTCAACGCAGGCAAAACGCAACCTCTGACCAAATCTCATAGGAATTTTACACCGGGACTGGCGGTGAACTTGAAAATACCGAAAACACCGGAACAACAACGTCCATCAACTGATACACTGCACCCGCACACGAACAGTAAGAGAGGAAGATAGATAAGATGGAGATGTAAGATCTACGGTCAGCCTTAGAATGTTGAACACTTAACAGGGTCGAGAACTTACAACCAGAACGCGCGACTTGGACTTAAACCCTGCTGCGCCTAAAAGTTTTTTTTTTCAGTCGCAACCGTCTGACTGCAAGCAACGGGGACCACCGCGAAGCAGTTATCTCTTTTAACACGACTGGGAACCTGGGTTTTTCTTTTCGGTCATTTCATAGACCAAATTTCTGTTGAAATGACCGAAATAAATTAAGTCAGTTCCGAGACGGTAGGCTAGTGAATACTGTTACGGCGAGTTTTAATACAATTACGTAACAAATGACCGAAATGTCTTAGCGAAAAAAGAAATTCAGCCGGGAACGAAGCGTCGCCAACGACGATGACCTGATAACATGTAGAAAGCTATCACAGGGTAGATCGCCAGCTGCGCTGCTGCAAGGCCAAGAGCGTTTGTTTGAAAATCTTCAAAAAATCTTTTTTGCTTCAGTTGCCGCCACTAGTGGGTGTTACGCCAGACCCGCAGTCATGGGGGGCATTCCCCCCAAATATTTTTTGTGACCCGCAAATTTTGTTGTGCCCAGAAAAATGTGTTTCAGACATATAACAAACACAAAAATCGTGATCCCCTGAAACGTATTTTGCCCCCCAAACCATAAAACCTGGCTACGGGATTGTGTAACGCGCAAAGGCACGAACCTGACCCACTCTTTTAAATTTTTAATGCTTCACTTGAATAATTCTTTGAAAGCGGCGATGTGTAAACTTTCTTGTGCGTGGTTCGGACGCAACTCGCAACCAGTTGATACATCCATCTATCTTCCCCACAAACTGCGTTATAACAAGACCTGTAGCTTTTCTTCGATTAGAGATGGTGAAGACCCGGGTTTACGCCTCTGGTAGCAGATATGGAAGTTACCTTGCAGTGTAATCGTTCAGTATATCATAAATGCGAAGCTTGCGGTGACACAAATTACACGAAGCTGGAGACACAATGAATGTCGGTTGCAACTTCAAAATAGTTGCTTTCATTGTTTATGCGATAATGGGCCGCGCACGACCAAACGAACCAGGGCAACAAACGTTAGTCACCCTCGTAAACAGTCATTTTTCAGCTTATATTTCAATCAGGTTAGACTGGAAGGATCACGATGTGACCGGTTAAAACGCAACATCTTGTCAGAGGCCGCCACGCAACAAGATGTGCAACTAAAACGTGTGTAAAATGGCAGGCAGCACGAAGGCGTATACGGCCACGACATCGAGCGCAGAGGCGTTGAAAAACGAAATACAAACCACTTATCTGTAGGCTGCTTGTTTGTAGCATGTGCTTCAGCAGAGCTAAATAGCTGGAATCGCTCAAAGGACCTTTTGAATGTCGCCATGCTGGCACACGTAATGTCAGCCACGCGCAGTGCCCTGTCACGTTTAAAATCACAGTTGCGATGTGGAAGCCGCGCGAGCAAAACGGTTTTAAAGCACGCTGCCGTGCATGCGACCTTATCAAAACTTCCTGTGAGCTGGCTCATCGACTGTAAGTGCCAAACTGCTGTCCAGTCTCAATCCACAAAAAGTCCTGACAAGCAAACCGCCGAAACGAAATTATTTTGAATATATTTATGGGTTAGGAGCAAGTTTTGCTGTTTGTTTAATTGTGCGAAAATTGAGAACCGGAGTTTTTGCTGCTGCGAAAAGCAAAAACGCGGTATACGGAAGTATTTTCGAAGATCGGACTCAACTAAAGCTACTGGTTCGAAACGACGAAAGCGCAGCAGCTTACACAATTAACTCAACTGCCAGCCACTGAGCGAATCGCCGACTCACCGACTCGCAAATACTGCATTACCTAATGCATGCCATTGCGAAAATAGAATCGTCTGCGCCATTGCCATGACAACCGTGCGTCACGCTGCTGCGTGGAGACGCTGCAATTGGTCGCTGCGCGATGCATGGGGTTTAAACCGACCGTAATGGCTCAAGGGTCGGGCGTAACGACGGGGGGGGCAAGGGGGGCACAATTCCTCGGGCGCCGGAACATTATGGGGGCGGCGAATCACTGCGGAGGACGCCGAAACGTCCCAACAATTTCACAAGTACTTTCTTCAGTACAGTAAATTTCCTTAAGAAAGACCTCAGGTTCGAATATGGGGGCGCCAAACTTGCTTCTTGCCCCGGGCGCCGTCTAACCTCATTACGCCCCTGCTCGCGACGTCTGGGTCAGAGACACTATTACATGCATCTTTGTCAAACAGAGCCTTGCAAGTTTGTCAATCGATTCACTGGTCACTCTGCTGTGGACGCAGCTGAAAACATTTGGGATTTAAAAAAACATTGATGCAATTAATAAATTTAAGTATGCATATCCTTTCTTGACCGCTTCAGATAGACACTGGGCTGGCCCAAACCCTCAAGGCAAACAAAGATATCCTTCAACAAGTGGCGTCTGAACAAATAGGACTTTTCTGCATTCCAACAACATAACAGCACGCTGAGCCTCACCCTGCTGTCAGTCGAAATGATTTGTCCACAGGTGGAACAAGAGTTGCAGAACAGGCTCTCGTAGCATCCAACGCAGAACTTGCCGGAATCCTGCAAAGAGTGAAAAGGCAAATGAACATAACGTGCTGGATTGTTTGTGAATGGTTCGCGCAGCTGAGCTGCGAAAATCAAAGCAGGAGAGGATGGGCCAGCTAAGCTCTGAGCACAAGCACCCAGGGTCTGCAGGTGTCTATTCTGATTCATTGCCGGTCGATTGGAATGCTAGTTTTGCATGTCATTCAGTAATGGGCATACGTCCATCTCCCCGCGTGCAAATAACATCGCTTAAAAGTTGGAAATGACGAGACGGGCGCGGTTACTTAAGATCAGAAACGCAAACGACCTCGTGCGATACATGTTCGATGTTCGGTCAAGCCATAACATCTGTTGCTGGGCGCCAGCCACACAGCCTTAACAATCAGCGAAACAAGCTACCTCTTGCGTCTGCAAGCAACTACAACGCATGAGCAATCGCATCGTATTGTCAAGTTTAGAATCGCTTCACTTGCTTTGCCAGGATTACACTTTGCCCGCAGCATGCCGATGGCCGCAACGTGAGCTTCAACGATTGGAATAATGAAATTCAGGCGAAGTAAAAGAATTTCACGATCGCCTGTAATACGAAAATTGCCGAAGCATCCGAACATCACTCCAGTTTGATTAAGGGGTGTTCTGCTTTCAGCACTTGTCTAAAGTGGTCGCGTCATTCACGCGACAGGAACACGTTTTCGTCTTGACAACGATTGCGATCAGCCCGATCTACCAGCAGCAGTGCTGAATGAAATTGCAACCGAAAAGCGACGACGCCTGCGAATTACGCCCATTCAACGAGTGCAGCGCGCTCAACCAGAAAGCAAGAAAAGTTGACGAAAACAAAACAACCTCGAAAAACAAATAAACTAACTCGTGCACGTTTCGTGGCAACCCACGCGAAACGCCAATACAGGTACCTTGCTGTTCATCCATAGAACAGAAACGAAACTATGGAGGTGGTGGTTTTAGGTATGAATAACGCGTCGTTTGAGCGATGTTTTGCAAAAAAGTTAAGAATTTGGCGCAAACATTTGCTGTTAAGGCTCAGTAGAGCAGGTATTCTACAACCGCAGGACTGGTAAGTGAAACAGCGCAATGGATCAATAGGATCCATTACGAAACTAATTGCTGCATTGCGTTCGTCGTGCTCATCGTGTCAAGGTGATTGAACGGTACATTGATTCAATTATTCACCACTAACGCAAAACGAGAAAACGCAAAATAAACACGTTTTTGGCAAAAAGACAAGCACGCGATTAAAAACAGAAAAACCTGCATGATTTTTAGCAACGGAAACGACAAAAATTGCTTTAAATAGTTTTTTAAAAGGCAAATGTTAGATACCCGGTATAGATCTGTAGGGACCCGATTTGTCTGACTCTAGGGACCCGATTTGCTATGATTCTAGGGACCCGATGTTAATTTTCTCTGATTCTAGGGACCCGATTTTCAATTCTAGGGACCCGAATCGGGTTCCTGAAACACCTTAAAAGGCCCTGGCTATTAAATATAATCCTGGGCGAAGCAGCAACACACAAATCTGTAAGCTGGTAAAGAACTACAAAGTCATGAGGTGTTTTACAAATGTATGGTCACGTCCAACGAAAAATGAAGAAAAAAATAGACGTCCTCGTTGATTTCCTCCAGAATTGCAAAGTACTTTGAACTAACACTGTCTATTGAAAGAAATCCTTTCTCAGCACCGAATCAGACACTAAGATCTTACAGAGTATATATTTCGCCTACAAAGTAGGTATCATCAACTCTTATTCAAATAGAACACAAAGTCAGTGACCTCTGAAAGATGCGAGCAGTTTTTTGGATTAGTTAAATTATAATCAAATATCGCCCCAAACTGTTTTTGCGCTGACGTTCAGGAAATCCACAACCGACGTGGTGATACCATTTCCAAAAGAAACTGAGAACCTGTTCTACAAATTGTCAACTTGCGCGACAAGAACAGGTTTCATAAACGCACGCTTCACAGACTGCTTGGTGAAGACGCCCGGCGTATAACAGACAGTGATTGGCGCTCAAGTTTTTGACAAAACAAACTTGGTTGAGATTAGAAGATTTCGTTTCTCACTGGAAGTAATCCACCGTTTCCGAAATTGCGGTTAAAGTATCTCAAATTTTTTCATCAGAAAAATTTCACTGGTGCATTTCTGGCGTTTGCAGCTAAAATCCGCATTTGCCGATCGTAAAACTGGCGTTGTTGACTCTCTTTATCGTGTCAATGATTACCTCAACGTCCCGCGATTGAAATCTTGTATTTGCGAACAATCTGTGAATACAATACGTGGTGACCTTTCACCCATACTGACCATAATGCACATTACCATTCGCTTTTAGACCAACCTCCGTCACATCGAGTGCATCCACACAACACAAAAGCAAGGTTTTACACTTTCTGAACGCATTTGGTACGTGCTTCTCCACTCAAGTAATAGTTGAAATGCAGGTATTCATCTCAGTCAATACGATAAAAGGTGTGACAAGCAGTTGCCAGCTACGCACGCCAGAATGCATTTATGACATAACGTGCTAGCACTCGGCCTGTTTATTTGCTCTCAGCAACTTCTCGAGAGCGTCAGCGACCCCATCTTAGCGGATGATGTTTTGTTTTTGCCAATTCCATGTGCGCAAGCAAAATCAGTTGACATGCGCGTGCTCAAGAAAGTGTTAACCTACCTTGACCAGGTACTGCCTCCCTATCAACGATTCCATGCATTTATTGCAGGTGGGGACATTGGCGCTCCTGTCCAATCTCACACTCATCTTTGCAGTTAGCCTATATCAGACACGGCTCTTTTCGGTAAGACCTGGCTTGCGCTGCAAAGGCTAAATCCAGAATGGCAGCGCGTGCGGTTCGGGAGGAACAGTCGAACCTCGCGAGACGCCTTTGTTGCGTCAACGGCCAAAGAGGCTTGCAGGGCAGGCGGCAATCGAGATGGACCGGAAGGCAGCGCCCGCAACGCAATTACAGCTGCAACGGTGCACAGCGTTTAATGCTAAACATTAACAGCAGCTTCTGTCGCTGTCTCTAATAGGGACCGATCTGCAAAAGAGAAAAAGTCACGTTTGAAACGGTCCGCAGGGGACCTGGCAAGGCATAGAGCAAGAGTTCATCAGGACGTTTGTCACACTGAAATTTCCATTTACGGCAGTGCAATCGCAATTTTTGGAGCGTCCGAAGAATAAGCAAGACGCTTCAACGTCACATATCACCCAAACTTCGCGTTTGAAAATTAGAAAATCTCTGCTGGATGGGAAATCCCCAACGATGAGCTCGGTTATCTGACCGAGGCCGGGGCTCGAAGCAAAGTTTTGGCGAATGTCTAGCGCCAGGATTCCCAATCTGGGTACATTTGCTTATCTGAGGGGGAACATTTATTGTACAGCCGCAACAAATCAACTTTGATATATAAAAATGGAGACTACTTTGTACTTTGTAGTTTCAAAAATCTAAGTTTTATTAAAAAATCAGTGGATTTTTTTGTTATTTTGCTCAGCCTTTTCGTCATAATAAATTTTAGGGATACATGCTCATATGTCGAAACGCTGAAGGGGTACATGGTCAGAGAAAGGTTGGGAACCCCTAGTCTAGCGGATGTATACCACTACATTTGCTAACTACCGTCACATTGCTGTTTCCACCTTTTTTCCAACATTTTCATAATGAGTTTGATGCTGATGTCTTCAACCAAATTTGATGTTTAACTATTTTTTAGAAATTTTGATCATATTGCCTTTGATCTGCGAGAGCAGCAAAAATGTACTGTGTGTTTTTGTGATGGTCAGGGTTTTGATGTGCCACGATTGCGTGGTTGCAAGTACACTTCAGATCCTGTTTCTGCTTCAACCCACATGGCAGCTACTGCGAAAGATCAGAAGCTCACGGGAAATCTTTCGTGCAAAGCGAAACGAATACTGAAATTCACGTACGTACGTGAAGAAAACATCAAAGCGAAATTACGTGAGCATCTTGTCGACATTAAATAGCTACACATGTGAAAACATTAAAGGATGCTCGTTTACTACTTCGTTTGTTACGCGCAGGCAAGGTCGGTGAGAGCGAGGCTAAGGATTTCATCATCCTCGAGACCGGACGCCTACCCAGAGCCGTCGCCAGGAAGTCGTCAATAGGGGGGCTTTGCGTTTGTGCAGGGGGCTTGACATTGAAAAGGTGATAAAAATGCCACAGATCTATAGTGTTTCATGTTTCAATTTGGGGAGGCTAGGTGCTTTGCTTGGAGGTTACGCCCATCAAAGCCCCCAGTGGCAACGCGATTGACGCGGACCCAGCGGAATAAGCGTATCCAGGAAGAGGCAAAAGGGTCTGCATCCCCCAATTTTCTAACATATCTTGTCATTTTGTGCTTTGAGAGGCAGTGTCCCACAAAACATGTTGCTCGCCTAAAGTCAAAGTATTTGCCCCCCCACATTTTAGGCTGATTACGCTGCTGCCCAGATGTCGGCAATTGTAGAAAAGATTGACTAAATACTGAAAAGAAGTGCGATAACAGCTTCCAGTACTGCAACAAACAGAAGTACGTAAAGGAGGAAATGCTCCCAACACACTCGGACCTTACGTTTGGGAACCTTTTCAGGGTGGAATCTCGAGTGCAGCCTCGTTTATTGCGGTACAAAAACTGAGTCATATTTCGGGAGGCTGTCATATGCTTTAAAACTGCCAGGATGATTCAGAAATAAAACGAATGAAAAATTGCTGAATCTAAATTAATCATTGGGGCCTGGTTTGCAGCTTTTGCTACAACGTTTGTGCGTCGCTGTGAAGCAGACACACCTACTGATGCAACACGGAGCTTACACAGTTTACGTATTTTAGTCAACCTTTTAAAGTCCATTTTGACCTTGTTGGCGACTAAGAAAAGATTTTTTGTGCTTTGTTACTTGTCGGTTCTTGCATCGATAGTTTTACCCCATTCAACAACAGTTCACAGTTGCAGTCGAAATTTTACAATGAAATGTTTTGCCAGAAAGCAGAAGCCCAGTTTTTTTGTTTTGTCAAAAAAGCTTGGCGGAATTTAACCCAAAGTAACCATGGAGACCCTGAAGGGCGTCTTTTTTAGTGAACATACGCCCCGTTTCGGGTCTGATGTGGCTGCGAGTGCGAGTAGAAGCGACTCATGAATTCGCAGGACAAATACCTGCAAATAGGGATAACACTCAACATGCCGGATGAAAGAAAAGATAGCGTTTTTTGCTGAAGAGTAGACAAAAGTAGAGCTGAAGTTTTTTTAAAAAAGTCGGGTCTGAAAAATATCTGTTTTTGAAATAAACTCATGGATAGGCACACATTTTGGTGCAGTGGCTTTTCCTGCTCCCCAAGAACAAAACATAGATCGAAAATCTAGATCCCCCACTGCTGTACAAGGTGTTTGTTCAAAAAACAAACTGTTAGTTATTTCAGAATTGATGCGAGCTTTTTACAAACAGACGTTTAAATATACCTCGCGTAGAGTCCATGAACTTGATACAAACGAGTTATCACTTTCATATGCGCCTTTGTCAGATGGCCTGTTTTTTCAAAAGTTTTATTATGTTCAAAAGTAACATGATGTTTTGAATTGTTTTTATTTGAGAAAATAAAAAAAAAGGTTCTGAAATAGTGAGAAGACATATATCAAAAAACATTTAAGAAATTAATTCTTGACATTGTTTTTCAATCCCAGTTTCGGGATTCGAGGCAATCGATGGTCGATGAACCGATGTGCAGCTTTGTCGAGGTAAGAAGTTGTTGCCTAAGCCTTTTCCGCGAAGTATTTCGTTGTTTGCGATGCTATTGTAATACAGCTGAACAGTTCACACGTTCTTTTGCAATTTAAATGAACAAAATACACTGACAAATCCGCTACAGTCAAGCGTGTCTATCACCCGGTGCTCCACATAAAATAGGTTAGCCCTACTGGTTATGCCTTGGCTTCCTGACAGTTACTTGCATAGCTGACAGGAAGCCGGCATGCAAACTTTTTCCACTTGGCGATTTTTCGATTAATCTGCTGTAGTACAACACACGACTGGATACTGGACGGTTCGAACTTCGAAACAATGCAGTGGGAAAACATGAGTTCATGAGAAGGTGGTAAAGCATAAAAAAGTACAATAACAAAAAGCGTAAAGGTTTTCTCACGTAATCTTATTCGTGCTTGCACGAGGTGACATACACAGTGCGTGCAATTTCGATTTCTAATTTCAAAAGCTTTCTGTGCAAAAAGATACCGCGCTACTTTGTCCAGAAAGAGAATTGCTTATCTGTTCACTCTGAAAATACAAGATGAATAGCCAATGTCTCGACCTAAAACATAGAAAACTATTTTGAGGTTGAGTCGATTTCCACTACATTCCCATAACCAAGACAACCTTGCAGCAAATGGCCCAATGAACTCCTTGTATCGTGGGCGTAAATTGTCTCTCAACAGCGTTGCACATTGTACACAGGGGGCGCTACATGGTGCGGTGCTGGTATCAGTGAGAAAAATCAGCAACATGACATGCAAATTAAAGTTTTGGTATTCTATCACTAAGCAGCGTCAATGCGCATTTTAAACTGGGGATAAATCAGTCAACATCTTCATCCCCAATTCGACATTGTGCAAAATATACAGCATGTTTCAATATTGCAATAGTCTTGTGAAACTAATCTGCAGCCTCTCGATAAACGACACCCCTTCATTTCTTGCACCGGTTGGAAATGATGACGTCTAGGCGTAGGTTGTACTGCACGCTACAAACCACCACACCGATTGTTCCCACTATCAGCAAGGTCGAAAGTGCAGCCGCTTTAATTCCACGCTACGCTTCCACTGAGCACAGCTTTTAACTAGATATCTGTCTGACCTTGAACAAGTAATCCAAGCAATCGTTGCCAGTGGTCTAGGTCTAGGATGACACGTTCAGTATCCACATGCAGTCTAACTTTAGAAAATGTCAAAAGGAGTACTTCTGAACGCAAGCACCAAACAGCTACGTGGTGTCAGTGCTACACCATGAATAAGTTTTGCCCTGACATTGCGGTGAGCTCACCGCAAGCGCGGTACACGAGCAAACGCGCCGGGCGTAAGGCGATGTGCACAAGCCCGGCGTTGGCAAACACGAAAAAACAATCTTTCGTTTTGACCGCGCTGGGAAGTAAGCATTAGCGAGGCTCAAGCTCATGGCCCAGCTGCTGCTGTGAAGTCTGGCGTGAAGTCCAAAGCAACAGCTTGCACGAGCAAACAAGTAACTTACGCCAGCACCAAATTCGGAAACTGGCACCAGTCGCAGCAGGATTCTAGTTGTTTTTGTAAAAACGCAAAGAAAGTGAACGCAGCCTGTTGCAAAGCACAAAGGGAAGATGCCGCGAGCAAACAAAATTCCATAGCAGTTGGATAACCATGGCGTCGCAGTCGCCAAGACACGGACGCTGTGCACGACAAGCTGTCAGCACAAAACAACATGCCCGACGGCAGCTGCCACTACCAGAAAAAGTTTATGACGCAAGCGCCTTGAACATGGACCTATTAAACGTCGTTGGCAGCATCGCCCGGAAGTCGATTGGAGCCGACGCTGAACAAGAGCCAAGAGCACTAAGCAGCCACACCAGCTGGCAGAGCTAATTCACGACGCGCGACGATTGATAAATTTCGCTCCTTGAAGTTGCCAGGCCGCTGGGCATCTCTGCGACAACAGAATATAACGGCAGCGAAAAAACAGCTGTAAACCTCTCGAAGCGAGTTACAAAGCGAAACAAGAACAGCAGACAGGATTCTTCCTGTTTGCATTTGCCTGTCCGGTAAAAAAGGTTATTTTCTTTTTTTTTAATGCCGCATTTTGCAACATCAAAGGATGTCGAGGCAATGCATGCAGTCATAGTAGTGCGCTGCCTTTATTGTTTCCGCGGTGAAGACAATCCTCGAAATAGAGAGCAGAGTAATGCGCGCACGCGAGTAAAAGGTTAAATACCTCTACTCCGCGGCTTGCTTTCAAGTAACGGCTCTGTTGCTAACAGTACAACTTTTTCATTTACCTTCCGTTAGGGACATGGTTTCATATAAATTATCGCGTTTGGTCTTCAACAGGGAAAATTGTTCTCCAGCCAAGTTTGGCAGTAACGGTGATGCCATTGTACTTTCGAATCAAACGATTAATCTTTCACCATACAGCAGCTGACGGGCTTTCAAAGCACGCATTACATTGTTATGAGAGAGCGGCAGCTACGTAGAAGGTCCAAAGGCAGTGGTTTCCACCTAATGTGTCGCTGAGTTCGGTAAGAGCTTCCCTGAGTTTTTCCTCAGACAAATTCGATGCATACCGAATAGCATTGTAGGCAGGGGCGTACCGAGGTTAGATGGCGCCCGGGACAAGAAATTAGTTCGGCGACCCCGTTTTCGAACCTACAGTAAGGTCGTTCGGGAGTAGTGATTTTGAAGAAAGTACTTCCGACGTTGTTGGGACTTTTCGGCGCCCCCCAATGATTCGCCGCCCGGGGCATTGTGCCCCTCTTCCCCCCTCGCTACGCCCGTGGTTGCAGGGATGTTGTCCGCTTTTAATTTACTTACCAAAGGTGCTGCAAGTTGTGTGCGTGACAAGGACACTGCAAGAGCTCAAGCAAACAATACTCTGTTGTGCTTTTCGTGAACGTCAATAGGCAAAAAATTCGTGCAACCTTTCACAATGTACTATGTGCCCTTTGGAGGCCCGATTTTCCCTCGAGATTTGCACTGCAAGTATGCAATTACTGCCTGTTAACAAACATTAATCGAATTTGGCCTCCATTAATTCCGCGAGGATGCTGAACGACCCAAATTCCTCAACCAGCTTCACCGACAAAAATAGCAACAGTCCCTGACAAGTGATGAAAGCTACGGCCTGGATCAGTCTCAGATGAATCGCTTACGGTGCCTCTTCTGCGTAAACCAAGCCCTTCTGGCTTGTATTAAGTTAGCAGAAGCACAATCGCTAAATCTGTCTCTCTAGTAGCTCGGACAAAGAACCCGAGCACAATACGATGGGTGCTGCACGAAGGAGATGACAGTACTACAATACCCTCAAAATAAGCCAGTCTTTTGTGATGTTTTCTCTAAAACATGCGCTGAGGCTGTTTCACTCGCGGGCGTGATCTCGTGCTTTCGAGGTACATTTACTTAAGGGCAGCCTCCGTCAGATTCCTGTGGAACATCGTTTTAGCTTTGCTTCAATGCAAGGACGGTGAAAGGCTTGTTACTTTGAGCTGCACCAGAGTATCTCATTCTCAACTTTTGCTCGCCTTCCTTTTTCCCAGAAGTGGCAATTGTTTCTGTTCCTTTGACTGAAAATATTCAACGGACTTTATTTTTCTGGTAGGAATTTTGTCAGAAACAAAGTGAAGAAGCACGCTAAGTGCGATATTCTACCAAAGGCTTTATTTTTGGGGAAATTTGTTAACATGCGATAGAATTTACCCCTACTGCAAGGAACCTATCAGTGAAAGGTATGGAACGTAAGAGAAAAGGCACTTACCGGCAACAACGCAATGCCAGACGAACGTGTTAAATATCGTCCTGAAGAAACCTGTGATAAATTTGAAGGTTGCTCCTGGTTGGTCGCCCGTTTTTACTTTTTTAAACCAGTGCCAATGCATCGTTGTGCAAAAAAACTCAATGGATGAAGCTTTGTTCTAGATAGGTTATCAATTAAACTGTTAGTTTAGACTCTTCCAGCGCATTTGTTGCAGCGTTAATAGTTGATTTAGCCAGCAACGACGCCCTGCGAACATTGGCGCACCTAGGGCTTCCCGCGCCCGGGGGCAAAGTCAGTTTTGGCGCCCCTACCCAGACCTTTCGTGGCAGCTTGGATGCGAAAAGTGGGTTGGGTGTTAAGCGGCGTGGAAAGCCGAATCGGGCCCCGCATATAGTTGTTTATAGACCCGCCTGAAAATTGCATATGACTGTGACGTCACGCATCAAGACCTTTGAATCTTGGAAACCATTAACTGTCGTAGAGTTAAGCATCTAATCGTTTCGCGTGATGCTATCCCCGCTTTGAAGTTTCGGTCACGATTGAACACTCAAACTGTTGTATTGCGACATTCCCAACTGCAGTAATACATTCGAATTTTAGCAATCAGTGAAAGAAAAAGCAAAAACTAGGCAAAAAGCTTTCATCTGCAAAAATCCTCAAATCTTAATGACAGAATTTTCATGGGACAAAAATCGTCTGACAAACACAACATATAAGTGACCAGAGTTGCACCGTTGTTTTTTAAAGCACGATTTGTCGAAGCCTGTTTAAAGATCCCAAATGCAGCGCACTTGCTTGTTCCCATTTCTCTCGTCAAGTCTTGTCACAATCACCGCTGGTGACGGCTATAGCCTATAGGGCAGGATGGCCAACCTATGGCGCATGCGCCAAGTTTTGTACATTGGATGATTCAAGTGGCGCATCTTCGTGATCGTAATAAAGCAAGGTAGCAAACCTCAATATTTTATCGGCTTTTTATTTCGTACAAATCCCTTGTGAGTTGTCTGTTAGCATCTTGAAACAAGCTGGTCATGATGTTCCGGAAGAAAAAAACGAGACACCTGAGGAAAGAGCTCTTTTTTGTGATAACAGCTGGCTATTTGATCTGGAATTTTTAGTTAGTGTTGCTGACCATCACAAATCATCTGAATATCAAACTGCAGAGCAAGAGTAAATTGTTTCCTTACTTAATAAATCTTATCAATGCATTCAAGATGAAGTTAAAACTGTTCATTTCGCAGTTAGAAAATAAGGATGTGAGCCAGTTTCCGTATATAAAGTAGCAGATTGAAGGTGCTGTTGACATTTGCAATTGAGAAAATGCACTGAAAAGATTAAGTTATTGCAAGGCTTTTTTGATATTGCTGAAGAAGAAGACTGAATCTTTGCATTTGTAACCCCTTTCTTACTTAGTGAACAACAGAATATGAAAATGCCAATAACACACAAGGGGGAAATCATTCACTTCAAAACAAATTCAATATTTAATACGTAATTTGAAGGACTTTCCTTCAGTCCAGTCCCTGGTATTTCTGATGTGATTCACTTCTGGCGATCCTTAACCACGACAAAATTCCCCAGAACTACGAAAATTTGCTCGAGTTATATTTCGTTTTGAAACAACGTTCACATGCGAAAAAGCATTTTTGTCCATGAAATTGATTAAAAGCAAAGCGAAGTCGCGCCTTGCCTATTCAAATGTGAAAAACTATCTGCTGCTCAGTGCTCTCAGTAAAAAATGTACCTCCATTACATGAAATAACTGGTGAAATCGAAGCCAGCTCAAAACGAAACATTAAAAAGTAAGTAAATGTGAAGTATATTTGCTGATTTACCAGATATTCCGATTGCATTTAACATCATTACCTGGAAAATCACTAACGATGTGAAATAACATCGTTACAAGATAGCCGATGGTATAACGCATTGGTAGGTTGCTCGGGTTTGAAAAAATTGTCGTATAGTGTGCAAAAGATTGGCCACCCCTGATGTAGGGGTTCTAGACTTCTGGAGCAGTCCCAGAGCATTGATTTTTATAACGTAATATAGAACTGACTGAGGGACAGACAGAAAAATGCATATGAAAAAGTGAAGGCAAATGATTTTATACAAAGCTACTAGACAAATACAAAAGTGCAAAATCCTAAAGCATTTCTTTGGACATAATACGCTGAAAAGTTAACCGAAAATATAGAAAAGACAGCGAGACTGCGACATAATCCTTTGCTTGTGATTAGCTAACTTGAAATAAAAAGCTTTTTTGCATTTTCTACAGTAAATTTGTCAATTATATCGTCAAAAAACTGATATAGGCTAATAAATGTGTCAATGTATTAACCCCGAGGAAATATCTATGGCCACTGATGCTCCGTCCGTGAGACGTTCTAGGTTAGCAATTTTGTGGCCTAAATTTCGACAATCGTGTCCATGGAGATGCTGCATTTATAGGTCGAATTAATATAAACGCATGTAGTAGTAACTGAAAAGTTCACAATTGTAACCAATATACTCAACGCTATTGCACAGTTCAAATTAGAAGTTTGCAAATGCTGACAGCAGTCGGCACGTTTTCAATATCCCACAAAAAAATCATCATAACTACCTCCAGAACCACATCACATCCATTTTTCAACATGACGTTTGTCAAACCATCAAATCTCAAAAATGTTCCTAAACACCAGATCTACTAGTCGTAACAACATACTGTAGGCTACGTTTCATCGCTGCTCTAACAGCATGCGCAGCAGCATACTGCATGCACTGTGAACGGTAGCTAGGTTCCCGTCCATTGTGACGCAATTATAGAATGAGAGCGAAGTTGGAAAGTTCGCAACCCTGGGAACTTGAAAGCTTGTGACGCACCGTCTGTCAAGCCACGTGCCGGCGCTAATTGCTGGAGACAGTAGCTTCACCTCAAAACGTCACCAGGGTCCATAAATTTTCGCTTTGGGAACCGTTGCGATTTTGATGAGATTTTGCAAGTGAGTAGCAGTCGCTGGCATTCGACATTTTCCTTAATCGTAATTAATTGCATGAATTGACATTTGACATTTCGTAATTATTACTTAACATGCTGACCTCAATTTGGTGCCCCCAAAACGCTGCGCCCAGGGGCAGAAGTCCCCCCTTCCCCCCCTTGTTACGCCACTGCCTGCGAATTGTGACCGGATGCCACCGTCCTACACCATCGAACAACCTGCCGGTCCGGCCCAGCATCCAACCTGCTCAGCCTAGCCATAACTCAGCCTTGCATGCCGCGCTGTTGTGGCTGAAAAGTGCACACCAGCTGCACTCCCTACTCAACGAGTTCGCCTGATCAGCAAAAGCGGCGGCTAAAGTCGGGACACACCAGGGTTGCCAGATTGGCCATTTTTGAAATGCGCTGGCCATGAAAAAACGCATTTGGCCATTTCATAAAAATTGGCCATCTTTCAGTTTTTCATTGTGAAATGAAATTCTCATTAAATATTTAGTCCTCTTGTATTTTTGGACGGACTTCATGTCACTTTTACAGTGACACCATTGTACTTCAGCTTTGTATTGCTTTGAAGGGCGTTGTGAAGCGTTATGCAGCACTCATGTATCCCTTGCACTCAGTAGGTTTTGTACCCGTGTTTCAGTTGGACCTGTCATAAGTCAGTGCTTGCTCTCAAGTGTTCCGAGCTTTTCGTTGGTGTAGGTGAATTTAATTGCAGTTGTAGGTACGTGATTATCATCATCGGATTACATCTTTTGTTCGTATATTTGACGCACGTGATCAAGAGAATTCTATCACTGTCGTTGGATTGAAAAGTTAATTTCAAACTGCTTAAACACAAATGGGTCAGATCTGAAGCATTGATCTGAAACAGTGTTGAGTATACGTTTGTAAGTTTTACTAAGATAACGAAAGACAAGTAGTAACGCGCAATCTTAAGTTCATGGCACAAATTGCCGTTTTAGGGCCAAAACTTGCTTCTTTGGCCAAACCAGATTTTCCGGCAAAAAAGCTACTACTTTTGAAACATTTTGAGCCCCTATGATTATATAAATTACCAAAGTTAAAACATTTTGCATTTTTGGCCATAACACTCTCACAAAACAGCAATTTTGGCCATTTTTATTAGATTTTTGGCCATAAGCAACGGAAAATATCTGGCAACCCTGGGACACACATTTGCGACCAGTGGCGTAGCCAGCCCAGAAATTTGGGGGGGGCAAAAATTTGTGGGGGGGCCAAAATGTTTGATTTTAGGCGAATAACACTATTTTGTTTGAAAAAACGGCTCTCAAAGCACAAAATGACTATATTTTCTAAAACTTTTGGGGGGGTGGCATGGCCCTTTTGGCCCACCCTGTCTACGCCTACGTTTGCAACAAATGTTGTTCAATCCCATTGACAGCTGCGCTGTACACTAGGCGGGCTTAATGTGGAATACGGTGTGAGGTGAAATCAAAACCAGACTCAGTGATTTCATAGCCGCCGTCTGCAACAACCCTGTTGGAATGTGCCTCCCAAGACCAGCATGGGTCGGGATCAACCGCCTTTGGTACTAGCGACGGACGGTGCCATTTCAACATGTACAAAGGGGGTATGGTCTGGATCCATCAGGGGTCTGCGGATGAGGCGCCAAGGAACAAACTGTAGATCATATTGTCCTGGAGTGTCTCAACATTCGACCTCGTAATGGGGCGTTTAGCGGTTTTAGATGATGAAACCTAAACTGGTTGCTGCACGCATGCCCCGAAGTCTAACTTAGGTGAGTGATTATGTTAAACGAAGGGCTCATAGAACGACGGCGATAGTCAACAAAAACACTACACCAGTACAGTTTGCTGGCAGAAAGAGTTTTGAGAATTTTCATAAAATGTACTAAATTCAACAAATATGTTAGCATTTTTAACAAAGTCAAAAAACATAAACATGCTTTGTTTTACACAGAAATGGTTTGTTCCGGCGGTTTCGCCGAACGACGAGCAGGAGTAGACAGTGTGTTTTTAAGGTGTTTTGAGAGAGCAAAATGGTCTCTCAAATTTTTCCAACGGTATCCCATCTCAAAATGCAGTAGAAACTCGCTTTACTACCACCATCAAAATACACGAAAACCTTGCTATGCAATCATCTCACTATTCAGATAAAGTAGTTGTGGTCTCTCAAAATGGCTTTGCGATCAGCAAGGTCAAACCGTGAAAAAACCCTGGGTGTAGATACAAAAGCGAAAAACACCAATCCAGCTCTCATTGTTAGGGTTAGCACCTTACCATTCTTTCTGTTCAAAAATATCCCACCTGCCGAGCTTCTACTGTATTTCACAAATTGATGCTACCAAACTTCCTCCAGATAAAATCTTCAAACTAACCGGATAAAGATACCAATTCCAAACCAAACAACGCAACAGAAAAAATGCTCCAGTGGTGAGCTACAGATGAAGTTATCAGCCGCAAACAAACCAGCAAACTTGAACAACGTCAGACTAGATTTTACAATATAAAAAATCTGAAGAGCGGTAGTCCTTTGAACTAAAAATCTGGGAAAATTCTTTTTAAAGTGTTGCCATCTACAAAAAGAAACACTTTAAAATTATAAATCTTTGAAACTTTTGCAAAGAGTCGCGAGCACAACGAGGGCGTTGTGATTGCCTTCAGTCAGTTACGTGTGCGTTGAACAGTGATTAACCAACTACGCGTCAGGTTTAAAAAAATTAAAAAGTTTGGCAAGAGTAGGGAATGCACTTTTGCTCTGGCAAATATTTCTATTTTCCCTCAGCGGTGTGTAACTTTGGCCTGAGCACACAGAGTGACGATGTTCTGAAAAAAACAGAAAAAAAGACTCGCATCAGCGAATATAACCTTCTCTAGAGCCAGCAGTTTCATCAACAAACTCTTCTAACCAGAAGAAAGACCGGTCGCCGGAGAAGTGAGATGGATTGACTTTGATCCTTACTGCAACACAAACACTTACTGACACTTTGAACAAAACCACATAACTAAAAGGGGCTCTTCTTAAACTCTGCGAAATCATCGCCCACTGCCGTGACATCTCTATATTTTCAGAGAGAAGAATCTGCAAAATCCGACTTGGCGACTGACAGGTCCCCACCACAGCTGGGACATTCTGCGTACGTGCGAACAAAATGCTTCAAACAACCAGGGTGGCCACGCGATTCGACCCATCGCAGCCGCGCAAGAAACGTAAACATACAGTGACTCACACAGCACATTATGACGCAACAAAGCGGTGATTGCACCGACATCAACCATACAACGTGTGAAAAACGTGCTCGACTTCTACTCAGATCGCGTCCTGCGATGGACTCAGTTGACGTTTCCTTTGGGCAGAAGTTGTGGGGAGGATGGAAAAACAAAAGATGCAAGGATGAGCGCTGATCAACATTCAGTTCTCTGCTCGCTTCCTAGCAACTGATGCGCTTGAGTGAACTTGGCTGGCAGGTCTGCGAAATCCTCTCCCTTGGCGGATTAAACACGGCATTAACGCTCTCACCGCGCAATTGACTTGCGTTCGTAAGAATCACTGGTGACATGCACGGAATGGTAAAAACAAACCAGCATGTTTTCACCACCTCGCCCTCTTCGACCTGTCATCAGGAGGTGATGTTGATGCGTTAGACGCTTAACTACACGGCGTCTGTCGCGGTTGCTCTCGCGGGATGACACGTCTGCCAAAATCACAACAAAAAATCACTGGAAATTCGCACTGGGAGCCAGAATGACGAGCGGGACCCAAGAGAGCGCAGGAAGCGTACCTTACCTACGGGGAACCACCGACGAACCGTCGACAATAGCCACAAATAAAAGTGGGGAAACGAGAAAATATCCAGAAACAATCAAACAAGTGGAAACGCTGCCGGATTTGTCTCGAGCTGAAACGCACGCTTGTAACCTTTACTTCTGACCACTTCTAGCTCATGTTGTGTGTGTGCACGACGACATAACGTAAGTCAGGGTTGGCCAATTAATTTAGCTCGGGGTCGCTTTGAGAAGGCCACGTTTAGCAGAGGGCCGTACCTTCTAATTTGATCGTAAATTAAATAAAACTGAAAGAGTAATGGCACACAGAAAAGGTTTTGTTATATTTGTTCTTGTGCAAGTACACTTTATCCAGCGCAAGCAAATCAATGAGACAAATGTAACCTCACAAAATTTTCAACAAATTTCAGATTTGAAGATTTTTCCTTAATGCTTCCGCGGGCCACATGTGGCCCGCGGGCCTCTGATTGTCCATCCCTGACCTAAGTAAAGTTTTCTTATGTCACCGATCACCTCCTTATACCTTAACTGAATCACTTTGTTGACATTCTTACCTTTCCAAGTGCGTGCCTAAAAGCAGTTTTCGAGCGTTGAAACATTATGCCTTTACGTTGTCTTCGCTACCACTGGGGGAGGTTCAAACCCCTTTATAGAAAAAATGTCAGCTTCTGTGCAAAGTCAGCTGAGCGCGATCCTCTCATTTCTGCATTGAGTCATCGGCCCTACACCAGCTGAATCCCAACTTGTAATGTTGCTCGGCGTTCGCACAGTCAGGACAGTGTTGTTTTCTTTATCACAGCGCGGTTTTCGCTATCAAAGTAATCAGCTTTGAGATCGGCTGCCGTTCCGAGCCCTGCTTTAAAAAAGCGACCGTTGCTATGCGACGGAAGACGCAGTCAAACACGAAAATGTTTGGCCAACCAACGCCGTCAAAATTTCAGGGCTTTCTACGGCGGCAACAATACTCCAGGAATTGGCTTAGATTTCCGGAGAAATGTAAAGCAAAACAAAATCAGGTTTAAGCCGTTTACGCTTGACAGAAGGATAGGCAAATGGTCGGGTAAAGATCGAAGTCTTTAAACGACCTCCCAGTAACTGTAACCTAGGGCGAACAAGGTATCTCTCAAGACAAGCAGTTTCAAAACGGATAAAGGACTTAAGCCAAATGAACGATTACACGGGAGTTGTATAAAGTTTTAGTCTAAACCTTCGAAGGCACAGCTCAATACATTCCGGGGCAGTGGCAGACACGCTTGGATGGGCGGAAGACTGTGTGGTGAGTGTTTCGAAACAAGATGCAAACTTGTTGATGACACTTCCCCGAACACTTAGAAGCACTAGTGTTTCTGTGTGCTTTCGAGGAATCAGTCGACTGCCATCTGCTTTCGTCTTTTTGCGATGATTCAAACTTGCACATATCTCTATTCAAGTATGTACTTTCCACGATGGGTGTAAGCAAGGAATCGATCAGCAAATTTTGAATAGGAAATCGATTTCACGTAAAATTACGCATCCTCAGTCCTTATTCAAATAGAATAGAATAGAATTCAAATAGAATCTTCCCCGGACACATTTCACCCTCGACTGAAAAAGAGATTCAAGGCAAACAAAACTCTACGGGAATGTGCATTATGCGTTCTGCACACACGGTGCTTAAATTAGAGCAAGATATTTGAAACCTTCGCTAACAGGTGCAATACTTCCTTCTTACTACATGGTAGACAAAATCGCTAACCTTTCTCTGTTCCACTTGCGTCACAATACGACCATGTCGTAATGAGAACACAAAATCGAAACATTACCGTTATGCTGTTTCGTAAATTCGCCGAGCGAAAGTTCGCAATAGTCCTATTACATTGCTACAACTTCATCTTCCTCTTCCATTATACTTGCAATTAAGTGTCTGAACCATTTCATCCATGCCAGACAGCCGTACCACAAAAAGTATTCGATGGACCGAGTATGAAGTAACGTGTAACTTGCTGTAAGTCCAACAGTTTCGTGGTGATCAGTGACGTAGAATAGTCTTTTATCACAACAAAACTGCTTCCCTCTACTGCTTATGGTCGCACAGACCTGATGGGCTCTAAATCAAAATTTCTTTTTCGCTGCATTATCTTTATTGTGAAATGTTTATGCTGCTCACAATAACTACTGTGCTTTGTCCGAACGTACATGAGAACTACGACGAGGATGTGAAGCATCTCCAATACCGCAGGCAATCTCAACTCAAGCCTGTGCGCCACAAATAAACGATCGAGCTTCTTATATTCAACCAAAACAAAGCACCACCGCGCCCAGCCTCACTGTTTTGCCGTTCATGGAAGCATGGATTTTTTTCTCAGAAAGAAAGTTGCTAGTACGTGACAGTCGATGTCTGCTGAAGCGAGAGCACCAGTTACATAATGGCCTTTATAGGGTATTTTTGGATTGCTCCAGCTATTTTGTAATGAACGAAACCGGTTTTCCAAAAACCCTGCAAAGTTAAATGGTGAAAATAATCTGAAATACTCAAAACTAGAAACAGACCAGTGCTTTCCAATCTATTTTTACTTGCGGCCCGGGCGCTAAGTGCAAGAATTTCATCTCTCGAAGCCACACCCCTTGAATTGCTTAGTTTGAGAAACTGCGATATCTTGGAAACGTGTTTTGTAGTCGCGCAAAAAATTAGACAGAGACGTGAACAAAAAAGACGCCCGGGTGGTTTCGTCGATTGATTTGTCCAGACAGTGAGCTGGTTTCGAATCAATCGCTCGTGGAATGCGATTCAGACAACGGAAGTTCAAAATGTACGCAGAGAGCTTGAAACTCAGGCTGCATTGCGATGAAGAAGCGTTTGCGATCAAGAGACTCCGCTTGCGAGTGACTAGCCAAACCACTGCTTCCCGGAGGCGACTTGGGAGGGCACCACCATATCTCCCAGAAAGAATCTAAGGCTTGTGAGCGTCAAAGTGCTATTGCGTGCACGCTCACTGCTGCCTTCGTCACCAGTTCAATCTGTACAGAGAAAAGCATTTTCTTCAAAAGGTTTCTTTTGTTCGCGCCCGATCCATGGTGGTGGTGGAGGAGTCAATACCCCACGGGCCAACGTGGACCTGCGTTGGTGCGTTTGCTGTTGTCGTCAAGGTTCACCCAGAATGGCATCACTGGAGTCTTCGTAAACAGACTGGCGCGGTAACTGGCGCCGAAACGCTCTTCCGCTTTTCACCGCAAAACCTCAACATATGCTTGGTGCTAAACGCGCGATGGGAGAACGTAATTAAATTTAAGCACTGCAGGTAAATTAGTAATTGATTCAAAATGTTTTTCTTGGGGAAGATACAGAACAACTGCGCTAAACTTAACGAAGGCTTAGAAATGCAATGTAACACTAAGGTTGTTTAAACCCAGCAAATATTGGAAAACTCAACCTGTCTGTAGAGTTTGTCACGAAGCATGAGGTAAAAATTAAAATGACAAAATAAATTTTGAAACTGACCTCGTTTATACCATCCCCAAAACCCCTAAATATCTCGCTTCCTTTCTTCCTATATCTAAGAGGACTTTACGAGCCATGCACACTTCGTATTACTTGTATGATAGATATTTTATTTGACAAAAAACGCACGCGCAATTCCATAGTTGGTGTGCGCAAGGCTGGTGATGTACCCACAGATATGCGATCAACATTGCATTCATTTGTCCAGCCAACATCAAACCACACATTTATGATAACTTTCTTTTTGGTAGAATTTTGTTTATATATTTGTCCATTCCGATCGGTCCGATCCTTTTGTGATGTCGTTTTCAACAGAAACTTGGCCTCGGAAATGAAAGCAACGATTACTTAGTGCAACTAAAAGATTTTCTATTTCAGGCCGTTGCCGAAACTATTACAATTACTTGGTGTAACTCTTTATTTTGTTTCCTTGTTGACGGGATCGCTTGAAAAGCGAGAGCACAACTAGCAACATCATGAAGTAACGATGCGCAATTTGCTGCATGAACACAAACTTCCACACTTTGGATAATGGAAATCATCTGAAAAAGCACGTAACTTTGAGGTATGCTTTTCCATTGAGCGTAGCTAGCTTTCAAGGTGTTTTCCCTGAGGTGACTGCTTATAATGAGCACACTAATTTTAATACCGGTGTGTGTGACGACCCAGCTGCTTCACACAAACATTTTATTATACCGTGGAATACCAAACAAGCACAAGCGCTTGTAACATCAGTAACATAAATTGTCGTACAGTTCTGTAGGATTTTCAGATCACAGTCATCCAGTGCTACTGCAACTGATACATTTACAGCCTATCAAATTTTAGGAACAACCATTCCGTTGCACGTTAAAAACTTTACCGAACTGTATAATAAGGTATGCTACAAGCGTTGTTACAAACATGCATGATGACTTTGCCTGGGGCCTGTGGCCTAGTATTATACGTTGCACCAATGACATCTATCAACTGTAGTTAGATTAATGTAACTTCAAGGCAGGAAATGCAAAACTATCCTATGAAGAGTTGCGATTTCTGACATATATCTTGCAATTTTTTATTACCATAACAACAGCTATAATTTAAAATCAACTTCAAAAAATATTACCAAGAAAGCACATTAGACATATTTGAGAGAAAGCAAGGCATAAGACTGTAGAACACTCGTCGTGTGCAAGACACTTGTGATGTGCTTTACTTTCAAAATAATGTGAATGCAATATTATGCTTTTCTTAAATTTGACTGTCGTCCATGTACAAAGTAATTAATAAAACATTAACTAGAGTAATGATGAGATCTCCATTTTCGTAAGAAATGGCCTGAAACGTTATGGGCTTTTAGGAGGAGGTCAAAGAGAGGTCAACATTTTGCCGTGTTATAATTCATAAGGTACATCCTGACAAATGCTGTAGAAATCTGTCTTCCTAAACCTCTAAAACAGGAGTCGGCAACCTTTCCTCAGTCGCGGGCTAAAAACAAACTCTGCAACGAATGGCGGGCCGTACTAACTTTCCACCAATATTTTCGTTCTCTTTGCTGTTTATGATGTCGTTAAAGCATGGGAATTTATGGAATTTTAATCAGATTCATTCCCTATTTTCACAGTTCATAAGGAAAGCCCAAAATACGAAATACAGCACATTTATAGCACAGTGCGGTTTCTCATAAGTAGTTCCTCATAAGAATACCATACAAAGAGTTGCAAGGAGGGAAAATTCACACAATGCAATGCCACTAAGCGGGCCATAAAGTTAATACAATTTGTAAAGGGTCTGCGGGCCTGATGATTTTGTTTGGCGGGCCGGATCCGGCCCGCGGGCCGTAGGTTGCCTACCCCTGCTCTGAAACGTGCGCATCTCCCATCAAGACTCTGCCATAATTATGAGCATTGGCTGCGCGGCCGACATGCAACAGTAATGTTGCAGCACAAGCTCTCCCTCTCCGCTTTGTTGCAGTTATTTGAATTGCGGTCTTAACTCCCAAAAACTTAATTTTCGTCCTTTTAAGAAACAGCTTAGCCGATGAAGATTTTGCAATGCTTGAGTTAGCACAGCGATTAGCCAAACCTTTGCACCACAACTGGAAAACCACAGTCGGTTGGGTAGATAAATCGTATGCATAGCTGACAACACAACGACAGTAGAAGATCACAAACACTTTACTGTAAATTAAACTTCTAACACACTTTTGCCAGTGATAGAAAATATTGATGCTCGGGCTTTGTTCGAAACAAAGTAAGGAAACCGAGAGGTCTTGGTGCAACGTCTGTATTGCAGCGTAGTATCCGGTCATTTGGTGACAGCCTCCACTTAAAAGGTGAGGAAAGTTCCGAAAACAAATGCACACTGAAGCGATGCCTCGGACCTAAGTTTGTGGCAAAGGATTTGAATAAACATCGGTTGTTAACCCTTTGAATAAGTCGCAAGGTGTGGTTAAAATCCGTCACATTTGCGATAAACGCATTCTAGCCCTCTAAGGGCTGGATTGTAACGTCCATGACTAGCCTATGCCAAATGCTTCTAAATATGTTCTTAAACAAATCGACTTGAAGACAGCTGACTTGTACGGGAAGGGACTTTTCTATCACATGTGGAAGCCGTGAAGAACTGCACAAAATTGTTAGGACTTCCAAGTGTTGTTTCTAAAAAGAAGGGATTGACAAATTACTACCGTTTTTGCTGCTGGAAGTCGGCGAAGAATCGTGAATGTCATTCTTTCAAACGGCAAGGAATCGATCAGCAAATTTTTAATAGGAAATCGATTTCACGTAAAATTACGCATCCTCAGTCCTGAAAATTGCAAGCAAAGCTTACGGGTGATTGCTGATCGATTCCTTGCTTACACCCATCGTGGAAAGTACATACTTGAATAGAGATATGTGCAAGTTTGAATCATCGCAAAAAGACGAAAGCAGATGGCAGTCGACTGATTCCTCGAAAGCATAC
>Ga0210059_1001989_pt1 | contig 31575 bp, 16 predicted proteins | sample Ectturendosymbi2_FD_188042 | JGI IMG/M metagenome (GOLD analysis project Ga0210059, IMG submission 188042) | Ecteinascidia turbinata endosymbiont from Florida, USA - Sample 2 (SPAdes) (version 2) | ecosystem: Host-associated > Tunicates > Ascidians > Unclassified | place: Key West, Florida... | reverse complement strand
ATCTGTGCAAATGAAAAAGCTGTTGACCTCAGTATGTTTATGTTTTAAACAGAACTAAAACACTTACTTCTAATTTCATTGTTGTCTTCCCAGCTTATGTTACTGTAAGAAATACATGTAGTTATTATGTTAAGAAAACTAGACTAAAATCCGACTCTTTTGAGCCTTTGATCAGCTTTCTAGCGTGTCTGGTTGAAACGTTATGGCCTAAAAACAACAAATTAATTATCAAATAAATTAGTTGAGTAATTAATTATTATGTAATTAGGAGAGTAATTGTTTTATTATCTAAGGCAACCGAAAACCGCTGGTTTTAGGCCGGTTTCCAGGTACGAATATATCGTTACACCAGCTCTCAAGGTGTTACCGGTATTTGTAAAATATTGCAGAATATACTTACATTTGTATCATCTGTTTCAGTTCACGTACCACAGTAATGATGGTTCCATTCATGCAACAAAATTGTGAAGGTAAGATAAAGATCTACATTAGTTATGCATATAACAATGGAATATCAAATCTTATGCATTCAAATCCTTCAGTACGAGAATTCGGAAATCAGAGTTTTCTTGAATGCTTAGATTCGAAATAAATTTAGGGGGAGCCAAGTTCCGTCACAATCATGTGACGTCACAAATCAACTATAGGGGAAGTTCCGAAGGCACGGCCATTCTGAGGGGGATCAGGGACATGACCCTGGGAAAATTTTGCAAAATTACACTTAAAAATACCCATTTTTGTGCATTCTGGAAGGAAGTTTTAAACAATACTGTTTTAACATTTTTTTATTTTTAGGGTCTGAGGGGGTGGTCATGGCACAGTGCCTCCCCCCTCCGTACGTTAGTGGATATTATTGTATACAAAGAACATAATACATAATATGCACAAATCCTTTGTTTCAATATAAATTAATCTTGGTTAATTGTGAAATGTAGAAGACACCACAGATCATGTGTATCACTCCTGTCTCGACATCCTTTTCCTAACCTGTCAAGTGTTTTAAGAATTTGTGGCTTTATTAAAACTACAGTAGAACTCGTCTAATTCGTCATTGTCTAATTCGTCAATTCGCTTAATTCGTCACTTTTTCGTTGGTCCCGGCAGAATCCCTATCTTTTGTGTGCATTTCTATTCGTCTAATTCGTAAATTTGCTTAATTCGTCATATCCCGAGTCATATCCTCTTTATATCCCCAAGAAGCGTTTTATTCGTCTAATTTGTCATTTGCAATTTCGCCTTTGATGTCTAAGCAGCCAGTACGTATGGGAATTCAAATAAATTAAGGATCTTTTATCTGAGAATTGTTGCACCTTGCAATTGTTTATCGAATTTATACACGAAGTTCGAAGCGCAACCCAACTCCCCACTGAGAGAAAAAAAAAAAGTTTATTAAAGATTTGAAAGGTGCTTGATTAAATTGAAGGGTCCATATAGAGCAGAGAAATCAATTGTTGTATTCAACCATAACGTCATAAAGTTGTATTTTACTGCAAGTAAGAGCACTATGTATGCGAGTTACTATGATAAAGTATACAAGCTTCTATGAAAGAGTTTTCACCTGTTTGCATAATTCGTCAGTTCGCCTAATTCGTCACTTTTTTCTAATCCCCTTGAGGTGACGAATAGGCAAATTCTACTGTATAAAGCGTAGTTGCAAAAAGTTACTGACCAAGTTGTTTAGCAGCATATAAAAATAGACTGAACTTACAAAGGGGCCAGATACTTCTTTTCTTCCATTTGTTGCTTGTGCAAAAAGCCAATTCCTGTTACATAAATTCTTCATGCTTCCCACCTAAAAGCACAATGGTCACATTAAAAAAGGTTTAGGTTTGCAATAAATTGCTTTCTGGGGTAATTTCTCTCCATAAGGTTGCAGCTTATGTTGCTAACATAGCACATATAATTTAATCTAAATCTTAGAACTAGAGCTCAAGCAATATATCTTCATGCTTATGTAACAATGGTGCCCATGTATGATATGTACAAATTTTACCAATTAACAATTTATCAACAATATTTGCGCATGAAAGCTAGTACGCTATTGTTTTGGGCTTAGTGTTCGGAAACTCAAGTTGTTGGTCCATCTCTGATATTTATGCTAATTCTCTGTTCTGTTTCTTACGGTGTGCATCCTAACACGTCTCTAATTAGTGCCTAATTTTTAGACTGATATATAATTGTCCTCGAAATAAACCACTGTATCATGCAGCATATGCTCAAAGTGAATTTCGAAAGGTAAACAGATCACTGAAAGCATAAATTTAGAAAACCAAATACCAATTCAAGCTTCAGATGTACTGGTTTCATGTATGTGAAAGGTAAAGTCAGTTTCAACATGACATTGATATCCAAAACACTTTGCACCATCTTACAAGATGCTAAAGTTATTTTTATGGTTAATGAATTACACTGGCATAAAAAAGTTGCAGTAATCTGCTGTGAAAGACTCTAATAACCAGATGTGTTATTAGTATTGATGCTGTGATTGCTATGAAGCAGTTACAAACGTATTAACACTTTCAGAGCCGGCATATGATATATTCGTACTTTGATTTCGGCCCAAAAAACAGAAGTTTTCGGTTGCCTTACCAGCGCCCTAGCTCCTCCGCCAATTGCGCTAGAGAGCTGTTCAAGCGACCAAATGGATCGGTTAATCTAGTAGATTGCACTCCAAAAAAAATTTTTGGGGTGGGGATTGCGGATTTTTTGTGAGTGACGTCATAAGTGAAGTAGTTTTGGGGTCATTTTGGCTCATGTTGCCTGGCCTGGGGCCCAACCACTAGGCAAAAGTCTTTCGCTGAAGTTTTCTTTGGAAACTAGGCTCGAGTCTCAGTCTTTTACATCTTTGATCGACTTTTAGCGTTTCTGGTTCAAAAGTTATGATCTAAAATAAACAAGTTAATTAATTAGCTAATTAGTGTAATATTTTTACTAACTTAGATCATAATTTTTGAACCCGAAACCTCAGCAGGTCATCCAAAGTGTCAAAAGACTCAGATTGTAGCCTAGTTTTCAGTAAAAACTTCAGCGAAATACTACCACCTAACGGTTGGTGCCCAGGGCAAGGCAAAGTGGGTCAAGATGGCCTAGAAGCCCTCCACTTATGACATCACTCACAAAAAATCAGCATTCCCCCAAGCAAAAAATTTTTTTTCGAGTGCAGACTAGAAGACGTGCCGCGTCTTTTGACGCTTCGACCAGGTCTGTAACCCGAACAGGAGCAGAGATATTCCCACGCAAAGCCACGTGTGTTTAGGCAGCGTTTTTTTCCGAAAATCCCCGAAAGCACCCAGACGCCAAAATGTTAAACACATTATACTTACCACATCAGCTGACCTAATGCTTGGGAATGGTTGTTGCAGGAATTGCTGGAGAGGTAAATGTAGCTGGAAGGTCATGTCCTGCCTTTCATCATGAAGGTAAAGCCACTGCAAACAGGTTAAAACAGGTTGCTTAAGGGTCAAATCATTATAATCCAACAAGGGGTGTAACCCAATGTCACAAAAATGCCTCATTTTTTTATATAAGGTGCACCCACATGTAAAATGGCCTGAAAAAAAAACATAATTGAAATCCATCAAGGGGCAGCTGAGTTATTTGCTTTTGAGTGTATCACTAGGTGGCGTTGCTCGCGATGGGCAAAAAAGACATATTGTAGTAAAATCCATAGTTCTACTGAAAATGGCTCAGTAATTGGGCAACTGCTTAACCACCAGCATCAGATAAATTAACTATATGCAGTAGTTTTTATTCACAATAGCAAACACTTTCTTGCTACAGATAATAACATAAGAAATGCTAGGTTTGGCATGACAGTAACTCTAAGCATATCAAAATATGAGCATTTAAAACATTGTTTGGTTAGGGAATACATTTCAGTTGGCCTGGTTTCAATAAGTAAAGTTATTTAATTTTTTGGTGGTGAGATTTTTAATATTGTTTATAAAGCAACAAAAAGTGTGGAGGATTAAGCACAGCTTAACAAAAATTTTAATCAGTTTTTTTTAACGAACTTTAGGCTATTGTGGTTGTTTGAAACATTTGTTACGTTGGTAACTAGCATTAAATAACTTTAACACTTTGACGGCCGGTCTACGAATATATCGTACGTAGATTTCAGCCAAAAACCAGCAGTTTTCGGTTGCCTTACCAATGCCATAGCTCCTCTGCCGATTGCACTAGAGAGCTGTTCATGGGCTCAAACCGATCTGCCAGTCTTCTAGTCTGCATTCAAATCAAATTTTTTGGTTGGGGATTGCTGATTTTTTGTGAGTGACGTCATAAGTGAAGTAGTTTTTAGGCCATCTTGGTTCATGTTACCTGGCCTAGGGACCAACCGCTAAGACAAAGTATTTTGTTCAAGGTTTCATTGGAAACCAAGCTCGAGCCTGAGTCTTTTGAGCCTTTGATCGACTTTCTAGCGTTTCTGAAAAGTTACGATCTAAAACAAACAAATTAATTAATTAGCTAATTAGTCAAATATTTTTATTACTTTGTATCATAACTTTTGAACCTGAAACCCCAGCAGGTCATCCAAAGTATCAAAAGACTCAGATTGTAGCCTAGCTTCCAATAAAAACTTCAGCAAAATACTACCATCTAATGGTTTGGGCCCAGGGCCAGGCAAAGTGGGCCAATGTGGCCTAGAAGTCCTCCGCTTATGACGTCACTCACAAAAAATCCGCACCATCGAACCAAACAATTTTTTTCGAGTGCAGACTAGAAGACTTGCAGTGTCATCTGAGCCTTTGAACAGCTCTCTACCACTTTCAGCGCCCGAGTTACACACGTGCAAAGCCACATGCGATCCAGTTGTTTTGGTATGAGAATCCCTGAAACCAGCTGGACATCAAAGTGTTAAACATGTGTTTTATTTCAATTGTCACACTTAACACTTTTGCGTCCGGTCTAAATCAAGCGGTTCATGCCATTATACTTATGAAATTGATGCTGACAACAGCGCTACAGGTGCGTGACAGTATACGAGCTACTGATAGATTTACTTGCATTTGAGCTGACAGAATAGGAGACTAAAAGCATGCATTGGACACCATATCAATTTAGTTTGTTCAAAAACGTAGTTTGTTTCATGTCATTCCGCAAGTGATATTTAGACAAAGCGGGGATCTGATTGTTTCATAATAATACTATGCAACATCAGAATCGAAATGTTGATTGTTGAAATACACCCACATTACAGAACCCCATTGGCAGCATTTGGCATCTGATCAGCATTAATGAAAATATCTATAGTACAAGGGGACGTTTCATGACAGCCAAACAGATCCCCTGGATGCAACCCTGGTCGTAAGATATGTTGCTGATTGTTGATGGTGTCAAACATGAAATAAGATTTTATGTGGGAACTCATATATGCTCGATGGTTACGTTTCGGGTAGAACAAAAGTTATAAACTCAAAGCTCAGCTAATAAATGGACTCGGTGCTAATGCGATTGGAGGGCTGAGCGACAAGCATGCGAAGCTTCACACTGTGGCAGCAGCTAAGAGACCACACGCCATGCTCACCCTTTTACTGTTTGTTCATGCCACGTACATGAAGGTGCTATTCTTTGCACACATTCCGTTCATGGTGCATCGCGCATGAGATGCCGTGCTGACCAACAGACCTCAACAGCGCACAGTTCTTTTCAAAGTAGTTGCAACAACTCTTATTGAAGTAGTTTACTTCCACTTCACACTTCAAAACCAGAGTTTATATTGGGGAATGTTGTTTAGTAGTTACCAGTAAAGACTCTCAGGTTTCTATCATTTGTATAGTTGCCTGTTCTATGGTAGCAATAACACTTTATATGATAGCAAAGTAACAGTGTGTTGGCCACTGTTGTGTAACTAACCTGTCTTGCTGATGCCAGCAGCTCAGCTCCTTCGTAGCTATTTAGAAATTTATAATCCAGTTGTATTCTTGCCATTTTTAATATTTCACACAGTTATGAGGTTTCTGTTGACTAAAACTGAAGTAAGTTTGTCATCTTAAAGCATTTTACTTGACACTGCATGTCAAGGAGTGTTTTTACCAAATATATATATAAATTTGGAAACAATTTAAATAAACAATTTGAATTTAATAGTTCCTCATGTTTGTTTCAATGCTCATCATTAAACTGTAAATGTGTTTTTTTGTGGGAAAAAACTTCATAGGTATAAAGACTTCATGGGGGAAACAAAATGACATTGTTTGTCATAGTGGATTACAAATACCTCAGGAAACATTGGCAGCAAAAAGCTTTCTTCGAGAGTTAATTTAGGACATATATGGTAATGCCTGATCGACTTAAAGGGTCAGGATTGTTCCTTTAAAAATGTTTTTGGTCAGTGCTTGTCCATAGGTTGTTAAAGTTCATAACTATGTGTGTTGTTTACATTTAGTAAAAGGAAATTTTTACTTTTGTGCTGATGGTGATAGAACTTGACCGATATGACTTTCTTGGTTTGGTGCAAATAATTTTTGTTTCCAATAAAGAACTCTGATTCCAATATTGTTAGTACTCAAACCACTGTCAAATATCTCTGCAAGGCATATTAAACCAGCTTACAAGAAAATGATCAAGTAACTTGCGACTGAAGAAATACATAGAAACATTTCTACACAAAGAACTGGTGTTGATTTAACAGAGATGGAATTGTATGAGCAAATATTACAAACATACAATGTTGAAATTTAGTAGATATGTTGCATCATTGTTAACACTTTGAGAACAGGCGTACGATATATTCGTACTTCAATGTCGGCCTAAAAAACAGCAGTTTTCGGTTGCCTTACCAACGCCATAGCTCCTTCGCCAATTACGCTAGAGGGCTGTTCAAAGGCTCAAACGCAGCGGCCAGTCTTCTAGATTGCACTCGAAAAAAAATTTGTGGTTGGGGGATTGCTGATTTTTTGTGAGTGACGTCATAAGTGAAGTAGTTTTAGGGTCATTTTGGCTCATGTTACCTGACCAAGGGCCCAACCGCTAGGCCTAAGTGTTTCGCTGAAGTTTTCATTGGAAACTAGGCTCGAGTCCGAGTCTTTTGAGCCTTTGATCAACTTCTAGCGTTTCTGGTTCAAAAATTATGATCTAAAATAAACAAGTTAATTAATTATCTAATAAGCTAATTAGTCAATTATTTTTACTAGTTTAGATCATAACTTTTGAACCTGAAATCCCAGCAGGTCATCCAAAGTATCAAAAGACTCGGATTGTAGCCTAGTTTCCAGTGCAAACTTCAGCGAAATACTACCATCTAACGGTTGGCGCCTACGGCCAGGAAAAGTGGGCCAAGGTGGCCTAGAACTCCTCCACTTATGACGGCACTCACAAAAAATCCACATCCCCCAACCAAACAATTTTTTTGGGTGCAGACTTGACGCTTCGACCAGGTCCATAGCACTTCCGATCAAGAGAAATTCTCGTGCAAAGCCACAATCGTTTCGGTGTTGTCTTTTTTCGAAAATCCCCGAAAGCGCCCGGATGCCAAAGTGTTAAATCAGCATGTTGGTGTATTAACAAAGTTCCAGATTGTGATGTCTCATATTTTTAGTTTTTTCTTTAATTAATATAAGATATAACAACCATGATTTTATCTTTTTCAGATGGAACGTGCTTTGCTGTGTTGTGTTCGCAGTCCAGAATGGGACGAAATGTGCTCAAAGGCATTACCTTTATTTTCAACATTTTTTTCAAAACTGGAAAATGCCAAAAACAATGCAAAATGTAAGTCTTCAGAAATGCACTCCAAAATGCCAAAAAAATTGTTTGTTTTTTTAGAATAAAATATTGATCTTAAAGAATCAAAACTAAAGTTTGCTATGACTTGGTTGACAAATCTATGCACTGATCTTAACACTTTCGCATCCAGCCAAAATTAGCAATTCTTGCGCCAAAACAACTGGATCGCACATGGCCTTGCGCGGGAATTTCTCCGGTCCGGTAAGTTCTATAGACCCAATCAAAAGCTCAAAAGACGCTGCAAGTCTTCTAGTGTGCACTCGAAAAAAATTTTTGCTTGGGGGATGCGGATTTTTGTGAGTGACGTCATAAGTGGAGGACTTTAGGCCACATTGGCCCACTTTACCTGGCCCTGGGCACCAACTGTTAGATGGTAGTATTTTGCTGAAGTTTTTACTGGAAACTAGGCTACAATCCAAGTCTTTGGACACTTTGGATGACCTGCTGGGGTTTCGGGGTTCAAATGTTATGATCTAAAGTAATAAAAAAATTTTTAGAAATTAATTAACTAATTAGATAGTTAATTAATTTGTTTGTTTTAGATCATAACTTTAGAATCAGAAACGCTAGAAAGTCGATCAAAGGTTCAAAAGACTCAGGCTCGAGCCTAGTTTCTAATGAAACGTTCGGCGAAATACTTTAGGCCTAGTGGTTGGGCCCTAGGCCAGGTAACATGAGCCAAAATGACCCGAAAACTACTTCACTTATGACGTCATTCACAAAAAATCTGCAACCCTGAACCAAAAAAAAATTTTATTCAAGTGCAGACTAGACACCTGGCTGATCCGTTTGAGCACTTGAACAGCACTCTGGCGCAATCGGCGGAGACGCTATGGCATTGGTAAGGCAACCAAAAACTGCTGGTTTTAGGCTGAAATCTAGGTATGATATATTTGTAGGCTGGCTCTCAAAGTTTTAAATATAACTTTCGTTAATGACAGGTACTCGTTATTTTGTCAGCAAAAATGGATTACATAATGATTATGCTTCATTTAAAAAGAGAATTTTTTTGCATATGAATGATTATGTTGCAAACTCTGTTAAACGTTTTGCCTATAATGTGCAAACATAAAAAAATCTTGCGACTGGTTACGCAAGTGTAAAAGTTTGCAAGGTTGTGTGTATATTTCAAATTATTCTTGGTTTATAAATTGTACTGCCTGTTATTATTCATGTGGATGTAAATTATGTTATTTGTATATAATTCTTATTTTGATATTAATTTTAGGCCAAAGATTCATATCCCTTAAATAAAGAAGTTATCTATTAGTATAAGTATTTTATATTGGTAACTAGTGTGTGGAAGATTTTTTAATTTCATGCATTATAGCTAAAACGCTCTGCAGTTAGTAACTGGATTATATTACAGATTTGATAAATTTTGCTTCTGTGATAAAAATGCTCTGTCCTATCTTTTCAAAAAACTTGCTGGTTAATTTATTAAACTCGTGATAGCTAATTGGGTTGAAAGTTTTATTTGGCTTACTTCATGTGTTGTATCTCACTGTAACATTTCCTTCTTCTTGTGGCATTTCAGTTTTGTAGTATGCCCTGTATCTTTTAAACAGTTTCTTGTTTCAAGTTTATTGAAGTGTTCATTAGTGTTTAAAATACTGCTGAAAATTGTGATTCATATTGCTTTGGATAAAAGCAAAACCAAGATTATAGTTATGAAGGTGGGGTCTAACAAAAGTGGGGATTTTTTTTGTTAAAAATAGAGATAACAGAAACAATTATTGCGTATTGGGAATAAACTCTGTTTAACTTCAAGTTTTCGAGTTATGTGCATAAGTTTGTGTTTTTAAATCATCTCACTAGATTATGAAGAATCCTGAAAATCACCAAATGGAAAAGGGCCGTATCTACATCTTAAGGTTATTTCATGTTTGGGTAAACAATGTGTCAACCTTAGTTTTCCAGCGAGCATAAGAAAGAGGTGAGCAATTAGTAGTGGTGGGGTTATTGAGTGATTTTTGTGTTGATCAATTTTTTTAGTTTTGTACTGAGGCATGTAGATTTCATTAGTCATTTCTAATTTAAAAAATTTTTCAATTTGCTGTGATGTCCTATTTTAATTTTGTTACCGAAAGGGACTTATGACAGTGTTTCGAAATGAATAATGACCTTTGATGCGCATATTTTTATCTCGTTCAGGTTGCAAGTGAAGAGAGTGAAGTGTTAAATTCGCCCACGGCTTTGTATTCTGCATGTCCAGTAGTGTTCTCCTTACCCCTGGGAAGAGCAAGACTCTGAATCAGAAATGGCCTGAAGGTAAACTTTATGCAGTATGTTTCTAATCAGCTGTTGCATGAAGGGAAAGATGAACACAGTTCTACCTGGATTTTTGGTAATTTTGTGTCGCTGTTTGACCAAAAGAAGCTATTGCTCCAAGTTGGTGCTGTGAAGCTGCAGGTTTGCTGAAAAACTAGTCCCTCACTCTTGAAATAATATTTTTTCTCATCTCACCCCTGATGGCAAAAGAAGATTGTGTGTTAGTCGCTGCTTCCTGTGCTGTGCATTCTGTCGTTAAGTTGAAATCAAAAAATGTTTTAAACACGTTAAAAAATCAGTTTTGCGCTGCATTTCAAGAACAAGAGGTTTGGCTTGTCGCATTCTATTGGTGGCTTTCCCACAGGTGTGAGATGACAAGAGTCATTTTGTGGGGAAAGATCTGAATCACGTCACTTTTCATGAAAGTGACTTGTGGAATTTTTTTTGATGCAAAAGATCGTTTTCTTGCAAGGACTGAAGCACTCAACTTTGACAGTCATTTGAATCGAACTAATTGCAAATAACTGGAACTCAACCTGCATTTAGTGGCCTGATGACTCGACTTCCACATTTGCTGCTTTTGTCTGTTTCTGTCTGCTATAGATTAAGTGCATCTGTCAAAATTACTAGTTCGGTAGCAGTCATTCCATTATAATTCAACTTTTGCAATTTTGTAACCCATACTCTCAGATATTCACTATTTTCAGATATGTTATTCACTGCAAAATCTTAGAAAAATAAAGAAATAATTTCGATTTTGGTCCATTGGTTTCCATGATTGGGATGTTTAAAGTTTTGCTCACCACTGGGTGACATGGAGTGCTCCAAAACAACAAATGCTGTTTCTTTCACTGATGCTAGAGATGTTATCGAAGAGTCAATTCCATTGTTTCAGGACATGCTGATTTCAATTATGATGTTATTCTTAGTGTAATTTAATCAGAAAAAAATTATAGCCACTTTTAAAAAATTTTAATAGTCATATAAACATTCCAAAAACCTATGTTTGCAATGACTTTTCAAAAAAAAATTTTTGTGATGAAGTATGCATAGGTTTTTTCCATAAACTCTTTCTCTTAGACTGAATGAAACTATGTTGTTTTGTTATTGAGTATTTCACCCTCCACTAATTTGCATTTGTTAATGATGAGATTTCTTAATCACACAGGTTGGTAATGTGATGATAATCTGTATGCGATAGCCAATCTGCTAGTTCCAAAGTTTATTTGCATATATTTACAGGCAAAATATGATCAAACCTATTGTTTTTAAATGAAGCACATTGACAAGGCATAGTTTGACCATGTAGAAAAACAACACTTTGCTTTGTTAACAAGGAAACTTTCTAATGCTAGTAAGACAACGGCCTTTGTTTAGCACAACAAAATGTATTTTGAGTTCATTCGGTTATTGAACTAGGATAGGTTAGCTCAAGTCAGATTTAAAGTTCTGCAATAATTTCTATAACTGTTAGAAAAGGTCAGCAAATTTGACAACAATGAAGTATAGGTCAGCTATGTTTTTTGTATTTCAGGTTTGCTGCCAGTTGTTGCACTACAGACTTCACATCTTCTCTTACTTATTATATGAAAATGAAAGATTGCTTCACTGGAACTAACTGGAAACTTGGTTTGAAAGTTTTTGAACCGGTTTTATTGCGGAGGAGATGGAATTGGCAAAATGGAGAGCTCAAGTTAATGTTAAGGATGATGATTTATCATTGATAAATATTTGCCTTCATTGCCACTTTTACTTGCTGAAAAGATACTCCAGAACTTCTGGTCAAAACTGTAGCAATGATTTTGGCATTAATTACTCAGTTGAAGAAGGCAAAGATCAAGGGAAGTGATGAAATTTCATTAGATGTTTAAAACTACAAGACCAAAAAAAACAAAGATGATGAAATGTCATAATCCATTTATAGATCTATGTTACGATTAGAGAGTAGTGAGATGTGGACTGTGAAGATGTAAAAGAAATAGATTGATACTTCCATGCTATCTGTTCTGGCATACACTGAAAAGTTATTACCAAGATTTTTTTGCAAGAGCATCAAATTTTTTCTCCACAACCTTTTGGCGCACTGTGTGGTTTGCAATAATGTTTCAAAAGAGTTTGGTTAAGCATGATCACCTAACTTTGAATTTGACATTTCCAAAGCCGAATCCAAAGTTTCTGTGATTTTTCTATTTCTTCTGAATCTTCACAGCCTACATCTCACTATGCTGTGATTCTGGCATAGTGCTATTTCTTGATCTTGTAACATTTCATCTTATTTGTCCTTTTGGTTTCCTAGTTCCTTTCAGCAAGTGAAACACAGATTTTGTGCAAGAACAATGGATGGGAATTTTTTTGCAATGCTCAGCAACATCTAATGAAATTTCATCACTTCCCTTGATCTTTGCCTTCTTTGAGTCATGAATGCTAAAAATATTGCTACAGCTTCAACCACAAGTTGTGGAGTACCTTTTCAGCAAGTAACAGTGACAAAGAAAGCAAATATTTATGAATGATAAATCTTTATCCTCAACATTGATCTGAGCACTCCGTTTCATCAATTCCATCTCCTCTGCTATAAGCACAGTTAAACCTTTCAAATCAAGCTTTGCTGTACCACTTCTAATGACACTTGTTTCCCGTTCTTTTTCCAATGAAGCAATCTTTCATTTTCATATAATAGCTAAAAAAGATGTGAAGCCTATAGTGCAACAACTGACAGCAAATATAAAAAACATAGCTGACCTGTACTTCATTGTTGTAAAGTTTACTAACCTTCTCTAAACGGTAGTTACTAAACTGCTGCAGCACTTTAAATCTGGCTTGAGCTATCCTAATCTAGTTCAATAACAGAATGATCTCAAAATATCTTTTTGGTTCTGTTAACAGCCATTGTCTTAAAATGCACTGTGACTTGATTAACCAGCATCAGAAAATTTCCTTGTTCATAAATGATGGTTTTGTTTTAAATGGCCAAAATATGCCTTTGCAATGTGCTTTAATCAAGAACAATAGGTTTGATCATGTTTTGCATATAAAAATATGCTAATAAACTTTGCAACTGCTGGATTGTCTACTGCATACAGATAATCATTACATTGCCAACCTGTATGATTAAGAAATCTCATCATTAACAAATGCAGATTAGCGGAGGGTGAAATGCTCAACGGCAAAAAACATAGTTTCATTCAATCTAAAATGAAAAACTTCGTTTAAAAAAAACTATGAATAGTCAATTATTTAAAAGTAAGGCAGAGTTCAGCATTTGAAGTTATTTAAATAATTGACTATTCGTACTTCATCACAAAAATTTTTTTTGCCGTTGCAAACACAGGTTTTCGGACATATTTATATGACTATTAATTTTTTTTTTAAATAGCTATAAATATTCTTCTGATAATGTTTCACTAAGAATAATATCATATCTGAAATCAGCATGTCCTAAATTGGTGGAATTGACCCTTTGGTCACATCTGTAGCATCAGTCGATCAAAAGAAACAGCATTTAGTTCTTTGGAGCACTCCATGCCACCTAGTGGTGAGCAAGGCTTTAAACACCCATATCTCGGAAAGTGGCAGACCAAGATCGACAATTTTTGTATTTTAATTAGATTTTTGCAGTGTACCTGAAAATAATGGTAATTCTGAGAGTGCTGGCTACGCTCATATGTTGAATTATAGTGGTATGCCCTGTAGATTTGCAAGTGTAATTAGGTTAAAATCAGTATTAGTCCCTCCAGAACTACTAAAACGGGGTAAATATGAAGTCAATACACAATTTGTAATAAATCTTTTCTTTCAAAACTTCTAGTCTGTAAGGCCGCACCTGCCCCGCCGCATCAGCTGATGTCAGTCAGTCACTCAGGCCCGGGCGCACAAGCGCTTGGATTTTTGTTGCTCTGAAGCGAAGATAGCGGCGCGTAACTAACCGAATTGGCGCAGCATGCAGAAGCTAGCTGTGCCGCAGATCCTGCCCCATGCGCTGGGATCGAGGCAGCTTACTGATGCTGAACTCTGCCTTACGAGTGAAAAAGGTGATTAACCTTGAACTTAGATTTGGGCTTTGCAGACATTACTGCCGTGAAAGTCATTTTTTGTCGAGTGTAAAGCTACTGTGTAACCTATCGTCAAGTTTACACAGCTACCGTGAAGCCCAGTGCTTCCCAATCTTTTCAGGCTTGCGGCACCCTACAAACAAAAAACATCATTTGCGACACCTAGTGGCGAACCCATAGCAATTTGGTTTGAGGTTTGGCGACATTTATAAAATATCTTTTAAATGATATATTGAAAAATGTATTGACTCGCGGCACCCCCAGTGATTATAAATGGCACTCAGGTTAGGAAACACTGGTGTAGCCAATTGTCAGCTGTAACTTGCTGCATCGATAAGCCTGTGGTCTAGTGTTAAAACTTTCCTTCATAACAGACATATCTATTTCCGTGCGAGACAAACATATACCCTGCTTGCTGCATGATACGGTTTGATTAACGGTCCTCAGCCGAAAAAATCAAATTACGTGAGGGACAAGAGCTCCCAAGTTTGAGTTTGGTCATTTAGGCTTGGAGTGCATATTCGGTCTGAACAGTTGTTTTCGGACCTATTCGAAGCGCAATTGAGCGTAGGATCAAGCTGCGCGTGAAACGCTGCTTTTTTCCCACGAAACGGTGAAGTGAGAGTGTGCAAGGCATTTCTGTGTTTGAGCTAGTACTCATAAAATACATATTTTTCGTAGCAAAGAATTAGTAGTAACTGTATAAACTAGTTGCTGTCGTAAACGCACAACATTTGTGAGGATCTTGGAAAGCACTTTTTGAAGCCTGAAGATCGTGGAACAGCTGGAGAAGTAGATTCGAAAAAATGTCTGAATGTTCAAATCTAAAAGGTGCATTGTAACTATTTTTCTAAAAGGTGCATTGTAGCTATATGTGCCTCCAAAATGTGTCACCTAAAAGATAATTTGTGCGAAATAATCGTAATGAGAAAATATTCCTGCACAGGCAAATAACAATTTTTGTAGCAATTACGTGTACATTTTGTTTCATCAAAAGCTCACAACATCACGATTGAAAACACTTACATTGTCTGGACGAAATGTTCTTGAGATAACGGTGCTTTTCATATTTTGTTGATTTTCTCCGCAGTATCTTGCCAGAGTCCGATTCAAGTCATTACATCCAGTTCGCTGCAAAGTTTGACACTTCAACTTGTTCCAGAATTACTTATCCAGGTGAAGCTTTTGCCTCAAACTTTTTACTACAACTGGCTTCCAACGAATTTCTGCCCAACTGACAATTTCTGGCTCTACAAAGTTTTTACACTTAAACGCAGACATGTCTTTGAAAAGCATTCACCTGCCCTGCAGACCTGCAATACATGAAATAGAAGTTCAGGAGAAAATACATTAAAGTTAATCACAATTTGTGATGACTTGTGACCAAGTGTTTGCACTTCAGGTGTTTGCACTTCAAAGACCAAGTGTTTGCACTTCAATTTATAATGACTTGTGACCAAGTGTTTGCACTTAAGAGAAAATATATGTGAAGTGAAGATAGAGAATCTAGTGATAACTAAATCAAAAGTGGCAAATAAAAAGTTTTCCAAAAGTCAAAAGTAACATCAACAAGCTCAAGCTTATAAAATCAGAAAATGGTTGAAAGAGTTGTGAAATTTTGTCCCCAAATCAAAGACTAATACAGTATTTTGTGTAATAATTTCTTTCGGGTTTTTCCCGTAAGATCACTCTTATGTAATTATTGCCTTCATGAAGACATGTTTTGATGTAGACTGTTGGGTGGAGTGTCTACAGCAATGTTTCCCAGCCTTTTTTGGCCGTGACGCACTTCGCGATTCAGTTTTCGTCGAAGGCTAAGGACTGAAACGTAATCAATAGAAGCGTTCTCTTTAGATGAGTTGTATGAAACGGCTTCGACGATTTTACTGCACACCTGGGACTGTCTCGCGGCACTCTGGTTAAAAAGCACTGGTCAACAGACTAAATTTTGTAGAATACCTGTTATCAACAATAGGCCAGAAAAATGCTTTAGGAGTAACCCCCAACCACGCATAGGAGACATCAGCACTGGGTAAATAAGCTAGGACAGGGAAAAGACTCTAAAATATTTAATTACGTATTTTAAGGTTCTAGAAAAAAGTGTAGCGTCACGCGAAAGATCTTGATGTTACGATGGATTACCGTAGTTTTTGCGTTTGTGTTTTAATTGTGCAATACGTTGATCACAAGCTTGTAAGTTGTAGCGAAACTTTTGTTACGTTTTCATTCTCAAGCAGACGCTGTCAACTGCACAAGATTTTTTCTCTCTTTCAAAGATATCATAGGATTTGCAGCATTTTCAGACTGGGCCGAAAATATCGTATTATTTATTATTCAGCCGACCCTACGTTACGATTGCTTACAACATGACTAAGCCTTTTTCCAATCACAGCAGGCATCACTTCTTCCATTCACCAGGGATCGTCCATTACGTTTATTATTTTTAGTTTTGCTCCTAATTTGTTCGGAAACAGGTTCCTCCAAAAATATATACTGCACGATATTAATCGCTTTCCTAGGTGACCAGGATACAACCATGTTCACGAAGCAGAAGCTTTCCAGACACTTCCGTTAACATCATAGAATAATTGACTTCACGTCAATTCCGTCTTGTTGAAAATAACCTCGGTCCATAACAACGTTTAAAATTGTGTGAAAAGCTGTTGATGGCATTTGTTATGTAACAAACACCATAAATATTTGCCTCTTGGATTAGCTTTAATTTTAGCGCTTTGCTGCTTTGATTGGAGGATTTCGAGTTTCTTTCCAAAAACTGAGACTGAAGTATGTGCTTTACGCATGGCCAGTCTCGTTAATTTTTTGCAATACTGGTTGTTCTGTTTGCATTAGCTTTTTTTCGTTTTGATCTGAAATTGTCACATTTAAAAATAACCCAGGGTGAAATTCAAGATTTGGATTTGAGCACTAGTGGTTTACAAGGTGAGCTTTGACTTTGCAGCAAGCTTTTTGAGGAAATCTCCTGCTTGGAATTGCTTTCATCTCATTGCGACGATTCGAGCTTGACTTACCACTCAGCAGTAATGGTCACAGCAGTGACGCACACAAACATGACGCAACGTACTTGCTCAAGAAAACTTGTTTCGTGTAACAACACATCTTCAGTTCTGCGCAGACAGCATAAAAGTAACTAGCGGAAGTTGACATGAAACAAATGCAGAAAAACCACGTATTGTTGCCATGAACAATTCTCAAGAGAAGATTAATTTAACCAATAAAGAGTTGCCCTTCCTACAAATATTCAATCATACCTGCTTCTACCCTGCGATCTGCTAACTCAACGCAACGGCGCTCAACAAGGAAATACGTGCACAAACGCAAGGCATCACTTCCCACCCCCGTCACTTCCCCCCCCACAGCAGGCATCACTTCCTCCCCCGCGCTTACGTTAGGGGAAACAAGGTGCCTCGTGACAGGCCAGGTCTCACATCGGGAAATGATTCGCTTGTGTGCGTCATTGCTGTGGCCTTTACTCCTGAACTAGTGCTTTACTAACCTATAAACAATAAAGCTGATTTGTAGCTCACGTTCACATCGATTAATTTGTGGCATAAAACTGACGTTCGACAAATAAAGTTTGTGTCGAATTTGTATCTCTTAAAACCAGGTAATTTGTGTTAATATCTCCATATGCTCCAAAAACATTTTTAGCGAACAAAACCAAGAGGCTTAAACCAGTCCCGTCGTCACGGGGGGGGGGGGCTTTGGTGGGCTTAGCCCCCCAAACAGAGCACCAATCCTCCCAAATGGAAATATGAAACATTGTAAATCAATGGAGTAGTTATGAATTTTTAAATCTCAAGCCCCCCCTGCACAAACGCAGAGCCCCCATATTGAAGACTTTCTGGCGACGGCTGTGGCCTAAACTGTAGCGTGGAGATGTTGAAGTCGATAGAACGTGTGAGTTGGTTGTTCACAAATGCAGATCCGAACTCACTTGAATTCCCAATACCTCTAGGTGGCGCTATAGCACTACTCAGAAGCCTGTGCTGCATATCTCTGATTTGCTATTAATTGAATGGCTTGTAAATGGAAAGAAAACGTGAAGTGTCTCCGATGATCTGATATGCGAAATAAATATTGCGTGTAACTGTGTCTCACGAAAACTTTGCTGTCCTAGCAAGACACGAAGTGGCATGGGGTTCCATGCAAAAGGGTTGCACTTGTTGCCATCGCAATTTTCAGAACAGCTGCTTATTGCTGTTTAGTAGATCCAAGAAACGAAGATGTGGTCCACTACGCTCTAAAGAAGCGAAACGTGAAAGTGGTTCCTTGTGGTTTTGAGTTTGGTGTCGAAGGCTTCTCCGGGTTACGAAAAACTTAACTGTATAGCAGTGGAAGTCACATGGTTTGGTGGACAAATCGTTTATTCGTCGTCGTGCGTATGAGTAAAGAAGGAAGCGAGCTAAAATTGCTCTTTTGAAACTTTTCTTCAGTAAAAGTTTCAAAAAAAATTGTACCATTTCAAAAGGCAGGAATTAGGATTCCTAAGTTCGCGATGTAAAAATTGATTCAGTTGGACTTCCGGAGTCGGATAAAAAAAACGGACACAGGCTCCCAGTGTTGTTTGGAATCCGACTTCACTCAAAGACCTCCGACTTCTTGCGACCCAGACCCTGTTTGGTATACTTACTTCCAAGATTTCTCGAAATTTTCTGGAGAGTGAAATTTGCTGTGTAGTGGTACGGCCGGGACGAAAAGCGCCGGTATCGCATCATGCGTTGGTTGGTCTGCCGATTGGTTGAAGTTTTGATGTCAGTGTAATTTGTCTTATTTTTGACCTTTCAGTTGTTAATGCCACGTTGACAGAAATAATATGTTACAGAAAATTTGTTGATGTGGTAGAACGTGCCGTATTCCGAAACGACCTCATGGCGTAAAAATGTCCGGCCCTCGAGCTGTCGTGTTATAGCTTATGTGACCTTTTGACAAAAACGTTTGGAGACTCCTGATGTAGAGTAAGCATTGTCAAGCTACAGAATATCAACTTCTGTGTACACGTAGTTCTTCAGCACTGTACGAAGATAGAGTTAGTCCCAGTTCGTTAATACTTATCGGTCTTTCCATTTTTTCTAATTCGCTGAAATAAGTTCAGTTGAATTGGATGCGATAGTGAGAAATGTCAGAGGGTTTTTTGGTTATTAGCCGGTCAAAAATTCTGGTGTGTGCCTGTATAGGTGCATGATCACGACTTTTAATGATACTATATCAGCTGTTTTTTTTAAGGAAAATGTTAGGTACCCGGTATGAACCTGTAGGGACCCGATTTCTCTGATTCTAGGGACCCGATTTTCTCATTCTAGGGACCCGATTTGAAATTCTGGGGACCCAAATCGGGTGCCTAAAACGCCTTAAAAAAAAACTGACTATATTATTGTAGGAAGGCTTACTGGACAAGCTGGAACTAATTAACAAAGGCACAATGCCGCGGCGAGCCAATGTTACTAAATCTTCTCCCTGCCGAAAAACTCACAAAATGGAAACATAAATATTACTCTTGTAAAACTCCAAGATGATGGGGGCTTGCCGTTCGCCTGTCAAAAGAATGAGGGGACTGTTTTACTGCCCGATTACGTCACTGACAGTAGCTTTCGTTGGAACTGCAACACAACTTATATCCTGGTTTACAGCACTTGTCATTTTTCAATTTTTTGCCTGACAACTGTGATTGTACGACTTCGAGTCATTGGACGTCGAAGCGTTATGGCTGGTGCAGTAGAATTCTCCTATACCAGGGGTGGCCAAACCTGCTCCATGTATGAGCCGCATGCCGTAAAACCCAAGTTACAAAAAGCCGCAACATAAAAATCTAAACTCACGAATTTATTTGCAATCTACATTTCTGTGACATCATAATTCTTTTTGGAACGACTTGCAAAAGTAATACTGTAGTGTACGGCACGCTAGCTCCCAAAGTACCGCTTCACAATATTTCTACACTTTGCAATAGAAACAAAAAATAAAGAACAAATATATAGTTTTTCGGAAAGCTCAAAGAGCCGCATGCAAAGGTTCGAAGAGCCGTAGTTTGGCCACGCCTGTCTTATGCCGTCACTTAACAGTACCGGAGAAACAGCGTCGCTTTTATCCAGCTGTCGTTATGGGCGAATTGTACTGTGCACATGATTTGTCTTTAGCTCCAGGTGCACGTAGGCAGAAGTATCTGGACAGGATGACGGGTACCTTCAAGTGACCCTCGCTGTTGCGGGATTTCTTCAAGCGCTAAACCTGCCGCTACGAGAGCAACCACTGGTACCCGCGATGGGTGTGCTTGGCGCGGGCCGGATAGGAGCACGTCGTTTTCAAGGCGCGGCAGCCCTTGGTGCCGAAGATGGCCCAAGACCCAGCATATTGCAACTGATAACCGAGAGGCTCACCGCAAGCAAGATCAGCGTCATTGAGCAGCTGGCCTATAAGAACAAGGCTTTCATCATCGTGCTACAGGAGACCCACTGAACAACTGCATACAAGCTAGTGATCCCCAACCCCTGACTATCTAGTTCAATCCTGAGCAGGAATCACAGCCTTGCCACGTTTGTCCACGGGCGGTTGGAATGGTCACTGTTCGATCAGTCTCCAGAGAAATTAGAGACTGAGTGGTTGTGCGTAGACGTCGCAGGATATAAGATCATTAACGTCTACAAACCTCCACGCTCGTGATATCACACCGACGGCCATCCCAACGTTCCCACACCCCAGTCTGTATGTTGGTAACTTCAACTACCAACATGTCAACTGGGGTTACAACAGAAGATCTCCTGGACGGTGAGAGCCTGGACTCCTGGGCAACATCCAACAAACTTGGACTGCTGTACAAGCCAGAGGAAGTGGCCGGCTTCTCTCACCGAAGGAACGTCGACACCATCCCAGACCTGACCTTCGCGAGTGTCGGCTAGGACAGCCGACTGCCAGACAGGCGTGTTCTAGGAAAGTCCCCGAGGTCACAACATCGCAGGGTTATTGTAAAAAAACCCACGCGGTTGTTTTTGAAAATCCCACTTAAAAAAAACAACAATAAACTCACCAAAAATCCCACTTCATTTTTTCTTGGAAAAAATCTACTAAGAAGTAAAAAGTAAAATGACACTTGTACAGTTAACTTTAACTTTTTTTAATCAAAGAAAACGAACAGCAATGAAATTTGAAGGTTTTGCAAAAAAAATTAAATAAACAGTTTGTAATGGTTATCTTTCTCAGCTCTGCACAATCAGTAGATTTTAACCAATATTTCTGCCTTATGTGCATCTATCAACTTTTTCTGATTTTGGACCATACCAAATCATATGTTGAAAAAAACACTCTAAAAATCAGGGGTAACCAATGTGGTGCCCAAGGGCACCAGGTCGCCCGTAAGGACCAACCAGGTTGTGTGTGGGCATAGGCGTAGCGAAAAGGCATGGCCGCCAAATTTCTAGCATTTCTTGTCGTTTTGCGCTTTGAGAGGTGTTTTGCCAAACAACTTACTGTTGCTTGCTGAAAGTCAAAATATTGGGCTCAAAAATTTTTTTTCAGGCTGGCTGCGCTACTGCTCTAAAAATAACATTAGTATGATCGGTGTCTTCACATTGCGGAATATCTTAATTGTTAATACAGTTTTTTTTAAGGAAAATGATAAGTACCCGGTATGGACCTGTAGGGACCCGATTTCTCTGATGTTAGGGACCCGATTTTCTCTACTTCTAGGGACCCGATGATAATTTTATCTGATTTTAGAGACCCGATTTTCAATTATAGGGACCCGAAAAAAGCCCTGGTAATACTAAAGCAATCAAAGCTATATTGAGTAACATTTTTATTTCAGAAGCGTGCATCAAACTGGTAGCTCTTTGCATTATCAGCACGTAAGAAGTAGCTCGCAGCTTAGCTTGTGCGCATTCTTGCTAAAACTCACCACTTTGGAGTGAATTGACCAAAAATTTGCAAAAACAAAGATGGGGTACATTTCTGTACCCTCAAATTTGAATGGCATAACAGGTATAGCAAGTTATTATTGTGTAATTCTGAAAACAATGATATTACGTAATGCAATAAAAAAAATTCAGAATGGGGTTTTTCTGTTTTCTTTAAAAAAAAAACAAAATCTTGTTTATTTTTTAAAAACCCAAACAAACGTTTTTTTTTTTGAAAAAAACAAAAAAAACAACAGGTGAGTTGTTTTTTTTTTTAAAAAAAAACGGGTTTTTCTCAACCCTGCAACACCGGCCCTCCCTCATAACGCCACCAAGATTCAAGGTTCCTGCCCACAGCGATCCGGTGAAGTGTTGGAACTTTCGCAAGGCCGATTGGAAGTGCACTTGCCTTCTCACAGCTGAATCCGTTGAGAGATTGCCACCTCCGGACACACCAGATATTGAGAGGGCATACCAGGATTTCTGCGAGAGCCTACTATCTGCGGCTAAACAATGTATCCCACGTGGCCGTCGCAAGAATTAAGTGCCATGGTGGGACAAAAAGTACGGGACACTTCATCGCTCCTTCATCCGAGCCCCAGTGAGGACTGACTCAGACAGAGCCGCTTCGTCCCTACTTCCTCGGATCGAACGGAAGAGGCAGGAGCGACGGGAAGAAGCTGTCTGCTCTATCGACTACTCGCTCTCCAGCCGCAAGGCGTGGAGCACCATCAATAAACTTACTGGCAGGTCTGGACGCTCCTCTCGTCTGTGCCTCAATTCAGCAAACTCCATCGCCTCGCAACTCGCGAAGAACGGGGCACACAAGACCGGGAACCTCGTGCCCACCAGGCTCATCAAGGGGAGGTGTCCGACCTGTGGAAGGTCCCAACACTTGAGGGTCATTGGTACCTCTGTCCCTTTCAGGTCAGATGAGCTTGCTGCCGCCTTCAGACCCCTGAACCTAGGAAAGTTTCTGGATCTGGATTCCATTTTTCCAGAGTAATACTCCACGCCGGGCCGGCTCTCAAATCTTGGTTTTGCGATTTCCTTCCCACATTCACCAACTCAAAATTCCAACGATCTGGTGTGAGCACTAATATTTGCGATCTCAACCACCCAAAAAGCTGTCGCCCTACATCTCTTCTGTGTGTCCCCTTTAAAAACCTCGAGAGACTCAAACTACGCTCGTGTCGAACCAATCATCGAACCATTGCTGACACAGGACATCGAGGATAGCTTTTTGGCTAAGAAGAAGACCGGAGCTGTGTTTATCGACCTCACAGTAGCCTACGACACCATATGGCACTGCAGCCTCACCTGCAAGCTGCTGCGATTGCTGCCTGGTAGACACAGGGTCCGCATGATCATGGAGATGGTTGCAATCGCAGCTTTACCCTTACCACCGGAAACGGCCAAAGAAGCAGGTTACAACGCCTCAAGAACAGCGTTACACTTCTCTTCAACATTTACGTGTCTAACCTGCCAACAACCGTCTCCAGAAAGTATGCATATGCTGACGACCAGTAAGGCCGTGAATGCTGATGGAGACGGACAAACAGTGGAAGGAGTGCTCAGCAAAGACATGGTGGGTAATTACGTCCAGACCTGGAAGCTAATGCTCAGCACTGCAAAAACAGTGTCGGCGGTCTTCCACCTTAAAAAGTCAACCACAGCAACCAAACCTTGCACTTTGCTCCGAGCCCAAATACCTCGGAGTAACGGCCAAGCAGTGACAACTCGCTCAACGATGAACAAGAAGAGTTTACGTTGGATTACGTTTTTGCATATGTCTAGCTTTGCAGTTTGCGTTGCCGTATTTATTTGATTGTAAGCCTCAAGAAATGATGTTAAAAATTAATCTAAGCTGCACTTGAACAAATGTTGCCTAAGCTTGTAAGATACATTCGCGTACTAGCAAGTTTCCCGTTCAATTGACAACCCTGGTAATAATACTGACACCACTGCAACTTCCGCCTGCGATCCCTCCTGCGAAGAAATGAGAAGGCAAAAAGAAAGCCTGGTCGATAGAATATAGCTATGAAAAGGCTGAGCGGTATATCTAGACCAGGGGTGGCCAAACCTGCTCCATGTATGAGCCGCATGTCGCAACATCCAAGTTGCAAAAAGCCGCAACATAAAAATCTAAAAACGCGAATTTATTTGCAATCTACGTTTCTGTGACATTTGGAACGGCTTGCAAAAGTGATACTGTACGGCACGCTAGCTGCCACAGCACCATTTTGCAATATTTCTGCACTTTTCCATAGACATACAAAAATAAAGACCAAATATATAATTTTTCGGAAAGCTCAAAGAGCCCATGCAAAGGTTCAAAGAGCCGCTGTATGGCCGCGCCTGGTCTAGACCTTTCAATAAAGCAAAGAAAGAAATGTAAGACTTACGAAATGGTGGAACAAAAAACATAAGCCGCGGTTTACAATCGAATGATACAGTATTTGTTGCGGATGAAATAGTTTCATCTCTCGCACTTAATATTTTGTGTTCATCTGTTCAGTTACAAGGACATCAAGATCATCTCAAATCGATGAACTGAGCGTAACTCAACTGCAGGGAAGTCCGAACCAATCCAAGCAGTACGAAGGAAATTATCTACCAATGTTTCCTTGCAACATTTACAAAACTGTATCGAGACATTTTCCAATGATTTCCGTATTTGAAAAGTACCATTTTCCAAGTCACGCATTTTCTGTTTCTACGCATTTACAGGTTTCCTGTTTTCTCTCCCTTTCATTGGCACAATTTCTTTCATGCTCTGCTGTCTTCTTCAGAAATCGCGCCACCGTCACATCTGCCAGCGTTGCAACTAGAACTTCAATCGCTTGCGGGCAAACGATTACCTTCACAACTATATTCTTACGTCCTCGTCAATGACGTGTGCGCTCAACGTGGCCTTCAGGCTGTGTGTCTTATCCTCTGAAGTTTTATTTTATTATCCAGGCGTGGCCAAACTGCGGCTCTTCGAACCTTTGCATGGGCTCTTTGAGCTTTCCGTAAAATTATATATTTGCTCTTTATTTGTTATTTATACTGCACAGTGTAGAAATATTGTAACGTGGTACTGTGGTAGCTAGCGTGCCGTACTGTGTTACTTTTGCAAGTCGTTCACAAAGAATTACATGGCAGAATTTTAGATTGCAAATGAATTCGTGTTTTTAGATTTTTATGTTGCGGCTTTTTGTAACTTGCGTTTTACGACATGAGGCTCATACATGGAGCCGGTTTGGCCACCCCTGCAATTGTCTATCGACTTGGGCAGTCGGTTTAACAAATACAGCAGCATCAACCATTTCCACGTGAACGTTGCTTTGTCGTTAGAAGCAAAACTCTGAGCTTCTGCTGCTGTCATAACGTGTTCGTAGTTCATGAAAAAGTCTGAATCTAGAGTTGTTTCAATCACCGAAGTCGTAATAATTGTGTGCTTTTCTGAAAAAAAATCATAAAATCAATTATAGCTTCCATTTCATAACGCTGCATTTTTATAAGAATCAAGTAAAATTGCCAACCATCCTTATAATTTGTCACGAACACTCTGCTGAAATGCTGGTTAGCTGCCTGTAGTTTTAAATACTCTGATAAACAACGCTGTCACATTTTCGATCGATATCTTGCTCACCCCAGCTTTTGTTAGGTACGTTCTGGGGATGGTTGTATTAAGATTGAACCGCTTGATTGACCTTCTGTGAGTCAACGTTAGGCTGGCAATGTATTGACTCTGATTCTCGCTATCCAGCTACAGTTACTGTAACAATAAAACTACTCGTAACGTGCCCAGGTAAATATACCCAACAATTTGGGTCGTTTACCTTGGCTGCTCATGCGGATAGGAACGTGATGTAAGTGCAAACCTCACCTGACAGATGCGGATATTCACTGCTACGATAAGTCCTTTTTTTCTCAAAAAAATGAAATATTTTTGGTTGAATTCTCGCAACCTTGCGTAACGTGGATTTTGAGCCTTAACCTTGTGCACTCATGAGTTTGGTTCGATTCTGATGATGAGTTATATACACCTGAATATCAGCAGCAAATACCGACGAATTGGTTACAGCAAAATGTATGGGTTTTCCTCGAATTATCTGCTGTTGTTGCAGCGCCTGCAATATTCGCTGCTTAACTGCGTTATCGAATGACGGTATGTCGGAATTTGAAGGTCTTAAACCTTTGCTCACAGCAAGCAAAAATAAGGTACAAATGGAGCAGATCTTAAATTCAAACCGAAGTGTCTTTACAACATCTTGTCAGAGAATCCAGCATATTCCGTTATGAAAATTAGTTGAATTTCGCTGAACACAATTTTAGTACACAACTGTCTGAAATTAACGGCAAAAATTTTTTTACTTACTACAACACAGTTACTACTATTGCACACTCGAGAACTTGCAATACTGTTCATCTTAAGAGTTATACATGTTGCAGTTATTGTCTATGACTGTATGATTCAATTTCCTAGTAAGTTATTAGACGCCTGTTTGCTTTGACTAAGCAAATCACAGTTGGTAATGCAGCACAGAAGCAAAGTGGTCTATTCAATTTAATACCTGCGCAACCTGTCTTCAGCAGTGACACCACGGCTGGCGAATATCGATCCGTGTGTAGGCTTGCTATAAACGTAGGGCCAGTTAAAAAAAGGGTTTATTAAATATTTATGACTGACGAAGCAACCCGAAACGCACCGACCGCCATGCAATGAGAAACCGTCTGTTTTAACAATGCTTGTAGGGGAAGGTCAGGTTAAATCAATTAGCAGCATGGTTAACTCACTGCCAGGCAGTGACGTACCTAGGGTTTCACGGGCCCGGGGACAAAGTCAGTTTGGACACCCCCATCCACCCCATTCGTGGCAGCATAGACGCGAGGTTTGAGTTGTAAGTAAACGGGCGTCGCAAGCTGACTCGGGCCCCACATATAGTCGATTCTGGCCCCGTCTGAAAACTTCATATGACTTCGTCGTCAGGACTTTTGAATCTTGGAAATCATTAACCAGTGATGGAGTCTCGAGACTCGTTTTTTGAAGTCTCAGGCCTCATCTCTGACTCGAGACTTTGCGTAGGTTATTTTTCATGAAGTTTTGCAAAAAGGAGTTCCTTAAAAAAAACGGTTTTTAAAAAATCATTGTTCAAAATGTTGCCGTTCAAAGAGATCAGCAGCTAAGCTTTCTTTGTTGTTTGCGAGTTGGAGAAAACAATTTACCCTCTACCCATTTTAAAATTTATACTGAATTCAATAAAAATGTGCATGTACCAATGAAACCGCAGCGCGTAATCTCTGCAACGAGAGATTGGGAGTACTTTGCTAAGGACTATCTTCGAACTGTTTTTCCAAGAGTTTTGTTAGGAAACGCCATAGGCTTATTCGAAAGAGGTGGGAGAGTGACCAAAAGTTTCTTTATTGAGAAGCCAAATAAAACCACGTCTTTTTTCGAAGTGATTTTCAAAGCACTCTGTTAACACGCTGGTGAAATTTCTCTTGTTCTACGTAATGCAGACTTTTTTAAGTTCAAAAATGCCTCGGAACTCTCTTGAGGAAAAGTTTTGCTCATAAAAGTTTTATACAGAGGGCAAATAATGCGTCATGGCTGACCAGTTACTTTGACGTACTGCTATAGGCTTTACGGCCTTTCTACGTTTTCTAACCGACATGCAGTGTTGCGAAAACTCTTATGTGTGGCAGCGAAAACGGAAATTTGGAATAGTTGTGAATATCAGTTTAACGTAAAAAAATGGAAATTATGAAAAACTTGAAAATATAAAAACTTGACAATAAAAAAAACAAATCTAGAAATGATACATATAGCAATAAAATCAGCGGGAAGGAGCTACACCATTTCACTGCTAGTTAACTACACTGGTAATCTCGAACTTCGCTCATTCTGCTGCATCCCAACAATGCCTGTCGAAAACATCTAATATTTTCTTTTCATCAGAAAAAGAAAAAGTAGTCAACATGAAGGCAGTGGTTACCTGCAAAAAATCTGCCTTAGTTGTAAAAAACTGTCAAACTACGAGCACCTTGCTCTAAGTAAGACAAAAAAGCAAACCCAAGTTTCTTCAGGGCTTCATTAGCCATGTGCACTTTGTTGTTGTCATGGAAAACACATCGAATCCACGGTGCCAACTGATTCACAAGTAATGACAAAAAATAAAACTTTCCCGCTGAACCGCAGCCTAGCATGTGCTAACTATGCTATTTATTTAGCCATATATACGTGCATATGTAAAGAAGGCAGAAAAAAATAGAGAAACTAATGACGAGAAGGGTGGCTAACAAGCAGAGAAAGCAAGATCCTTAATCGAGAATTAGAAACGAGATCCCTTTCAGTTTGTGAATATTTGATTGTGATGTTCAAGATGCTTTATTATTCCTTGTTGTTATACTAAGCATGATACATGATTTTCTTTCATTTTATATTATTATAAGCAAATATGAGGCGTGTAAAGAGGAAGCATTGTTATGGTCGGCCCCGGGCGACATTAACATCGCTACGCCACTGCAGTAGAGCATGCGGTGGGATATTACCTCGGCGGTTCAAAGTGTAAACCTAATTTGTGCCAAAAAAGTCTATTAGGCCTACTCTTAACAGGTCTAAATACTTTTTCTTTGCGTCAACAGCAGAATCACGAGCAAAATTTTTAAAACTTGTTTTGGATAGAGTGAGCAAGTTTGGATGGATGAAAAATTGCGTTTTGAAATTCAAAGTAGTGCTTTCGTTTTTTAAATCTCTAAATTTATCACGTCTTAATTTTAAATATTTGGAGAATTCTGAATCAATTCTTTGTTGTGTGAGGAGAAAAGTAATTAGGAAAGGTGTAGGTAACGTTACAAAAAATGGCAAAGCTTTGTTAAAATACACGAAATATGTGGCGAAGAGCTTTAAGTGTCAGTGCAGATGCCCAGTGTTGAAATATAACGAATGTAGTGAAAGAGGTAAGTGGTAGATAGTAAAAAACTTTAAAAGTGTGTAACTTCGCTGGAAAATGATTTAAACGACGAAACACCTTGGCAAAAATTGAATGATGGAAAGCAACCTTTCCTGTAGAGTTACCACTTTACTGTGCTGTTTTGACCAGTGCTGCTGGGGCTGTATACACTCGCCTACATCGACTGTGCTTGTTTTAAAGAAAAAGGTAATGATTCGGCTCTTCTCCACTTTCTCAAATAACATAGGCCTACTTCAATACTTGGTAGGAGACCAGAACATAGGTGCTTCATCATGGCATCACCTCCTGTCCTTACACAGAAGGGTTGGTATTGTTTTGTAACGAACAAAACAATTAAAATTTTTCTGAGTGAAAACAAATTTATTGAAGCATGGCAACGGCAAACACCTCGAATATTCAATTGGTTCACCGACATTTTTCGAGTGAAAAATGCATAGACCCTCTAAGTCTAAACGCTGCCAACATTTTCAATGTCCATGCATTTCTTCATGTAATTTGTAATAAGGCCACAGGTTTGAGGTTGTAATTCCTAAGAGGAAAGTGAAAATGAACGTTTGCAGTACTTTGTCGTTTGCACAAATTGCGGATGATTTTTATTATCTTGATATTTGGCAATGTGCCAGATATTTTGTTGCAGCATTATTCAAGGAGTTAGCTTTGATTACCATCAGAGAAATGTGAGGTCTCGGTCTCGAACTTCCAGGTCTCGGTGTCGGCTTTTATGAAAAAGTCTCGGTCTCGTCTCGAAATTTGAGCCAGGTGTCTGTCTCGGAGGTTACGGTCTCGACTACATCACTGTCATTAACTATCGTAGGGTTAAGAATCTAACCGCATCGCGTGGTCCCCACTTCGAAATTTCGGTCACGATTGAGTATTCAAACTGTTGTATTGCGACATTCCAAATTGCTGGAATACATTCGAATTGCAGCAACTAGTGAAAGAAACTGCAAAAACTAGGCAAAACGTTCCCTGATCATTTGCAAAAATCTACATGAATTTTAATGACAGATTTTCATGGATACAAAAATCTTCTGATAACACAGCATAAAATGGCCAGAGTTGCACCTTATTTTCTAAAGCACGGGTTAGTCATAACGTTTTGAAGATCCCGAATGCAGCGTACCCGCTTGTTCGCCTCTCGTCGCGTCTGACCACAATCACCGCTGGTGCGAGCGGTAGGGGGGTCTGGAGCATGCACTCCCTGAGTTGTGAGTATTGGAACGTCATGAAGGCAGACTCACAAATACATAAAATAGAAGAACAGACACAAGAATGCATATGAAAAACTGAAAGCAAATGATTTTATAAATAACTACTACACAAATATAAAACTGCAAAATCCTGGAATATTTTATGGATATAATACCCTGAAACGTTAACAAAAAATAAAAGAAATGCTGTGATGTAATGCTTCACTTGTAATTATCTAACTTCAAAGACAAAATTTTCTTGCTTTTGGTGTTGCAAAAGTATCGATTCTTTCGTCAAAAAGTGACACTTAAATGCGTCACGTATGTTAGCCTTGGAAATACCAAAGGCCAGTGACGCTCCTACTACGTGAGAAATTCTTGGTTAGCAATTTTGTGACCCGAATTTCAACAATCATGTCCGTTGAGATGCTCACTTTATAGATCGAATGAATATAAAACACATGTGACAGCAACTGAAAAGTTCACAATTATAACTACAGTGATATGCTCAACGCCAGTGGCATGCAGAGGTCTGGTGATGCGCGGGGCAATTGCATGCCCCCCTGCCAAATTTCAGTATTAAGCAATGGCGTATGGTGGTCATTGTTACTGGATATACGTTGTTAGTGACGTCACAATATGACGTCGTATTCACGTTTGCAAACCAACGTTTTGGTGAAGTTTGTTGCCACAACATGCATATTATTCTACACCAGTGGCTTTAACGGAGAGTAATTTTATGCGTTATAGGAGCGATTTTGTGATTTACCAGATTGGGAGACGATTTCTGCAGGTCAGAATAAGCTAATGTTCTGGATTGATTCCAAAAAAAATACTGTACTGTATTTGTCACCTCGGAACCAGATCGTTTGATCCACTTTCGACTCCACGTGGTTCGTAACAAAGGTTACAAAGCACAAGATATGAGACTGGTGATGTAACGATCAAACTAACATTGTCCTGTGTAACGTAACTACCGAGGCCACGGAGAGTGTTGCTTGTTAGCAGCCAAGCACTGCGGTTCTGACGAATTTCCAAGTAAAGTATTAAGCCTAATGTTTAAAATAAGATGAAATAGTGGAGAAACTGTTGCAATGAGTAGTTTGGTAGTTCGTTGTCCCCGTCGTTGCATGAACAGCTTCAAATAAGGGACATCAAGCAATAAAATTTGCAAACCACCACGCGCGGAAGTTGGGACTTTTCTCGTACACAGTAGTTTCGTTTTTATTTATTTATTTTTTTATTTTTATTTGTTTGTTTATAGCAGACACGAAGTCCATAGTATGAACACACACACTCTGCAGAACGCAGGTTGAAAAAACAGACAATACAGAACGGAGTACAAGGCATTGAAGCCGGCGAAATCACAGGGTTACAGACACTTTTTGCAACTGCATTGAAGACAGAACCATAGGGTTACAGACACATTCTTAACACTATTGTTAGCTAACACGTAACACTTGTT